>Ga0075429_100001983_pt1 | contig 17010 bp, 16 predicted proteins | sample RhiMetdeltSRZDD3_FD_75295 | JGI IMG/M metagenome (GOLD analysis project Ga0075429, IMG submission 75295) | Populus rhizosphere microbial communities from Tennessee, USA - Rhizosphere MetaG P. deltoides SRZDD3 | ecosystem: Host-associated > Plants > Roots > Rhizosphere > Soil | place: USA... | reverse complement strand
CACTGCCGCAACGTGCCCGCCGAGCGCGTGCGCGACTACATCCTCGGCTACACGTGCCTCAACGACGTAACCGCACGCGACATCCAGGCGCGCGACCGCGGGCCCACGCGCGCCAAGGCCTTCGATACGTTCTGTCCGCTGGGCCCCTGCATCGCCACCGACATCGAGCCGAACGCGGTGACCGTGGAGGCCTTCGTCAACGGTGCCGTGCGGCAGTCGGGCTCGACGAAGGATCTCATCTTCGCCGTCGAGGATCTCGTCGCGCGCGTGGCCGAGATCATGACGCTGCTGCCGGGCGACGTCATCGCCACCGGGACGCCGGCCGGGGTGGGACCGCTGAGCCCCGGGGATCGCGTCGAGATCCGGATCGACGGCGTCGGGGCGCTGAAGAACCCCGTCGTGAAGCTGTGACGGGCGACCGCCTGCACCTCGAGGACGTGCGCTTCTATGGGCATCACGGCGTCTCCAAGGCCGAGCAGACGGTCGGAGTGTGGTTCTCGGTGGACGCGGAGCTCGCCGTGGACCTCACACCCGCGGCGACGTCCGACGACCTCGGCAGCGCCATCGACTACGGGCGGGTGGCGCGCCGCATCGTCGAGATCGGCACGCAGGGCCGCGTGAATCTCATCGAGCGGCTGGCTGGACAGATCGCACAGGCGCTGCTTCGCGAGTTTCCCGCGCAGCAGGTGCGCGTGCGCGTCCGCAAGCTGACCCCGCCGCTCGAGGGACTCGTCGGAACGCCGTCGGTGGAGCTGACGCGGAGTCGCGGCCGGTGACGCGGGTGTACCTGAGCCTCGGCTCCAATCTCGGCGACCGCCTGGCGCTGCTCCGGGCCGCGGTGCAGCGCCTGCGCGACTCGGCCGATCTCGAGCTCGTCACCGCCTCCCCGCTTTACGAATCCGAACCCTGGGAGGAAGAGCCGGGGCGCGCCGGCAGCGAGCAGCGCTGGTACCTCAACTGCGTGGTGGCGGTCGACACGCCGCTCGCGCCGCGCGCGCTGCTCGAGCGGCTGCGCGGCATCGAGGACGCCCTCGGCCGTGTCCGTCCTCCCGGGACGCCGGAGGCGAGGCGCTTCGCGCCCCGGAGCGTGGACATCGACATCCTGTTTTATGGCGACGAAGTGATCAGCGGTCCGGACGACCTCCACGTGCCGCACCTGCTGCTGGCCGAGCGGGCGTTCGTGCTGCGCCCGCTCTCCGACGTCGCGCCCGATCTCGAGCACCCGACCCTGTATGCCACCGTCCGCCAGTTGCTCGACGAGCTAGCCGACGACCATCGGATCAAGCCGGGCGCGTACCCGGCACGCTGGTTCGAGGACTAGGCGAGCCGGGCGATGGCCGACCCCGACTTCCAGCGCGACGCGCTCCAGCACCTCAATGCGCTCTATAACTTCGCGATGTATTTGACCAGAAATCCGCCCGAGGCCGACGATCTCGTGCAGGAAACTTACCTCCGCGCCTTCCGGTTCTCCCATCGGTTCCAGCCGGGAACCCACCTGCGCGCGTGGCTGTTTCAGATTCTGAGGAACACGTTCCTCACCTTCTATCGGCTGCGTGAGCGCGAGGCGGCGATCGCCGAAGACGGCGTCCCCGACTGGGACACGCCGATGTTTCACGACACGCCGCTGGACGAAGGTGGCGCCATGGAGGCGCACACCGACCTCGAGCGCGCAATGCGGCGCTTACCCGAGGAGTTCCGGACCGTGCTGCTGCTCGCCGAGGTCGAAGGGATGCCGCTCGAGGAGGTGGCCCGGGTGATGGCCTGCCCGGTGGGCACGGTGAAGTCGCGCATCTTCCGCGCCAAGGAGCGCCTGCGCGGTTTGCTGAAGGACTACGAGAAGCAAAAATGAACGACCGGACTCCGGATTCGGACGAGCAGCTCGGGCGTCGGCTGGCGGCGGAGCTGCCTCGCTACACGGCGCCGGCCTCGCTCCGGATCGCAGTGGTGCAGGCCACCGAGCCGGCAACATCGCGACGGCCGGCCTGGCTCTCACCGTTGCTGGCCGCCGCCGCCACGGCCATGGTGCTGGCGATGTTCATGCTGCCGGTGCTGCCGCGTCTCCAGCCGTCCGATCCGGTCGACCAGATGGTCCGGGCCGTCGTGAGCGAGCATTCGCGCGCGCTCATGTGGGGCAGCCGCCAGTCGCAGGTCATCCCGACCGCGCTGCCCTGGCTGCAAGAGCAGTCGGGCATCGGGCTCTCGAGCGCGTTCGTCGGGGACGACCGGCTGAACTTCGTCAGCGCCGAGCCGGTGTACCTGCTGCGCCAGCGCGGTCTCGCCGTCCACTACCGCGACGTCGACGGTCACCTTGTGAGCTACATCGTGCTGCCGGCCGAGGACTTGAAGGTGCCGGATCGCGCGCGCGTGCAGATCGATCGGTTCCGGCCGGCGCTGGTGAAGGACAGCGGGTTCGTCGCCTGGGTGTGGCGGCAGCACAACGTCGCCTGCTTCATGGTATCGGACATGGTGTCGGCGGACGATCTGGAGCGGTTCAAGGACTACTTCGTTCGCGTTCGCACGGCGACCGAACCGGTGCTCGCGTACTGAGTGGAGCGGCGGCGGCGCGGCCGCCCCCGCTCCTCCACGTGTCGGACCCCCGATCACGAATCCATCGAGCGGCGCGTTGCTCTTCCTTTCCGGCCGCCTCTTCTTGGCACACTCGTTGCCGCTCGGCCACTTCTTGCGCCCTTCGCCGGCAGTGGCGGCTTCGTCGGCGCGGCGTCGTTCCCGGCCGAATTGCCTTGCTTGGCGGCGAGGATCAGGTCGCAGAGCTCGCGGATGGCGCCGTGGCCGGGGGCGGTGCGGGTGATGTAGGCGGCGGCGCGCTTGACGGCGGGGACGGCGTCGGAGACGGCGACGGGGAAGCCGACGAGCTGCATGGCGGGGAGGTCGCCCACGTCGTCGCCGACGTAGGCGGCATCGGAGGCGGGCAGGCCGCGCCGGGCGAGCACCGCCTCGAGGACGGCGCGCTTGTCGGTGGCGCCCTGGTGGACTTCGATGATGCCGAGCTCGTCGGCGCGCCGCTCGACGATCTCCGAGCGGCGGCGCGTGATCACGGCGGTGAGCACGCCGGCTTGACGGAGGAGCACGAGCCCCTGTCCGTCGCGCACGTCGAAGCGCTTCAGCTCGTCGCCGCGCTCGCTGTAATAGATGCCGCCGTCCGTCAGCACGCCGTCGACGTCCATGACGAGCAATCGAACGCGTGCCAGCCGGGCGGCCGAGGGATTCAGGGCGTGTTCCCGGCGCGCTCGATGGCGAGCGGCAAGGCCATCAGGCTCAGGGCCACGAGCAGCACCTCCGTGTCGCCGAAGTTGTACTCGAAGAGGCCGCCGACGAGGAACGCCACGATGGCGGCCGCGCAGCCGGCCACGAGCGCGCGGTCCTGGCCGGCGTCGACCGGCAGCCGCTTCCAGATCCGGACGAGCCGCGTGAAGAACGCCGCGAAGATCCACAGCCACAGGGCCAGGCCCACGAGTCCCCGCTCCACGGCGATCTGGAGCGGCGTGTTGTGGAGATGGCTCGTGTGCCGCCGTACGGCGTAGGACGGCGCGTACTCCGGATACAGGCGCTTCACCTGCCCTGGCCCGATACCCACCACGGGATGCTCACGCAGGAGGGCGGCGCCGGCCGACAGCATGGCGACGCGCTCGCGCGCCGTTGGATCCGTCGCGTCCACGAAGCTCAGCGCCCGCGCGAGCACGCCAGGAATGGCCAGCGTCGCGGCCGCGACCAGGAGCACGCCGACGAACGTCGCCGTCTGTCGGCGCAGTGTGCAGGCGAGAACCGCCACCGCCACCCCGAATCCGACCCAGGCGCCGCGCACGAGCGTGAGCGCGAAGCCGAGCGCGCCCACCAGCCAGGCGGCGGCGGCCGCGATGCGGTGCCGGAAGTACGCGAGACGCGGCAGCGTGAGCACCAGTACCATCGCCAGCACCCCGCCCAGCGTCATGTAGATGCTGTAGAAGCCGTGCGCGCGGTGGCACTTGCCGAAGAACGAGCCGAGCACCCGCGGCAGCCCCGCGGCCTTGGCCGTCAAGCGGTCGCCGCCACACGTCGCAACCTGCACGATCGAGAGCGCCGCCACCACGGCCAGCGCGATGAACAGCGCCGCCGCGAACCACCGCACGCGCCGCGTGCCGTCGAGGGCGTGGAGCATGATCCAGACGGTGGCCAGCCAGATCAGCGAATCCGAGGCGCGCAGGCTATCGCCAGGCGCGGCCGAGAGCAGCGCCGACAGCAATGTCCATCCGATAAAGGCCATGATCGGAACAGCCAGCGGCACCACGAGCTGCAGCCGTCCGCGATATTGCTCGCGCAGGAGCCACAGAGCCAGCACGACCAGCATCGTCTGCGACAGCGTGATCGAGGCGGCCAGGCCGGCGACGAGCAGGACGAGCAGGACGCGCCGCGGCTCGGCGACCAGGCGCGCCACGAACGGCGCGGCGGCGCCGGCCCCCGGCGTCAGTACGCGTTCCGGTTCGTGAACCCGCGCCACAGCGTCCGGAGCAGGATAGATAGATCGAAGGCGAGCGACCACCGCTCGATGTAGTAGAGGTCGTACTCGATGCGCTTCTCGAGCGAGGTGTTGCCCCGCCAGCCGTTGATCTGCGCCCAGCCCGTCATTCCGGCCTTCACCTTGTGGCGCAGCATGTAGCCGGGGATGCGCGTGCGAAACTCCTGCACGAACAGCGGCCGCTCCGGCCGCGGGCCCACCAGGCTCATCTCGCCGCGCAGCACGTTGACGAGCTGCGGCAGCTCGTCGAGGCTCGTGCGGCGCAGGAACGCGCCAAGACGGGTGCGGCGCGGATCGTCGGCACTCGCCCACACCGGGCCGGTCTCCGCCTCGGCGTCCGGACGCATCGTCCGGAACTTCAGCATCGCGAAGCGCCGGCCATCGAGACCCATGCGCTCCTGCCGCAGGAGAATCGGCCCCGGCGACGTCAGCTTGACGGCGAGCGCCACCACACCCATGACCGGGAGCGCCGCAGCGAGCACGGCGGCGCCGAGGACGACATCGAAGGCGCGCTTGGCGACGCGATTCCAGCCGTAGAGGGGTGAGTCTCGGAGGTGAATGAGCGGGACCCCATCGAACTCCTCGATGCCACCGCGCAGGGTGGCGAGCCCGTAGAGGTCGGGTACGAGATGGATGGCGACCGGATCGTCGCCGATGTCACGCAGGATGTCGGCGAGTCGCCCGGAGTCGGCGTGCGGCAGCGCGATGATCACGAGGTCGGGGGCGTGCTCGTCGAGCACGCTGCGCAGCTGGTGCAGCGGCGCCAGCCAGCGTCCGCTCTCGCGGCCTCCCGCGTCCGGCTTGTCGGTCACGAAGCCAAGCACGCGCACACCCAGATCCGGCCGGCGCCGGACCATGGCCAGCACCTCGTCCATCGACTCGCCACCGCCGACGAGCACAGCACGGCGCACGTTGTAGCCGCGCCGTCGTGCCAGCCGCAGCCCCTCTCGGAACACGCCGCGCATCAGACTGGCGCCCGCGATGGAGAGCAGCCAGAAGTAGGTGATCACCACCCGCGAATACTCATGACCACGGAAGGCGAAGGTCATGATGGCGATGAGCACGAGGACGCCGAGCGTGGAGGCCTTTGCGATGTCGAGCCACTCGGCCAGGTACGAGCCGAGGCGGCGGGGGCGGTAGAGATCGAAGGCGTGGAACGACACCGCCCATACGCCGAGGATCGGCACGAGCTGCAACAGGTAGTCGCGCAGCGGCGGCGGCGAGGGAGCGACGAGAGGCGGTCCGATCACGTAGAAGCGCAGCCCGTAGGCGGCCAGCCAGGACACGGCGACCACGGCGAGATCCGCCGCCAGCATGAGGTGCTCGAAGAGCCGGGAGTGCGCCCTCAGCACGCGCCGAGCTCCGCCAGACACTCGGCGACGCGGCGCTTGAACAGCGGCCGGTCGAAGCGCTCGGCGTGGGCGCGCAGGGCCTTGCCGTCGAAGCGCTCGGCGTCGCGCTCGAACGCGCGCATCGCGTCGGCGAGCGCCTCGGCGCTCTGCGGCTCGAAGAGCACCCCGCTCGGCGCTGTGTCGTTCGTGCCCGCCGGGATCACGGTCTCGCGCGCCCCACCCGCCGCGAGCGCGATGACCGGCCGACCGGCGGCCATGGCCTCGAGCGGCGTGATCCCGAAGTCCTCGACGCCGGGGAACAACAGCGCCTGGCAGCGCGCGTAGAGGCCGGCGACCTCCTCGTCGCCGCGCCAGCCCAGAAATTCCACGCGGGGGCCGGCCATCGCACGGAGGCGACGCTCCTCCGGTCCGGTGCCCACGACGAGCAGTCGCCGTTCGAGCCGCGTGGCCGCCTGCACCGCGAGATCGACGCGCTTGTACGGCACGAGCGCCGACACGACGAGGTAGTAATCGTCCGCGGCGGGGGCGAGATCGAAGCGAGACACATCCACCGGCGGATAGATGACGTCGGCCGTGCGCCCGTAGCACCGCTGGATGCGCTCCGCGACGAACCGGGAGATCGCGATGAAGCGATCCACCCGCCGGCTCGTGCGGCGGTCCCAGCGACGCAGCGCCGCCGCCACCGGCGGCAGTGCGACCCGCGTCAGCAGCCCCGCGCCGACGTAGTCGTCGTAGAGGTCCCACACGTAGCGCATCGGCGTGAAGCAGTAGCAGAGATGCCGCGCGCCGGGCCGCGCGCGGGCCGCCTTCGCCGCGCAATGGCTCAGCGAGATCACCACGTCGTACGCGGCGAAGTCGAAGCGGGCCATGGCCGCCGGGAACAGCGGCAGGTACTGACGATACCGCGTGCGCGCCGAGGGCAGCCGCTGGATGAACGAGGTCACGATGCGGCGCCGCTCGATGGTGGGTGACACGCTGCCTGGGACGTGGAGCAGCGTGAAGAGATCCGCCGCCGGCAGCAGCTCGCAGAAGACCTCGAGACAGCGCTCGCCGCCGCGCATCCCGGTGAGCCAGTCGTGCACGAGGGCGACTCTCACGCGGCCACCTCGCGCACGATGCCGAGCAGCTCGCCGGCGCAGCGCGCCCACGAGAAGCGCGCGGCGCGCTCGAGGCCGCGGGCGCCGAGCTCCTTCCGCAGCCGGTCATCCGAGAGCACGCGGACGACGGCGTCGGCCAGCGCGGTCACGTCGCGTGGATCCACGAGAAGCCCGGCGTCGCCGACCACCTCGGGCAGCGCCGCGACGTTTCCGGCGATGACCGGCGTGCCGCAGGCCATGGCCTCGACGGCCGGCAGCCCGAATCCCTCGGCAAGCGACGGCAGCACGAGGGCGCGCGCGCCACGCAGCAGCGGCGCCAGCTCGGACGGCGAGACAAAGGCGCGCCGCTCGACGCCGGCGCCGACACGGTCGGCGAGCGTCCGGAGCTGCGCAACGGCGCGCGGCCGGCCGCCGCCGACGACGACGAGCCTCACCGGCGTGCTCGTCGCCGCGCGCGCCACGGCCTCCACCAGCCGCGGGAGGTTCTTGTGCGGGAGCAGGTTGCCGACGAAGAGCACGTACGGAAGGCCGCCGTCGTCGGACACCGGTCCGTCCGGCGAGAACTGCTCGGCGTCGAAGCCGTTCAGCACGGTGCGCACACGCGCAGGCGACAGGCCATAGGCCGCGATGACGCGCCGGCGGGTGGCCTCGGAGACCGCCACCACCACGCGCGCCCGGCGTAGCACCGCCGGGACCAGTCGCCGGAAATACAGCTGTTGCCGCGGATAGTGATCGGGAAAATCGAGGGGGATCACGTCGTGGACCACGGTGACCTGGGCGACCGACGAGACGAGCGGCCCCTCGGGCACGGTGTTGACCAGCACGTCGACGCCCTCGCGCGCGAGGCGACGGCCAAGCGCGAGCTGAGTCCACAGGATCCGCCCGAGGTGACCGCGGATTCCGCGCTCGGGAAGGACGAGCGACGGCGCGCGCCGCACCATCGCGCGCAGCGGCGCCACCGCCGACGGCAGCGCCGTGTGAATCACCAGCGGCGCATGGAGCGTATCGAGCGCGCGGACGAGTCCGCGCGCGTGCTGACCGAGCCCGGAGGACCGGTGGCCGATGATCGAAGCGTTCACGGCCACCCGGGGTGCGCCGACCACGCCGCAATTATATGTCACGGCGTCGACCCACGGCGTCGCGGACTTCGGCGTAGATGCCCGCCAGACGCGCAGCCATCGTGTCCACGCGATTGCTGCCGGCATGGGCCAGCGCGCTCTTCGCGAGCGTCTGGAGAAGGCCGCGGTTGCTCGCCAGCTCGCGCAGGCGCGCGCCGAGCTCCCCGGCATCGCCGGGTCGTACGAGAAAGCCGGTGCGCCCGTGGTCGATGACCTCCGGGATGCCGCCGATCCGCGAGCCGATCGCCGGCAGGCCGCGCGCATAGGCCTCCAGGATCACGATCCCGGTGACCTCCCACCAGGTGGATGGACACACGAGCACGTGGCTCTCCCCGAACAGCGCCTCCTTGGCGTCGCCGGCCACGAAACCGTGCACGCGGATCCGAGCGTCGCGGGCCGCCGCCACGCGGCACTCGTCGAGCAACTCACCCGTCCCCGCGATGTCGAGGCGGACGTCGAGATCCGGCGCCGCGGCGAGCGCCGCGAGGGCGACGCGGATGCCCTTGTGCGCGCGCAGCTGGCCAATCAGCAGGACGCCGAGCGGGCCGGCACGACGCGGCGCCGGCGCCCCCGGCGGCGTGTCGACCGCGTATGGCACGACGTGCGTCTTCGCGCGGGCGAAGAATCCGAGCTCGAGATGCCGGTCCAGCACGAAGCGGCTCGGCGCGGCGACGGCGGCCACGCCGCTGCTCAGACGCCGCAGCCACGCGCCGCGAAGCGCACACGTCGTGCAGCGCGACTCGCAGATCCGACCGCCACGGGTCAGCCGCATGGCGCGCACGCAGGTGAGCGCGTAGTCGTGCGGCGTGTGGACCACGGGCAGCCCCTCCGCGCGCGCGGCCGCCCAGACCGCGGGCGAGAGTCCGCCGAGGTTGTTCGTGTGAACCACATCGGGCGCTTCGTCGCGCAGGATGCCTCGCAGGCGGCGGTGCACGAGCGGGTTCCAGAGGTCGATCGCGTGCCAGAGCGGCTTCAGCGCGCGCGGTGCGCGCGGCGCCGCGCCCGGCCAGTAGACGTTGCCGGTGCGGATGCGGTACACGCGGATGCCGCGCACGACCTCGTGGCCCGTCTCGGCGCGGGCCGCTGTCGTCACCACGGAGACGACGTGCCCTGCCGCATGCAGCCCGTCGGCGGCGTGGCCCACCATCACCTCGGCCCCGCCGATGATCCGCGGGGGGAACAGGCTCGAGACGAGACAGACCTTCACGGCCGCTGCTGACGCTCCCAGCGCTTGGCCCGCGCGAGAAACGGATGGAGCGCCATGAGCGACGCATAGATGAGCCCCGGCACGCCGTCGCGGAATCCCTGATGCACCACGTAATTTCGCACGAAATTTCCGAGCGGGTACACGACCAGCTCCCACGCGCGGGCGCCCCGGCCCTCGTCGGCCAGCCGGGCGGCGGCGAGCGAGCTCTGATAATCGACCTTCCGGAGAAACGCGGAGATGTCGGCGTGCGAGTAGTGCTGCAGCGGTGTCCGTAGGACTCGGGTCGCGCCGCGCACGTCCCACGTCTCGTGAACGCGGCCCAGGAAGCGGCCGGCCTTGCGGCGCGCCAGTCGCAAGATCGGCGCGCGCATGCTCTCGCCGTAGCGAAACGCGTAGCCGAAGTTGATGTCCTGCCGTCGGACGAAGTAGCCGTCCACGTCGTGCGCGAGGATGGCGCCACGGATCTCGTCACGCAGGGCTTCGCTCACCCGCTCGTCGGCGTCCACGAAGAGCACCCAGTCGCCGCTCGCCGTGTCGAGCGCGAAGTTGCGCTGCGCCGCGAAGTCGTCGTTCTTCGCGCGCACCAGCACGCGCGGGGTGAAGCGCTCGGCGACCTTGACCGTCTCGTCCGTCGACTCGTCGTCGACCACCACGAGCTCGTCCGCCCACCTGAGCGTGGCGAGGCAGTCGGCCAGCTCGTCGGCCTCGTTGCGCGCGATGACACACGCGGATACCGTCGGCGTCACCGGCGCAGCCCGTCGTAGATGGCGGACATCGCCTCGACGTGCCGCGCCCACGTCATGCGCTCCGCCAGTGTCCGCGCCGCCTCGGACATCGCACGCCGATCGGCGTCCAGCATCGCCGTCAGCGCCGTGCGCAGCCCGTCGGCATCTCCGGCGCGCACGACCGTCCCCTCGCGGCTCGACGTCATCAGCTCGGCAACGCCGTTGCTGGATGTCGTCACCACCGGCAATCCGCACGCGAGCGCCTCCAGGGTCGCGTTGGAGAAGGGATCGAACCACGTGGGCAGGACGAAGACGTCGGCCGCCGCATAGTACGGCCGCGGATCGGTCGTGAACGGCCGCAAGATCACCCGTGGCCCGAGCCTCGTGCGGCCGAGCCTGGCGTCGACGCGCGCCGTCTCCTTGCGGTCGCGGTGGCCGACGACGAGCAGCCGCGCGGCCGGGGCGGTGAGGCCGCCGAACGCCGCCAGCAGCTCGTGCAAGCCCTTGCGACGGTCGCCGGCGCCGATGAACAGGAAGACGACGTCCCGGTCGCCGAGGCCCAGCTCGTCCCGTGTCGGCTTCCGGAGCGCGGCCCTCACCGTGGGCGCGAAGTGGCGCGCGTCGACGCCGTTGTAGACCACCTCGACGCGTGGCGCCGTCCGGGGATAGGCCGCGGTCAGCTGTCCGCGGCTCCACTCGGAGTTGACGACGATCCGCCGCGCGGCGCGCAGCTGCAGCGACTCCACGACCAGGGTCGTGCGGTGAAACGGCAGCCACGGTCGCGCGTGGCCGCGAAGGCCGCGGTCTTCGCGGCGCAGCGTCGCGAGGTACGCCCGGTGCGCGCTCCCACCGGGCGACACGATGTCGTCACCGAAGCTCTTCGTATGGCTGTGCACGAGATCGAGGCGGTCGCGCCAGCGTCGCACGGCCAGCAGCGCGCCGAGGGCGAAGCTCAGGGGCCGCAGGCTCGGCGGCCCCGGCGCGGCAACGGGATGGCAGCGCAGTCCGGCGGCGGCCCCGTCATCCCAGCGATGCGCGAAGAGGTCGATGGCGTCGCCGCGCTCGCGCAGGCCGCGGATCAGCTCCGTGTACCGTCGCTCGCTGCCCACGCGCTTGGCGTCGCGCAGCTCGTTGACCACCATGCCGATGCGCCGGCTCACGGCCGGATGCCGAACGCGGCGCCGCGCACGAGACCGAAGACCTCGAGCGCGCGCACGCGCGCGAGCGCGAGGAGAGCAGCGGCGTAGACGGCGAGGCCGAGGACGCCGTGCAGCAGGACATCGCCGAGCGGCGAGAGCGCCGGGAGCGCGGCACGACTGGCGCCGACGACGATGGCCATCACGGCCGTGGCGGCCAGGGTCGGCCCGAAGATCGCCAGATGGTCGCGGCCGCTGAGCCCGAGAACGCCGGAGACCAGATAGAGCTGCACTCCGCGCGTGACCACGGCCACCGCAAGGACCGCCACCGCGACGCCGACGACACCGAAGCGCACCGCCAGCAGGAGACCGCCGACCAGCAATCCCACGCGCACGACGTTGAGCCAGAACAGGACGCGCACGCGCCCCACCGCCTTGAAGATGTCGGAGACCAGCAACGCGGCGACCCAGAGCATGCCGTACGGCGCCAGCACTTGCAACACCGGCACCGCCTCCGCCCAGCGCGCGCCGTACACGACGGTCACGCCGGGCGCTGCCAGGACGCCGATGAGCGCGAAGAGCGGCACGCCCAGCATCGCGCAGTATTCGGTCGCGCGCAGGAACGCGCGCCGTAGGGCGGGAACATCGTCGCGGATGCGCGTGAAGGCCGGGAAGGCCACCCGCGTGAGGGCGCCCACGGAGCTGGCGGGCGCCGCCACCGTGGAGAAGCCGAGCTTGTAGACCCCGAGCGCGGACGTGCCGAGCAGCCGGCCCACCAGGACGTCGTCGACGTTGACGCTGACGAACCACAGCATCACCTCGCCGAACGCGAAGCGGCCATAGCCGAGCGTGTCGCGCGCGATGCGCCGGCTGAAGCGCCACGAAAACCCCCGCCACGCCCGGCTCAGCACGACGGCGCCGAGCACGCGGCCGGCGAGGACGCCCCAGACGAAGCTCCACACGCCGAGTCCGAGAAACGCCAGCCCGATCGTCGTGGCCGCCTGGGCGATGGCCCGCGCCGACTCCACGAGCGCGCGGCGCCGATAGTCGAGCGCCTTCTCGAGGCCGGCCAGCGGCACCGCGGAGAACGGCGCGAAGAGGAACGCCGTGCTGCCGAGCGACAGCGCAGGGCCGAGGGTGGAGCTGCGGAAGAACGCGCCCAGCGGCGCCGCCGCCGCCACGAAGCTCGCGAGCAGCACGAGGCCGATTCCGAGCTGAAAAGCGAGCGCGAACCCGGCCGTGGCCGCCTCGTCCTCCCGCCGGTAGATCAGCGCGGATCCCGTTCCGAACTCCTGCACGAGAAAGCCGGCGTTGAGCGCGACGGTCAGGATCGCGATGACGCCGAGCTCATCGGCCAGGAGCGCCCGCGCGAGCAGGATGGTGCTGGCCACGGTGACCGCCCGCCCGAGGACCAGCTGGACGCCGGTCCACCGTGCGGCGACGACGGCCTGCGAGCGCAGCGGCGCGTCCGGGCCTCTCAGCGACTCGCCGCCGGTGCCCGCCGACATTCCCCTACCGCTCCGAGCTCCCGGTAGACGGCGATGAATTCGTCGATGACCCGTGCGAGCGGCCGCTGCTCCGCGGCCCGCCGCGCCTCGCGTCCCAGCATCGCTCGCCGGTCGCGGTCGCGCAGTCCCGTGATGCGCGACGCGAGCGCCGCCTCGTCGGGCTCTTCCAGCAGGAGGTCGCGCAAGCCGCCGGTCAGGATCTCGGAGACCCCGTTCGCGCGCGTGGTCACGACGGGCAGCCCGCTGGCGAGCGCCTCGAGGCAAGCGTTCGAGAACGGCTCGTAGATCGTCGGCAGCACGAAGGCGTCGGCGGCCGCGTAGCCCCGCTCCGGCTCGGCCAGCGCGCCGACGAACCGCACGCGGTGCGCGACGCCGAGCCGCTCCGCCAGCGCGCGATAGCTCGCGGCGTGGAGGTCGTGGCCGGCCGCCAGCACCCAGACGTCGTCGGGTATCACGCGCAGGCTCCGCAGCAGATACGCGAGGCCCTTGCGCTCGAAGCCGGAGCCGAGGAAGAGGAGGAGCAGCACGTGACCGGGGATCTCGAGCTGGCCGCGCACGACGTCGCGTAGCGACTCGCGGCCCCCAACCGTGAAGCGCTCGAGATCGACGCCGTTGTACACGATTCGCACGTCGCCCGCCGGCACGGCGTAGTGCCGCTCGAGGTCGCGCCGTCCGCGCTCGGAGTTGGTCACGATCTTCCGGTAGCGCCGGCGCCCCAGCGCCTGTCGCTCGAGGGCGAGCACCAGACGGTGATATGGCGTCCACGGCGCCACGCGCGGGCGCCAGCCAATGCTGTGCCGGCGCCGCTGGTACAGCCACTCACGGTGACAGCCGTCCCCCGCGCGGTAGACGTCCTGCCACAGCAGCTTCTCGTGGCTCTGCACGATGTCATAGGCGCCCGCGCGCAGCCGCCGCGCGGCGCCGACCGTGAAGCTCAGCAGCTCCAGGAGCTGCCCGCGCCCGCGAATCGTCGGGACCCGCTCGTAACGGACCGCCCCGCCGGACGGCGTCCAGTCCGAGGACACGATGGTGACGTCGTGCTCACGCGCTGCCAGCGCGCCCGCAAGCGCGGCGGCGAAGCGCTCACCACCGCCGTCGGCGAGCCACCGCCGGCGCACGACCGCGATTTTCATGCGCCACGCATACGCGCGGGGCAGCCACGGAACTGGGTATAGAAGCAGCCGACGATCGCCCATAAGAGGATGGCGTGGCGGCTGTGGTACGGCGTGGTGGCCAGGCCGAGAACGACGAAGGCGAGAACCGCGCAGGCAGCGCCCCACCAGCATGCGCGGTCGAGGCCGTCGACGATGGCCGCGCGCGTCTGCCGCAGACGCCACGCGATGACGGCCACGGCGGTGAGGAGCAGCGCCAGGCCCACGAGGCCGTGCTCGGACGCGATGTTGAGGTAGAGGTTGTGGGCGTGGAAGGTCGTCTGGAAGTCGTACGTGGCGGCATCGACCAGGACGAAATTGCGCGGACCGACACCGAACCACGGACGGTCGGCGATGACGCGAAGCGCACCGGCCCACCAGGACAGGCGCGACCCCGAAGCGATCGCAAACCACGGCCCCAGGAAAATCTTCCACGGCGGATTCAGGACGAACACGATCATGGCGACCACCACGGCCACGGCGGACGCAATCGCCAATGCTCGCCGGATGTCGATCCGGGCCGCGAGAGCGAGGGCGATCATGAACCCGACCGCCCATGCGGTGACCGACTGCGTCAGCACGAGGGCGACCGTACCGACGCCGAGGGTCACCGAGGCCAGCAGTCGGCCGCCCCCGGAGACGACTCCGAACATCACCGCGGATGCTGAGACCGGAAGCGCCATCACGAGATACGAGGCGGTCTGATTGGAATGGCCCATCGCGGCATCGCGGAGCAACAGGCCGCCCGTCCGGTGACCGAGCGCGTACTCGAGCAGTCCCGAAAGGGCCACGAAACATGTCACGGCGATGATCGCCGTCAGCCAGATCCGCCGGAAGCGCTCCGAGTCGAGCAGCGTCACGGCAAGAGCGAAGACGAGCGTACTCCGGGTGACGTCGAGCAGGCCACGGAATCCGCACCAGAGCGGAATCTCGTCGCGTACGACGACGGCGCGCAGCAGGTCGCCCGCGCCGGTGAAGCCGCACCAGGGATCGATGGCGCCGAGCGTGCTGACGACGGTGGCGCCGGTGAATGCCACGACCAGCCACACGGCCGCCGGGAGCCGGCACTCGCCGAGGCCGCCGTTCCACGCGTGGAGGGCGGCGCCGGCAAGCGACACGGCAATCCCGAGGTTCATGAGCGTGCCCGACGGCAGCGGGGTCGCGAGCAGTGTCAGGAGCAGCCCGGCACGCGCGATGACGAGCGGCGATACGGCAGCACGGTATCGGACATCGCTGATGGCGACCGGCGTGGCACGGTCTCTTCGAACAGGGGGCTGAACGGCACTCACTTCGTTGTCCTCGAACCGGGAAGACATGATACCTCAGCCCGTTCGAGGAGGCGCGACGTGCTCCCGCCAGTACGCGAGTCGAGCGGCCCTAGGTCGTGCAGGATGTGGGCCATGGCCAGCGCGTACTCGACGAGGTGACTGCCGACGAACCCGGCGACTGCGGTGACGAGGACGGTCAGGGCCCCGCGCCCTGCCCTCCCGGTCACCCCTCACTGAAAGTACGCGATCACCTTCCGCAGCGATGAGTCGAGGTCGAACTGCGGCGCGAACCCGATGGTGGCGCGCAGCTTCGAGATGTCCGGGACGCGTCGTCGCGTGTCCTCGAAGCCCTGTTCGTAGGCCTGCTCGTACGGCACGTGGACGATCGGCGAGGCGCTGCCGGTCAGCTGCTTCACGCGCGCGGCCAGCTCGTTCACCGTGATCTCGTGCCCGTTGCCGATGTTGAAGACGCCACCGATGGCGTCAGCGCTCATCGACAGCGCCATGGTGGCGCGCACGGTGTCGGCGACGTCGGTGAAGCTGCGCGACTGCTCGCCGTCGCCATAGACCGTGATCGGCTCACCCTTGAGCGCCTGCCTCACGAAGCGCGGCACCACCATGCCGTAGCGACCGACCTGACGCGGCCCGATGGTGTTGAAGTAGCGCACGATGACCACCGGCACGCCGGCGCTCCGGAAGTACGCAAGGCCCAGGAACTCGTCGATGGCCTTCGAGCACGCGTAGCTCCACCGGCTCTTGACGGTGGGGCCGAGGACGCAGTCGTCGTCTTCCTTGAACGGCGCGTTCTCGTTCTTGCCGTAGACCTCGGAGGTCGACGCGATGACGATGCGCTTGCCGCCCTTGGCCGCGCAGCGCAGCACGCGGTCGGTGCCGAGGATGTTCGTCTCGATGGTCTCCACCGGACGCTCGAGGATCAGCCGAACACCGACGGCGGCGGCGAGGTGGTAGACGACGTCCGCCTCGTCGATGAACTCGGGGAGCCGTTCCTCCTCGAGAATGGAGGCCCAGTGCGTTCGCAGCCGTGGCGACGAGGCCACCGCGCTCAGGTTCTTCACCTGGCCGGTGGAAAGATCGTCAATGACCGTCACGTCGTGGCCCTGTGCGATGAGCGACTCGGCAAGATGTGAACCGATGAAACCCGCCCCGCCGGTGATCAATGCCTTCATCGTAGAGCGCAGTCCTCCCGGCCGTCATGATGGGCGAGAAGCCAATGCGAAGTCAAGGTTAGTCGAGCCTCAGTGACGCATGTCGGACGGCCACTTCGAGGCGGCGGCACACCTGTGCGATGGTCTCGAGCCGCTCCGGCAGGATCGTCGTCGACGACACGATGACCTCGTTTACCCGCCGATCGCGGACGATGCTCTCCAGCTGCTCAGAGCCGCCCAGGACGGGAAGCCCGTGGATCCGGGTGTGATGCTTGTTCCGATCGTCGTCAATGAAACCCACCGGCACGCGCTGCAGGGCCGCGTTGTTCAGGATCTCGCGGACGATGAGCTCGCCCCCGCTGCCGGCCCCGTAGACGAGCACGCGATCCGCGAACGGCCGCTGGGGGGGCCGGAGCAGCTCGCCGAATACTCGGAACGACACGCGGCTGCCCGCCACCAGCGTGATGAGCAAGAGCCAGTCCAGCAGGAATACGGTGCGTGAAAAGCCGACGAACCGGTGGGTGTAGACGAGCACGACCACCGACAGGAGCACCGCGACCGTGACCGCCTTCACGATCCGGATGGCGTCGGACAGCGTCGTGTAGCGCCACACGCCGCGATAGAGACCGAACGCGGCGAGGGTGACGACCTGGACGAGGAGCACGATCGGCAGCGAGCCGTAGAGCTCCTGGAGGTACAGGGAGAACTCGTGCTCGAAGCGGGTGAGGTAGGCGCTGTAGTAGGCGAGCACGATGAAGCAGACGTCGAG
>Ga0075429_100001982_pt1 | contig 17016 bp, 17 predicted proteins | sample RhiMetdeltSRZDD3_FD_75295 | JGI IMG/M metagenome (GOLD analysis project Ga0075429, IMG submission 75295) | Populus rhizosphere microbial communities from Tennessee, USA - Rhizosphere MetaG P. deltoides SRZDD3 | ecosystem: Host-associated > Plants > Roots > Rhizosphere > Soil | place: USA... | reverse complement strand
CTTGTTCTCTGGAAAGCTGGGCGTCCTGCCGATACGTCCCATGCTCTTCGTCTCCTACGACGTATCGCATCCCAAGGGGTGGGGTCGACAGGGAGGTGTGCTGCCAGGTCAGGTCTTCGTTCATTTCTACGGCAGCAAGTGGCCTGCACAGATGGAGAAGCCTGGTTTCCCGGACGATCTTGCGTGGCATCTTGCGCACGAAGCCGCCCACTTGTATCAGGGGTCGACATCTACGGAATCGGGCGATGCGTGGATTACCGAGGGTGGTGCCGAGGCGTTCGCAGCGATGGCCTTGCGCGCTGATGCCAGTGCGTACGTGCAGTCGACCGAAGAGAAGGCACTCGGCAAGTGCCAGGAGTTTCTCAAAGGCCGGTCAGTTCGTGATGCCATCGCTGCGGGAACATACGATGCCGCCTACAGCTGCGGAATGCTGATCAATCTCGCTATCGATTCGAAGATACGACTTGCCACAAAGCACGATGGGCTTTATGCAGTCTGGCGCAACTATCTCAAGCGTGCCTCCAGCAAAGCGAGTGTCGTGAGCACTGCCGCGTATCTTGAGGCGGTATCAGATGTCGGCGGTGCTGGTATTGCGGAGTGGGTACAGAAGGCCGTCGCAGATCAGGGTGCGAATCTGATTCTTGTCCGCTAACGGCCGAGAGCTGACTTCTCCTTTCGACGCGAAGCAGACGTGAGGCGTAAAGTGTAGTTCGCGGAGTAGCAACGCGCGGTCCCGTTCATTGCAATCGTTACCCGCGGCGGAGTGTTCCAGTGCGTACCTTGCTCTGCATTGCGGTCAGTGTGGGCATGTTGACGACCTGCGTCTCGTCATCTTGGTCGCAGTCCGCATATCCCGGCAGGGGATACATCCTGGGCCCGGATGAGGGTCAGAAGGTCCTGTCACACCTGATGAAGGTTGATCCCGAAATGGGCTCGTCGCGACTGGCACTCGGCAAGCAACGACTCCGCAAAGGACGCGGAATTTCACTTCACACTCACGATGCGGAAGATGAAGTCTTATACGTGATCAGCGGGCGCGGTATGGGAGTCGTGGGAGAAGTGGAGCGCGAAGTCGTTCCTGGAAGCGTCATCTATATCCCGCAGGGCGCGTGGCACGGAATTCAGTGCCTCGAAGAAATGGAAGTCATGTGGATCGTGTCCCCTCCCAATTTCGCACGCCAGCTTCGCGACTTGCAGGCCGCTGGAGGGGATGGCGCACCAGAATCGAAGCGTGATGAGATTGCTCGCAAACATCAACAAAGCGATGGCGGAGCATTTTTGCGCGCGGTGCTCGCGGGCTCGAAGTGGAAGGGTCAAGACCCATGGCTGCGTGTCGTTTTTGATGTGACGGGCCTGGAGGCCACTGTGGAGGATTCCGCCGGAGCCAGGGGGACACTAACACTTCGCGATAGCAGCGCTGACGGCTTAGGCTTTTTGGGTGTGTGGCACCGGAATCGTTCCGAGACGGGTGACGTCAGCGTCCACTACGACTTCAAGTCGGGTTCGACTATTACTCTGAGATGGGGAGAAGGACTCCAGCGCCAAACGCTTCTCCTGCGGGAGCGGTAGCGTGAGCGCCGCCTGCGCGCAGCATTCAGGGGTGACCTATGAAGCTGAGTCGCGAGTTCGTGGTAATTGGCATGCTTCTCATGTGTGCGACCCAGGCTCAATGCACGCTGGGGCCGGGGCTTTCGACACCTGAGGAGCGAGCAAGAGTGGTCGCACTCACGAGGCTGCTCGAGCGGGATCCCTTAGTCGAGAATGCAACCGCTACTCGACAGTGGTTGCGAGAATGGATCATTGAGGTGCCCGATATCAGGGTCTACGTGTGCGATGACCTGCTCGGCCACGGTCTGGGCGACAACTATCCTTACTCACGCGAAGTCACTCTCCAGGCGACGTTCTCTGCCGCCGTGTTCGCGATCGAGCATCAGGACCGTGCGAGAGATGTAATGGCCCAATATCTCGCAGGCGTCGAAGGGGCCTTAAGGGCGCATGAGGTGTTAGCGAAGTCACAGCCGGACGCGAAGTCAGCGTTCCTTGATGGCTTGCTCGCGAAGCGCGACCGCGGGGAGCTGGCTGATCACGTCGCCAAACTGGTCAATGAAAAGTGCAAGCGGCCAAACACCGTCTTGATCGCCCATCTGGTTGGAGCGGGAGTCGGGCTCGCCTCGGGCATGCTGGTTGCGTGGTGGTTTGGAGTTCGCCGAGGAGCTCGTGTCAGCGCCTTCGGAGGTGCAACGGAAGAAGTTGGTAGCGTAAGGCTTGCGAGGATCCGCCAACGGGTTGTGTTCTTCTGCGCAGCGTACTACGCGATTGTCGTCACAGCCCTTCACGTCCTTGAACCGACCTTCGATCCCCGGTTCAGGTTCATGAGCGAGTATGCATTGGGACGGTACGGGTGGCTCATGACCACCACATTTTTCGTTCTAGGCTTAGCCAACTTCGTGGTCGCAGCGGGACTACGGGACGTACACCAATCGTCACTGGGCGCGCGCATCGGGTTCGGCCTGCTCACGGTCGGGGCGTTGTTCGTATGTCTGGCCGGAGTCTTCAAGGATTCAATACCTCACCTTTTAGCTGGTGTTGTAGCGTTTCCGAGCCTCGCCATGGCGGTGTTACTTTTGTCATGGAGTTTTCGGCAGGCGGCAGAGTGGCAAGGCATTTATCGAGCAACGCTCTTCATTGCTCTTGGAATGCTCGCCGCCTTCCTGTCCATGGTCGCGGATGTAGGGATGCCGGGATTGCAGCAGCGAGCTTTCATTCTCCTGTTGCTATTGTGGCTTTCAATAGTCATCCACCGGTCCGTTCTGGTAAGAGTTGGCGCCGCCTGACGGAAGCAGTCCTCTCTTCCCTTCTTGTGTAGCGCATACGCACAGCAGGAGACCCATTCGATGGCGCTTCAATGCATCAATCCCAAGGATCTACCGATTCCAGAAATCTACAGCCAGGTCGTCGTCGCGACGGGAAGCAAGTGGGTATTCGTCTCGGGCCAGCAGCCCGAAGACATACACGGCAAGCTCGTTGGCCAGGGTGATTTTGCGGCTCAGGCGCGCCTCGCGTTTGGCAATCTCGGCCGTGCGCTTGCTGCTGCCGGCGCCCGGCCTGAGCAGGTCTGCAAGATCACCATCTATGTCGTCGACTACAAGCGCGACGAACACGTGCCGATCATCGAAGCGGCCCAAGTAGGCCTGTTCGGAGATCACAAACCAGCAAACGTAGTGGTCGGGATAGCGACCATGTCCCCGGGCTACCTGATCGAGGTCGATGCAATCGCGGTCATCGACCACAAGGAGTAACGCGATGAACGATCGGGTCGTCATTCACCTCGACAACGAGGGCGTCGCCGACGTCCGGCTGAACCGAGCCGACAAGATGAACGCCATCGATAGCGCAATGATCGAGGGCATCCTCGCTGCGCAGGATCGGCTGCGAGCCGAGCCGCGCCTGCGCGCCGTGGTGCTGCACGGCGAGGGCCGTGCATTCTGCGCCGGCCTGGACATCAGTCGATTTAGAAGCATGGGGACTGAGGAAAACGGTCGCGCCTACACGTTGGCCGATCGCACTCACGGCATCGCGAACGCGCCACAACAGACTGCCTGGGGTTGGCGCGATCTCCCCGTGCCGGTGATAGCTGCCGTCCACGGCGTGGCGTTTGGCGGCGGACTGCAGATCGCCCTGGGCGCAGACATCCGCTACGTGACCTCGGACGTGAAACTCTCGGTGATGGAGATCAAGTGGGGACTCGTGCCGGATATGGCTGGCATTGCGCTACTGCGCGAACTGGTGCGCGGTGACGTCGCACGCGAGCTGACCTACTCCGGGCGAATCATCAATGGCGATGAGGCAGTGAGGCTGGGACTCGCAACTTGGGCGGGGTCCGATCCGCTTGCACATGCGCGTGAGATGGCTCGCAACATCGCGCGTAGCAATCCCGACGCGATCAGAGCGGCGAAACGGCTATTGAATCGCAGCGCTGATGCTGATGCGGCAGCGCTGCTCATGAGTGAGTCACGTGAGCAGGACCGCTTGATAGGGAGCCCGAATCAGCTCGAGGCGGTTCGGGCAGCGATGGAACAGCGCCCGCCCGAATTCTCGGCGCCGGGAGTCTATGTCGAGGAAATCTCCTTCAAGGCACGCAGCATTGAAGGTGTCCCGACCAGCACGGCTGCGTTCATCGGTCCCACTCGCACCACCCCGCTCGCGACGGACTCGACCGGGCACGAGCCGCTCAGGAGCTTTCTGGATTTCGAGCAGCAGTACGGCGGTCTCGATGATCTTCAAACTGCACAAGGTTCCGTTTGCAACTACGTCGCGCACGCAGCACGAGTGTTCTTCGACAATGGCGGTCAGCGGCTCTACATAGGGCACGTCGCTGCTGATGCCGCCGCGGAGGAATACGCAGCAGCGCTGCAAGCGCTGCCTGAGGCCGCCGGAATCTCGGTCATTGCCGCGCCGGGCTATTCGGCGCGGGCTGCGGCAGCGGAAATACAGCAGGCGCTGATCGAACATGTGGGTCAGCCAGAGCGCTTTCGTTTTGCAGTACTCGACGCGCGCCCCGCGGCGACGATCGACGAGGTGCTCGCCGCCAGGTCGGGCATCAATAGCTCCTACGCGGCGATGTATTACCCGTGGGTCACTACCCAGAACTCAGTGCAGCTTCCGCCAAGTGGCTTCGTGTGTGGAATCCTTGCACGCGTTGACACTGCACGGGGCGTGTGGCGCGCGCCGGCGAACGAGACTGTCACCGGTGCCGTGGATCTGCAGGCTGCAATCGACAGCCACGGACAGGAACGCCTGAGTGCGCAGGGCATCAACAGCATTCGATCTTTTCCCTCTCGTGGCATTCTTCTATGGGGCGCCCGTACTACGAGCGAGGATCCGCTTTGGAAGTATGTGAACGTGCGGCGCTACTTCATCTACCTGGAGCAATCGATCTATGCCGGCCTGCAGTGGGTCGTGTTCGAGCCAAACGGCGAGCCGCTTTGGGCAGGTGTGCAGCAGACCATCACGAACTTCTTGCTGAACAATTGGCGCAGCGGCGCACTGATGGGCACTAAGCCTGAGGAGGCGTTCTACGTTCGCTGCGACCGCAGCACGATGACTCAGAATGACATCGACAACGGCCGTCTTATCGCCGAGATCGGAGTCGCCCCGGTGCGACCCGCCGAGTTCGTGATCATCCGCATCGGCTTGTGGACTGCGAGCCGCTGCGCGAGTTGTTGAGCTGACGTTGCGTTGGGCGGGGCGACAAGTACGTAGCGTCCGTGCTTGAACCATGTCTTGCGACGCTGCGTCCAATGATACGCACAACTGTCTCGGGCGACTGGGTAGGAGTTGCCATGCGTATCATCGCGCTCGCTTGCGTATGCCTCGCACTGGCGACATCGGCAATCGCCGGCCCGGTTGACGACGAGTTCGCGGCAGGTGTCCGCGGTGTGCCATGGGGAACGACGCTTGACGAGTTGATCGCGATCCGCCCCGGCGGTGACCAGTACTTTTCCACCGCACCCGGCGAGCGCTGCTACATCGTGGCGGACGACGAACCTCTGTATGGGCTCGCTCGTCCGGGCATGCGAATGCAATATCATTTCGGCAAGAACAATCGCGTCACCTCGATCGGCATTGGCGTGCCGTACGAGCGGCGCGAACAACTCCTCAGCGAGCTGCTGCTGGCATTCGGCCCATATCGCAAGCCCTACGTGTACGGGACTGCCATTCACTACGATTGGCCCGCGACCCAGCGCGCGCAAATCGGAGTCAAGGCCTCTCGGGATCCGAAGAACGGCATGCTGGAGTTCTGGATACGAGTCGTCGCTTCAGACGAAACCCCGAGGAGACAACCACCATGAAGGCGATTGCGGTAACTGACCAGGCTGCGGGAACGGCCGGGATGAAGCTGGTGATGCGGCCCGAGCCGCACGCAGCGATAAGCGACGTCGTCGTTCAGATTCATGCGTCGGGGTTTGTCGCGACTGAGTTGGCGTGGCCCTCGACCTGGACCGATCGCCTCGGTCGTGACCGAACACCGTCGATTCCAGGGCACGAGCTGGCCGGAGTGGTCACTGCTCTCGGCTATGGCACGCGGGGGCTGTCGGTGGGACAGCGGGTGTTCGGCCTCACGGATTGGTATCGCGACGGCACCTTGGCGGAGTATGTGGCGGTCGAGGCACGCAACCTCGCGCCGCTGCCGGGCGACGTCGACTTCACTGTGGGCGCGAGCCTGCCGATCTCAGGCCTGACCGCGTGGCAGGGACTGTTCGAACACGGCCGCCTTCACGCGGGACAGAGCGTACTCGTGCACGGCGCGGCCGGCGCAGTCGGCTCGATGGTGACGCAGCTCGCACGAGAGGCTGGCGCCCATGTCATCGGCACCGGACGTGCCGCCGACCGTCAGACGGCGCTCGACTTCGGCGCGAAGGAGTTCGTTGACCTCGACAACGACACCATGGACGATGTCGGCGAAGTCGATCTGGTGTTCGATGTCATCGGCGGCGACATCGGAAAGCGGTCCGCAGGCCTTATCCGAGCCGGAGGAACACTGGTGTCGATCGTAGGGCCGCCCGAGGCGCGGCCCGCCGACGGCCTGGCGGTCGATTTCGTGGTCGAGTCCGATCGTGCCCAACTGAGTGAGATCGTCCAGCGGGTGCGGGACGGACGACTGCGGACGAACATCGGCAACGTCTCGACCCTCGACGATGCAGTCGCCGCCCTCAACCCGACCGAGCGACGCCAGGGGAAGACGATCATCCGCGTTCGCTCGTAATCCTGGCGACGGACCTCTGAACGGATTCCGTAAAGTCTCGATACGGAAGTCTCGTGCCGCGTGCAGCCATTCGACAACGCCTGCGCTCCCGGTCACACTTTGCCGCGCGACCACTCTATAAATAAGAAGCCCTCGTACAGGAACACAGCGGCGGGAGAATTCGAGATGGCGATCGCGCGGCTCTGGTATGTGGCTGCTGCACTCCTGTGCCTGACGGCATGCGGCGGTGGCGGTGGCGGAAGTGACAATCGCCCGCCGCTCAGCATCTCCTTCTCGACGAGCGCGGTTGCGTTCCAGGCGGAGTCGGTCTTTTCCAGACTTCCGCCTTCGCAGACCATCACCGCCACGCTGGCTGGCACGCCGCCGGTGAACAGCACGTTGTTCATCCTGGTTGAGATCGGTAACCCCGCGATCGTTTCCGTCACGAACGTGGGACCGACGAGCGGCTCGAACGGACAGGCCACGATCGTTCCGGGCGATCCCTCTGACCTTGGAATGGGTGAGCATTCGACGACGATCGTCGTGCACACCTGCTTCAACAGTCCGACGTGCTCGAACGGTGAGATCGCCGGAAGTCCCAAGACGATCACCGTCACCTACAGCGTGCCGTCGAGCGTGCGCGGCGACAATGTGAGTCCGAACGTCGTGCCGGCAAATGCGCCGGGCGAAGTCATTCTGCGCGGCCGCAATTTCCGCGCGAACACAGCGGTGACGATCGGCGGGACCGCTGCAACGAGCACTTTCGTGAGCAGCTCCGAGTTGCGCGTGCAATATCCAGCGCGTGCCGCGGGCCGCTATCCGATCCTGCTGGATTCAGGTGCGGTGGCGTTCACGGGAGAGCTGATCGTCACTGACATCCCTGCGTTCGCAGGCGCGACGCTGCCGTTCCCCGGGCTGGACGGACCCTTCACCGGCGTGCAGGCAAGAAGCATCCTCTACGACGCGCAGCGTCGCGCGATCATCGTGCAGTACGTGCCGTTCGGCGACAACATGCCGATCGAGCTGACGCGGTTCACGTATGACGCCGGGACTTGGACGCAGGGTCCGGTCGTACCCTTCAACATCGGCGCGCGCCAGATTGCCCTCAATCCCGACGGCAGCCGCGTGCTGATGCTGGTCCAGCGCCGGATAGGGTTCGGCGACACGGACCGCATGCTCGAGCTCGATCCGCAAACGCTGCAGGAGATCGCATCGACGCCGCTGCTGCAGTTGTCGCAGCACGGCACTGCACGCAGCTTCGCTATTCTGAACGACGGCAACGCGCTGATCAGCGCTGAGTTCCCAGGCAGTGGCATCGCAAATCTGCACCTCTATGCATTGACGACTCATACACTAGTAGACACTGGTTTCGGCTCCGACTTGCCGCTCGTGGGCTCGAGCGATGACGGCTCCGTGGCGTTCGAGCACGAGCTGCTCCTCATGTTCGACTCCTCGACCGAACGGTTCACGCGAGCGCCAGCGCAGATCAGCGGCCTGTTCCACAACCAGGACTGGGGCAACAATCCACTGCCGCCCTCGCTCTGCCGCAACGGATCGAAGGCCCTCCTCGGTTACAGCGTGCTGTCGCGCCAGGGGCAGCTTCTCGGAACGCTCCCCTTCCCTCCCGTCCAGAACACGGGCGTCATCAACAAGCAGTGCACTCGCGTGTATGCGATCGATGAGACGAACCTCCTGCACACCTTCGACATCACCGCCGCGCCCGTGAATGGAAAGTATCAGGAGATCGGCGCGCCGGTCGCGCTGCCGAATACACCAACGGATCTCGGCGCCGCCGGGCGCATAGCGGTTGCACCCGACGACCGGACACTATTCATCCTGTCCCAGCATGGTGTCCGCGTGCAGCCCGCGCCCCAGTAGTAGAGAATTCTTGTCCGCTAACGACCCGAAGCGGACGAGGAACACTCGACGACAATTGGACTCCGCTAACGCTCGCAGCGCATAGTCCGACACTCCCGTGCGCTTCGGAAACGCTGAGAAATCGGGATCAACAGCGCAATGTACAAAATGATGCTTGTCATTGCGCTCTGTGCCATGTCTCTAGCGACTGTTCGAGCCGCTTCGCCTGTCGAAGGCGAGAAAATCGCGAGCTTCCAGTTCCTCGACAACGCACGAGTTCCGATCACCGTCTGGTACTACCTCCCACCTGCTGTAGGGGCGAATACACGCGTCGTATTCCTGTTGCACGGCGACAGCAGGACGGGGCGTGAGGCCCGCGACCTGGGGCTCCGGCATGCACGCGCCGGTGGATTCATCCTGGTAGCGCCGGAGTTCGACGAACGTCATTTCCCCGGAGATTCCTACAGCTTCGGCGGCATGGTCGATACGACAGGTCGGCCGCGTCCGCGCAATGAGTGGTCGCTCTTCATCATCGAACAGCTCTTCGACAATATTCGAGCCCGCTGGAAACTCGAAACGACGACCTATGATGCTATCGGCCACTCGGGCGGTGCTCAGTTCCTGCATCGACTGGTGCTCTTCGTGCCCGAAGCTCGCTTTGGTCGTGCTATTGCCTCGAGCCCCGGAAGGTATGCCTTTCCCACGCCCGCCAAGCACATCCCCTACGGAATGGGCGGCACCGATGCCACTGCTCTGTTGAAGCAGGCCTTGCAGCGTGACTTCGTCCTACTGCTGGCGGACCGTGACACAACCGATCGCGTTCGGGAGCCCGAAGCGATGACCGAGGGCGCGAATCGCTTCACGAGGGGGCTGCGCTTTTTTGCTGCCGCCGTTGAACAAGCCGGAGAACTCAGTGTGCCATTCCACTGGGAGCTGCGAATCAACCACGGTGCAGATCACTCGCCCGGGAAAGCCGTTGATGCTGCTTTCAAGATTCTCGCTGAGCGCGACCTTGGTCGATGACGGCGGCAGAACCATCACACGGATTGCCGGATGTTCGATGTCCACTTCTGGCCGCTAAGCGACCAAGCGATTGCTTACCGGCAGCGTCATTCACACGTCAGCCGGGTGGGGCGCGTTCGCGCGGCAACAGTTCAACGGGCCGAGTGTGTGCCGTTAAGCGGAGCATCTTCACAGCCGCGCCCTGACCGTTTGGCGAACGCACAACGTGCTTCGCTGCTCTGCGCTCTGCTCAGGCTGTCTGCGTGGCAGCGACACGTTCGCTGCGGCGCTTGCGCAGCAGAACGATGCCCACCGCGAGCATCCAGTATCCGATCAGGCAGCCCGTCAGTGCAGAATTCCCCCAGCCATGGGCACTGTAGAACTTCGTGACATCGCGGCCGAAAAACAGCGATGGCACGAACGCCAGATTGATGAGTGCGACGAGGTGGGCGAACCATCCGACCCAGCGCGGAAATGCATCGCTGCGAAGCATTGCGTAGCCCGCTGCGAACAACATCACCGCTGTGAGCATCCGCTTGATGGATCCGTGAATCAGGATGTTCGCTTCAGCCAGTGGCCCGTCTGTCGTTGGATCGAGCGTTCCATCCGGTGCGCCAAACACCACGCCCGCCTCATGCGCGACGGCGATCAGTGACACGCCGACGAACAGCATGCCTGCGCCGTACACGACGGACGCGACCCATTCATTTACCGGGTCGGCCCGGCGCAGGACATGGCTGAAGCCGGCCACGAACACGATGAACAGCGCCAGTACGACCAGGTTGACCAGGTCGCGACTCAGGACGTTCCAGGCGGGCGGCGGACCCGAGTACATGAAGTACAGCGGTACCGAGAGTGTGGCGCCGAGGCCGATCAGCACGCCGCAAAGACCGGTGACGCGTCTGGCCTGTGTGGTTTCCATGGTGGAATTCCTTCTCGGATGAAATGGGGTCGCTCGTAGCCGTCTTCGTCACGCTGCGATTCTAGTGTAGGACGCGCGGCTCGTATTCGTCTGCAATGTCCGCTTCTGGCCGTTTGCTGACTTCTGATTGCGACCCAAGGCGGTCAGTGACGGCCGATTTTCGCTACTGTCAGCGTGGACCCGATCGATGCGGGACTGATTGACCGACGATGCAAACCACGTCGGCTCCGGTAGCATCTCACCTCGATCGGAGTCGACATGAGGGGCAGCCATGAACCTTTCGACTGCGGTTCGTCACCGCTTACTCATGGTCTTTACCGGCGCGCTCGTTGTCCTTCTTGCAATCGGCGCAAGCGCCGCTCGAGCGCAAACCCCGAACGTCGCATCCTTCGAACGCCGGGTCGATGCCGACCGCAACGCTCTCAAGATCCCCGGCCTGTCCATCATCGTGATCCAGAATGGCGAAGTGCTCTCGGCCCGAGGCTTCGGCTATGCGGACGTCGAGCACCGCATTCCAGCGACGCCCGACACGCTCTACCACATCGCTTCCGTGACCAAGACGTTCACGGCGATCCTGGTCCTGCAACTGGTGGAACAGGGCAAGCTCGACCTCGACGAGCCGGTGTCGCGGTACTCGGACGATTTCAAGGACGACTCGATCAAGATCAAGCACCTGCTCAGCCACACGTCGGAAGGCACGCCCGGCGAGAAGTTCAACTACAACCCCGACCGCTTCGAGTACCTCAAGGCGATCCTCGAGAAGAAGACCGGCAAGCCGTTGCGTCAGCTGTTCGTCGAGACATTCCTCGACCCGCTCGCGATGCGTGACAGCGTGCCGGGCCCCGACGTCGCCGACGACGACAAGACGTGGGCGGTGCTGGGCAAAGACAATCTCGCGCGCTACCGGCAGAACCTGACGAAATTCGCTCGGCCCTACACGTACTGGGGCGGCGGTGAAACGTTGTATTCGGGCTACCCGCCCCGCGACTTCTGGGCGTCGGCCGGACTGCTGTCCACCGTCCGCGACCTCGCGAAGTACGACGTGGCGGTCGATCGCCACGAGCTGCTGAAGACCGAGACGCTGGCGCGCGCCTGGACGCCCTTCCTCTCGAACGCCGGCCAACCGCTCGCCCATGGCCTGGGCTGGTTCGTCACTGACTACCGCGGCGCGCGGCTCGTCTGGCACTTCGGCCACTGGGGCAGCGGCTTCTCCGCGATCTACGTCAAGGTGCCGGCGCGGCGCCTCACGCTCATCGCGCTGGCCAACAGCGAGGCGCTCGCAGACCACCATTACCAGGTGGGAGAAGACATCACCAACGATGTCTTCACCTGTGCCTTCCTCAACGCGTTCGTGCCCGATGTAGCGAACCGCACCGACGCACAGGCGTCACCGGCCGACATCCCGTCGACGGGCCCGGCCAAGGACTGCGAGCTCAGCTCCCGCGCCGCATTGGAAAAATGGATCGCCGACCGCCATGCCAAGGCGCGCAAGGCCATACCGCTGGACTCGAAGCTGGCCGCAGCGTACGTGGGCCGCTACCAGCTGCCCCACCGCGTGGTCACCGTCACCGAGGAAAGCGGCCACCTGTACATCGACGTGCCCGAGGGCGACCGGAGCGAGCTCTTCGCCGAAGCGCCCTCGCAATTCTTCCTGAAGATCCGGCCGTGGACGCTGACCTTCGTGAAGGAAGGATCGCAGGTCACACGGCTCGATATTCGCGATGGCGGAGAAGTCATGAGCGGACGCAGAGTCGATTGAAGAAATCTCTTCAGCAGTTGCCCGCCGCGTTAGCGCACGCCGCATTGAGCATGGATGCGAACTCGGCGTTGAAGCCCGAAGCACCGAGGACCTTCACGTTCGTGTCGAGGAAGCCATACGAGGTCACGCCCACTACGGCGTTGCGCGTGAGGTTGCGCGTGCCGGTCGGCGCGGCGCTGGCCGGATCGCCGAAGTTCTGGATCCACGGGCCGCCGCTCGAACCGCCGGTCATGTCGCTGCCGTACTCAAACGCGTTGTTGCCGACAGCGGTGCTGCCCACCCGGCGGTCGCTTGAGTCATTGCGCTGCATGATGTTGCAGTTGTTGAAGTTGCAGGGATAGCCGAGCATCGTCACGTGAGTGTTCGGGAGATTGTTGGTGACAGCGGTGAAGCTGGCGCCGACTTTCGATCGAACGTTGACGGGCGCGGCGCCGGCGAAACTCTGATCCTGAAGCACGATCAGGCCGAAGTCGCCGTTGTTGGGCAGGGCGCCGTTGGTGTTGCTCCAGGTGGCCGACACGAGGACAAATCGCGCGGTCCACGAGCCGAAGGGCGCCTGCGGGCTGGTCTGGGATCCCACGGGGTTCGACAGGCCGCCGTCGTACGCCGGGATGAATACCCAGTTGGTGAAGAAGCTCTTGGCCACGGGGTCGAACACGCAGTGCGCAGCGGTCACGATTACGCGATTCTTGATGATCGAGGCCGAGCACTGGAAGTCGCCCACGCCCGGCTCGGTGAAGAACAGCTTGCCCGCCGCCCTGTAGGGACTGGCCAGGTTGGCGGAGCGCGGCGTGATGCGGGAACGCGTGAAGTCGAGGTTGGATGTGCCCGCAACCTGGGCGGAAATTCCGTCGTCCTTGAAAAGGACTCGTTCCTTCGCTGCCTTCTTGCGATCGGCCGTCCAGTAGGTCGATCCGACGGCGAGGGCGGTCACGCCGCTCATTTCCATCGAAGGGAAGTCGTCGGCGGCTGCGATGCCCGAAACAGCGGTGCTGATCGCAGCGACGACCAGTGAAACTTTGAGTGACATTGAAGGGTCTCCAGAATCGTTTGAGCGGAGCTGGTGGATGGAATGACGAGCTCGAGTGACGTCGCGAGCGACGCGATCAGTCGGCGGCCTCACTGCGCGCGCTGCGGCTCGCCGAAGATGAAGTCGTCCGTCATCACGACATCGTGCGGTCGCTTGTCATCGACTCCCGGAGCCACATCGCCGGCAGTGATCCGCACGCTGGCGACCCGCGCGTCCTTGAACGAGATACCGAGGAACGAGAACCCCGCATCGCCGGGTGACGCCGGCACGAAGCTGCTGTAGAGCAGCCCGCCATCGAGTCCGTAGTACTCGACCAGCGTGCTCGACTTGCGATTACCGCGCTTGCCGCCCGGACCGCTGCCATCCGGCAGGTCGACGTCGCTGAAGATCGCGCCGAATCCACGCGTGGTGGCGATGAGCCCGCCGGCGCTGCCCGGCACGAAGAAGGTCACGACGGTGACGTTGCTGCCAATGGAGCTGAACAGCCGCCCCTGGCTGAACGGTTGGAACACCTTCTCGTAGGTCGGGTTGGCGAAGGTCTGGGCGAGACCGGACGGCGGCGCCTGCACGAACCCGCTGCCCGGCGTAACGAAGAGCGAGCCGCGGCCGTCCAGGAACTGCGTGAGCGTCGTTCCCGCGAGCGACGTTGCCGTCGAACCGCCGCCGTCCCAGTTGATCTCGCGACGTCCAATCTTGATCGGGCCAGGCGCGACACCGTTGTTGTCTCCGCCCAGTTCGTGCCGGTACGCGTCGAGCGACGCCTGGATTGACGCCGCAGTGGGTCCGGCTGCCTGGAACACGGTCGGTGGCTGGAAAGTCCGCGGGTCTGTGCTTTGCGCGCGTGCCTCCCCGATAGACGACGCCATGAGTGCCATCGCCGTCAGTACGGTAAGGGCCGGGTACGAAGAATGCTTCATCATTTCCTCCGGGAGCTCCGCGCGACACGCTATGCGTCGCGTTCGAAGAGCGGCATTGTGTCCAGGAGGACCGAGGAGATCTGTCAACTAGTTGACAGATGGGGCTCTCTGCCGACCGAAATTCCGTTACCCGGTCATTCGAACGACAGCCAAGCCGAACTCGGAATGCGCGATGGCCTGCGCCGCAATCAACGCCAGCACGATCGCTGCGCAGCCAATCAGCGTCGCTGTGTGCGGTCGTCGCGCTGAGACGACGTCATAGGCGATCAGAACGGCCAGCAAGCCCAGGAAGACGATGGGTACGAAGAGGCTGTCTTCGCCGCCGAACACCGACCATCTCGAGATGCGGGCAAGCGCGGGGCCAATCAACGCGATCGACGCGAGCAGCATGAGCCGCTTGTGTGCCTGCGGATTACGGCGCAAGAGGATGGCTGCTGTAACCAGACCCGCGAAGACGGCGATGCCGATCAAGTTACCCCAGAAAACTTCCGCCGCGAACTGCACCATCGGCTGGCCTTCGATACCGAGGGCCGGCACGGCGCTCATATCAGTGTCCCAATCGATTCCGTGGGCACGCAGCCTGGCAACGAACCCCATCGTGGCCATGGGACCCGCGGCGACGACTGCTGCTGCGATGATGGCGCCGATCACTCCGAAACGCCGGTGCACAGCGATTCTGCCCGTTCTCACCATCGTAGTCTGGACAACCAACCAAACAAACCAGGCCGTGAGGACGCCGCCGTGCACGTACAGATAGCCGGGTATCGGCGGAACAGCGAAGATCGCGCGCAGAAACAGCGTCGGTGCGAATCCAATCAGCAGGAACGACAACAGCAACGTCGACGACCAAAAGAAGAAGCTGCTTCGCGGTGCTGCTTCAGTCGCCCTTTGCTCCGACCTCACGCGCGTGGCGGTTGCGGTCTGAGTCGCCATGTCGACATCCTACACCGGTCATCAGGATGCGGCCGCTTGTGCGCTTGCGCAAAGGGACCGGCGTTTGTGTCTGCTTCTGGTTGACGAAGGATCGACCGCGAGCTACACCTTTCGGATCATGAAAACCATAGTCGTTGTCGGGCTGCTGGCGTGCTCAGGGCTGGCGGCGGCCCAGTCGCAATCGACCTCGACCGCGGATGATCGGGAGAAAGCCGCGGTCCTCTCGGTCGTCACGCGAATGTTCGATGCGATGGCCACGCGCGACGTGCAGGCGTACTCCGCATTGCTCGTGCCGGAAGCCATGACGATCAGGGTGAAAGTCGGTCCGCACGGGACGGAGGTCCCGAGGTTCCGCAGCAATGCCGATGACATCGCAAAGTTCGCAGAAGGTACCGACGTGTGGCAGGAGAGGATCTGGGACCCTACTGTCCTTGTCCATTCGCCGCTGGCCATTGTCTGGGCGCCGTATGATTTCCACATCAATGGCGTCTTCTCTCATTGCGGCGTTGACGTATTCGAGTTCCTCAAGGTTGGCGATGCGTGGCGGATGTCCAATGCTTCATGGACAGTGGAAACCGAAAAGTGTCCGCCAAGTCCTCTTGGTCCCATCAAGCGTCAGGGTGGCGACAGGAACAGGAAATAGAGCACTGGCTGTTGACTTGGCCACGCCAGCTGCACGACGTGGATGTCCGCTTCTGGCCGAAAGCGGCGCAGACGCGACTGAGGGAGAAGCAGCATGAGAGTTCTGGCAGGCCTCGCGCTCTGCGTGATCTTGAATGGTTGTGCGGCCACTCCATCGTCCGACGTGTCATGCAGACCGTACGATCCGGATCCAGATGAAGTGGCAGGCAGAGTGCTGGCGGCTCATCGATTCCTCTCACCCACGAGCGTGCTGAAATGTCTAAGTGTCCAAGGGCAGTTCGAACTGGAGGACTTTCCTGACGAAGAAGCGTGTGTTGTCGGGTTCGATGCGCGCGCTAACGAAGGTGCGCTTACGGCTTTCTATACTTCGCGTTCTATCGGCACGTTACCCGTCACGGTGTCACAACTCGCAGGCAACGCGTTACCGCTACGCGCACGTGGATCTTGGTCGCCGCCCAGCAAGCGGGAGCCTCTCATTTACGAGACGAGTGATCCGCAAACCGCGATTCTCTACAAACCACACGTCCGCTGTCTCGATCTGCGAGGACTCCTGTGACGACGTCCGCTTCTGGCCGAGAGGAAGTCCACTTCCGACCCAAAGCGACACTGGGGCCTTGAACACAAGCGTGACAATTGCTCAGTTACAGACAGGCGGTTTCATTCCGCCTCTTTTCACACCTAATTCACGTTGGGCGGCATGATGTCCCGTTTAGTGGTTTGCGAGAACTGCTACCGCTTGAACACCTCACTGAATCCTTTTCGACCGAATGCCCCTCCTTATCTAGGAGGCTCGCTGTGATCGGGCAGATCGAGGTGATGAGATGTTTTACCGCAAGAACATGGGTTCCAAGGAAAGCTGGGCGCGCGTGATCGGCGGTGCGTTGATCCTGGCCTGCTCACTCACGCAAATCGGTCTGACGCCGCTCGGCTTGGTGCTTTCCATAAGTGGCGTGCTAACGGCGCTGACAGGGCTGATTGGCTTCTGCCCCGCTTGTGCCATGGCTGGCCGCAAGTCGCTCGAAGGTCCACGGTGATCCGGGTCGATACAGCCTTGTTCGCCGCTGCCCAGGCCGGCGATCCGGTCGCTCTGGAGAGGATGCTGCGCGAACTGCAGCCCGACATCCGCCGGTATGCAAGGCACCAGTGCCATCGCACGACGGCCATCGAGGACGTGGTTCAGGAAGCTCTGATCGTGCTGTACCGCCGCCT
>Ga0075429_100001980_pt1 | contig 17028 bp, 13 predicted proteins | sample RhiMetdeltSRZDD3_FD_75295 | JGI IMG/M metagenome (GOLD analysis project Ga0075429, IMG submission 75295) | Populus rhizosphere microbial communities from Tennessee, USA - Rhizosphere MetaG P. deltoides SRZDD3 | ecosystem: Host-associated > Plants > Roots > Rhizosphere > Soil | place: USA... | reverse complement strand
GTAGACGGCGTATCCGCTGAAGCGCCCTGTGGGGTCGAGTGGTTTTCCCTCGACGACCATCGAGCCGCTTGGTCCATTGCCTTGGAGTGGAAGCCGGTTGGCGAATCCCGCCGCTTCGGTGCCCGGGAGTGCCGAAATCCGCTCCAGCAGGGCGAGGTGAAAGGCGGCCATGCGCGGGGAATCGCCGGGATAGTTGGTGCTCGGGAGCTCGAGGGCAAGCGTCGCTACCTCGCGGGGCTCGAAGCCGAGCCGGGTCTGCATCACCCGGTCGAACGACTTGATCAGGAGTACCGAACCCGAGAGCAGTGCCACCGCCAGCGCGACTTCCGCCCCGACCAGGAGGTTCCAGGTCCGCATCCGGCGCACGCTCCCCATGCCCACCGCCGCCTCGCGGATCGTGGCGATGGCGGAGGCGCGCGAAAGCCGGAGCGCGGGAAGGAGCCCGAAGAGGAGCGTCACCAGCAGGGCAACGACCATCGCGAAGGTCGCCACCCAGCCGTCGATTCCGACCCGCTCCATCCGCACCGTCGGTGGGGCGAGTATGCCAAGGGCTTTGAGGAGCAGCCCGGCGACCCCGATCCCCACCAGGGCGCCAAGCCCGGCGAGGAGCGCGCTTTCGGTGAGGAGCTGACGCGCCAGCCTGACCCGTGAAGCGCCCAGCGCGGAACGAATCATCAGCTCTCCCTGTCGCGCGGTGCCGCGGGCCAGCACGCCGCTCGCGAGGTTGCTGCAGGCCGCGAGGAGGAAGACGGCCGAGGCCGCCAGAAGCAGGAGAAGGGGCCGGGCGATGTCACCGGTCTCCGATTCCTGGAGCCCCATCACGATCGAACCGGTGGCGTCGAAGTCGGGGGCGTACTGGGTTTTGAGCGCAGCGAGGATGTTGTCGAGCTCGCGGGCCGCACCGGCAGCGGTGACTCCCGGGTTCAGCCGCGCCACCACGTCAAAGTTGTGCGAGGTGCGTGAGACACTCTGGCTCATCAGCTCCATCGGCCAGTAGAGCTGGGTTCCGGAAGGAAAGGAGAACCCCTCGGGGAGGACGCCGATTACCTGGACGTCCCAAGAGAGCCGGAGGCGGGCTCCGTCGAGTGAGCCGGGTGCGCCCATCCGGTCCCGCCAGAAATCGTAGCTCACCACCGCCACCGGACTCGCGCCGACACGATGATCCTCCGGCACCGGCAACCGACCCATGACGGGGCGCACCGGAAAGACCCTGAAGAATCCGGTCGATACCGCGGCGATCCGGACCCGGAGCGGCTCGCTGGTCCCGAGCACGGTCGTTGTCCAGGCACCATACGAGGCCATTCCGCCGAAGGAGCGTGAGAGCCGTTCCATGTCGACGAAGTTGGCCCACGGAACACTGCCGCTGCCCTGCTGATGCCGCTCTTCGATCGTGACCAGGCGGTCCGGCTCGGGATACGGAAGCGGGCGCAGAAGGACGCCGTTCACGATGCTGAACATCGCGGCCACCGCTCCGGTGCCCAGTCCGAGTGTCAGCAGTGCGGTGAGGGTGAAGCCCGGGTTCTTGCGGAGCACACGGAAGCCGACAATGAGATCCTGACGAAGGGCTCCGAGCCATTCGGTCCGGCGGATCGCCGCGCGGCGGCGGCGCTCGATGGCCCGGCACTCTTCCTCGACCTGGGCGCTGTTTCCGAACGAGTCGCGGGCCTGCCGCGCCGCCTCGTCCCGGGAAAGTCCTGATTCCATCAACTCGGCGATGCGCTGCTCCAGATGGAATGCCAGCTCCCGGTGCACGTCGTCGGCCACGGGAGGCGTTCTGGAGAGTGGGAGCCGCTCGTCCTCGCGGTCGCGCCTCATATCAGTGACCCGCTCGGTCGGGCTTCGAGCACGCGGGTAAAGACCTTGATATAGCGGCGCCACTCCGACACTTCGCCCAGGAGCGCCTTCTGCCCCGGGCGGGTGAGCGAGTACACCCGGGCATCGCGTCCCGATTCCGCGGTCCGCCATTCCGACTCGATCCACCCGCGCTCCTCCAGCCGCCGGAGAGCCGGATAGAGGGCCCCCTCCTCGATCCTGAGCTCGTTATCCGAACATTCGCGGAGCCAGCGGAAGACCGCATACCCGTGCGCCGGCCCCCAGCTCAGGGTCTTGAGAATGAGCACATCGAGCGTGCCTTTAAGGAGGCGGAGCTGGGGATCGGTCACGGTAGCTCCCGGCAGGGGTCATACCTAAGACTCTATAGTATGACGCGGAAGCCCGCAAGAAGGTTGCAGTCAGGGCGTGATCCGGAATTGCTTCATCCCTTCGCTGTCCTGCGCGACGAAGTTGATACTCCCGTCGGCGGGAAAGCTCCAGTGGCCTGGGCAGATCCCAGCGTGACGACCACCGGCGCATGATCGCTGGTTCCCACGTCGGCAAGCACGGTGCAGCTGTCGGCCCGGGCGGCGAGTCCCTTCGACGCCAGGACATAGTCCAGCCGCCAGCCGATGTTGCGGGCGCGCATGTTGCGCCACGGCGCCCACCAGGTGAACAGATTCTCATTGTCCGGATCGAGCGCGCGCCCTACGTCGATCAGGTTGTCGCCCAGCAGCTCCTCGAAGAGCGCCCGCTCGTCGGGCCGCTGGCCGATGGACTGGGGCTTCCGCTCCTTCGGGTGCACGTCGATCTCGCTCCGGGCGATGTTCATGTCCCCGCAGAGAATCAGCTCGCGGCCCTCGTCGTGCAGCCGCCGGGTCCAGCCGAGCAGCCGCTCCAGAAAGCTCATCTTGGCCGGAAAGTCCTTGCCGCCGTTGGGCACGTACACCGACGCGAGCACCACGTTGCCGTAGTCCACCTGGACGATGCGCGACTCCATGTCGAAGTCGGGATGGGAAAAGACCGGCTCGCGCTCGAGCAGGTCCTTCCGGATCTGCAGCGAGACGCCGGAATATCCCCGGAGGCAATGCCAGTAGCCCCAGTAGTCCTCCAGCTTGCAGGGCTCGGGGATCTGGGCCGACTCGGCCTTCAGCTCCTGCAGGCACACGACCTCGGGCCGGTCGCGCTGCATCCACTCCGCGAGCTGCGCCTGCCGAGCCCGGATCCCGTTCACGTTCCAGGTAGCGATTCTCATCTCGTGGGGTTGAATTTAGCTCCGATCGATCCCGCCCTCGCCAAGCCGCAGGTTTGTCTGCAGATTCATGGCTTCCCTGTCCACATTCACGGCTCGGTCTCATGGCTCACGTCCCCCAGGCGCTGGCGAACGCAATGCAGGACCGCTACCGGCTGGAGCGGGAGCTGGGCGCCGGGGGAATGGCTACGGTCTATCTGGCCCAGGACCTCCGGCACGGCCGCCAGGTCGCGGTCAAGGTGCTGCATCCGGAGCTGTCGGCGGTCCTGGGAGGTGACCGCTTCCTGAGTGAGATCAAGACGACCGCGGCGCTGCAGCATCCTCACATTCTTCCGCTGTTCGATTCGGGTGACGCCAATGGCAATCTGTTTTATGTGATGCCGCTGGTGGAAGGCGAAACCTTGCGAACCCGGCTCAGCCGGGAAAAACAGCTGCCGGTGAGCGACGCGGTGCGGCTGGCGCGCGAAGTTGCCGGCGCGCTCGACTATGCGCACCGGCATGGCGTCATCCACCGGGACATCAAACCCGAAAACATTCTGCTGCATGACGGGCGGGCCCTGGTCGCCGACTTCGGCATCGCGCTGGCGGTGCAGAGCGCCGGCGGTCAGCGGATGACCCAGACGGGGCTCTCGCTGGGAACGCCCCAGTACATGAGCCCCGAGCAGGCGATGGGGGAACGGGAGATCACCGCGAGGAGCGACATCTACGCGCTCGGCGTCGTGACCTACGAGATGCTCACCGGCGATCCCCCTTTCACGGGATCGACGACCCAGTCGATCGTGGCACGGGTCCTCACCGAAGAGCCCCGTCCGATCGGACCACAGCGGAAGAGCGTTCCCGAAGAAGTCGAATCCGCCGTACTAACAGCGCTGGAAAAGCTGCCAGCCGACCGCTTCGGCAGTGCAGCGGAATTTGCCGCGGCGTTGGGCGGTGACGCGACCGCCACCCGCCGTGCGACCGGAGCCCGGCGCGCCGCTTCCCGCCCTACCACCCTCCAGCCTTACCGCCTTGGCGCCCTTCTCGGTCTCCTCCTCCTTACGGCCGGGTTTGCAGCCTGGGGATGGCTCCGTCCCCAGAAAGCCCCGGTGCCTCCGGTGACCCGATATCACGTCGAGCTTCCGGCGGCATCCGCTCCGGGTTACGGCAGCAGGGTGACGATTTCTCCCGACGGTTCGAGGATCGTCTATATGGGCCCGGGAGCCGGTGGGGGACAGCTGTGGCTTCGCACTCGAGACAAAGTCGACGCCGTACCCATCCCGGGGACCACCGGCGCAGTGCATCCATTCTTCTCACCGGATGGCAGCCGCCTGGCCTATGCCTTGAACGGTCCTCCCGTGTTGATGGTGCTCCGGCTCGATGGCGGATTGCCGACGGAGCTCGCCAGGAACGTGGGGCTGGCCGGCGGGTCCTGGGGACGGGACGGGTTCATCTATCTCGACGGGCTCGGCCGAACGTTGCTCAAGGTGCCGGAGACCGGGGGAGCGCCGACCGATGCGGCAATTCCGGACAGCGTCGCGGGCGAGGAAGAGATCAACATGCCGTACGCCCTTCCCAACGGGCGCGGGGTCATTGTCACGATCCACCGCTCGCTCCAGCCGGAGAGTTTTGCGGTCGGCGTGCTGGACACCCGTTCCGGCAAACATCGCCAGCTCCTTCCCGGTGTGGCGGGATACTACCTCAGCAGCGGACACCTGCTGGTGGTCAGTGCACAGGGGGAGCTCAGCGCGGTCGCCTTCGATCAGAACAGCCTCGAGCTCATTGGGGAGCCGATGCTGCTTGCCCGGGGCATCAACCTCGATTACTGGCGGGTCGACATGGGGGTCGGCGACAACGTCCTGGCGTACGCCCTGGCCTCCACCACCAAGGACTCGCTGGAGCTCGGATGGACCACCGGCGACGGGACCTATCAGCCGGTCGCTCCGGGGTGGATCGACGCCATCAACGCCGCGACGCCGTCCCCTGATGGCACCCGTATCGCCTTCACCGTGTGGGACGGGGCACGATCCGCGATCTGGATCCGCCGGCTCGACAATGGCTCGCTGAGCAGGCTTTCCCTCGGCAACGGGAACGCTTTCTATCCCACGTGGTCGCGGGACAGCCGGACGGTCTATTACACCACCGCACGGGACAAGGGGGTACAACTGACGGCTCGCCCGGCCGACGGCAGCTCGGGAGAAACCCGGCTGGCGAGCTCCCCGCTCTTTCTCGCCGGCGTCACCACCGCGCTCGACAACAGCAAACTGGTGTACGCCGAGTTCAACAACGAGAGCCTTCACAACCTCATGCTGCTGGTTCCGGGCGATAGCGTTCCGAAGCCGCTGCTCTCGACACCCCAGGATGAGGACAACCCCAGCATCTCTCCCGATGGCCGGTGGATCGCGTTCAGCTCGGACGAGGCCGGTGGGACCACGGAGCATGTGTACGTGCGACCATTCCCCAACGTGATGGAAACGGTCTGGCAGGTTTCCCCCGAAGCGGGAGCATCACCCCGCTGGTCGCCCGACGGGAGGGAGCTCTTCTACCAGACCAATGACAACACCATTGCGGCGGTGGAAGTGCTTCCCGGTCCGACGTTCAGCCTGGGCCGCCGGCGAACGGTGTTGTCGATGGGACCTTACCAGACCGGCCACCGGGCCTGGGGCATCGGGAAGGACGGGCGCCTGATGGTGCTCAAGCGGATCAGCGCTCCGCCCAACCTCAAGATTCTGGTGACCCAGAACATCTCGACCGAGCTTCGAATGGGAGCGCGCTAGCCGATTGCGCCGGCGGGATGCATGTTATCCGAGACCCGCTAACCCGCCGAGGCCCATGAGGTATCGCATCCGATTTCGAAAGCAGCCGTCCCTCTGGACCCTGCTGCTGATCCTTGCAGCAAGCTGCAGCGATCGTCAGGGGCCCACCGGTCCCACGACCCCGCCGGTCTCCTCGGCGGTGGCGGCTCCATCGGCCGCGGCAACGGCGGCCGGCGTCTGTGATTTCAATCCCACCGAGAGCGCGCTGACCGGTCCCGGATGGAGCAGGGTCTTCGAGGAGGGTTTTGCTGGGGACCTGTCCCAGTGGACCATCTGGAACGGCGGAGCGTTCAACGAGGAGCTGCAGCTCTATCAGTCGTCCAACCTGCAGACCGCCAGCGGCCTCCTCGATATCACGGCCCGAAAGGAGACTGCCACCGGCGCCACCACTCCCTTCGACGCTACTCCGAAGACTTTCTCCTACACCTCCGGCCGGATTGAATCGAAGACTCATTTCTCGGCGGCGAGCGCCACGCCCAAGGTGCGGCTCTCGGCTCGACTGAAGCTGCCCGCCGGCTACGGGATGTGGCCGGCGTTCTGGAGCTATGGAGATGCCTGGCCGACGCAGGGAGAGATCGACGTGATGGAAGGCCGGGGCCAGGAGCCCTTTCAATACCAGACTTCGTATTGGTTCGGGCGACGGCCGGGAAAGAACCAGGTGTCCAACTCCGCGACCGTCGTCTCGTCCGCCACCAGCCTGATGGACTGCTGGCACGTGTACGAGGTCGTGTGGACCAAGAGCACCCTCACCTACCTGTTCGATGGCCAGGTGGTGGACACCAAATCGGGAGACTACATCTCCGGCATGTACGGCAAGAAGCAGCGGATTACCCTGAACCTCGCCGTCGGCGGGCTCTTTTTCGGAAATTACGATCCCGCCGCCATTCAGCCGGGAACTCTCCAGGTCGATTGGGTCAAGGCCTTCACCTCGCGCTGACCCTGAGCTGCTTCAGTACCGCGGCCGGGTCACCCGCGGCGCCTTGCCACAATTGGCGGGCCAGTTCTCCGGCCACTGTCCCGGCGATTTCTCCCGCGCGATGAACTCGGGATCCTCCGACGCCTGGTATGCCAGGAGCGCCACCAGGGTCGCGTTGTGCTTCAAATCGGCGAAGACGACCTTGTCATAGGTATCGCGATTGGTGTGCCAGGTGTAGGTGCCGTAATTCCAGCTCACGGCGCCGAGCCCGAACGACGGGGTTCCATAACACGCGAAGACGGCGCCATCGGTGCCCCCGGGATTTCCGGTGGGGCGGTCGTTGAACGTCCATGCCACGACATTATCGCTCATGCTGTCGGTAAAGAACGCCGGAAGCTTGCCGTACCACGCGCGCAGATGACGGCCGATGTCGCTCAAGCCCGCCGCCGACACCGACTGCACCCGGCCGGTCCCGTTGTCCTGATTGAACAGGGCCTGCAATCCCTTCATGACCTCGGGATGGTCTTCGGTGAAGGCGCGTGATCCGTTGAGACCCTGCTCTTCGCTGGCCCAGTGGCCCACCATGATGGTTCGCTTGGGATTGGGATACGCCAGCTTCAGTATCCGCATCGCCTCCATGGCCATCAGGGTTCCGGTCCCGTTGTCGGTGGCGCCCGAGGAGCCGTCCCAGGAGTCGAAGTGCGCCGACAGCATCACGTATTCCTCGGGCTTCTCGACTCCCTTGATGATGCCGATGGTGTTGAACGCGGGGACCTCCCCAAGCAGCTGCGCATCGAGGTCCAGCTTCACCATGGGCCGCTGACGGTTCTCGGCCAGCCGATAGAGCAGCCCGTAGTCCTCGCAGGTGAGGGTCACGGCCGGGGCGGTGGTGTTGTAAGTCTCGAAAACTTCGATCACGCCCCAGCCGCCGGAGCCGGCCGCGCCGCCGCCGCCGAAGCCACCTCCGCCCCCGCCAGCGGGCGGCTTGCTCGCGGCCGGACCGCCACCGCGCGCGCTCTGGCCGCCGCCCGGCTGGTTTCCACCGCCGAAACCGCCGGCAGCCGGGCCGCCGGCTTGCTGAAAGGGATTCCGGAACCCGGAGAGCTTGGGCCGCGAGGTGATCATGCCGGCGACGCCGGCCTGCTCGAGGCGCATGCCGAGAGTGCCGGTGCCGAGGGAAAGCGAGTACCCGGTGCCGCGATACAGTTTGGAGCTGTCGCGGTCTACCGCCCAGTCGCGCTGCATGAGGCCGACGGCCGTGTCCATCGCGGCGCGTGCCGCCGGCGTGGACCAGCGGATCCAGTCCTCGCTGGGCCGGCAGGTGGGCCACGCGGGCGACAGCAGCACGATCTTGCCGCGAGCCTGCGGCAGCCATTTCACGAATTCGGTGCTGTCGGCAAACTTCGGCAACACGATCGCCTCTGCGGTCACCGGCCGGCCGCGGGTTCCCGGGCTCCAGGCGAGCATGGTGCCTTCCAGAGAGCGGACCCGCGGCTGCATCAGGTCGATATGCGAGGTGCCGCGGCGCCAGCCGCGCCAGGTGCCGTACTGCTCGCTCCGGGCGTCGATGCCCCACGAGTTATAGGTATTGATCACCCAGTCGCTGGCGCTCTTCATCCCCGGACTGCCGGTGAGCCGCGGGCCCACGGAATCCAGAAAGGTCTGGGCGAGACTCTGGACCCGGCTGCTGTCCATGCCGAGGCGGAAGATGCGGTCGGCGACGGGATCGCCGGTCTGGGCGGCGAGGTTGGCGGCAAGCACGAGGGCGATGCCCGCTATGGAACTAGGTCTACGGCTCATGGCTTCCCCTTCGTGATTTGCTCGGCCACCACCCGGAACCCGTTGTTGCGGCTGACCTCGTCGATGCGTCCCTTGTTTCTGGTCGTCCCGCCGGAGGGCATGGCATAGAACGAGGTGCCGCGCAGCACACGATACAGGGGTTCGTCGCCTTTTTCCACCGGGCTCGCGTCGGCGCCCGCGCCGTTTGGGGTATACCAGTCCAGACACCATTCCTTGACATGGCCGCCCATGTCGTAGAGCCCGAAGGGATTCGCCGGCTTCTCGCCGACGGGATGGGTCTTGCTGCCGGAGTTCCTCGAATGCCAGCCGATGTCGCCTTCGCCATACATGAAGCCCGTGGTACCGCCGCGATAGGCGTATTCCCACTCCGCCTCGCTGGGCAGCCGATAGCGGAAGCCGTCCTTCAGCAGGTTGAGCCGGGTGATGAAGGCCTGCGCGTCGTTCCAAGACACCTGCTCGACCGGGCAGTTGCCTCCGCAGGTCTTGAAGAAGCTGGGATTGTCGCCCATCACCGCCTGCCACTGCGCCTGGGTGACCGGGTATTTGCCCACGTACAAGCGACTCTTCACTTTGCCGCCGGGCGGAATGGAAACCAGCTCGATCTTCGGGTTACTGTAGGTCTTGGGCCGACCGCTGAGCGAAGTTTCTCCCGAGAGCGTCGTGATCTTGTCCTTGAGCTTCCGGGCAAGAGCCGAGTCCATCGGTTGAAGGCGGGCCAGGGCTTTCCGGGCCTCCGCAAGATTAGCAAGCTCGGCATGGGTAAAACCGAGGTTGTACTGGTACATCGCAACCCTGGGATCGAGGCGGGCGGCCTGCTCGAAGGCGGGAATGGCATCAGGAAGTTTCCCGAGAGCCGAATAGCTGATCCCGAGACGGCTCAGGGTCTCGGCATCGTTGGGATCGAGCTCCAGTGCCTTTTTGTAGGCGTCGACCGCGTGCTGAATATCGCTCGGAAGCCCGGTATTTTTGCGGTACAGGTCACCGAGCCGGCGGTGGGCTTCGACCAGGTTGGGATTGAGCTGAATGGCCTTCTGGTACGCCTCGATTCCCCTGGCCTTCATCTGGTTGCCCTCGGTGTAACTCTTGGCCGCGAACAGTTTGACGGCCTGATCGGAGAGCTCATTGGCCTGCTTGAGCTGCGCCAGCGCGGGATCCTGAGCCAAAAGGCTCTGGCCAGGCAGCCAGAGCAACATGGCGGCGAGCGGGACCCAGGCTCGCCTCGGCAGCATTCGAATCGGCATGAGGTACACTCCCGGGCGACGAGAATCTACTTGAGGTACTGGACCAGCCAGCTGACGGCCTTCGCGGCATACTCCGGCGGCATGCGGTGTCCGCTGTCGTAGAAGACCAGCTCCTTGCGCGGACTGGGGATGCTCTCGAAGACCCGGCGCGCCTCGTCGACGGTGTAGTACTCGTCGCTTCGTCCCATGAGCATCAGGAACGGCGTGGTCCGGATCGCCCCGGCAAAGGTCTGGGGCGCGACCGGGATCGTGACGAAGGTCTTGGTCGCGCCGATCGGGGTGACTCCGGCGACAGCGGCCCGCACCCTCGAATCGACTCCGGTCAGGGCAAAGGCTTCCATCCCACCCATGCTCAGGCCCAGCAGCCCGATCCGGGTGGTATCGATATCTCCGCGGGTCGCCAGGTAATCCAGGGCCCGGCGGTGCTCGATGACGGTCTCCACGACGAAGTCCCGGATCTCGTTGATGTCGTTCGGGACCCGGTACCCGCCTTCCGCACCTCGTTCACCATGGTAGCGCGCATCGAGCGCCAGCACCGCAATGCCCGCGGCAACCAGCGGATCGATGAGCCGGGGTCCGTAGGCCCAGCCGTCGGGCTCGAACCAGGACTCCTTGGATCCGGTGATGCCGTGCAGGAGAATCACCAGGGGATAGGGCGTCGCGGCCGCTTTCGGGAGCATCAGGAGTCCCGGCACCCGGCTCTGCTGCACGCCACTGAACACGATCTTCTCGCGGGTGTATGCGGGAAACTCCCGCTTGCTGACCGACTCGGCCAGCAAGGGCGCCTTCCGGTTGTACTCGTAAATGGCCCGCGTGGCCTCGAAGACCTCCGGAGTGGCCGCGCGAATCGGCGGCGGCGCCGTGCTCTGTCCGGCGAGAGGCGCGACGCCGGACAGCATCAGCAGAAGCAGTTCCGGCACTCTCATGAATGCGGCTCCAGGAGTCAGGGAAAGAGTGGCGGCGCGATCCGCTTTCTGGTGGCCTGCTCGAAGGCGTAGGCCAGCGCGATCAGCCTTGGCTCGCTGCACGCCGTCCCGGTAAAGCTGACGTTGAAGGGTGAAGGCTTCGGCTCGAATCCCGCGGGAAAGGCGTTGCTGCCGGCGCCGGGCGTCACCGGAACAAACCCGAATGGCACCGTCACCGTGGGATACCCGGGCCGGGCGCCGATGTTGGCGCTGTTGGCGGCGGGAAAGAGCAGCGCGTCGAGCCGGTTGGCCTTGAGCGCGGCGTCGATGCCGTTGGTGGCGGAGAGAAGAATGTCCTTCCGGCGGTCGGCTTCATAACGCGCCCGGTCCGCCTGCAAATCCATCTCGTCGGAGACATCGAGATTCGCCTGCCCATACTTGATGGCGCCGGCGCGCTGGTGGGCAATATTCCAGGCCCGGAGCTCGGCCAGGGTCTTGACCGGCGCCTTCTCTCCCAGCGACTTGAGCCAGATGTTGAAGTCGCGCTTCATCCCGTACTTGAAGGCGATCGAGCAGTCGGCGTCCCGTCCCTTGGCATTGTCGAGGCCGCCGCAGACGCCCCAGTTGAGAAAGTTGGCCGCCCGCACGGTGTCGACTACGCTCGGAATGTCGGCCGGGTCCACAATGACCGCGCCACGCGCCTTCAGCGCCGCAATCGCCTCGTCCATGATCTTGCGCTGAGCATCGTTCAGGCCGCCCCGCGGGTTGCTCCCGGTGGTGCGATCGTAGAAGAAGGCGCGGGGAATCCCGATCCGGGCGCCGTTCAGGCCATCCCCATTGAGGAATTTGGTGTAGTCGCGTGATGGGGGCGGCGTACAGGTTTTCGTGGCCGCGTCGTTCGAGTCGGGCGAGGCACTCTCCAGCACCCCGAGCATGATGGCGGCATCGCTCACGGTGCGGGCCATCGGACCCGGGGTGTCCTGGTCGGCGCTGATCGGAATGACGCCGTAGCGGCTCACCCGCCCCACGGTGGGCTTGATCGCGGCGAGCATGTTCTGGTTGGCCGGGCTCAGGATCGAGCCGGAGGTTTCGGTGCCGACGTTGGCGGCCCAGAAGCTGACGTTGGTCCCTACCCCCGAGCTCGATCCACCGGTGCCGAGCACCGGGCGGCCGTCGAAAGTGGTCTCCCTGGGATCGCGGCGCGGGTCCCAGGGGTTCATCCCATAACCAGTGAGCGCGTTGTAGTTGCCCGGCATTCCGCTGGCCACCCAGTTGGCGAGCTCGGTGAGCTGGGTCTTGGCCAGGATGATCGCACCCGCGGCCTTGAGGTTCCTGGTGAGGGTCGCGTCGTAGCCAGGCACCAGGTCGGCAAAGGCGAGCGCTCCGCCGGTGGTCGGCATCTCGACGGTGTGGATGTTGTCCTTGAGCGCGACAGGAATCCCGTGCAGCGGTCCGAGGATGATTCCCCGTGCCCGGAGCCGGTCGAGGGAGTCCGCGATCGCGAGCGCGTTCGGGTTGACGGTGACGATCGCGTTGAGGCGGTCCTCATACGTCGCGATCCGCACCAGATACTGCTGCACGATGGCGCGGGAGGTCGTGTTGCCCTGCTCCAGCGCCGCCTTCAGCTCGGAAATGCTCGCTTCGACTACCGAGAGGAGGGGCCGAGCCGCCGCCGCTCGGCTGGCGGGCCGGCGCGGCGGCTGGGACGAGAGCGGCGTGCTCCCCGCCAACAGAGCCGCCATGGTGAGCGCGCCACAAAAGATGGATCGAGACATGGATTCACCGGTCATCGGGTCAGAAGTGTCTCCATAATCTACGGCGGCCACTGCCTCATTGCCTCTCGAGTCCCAATGGTGCAGAGAGTCAGGGTTTCCGGTCCGATCGGAGTGCGACGAATCGGCCCGATCGGACATTACATTCTGGAAGCCCGGGCCGATCGGCGCCGGACACCGTCAGGAACGACATGACGACCCAATTCAGGCATCTGCGGGCCCAGTACTACGACGAGGATCCCGACCGGGCGAGAGGCTTGCGGCAGTACCACGTGCGGGAACAGGAGATTGCCGGTCTCCACGGCACCGAGACCCGTCATCCTCCGAGGTTCAACATCCCGAGTCATGCCCACGACCTGCACTCGTTCTACTTCGTGCTCGGCGGGACCCTGACGGAGTTCTCCGGCCGCGCCCGGCGCGAGCTCCCCACCGGAAGCCTGGTGTTTACGCCCGCCGGCGACATTCACCGCAACGCATTTCACGACGCCGGCGGCCGCTGCTTTCTGGTGGAGTTCGTGCCGGCGTGGACCCGGCATCTGGAGCACTCCGGCATCGCACTGCAGAGTCCGATGGTCGCGAACCGGGGCGAAGCGACCCGCCTGGCGCTCAGGCTCTACCGGGAATTCCGCCACACCGACCAGGTCTCCGCCTTGTCCGTCGAGGGCCTCGCGCTGGAGATGCTCGCCGCCTGGGCTCGCCAGACCGACCCGGTCCCGGCAGGCTCCCTGCCCCGCTGGCTTCGCGACGCGCGAGACCTCCTGCACGACCGCTTCGCGGAACGGATCGCCCTGGCCGAGATCGCGAAGCATGTCGACGTGCACCCCGTCCATCTGGCTCGCAGCTTCCGCAAGCGCTATGGCTGCTCCTTGGGTGAGTATCAGCGCCGGCTGCGGGTCGACCACGCCACCCGCCAGCTCGGCACCACCCTCCGCCCATTGGCCGCCATTGCCGTCGCCGCGGGCTTTGCCGACCAGGCGCATTTTTCCAGAGTATTCAAGGCCCACACCGGGCTCTCGCCTGCAAAGTTCCGGGCAACCCTCCGGGTCGGCTAATCTGATCCAACCGGTCCTTTCCGTTCAAGACCGCTCCTCCTCGTCGTCGCATCTTCAGGGCATGCAAAGATTGTTTTCGGTCATCGGCCTGGTCGTGATGCTTGGCTACGGCGCCCTCCCATCGGCCAGCGCCGGGCAGGAGAGCGCGCAGCCGCCTTCGCTGACCACAGAGCAGTGGCGAGAGGACCTGCGATACTTTGCCGGTGAGCTGGCCACCCGGCACAAGAATCTCTATCACAGCGTGACCAAAGCTGATTTCGAACGCTCGATTGCGGGCCTCGACACCGAGATTCCTGCGCTCGAGACCCACCAGATCGCCGTGCGGATGATGCAGATCGCCGCGGCTGTGGGTGACGGGCATACCGGCGTACACATCCCCCGGTACTTCAGGTTGTACCCTATCTCCCTCTCCTGGTTCGGCTCCGAGCTCCGGGTCACTTCCGCGGCAAGGGAGTACCAGGGCGCGGTAGGCGCCCGCGTCGTGGGCATCGGCGACCTCGGCATCGACTCGGTGGAGTCCCGGGTCGCCACCTGCTTTCCCAGCGCGACGAACGAGAATGCCTGGTATGTGATGAGCACGAGTCCGGCGTTCATCACCAGGCCGGAGATCCTGCATGCCCTGGGAATCATCGCCGCCCCGGGGCCGGCGCAGTTCCGGTTCGAGGACGATCAGGGCAAGCGGTTCACCCTGGAAATCAGTCCGGTTGCGGCGCCGCCGGTCGTGAACGGCGCCTCGACGATGACCGGATTCATCTCGGCCGCGGCGGCGCAGCCCCTGTTCCGCCAGCGACCCACGGAACCGTTCTGGTTCACGCTTCTCCCCGACTCGCACACGGTCTACGTGAGTTTCAGAGGATATCGCGGGCTGGGCGAGAACGCCCGGAAGCTGTTCCAGTTCATCGACAGCCACCCGACGACCCGGCTGGTCATCGACATGCGGCAGAACGGCGGCGGGGATTTCTACGAAGGCCGGAGGCACCTGGTCGAGGCGGTGAAGCGGCACCCCAACCTGAACCGAAAGGGCGGACTCTACATCCTGGTGGGACGCCGGACCTACTCAGCGGCGATGGTCAATTCCATCGATTTCCGAAAGCAGACCAACGCGATCCTGATCGGAGAGCCGATCGGGGAGCGACCCAACAGCTATTCGGAAAATGACGAGATGACCCTCCCCAACTCCCGGCTTGTCGTGTCGTACTCGACCCGGTACTACAAGTTTCTGGAGGAGGATGTGCCTGCGGTCCTGCCGGATGTGCGGATCGATCTGACCTGGACCGACTTTCGCGCAGGACGCGATCCGGTCCTCGAATGGATTCTCCGCCAGCAATAGCTCAGCGCGTCAGGGTATCCACCTTTTCCCCGTCCCTGGTCTTGCGCTTGAGCAGCAGGCGGAACCCGCCCAGCGAATCGAACCGGGCGCGCTGGGCAGGCGTCAGGATCTGCCGCAGCTCGGCGTCCAGCGAATCGGCCACGGCGCGGAGAATGGGCACCGTCTCCCGCATTGCAGCCAGCGCCCGGGGCGCGCCTCCGTTTATCAGCGAATCCACCGCGCGCTGCTGAGCCGGCGACAGTCCCACGTCTTTCAGGAGGGACGGCACCCGTGTGATCAGTGAAATGTTGCGGGCCGGGTCAGCCGGCCGGGCGCGCTCGAGGCCAACGCCGACGGCAACCCCGGCGCCGAACATTGCAACCAGCAGGAGCAGACCCAACATTCTCCGGCTCATCGCCTGTCCCCCCGAAAAGTGGCGAGCAGCTCCCCGTTGCTGGGGACGTGACCCGATTCGGCCCATTCGAGCACCATGGCTTCGGCCGACACGATGTCCTCCGCCGCGGGACGCGGACGAGCCAGCAACATTCCCAGGGCAAAGAAGATCACGGCTGCCGCGAGGCCGGGGCGCCACCAGCGGGCGAGCTCCGCCACCAGCGGCTCCCGCACCGGCGACGCGGAGCCGATCCTGGTCATCGCCTTCGCGATCACGGCATCGGCCCTGAGCGGGTCCGGCCCGCCCAGGGCGGACAGATCGATCCGCTCGTCGTCCCGCGCACTCATGATCGGTCTCCTTCCGAAGTGCGCTCCCGCAGGAGAGCGCGCAGTTGCTTCCGGGCATCACTCAAGTGCCGGCGCGACAGAACCTCCGATATTTCCAGCAGCTCCGCGATCCTGGCGTGAGGCCAGTTGTCCAGGTCGTGCATCAGGACGACCTCCCGCTGGAGCGGACGCAACGTCGCCAGGGCCGCATGCAGTGTTCCGGCCAGCTCGCGCCGATCGAGGTCCCGGTCCGAGGAGCCCTTGGCATAACCGGCGGTGTCCTCATCCAGGGGCTCGGTGTGACGGACTCGCAGGTAGTCGCGCCGGTTCTGGGCGGTGTTGCGCACGATGCGGAGCAGCCAGGCGCCGAACCGCGCCGGCTCGCGACATTGCCCCAGCTGGTCCCACGCCTTGACGAAGGCGTCCTGACAGGCGTCCTCGGCGTCGGCCGGCTCATCCAGCTGCGCCATCGCGACCAGGTAGCCGGCGCGAAAGTGCCGGCGCAGCAGCAGCTCGAACGCAGCGGCATCGCCGCGCCTGGCCTGGCCCACGAGAGTTGCATCGGACTCGGCCAAGCGTCGGCTAGTGGGGCACGGCCGGGGTGGGCGACGCGATCAGCGAACGCAGGTGCTGGGCGACCACCGTGCCGCTGGGCGGGTCATAATTCGAGAGCACCACGATCACCTCGCCACCAGGGAAGATGGAGAATTCCGCGTTGGTTCCGGGACCACCGCCATTGGCGCGGAAGTCCTGGCCGGCGGCGTAGCGGGCCCCCAGGAGCGCCTCGGTTCGGGCGCTGTCCAGCAGCCGGTGCCCGAGCAGGGCGTCGGCGAGTTTCAGGAAATCGCCCACGGTCGAGTAATGATCGCCGGCGGGACCCGACATCCCGGGCTGAATTCCAGTATTGGGGCGACGGGGGCCTCCGCCCGGCATGCGGCGCTCGCCGCCCGGACGAGGCCCGGCCCCCGCGAGGCGGCGGTCGCCGGTCATCGGTGCGCCCGGCATCTGACCGGTGTAGCCGATGGCAGCGTGAGCCCGAGTCACCCGGCTGTCGTAGGGCACGGTCTCGCTCATTCCCGCCACCCGGAAGACTCGCTCGCCAAGGTAGTCGTGATAGGTCATCCCGCTCACCTGCTCGATGATCGCGCCGAGGAGCACGTAGCCACCATTACTGTAAGCTTCGCCGGTGCCGGGCTCGAAGAGCAGCGAATCGTCCTGGAAGAGCTCCATGTAATCACGGACCGATCGCAGGTGCGGCGCCCGTTCCCGGAATTTTGCGTTCCAGAAGGAGCCCACTCCGGAACGATGCCGGAGGAGCTGCTCCACCGTGACCCGGCTCCGGACGATCGGGTTGGGATAGTCGGAAAGGAACTTACCCACCGTATCGGCGAGGGAGAGCTTCCCGGCCTGCTCGAGCTGCCGGATGGCAATCTGAGTGAACAGCTTGGTGGTGGAGG
>Ga0075429_100001973_pt1 | contig 17065 bp, 14 predicted proteins | sample RhiMetdeltSRZDD3_FD_75295 | JGI IMG/M metagenome (GOLD analysis project Ga0075429, IMG submission 75295) | Populus rhizosphere microbial communities from Tennessee, USA - Rhizosphere MetaG P. deltoides SRZDD3 | ecosystem: Host-associated > Plants > Roots > Rhizosphere > Soil | place: USA... | reverse complement strand
CCTGCATTGGATCGATCCCTCCTCCGACGAGTGCCTGGCGGCGCTGGTCGAGCGTATGGCCGGGGCGCCGCTCCTGGTGCTGGTGACCTACCGCCCTGGGTATCGGCCGGCCTGGATTGATAGGTCGTATGTGACGCAGATAGCTCTCCAGCCCTTGACCTCCCAGGACAGCTTGCGGGTAGTACAGGCTGCCCTCCCGACGGTCGCACTCAGCGCCCCGCTGGGACCGCAACTCCTCGCGAAAGCGGATGGCAATCCCTTCTTTCTCGAGGAGTTGGCCCGCACAGTCGCGGAACAGGGGGCTGATAAGTCAGCGCATACTGTACCCGACTCTGTCCAGGCTGTCCTGCTCGCCCGCATCGACCGGTTACCGACTACCGCCAAGCGTCTCCTCCAGGCCGCCGCGGTTATCGGTAAGGATGTTACTTTGCCTCTGCTGCAAGCGGTGACCCACGTGCCTGAGGAGGCCATGCATCGAGACCTCGGGCACCTTCAAGCTGCTGAATTTCTCTACGAAACCTACGCTCCCACTATCCCTACGTACACCTTCAAGCACGTCCTCACCCAAGAGGTGACCTATCAGTCTCTCGTGCGGCGTGCGCGGCAGCAGTACCATGAGCGTATCGCGCAGGTACTGGAAACACAGTTACCAGATGTCGCAGAGACACAGCCCGAGCTGCTAGCGCAGCACTATATGAGGGCAGAGCGAGGTGCGCAGGCTCTTCCTTACTGGCAACGCGCCGGCCAACGTGCTGTCGAGCGTTCGGCGCATGTCGAGGCGATCAGCCACTTCATGCAAGGATTAGAGCTACTCCAAGCCCTTCCAGTCACTCCGGAGCGGGCGCAGCGTGAACTCACACTGCAACTTGCCATAGCGGCACCACTCCTCATGGTCAAAGGACATACAGCCCCAGAAGTGGCCCACGCGTACGCCCGCGCCCAAGCATTGTGCCAGGAAATGGGAGAGAGTCCCCAAGGCTTTGCCGCGTTGCTCGGCCTGTGGCGGTTTCATTTCTCGCAGGCACGACTGCTCAAGGCCCAGGAGCTGGCGGAACAATGCTTGGCCTTAGCGCAATATCTGCACGATCCTCTGGCTCTCCATGAAGCCCATGTAGCCTTAGGGTCAACCTATATCCACCTCGGAGAGTTACGCTCAGCGAGGGCGCATCTGGAACAGGGAGTCACTCTCTATGATCGTGAGCGCTGTCGACCTCTCGCGTTTAGCCGGGGTACAGACCCTGGCATCGTGGGCCTCTCCAGGGCTGCCTGGACGCTGTGGATGCTTGGGTATGCTGAGCAAGCTCTCGCCATGAGCCAGCAAGCCCTGTCTCTGGCTGGTGAGGTATCCCACCCTGCCAGCTTGGTGTTTGCTGTGTTTTTTGCCGCTGTACTCTCTCAATGCCGCCGTGAAGCACCGCGCACCCAAGAGCAGGCTGAAGTGCTCTTGGCCCTGTCAAGAGAACACGGGTTCCATTATTGGATAGCGGCTGGGCTACTCCTACGGGGATGGGCCCTGACTCAGCGCGGCATGATGGAGGAGGGCCTTGCCCAACTCCAGGAAGGGCATCGTGCGTGGTTGGCTATAGGGAACGAGTTGGGAAAGACCCAAATTCTTGCCAGGTTGGCCGAGGCCTATGGACAGGCAGGACGTACCGACGACGGGTTACGCGCCGTAACTGAGGCCCTCGTCGCCATGGACAAGAATGCCGAATGTCATTACGCAGCCGATATCTATCGGCTGCAGGGCGAGTTGTTGCTACAGCAAGCCCAGGAGCAGCAAGGGCTATCCACCGCTCCTCTCGCTACCCAACGTGAAGCGGAAGTGTATATACAGCGAGCGCGAGAGATGGCTCAGCATCAGCACGCGAAGTTTCAGGAACTCCGCGCTGCGATGACTTTGAGTCGTTTGTGGCAGATGCAGGGGAAACAGACGGAAGCCTGGTCCATGCTCGGGTCAACTTACCATTGGTTTACGGAGGGATTTGATACCCCAGACCTCGTCAACGCGCGAGCATTGCTTGACGCATTACGGTGAGGAGAGCCACGAAGGCGATGGAACAATCAGAAGAGGATGTCAAAGCGGGGAGAGTGAGGTCATTTAACTCAGGCCACGAAGCAGCTACCTATGTTCGTTCGTTGATCAAAGATGATAAATATAAAAAACATAAGCTCACCTGACATTATTTTTTCTGATCGCTTCGAGAGAAATATTCAAGAAGCCCCTGACGAAATAAAAGCAGCACTTGCGGATTCCCTTGAATTATTTAATGAAGACCCCAATCATCCAACTCTCAGAAATCACCCACTGAAAGAAAAATTTACCGGGTATCGTAGTATTGATGTGAGCGGGGATATACGAGCGGTATTTAAAGAAACAATCACAGGAAAACGCAAGATTATTACCTTTCATATGTTGGGAACGCATAAAGAACTCTACGGGTAGCCCCAATACCAACACTGCTGCGTTTTGGGCGCGAATGGTACCAGTTGCGGATTGCCCTGGTCTTCCGCGTAGCCCTGTATCAGCACTGCTGCGTTTGGCCTCCCAAGCGTATCAGTTGACTGGGTTACAGTCATTTAAGGCTGGTAGATTTTGATATCCGGGATACGCGTAAAGTGTTTCTTATTGTATGTGAGCACAATAAGGTCGTAGTGCAGGGCGGTTGCGCCCAGGAGCATATCAAAGTCAGAAATCAATTGTCCCCGTCTTCGCAGGTGCGCGCGGACTTCAGCAAACTTTTCGACAATGGGCAGGTTCAGACTCAGGAGCTGAAAGTGGTCAAGGAAGGCGCGGAATCTGTTGACGTGTTCTTGCGGGTTGGCATAGGTATAGGCGCTCTCATAGATTTCGGCAACAGTCACCAGGCTAATCCTAATGTCTTCGGGATCGAAGCGCTCGATGTAGTCTGTGGCGTCCTTTCTCCCTGCCAAAAGGTTAATGATCCAGTCCGTATCAAGAATGTAGCGCATGTTACGGTCGTGTTGCTGGCCGTGAGCCTTCCTCTCTCCAGCGGTAGATATCGGCAATTAATTTGTCCGGGTCAAGATCGCTCCAACTGCCAAAAGTTGCCTTGATCTTTGCCCATTTCGCTTTGGTCTGCACAATTGGTGTGAGGAGGGCAACAGGCTTATTATCCCGCAACAATGCGCGAGGTTCTTTGGTCGCCTCAACCTCTTCTACAAGGTCAAGAAGCTCAGGCATATTGCTTATATCAACTGGCATAGTATTGCTACCCATAGTACTAGGATTATATCACACCGGTGGTAGGTTTTGACACCCACAGCATGTTGATAACCACCTATTTATAGACATCCCCCACGGTAGCGATAACCTTGGTTTATCGGTATGGCCACCGCCGGCGCATACTTTCATGTGGCTACGGAGCGATGCCGTCTTTATCCTATCGGCGGATGCGCAACCATACCCAAACATTGATCCTGCGAAGGACAGGTAGCACGTGCCAAAGATACCCTTATGGATTGGAACATCCGCGATTGCCGGTCGGGGACTCTTTACCGCCCAGGCCATCAAACAGGGTAGACGCATCATCCAATACACCGGCGAGAAGATCACCAAAGCAGAAAGCGACAAACGCTTGGCAGAAGGGAATGTCTATATCTTTGCGCTGAATGAGCGCTATGACATTGACGGGAAGGCCTTCCGACACAAAGCCCGCTACATCAATCATTCCTGTGACCCGAACTGTCACGTGGAGAAGACGAGCCGCACCATCTGGATTGTCGCCAGTCGGGATATCCGGGCAGGGGAGGAGCTGACCTACAATTACGGCTACGAGCTGGATGACACGCCCGTCCATCCCTGTACCTGTGGGGCGGCGACCTGTTGCGGGGCCATTCTTGCTCCACCATATCAGGACGTGGTCAAGCACAGACGCGCCAGTGCTCACGGTGTGTAGCCGAGACAAGGAATCACAACACGTGACCAATCCCCGTTGCTGGGCCTCAGCGTCACGCCTGTACGACCACACCCGACTAAGTTACCATAGTGGCCGTTATCAGAAGTCGCGCAGGGGGCAGAGACAAGGAGTGGCACAGCGCCTAGGCGCAAGCAGGGTATTTTTCAATATGAGACTCTTAGGCGCCTTTTGTCTCGTCATTCAGGACAACCGCCTACCTATGACTGGCATGCCTATGCTATGATAGCGTGCCGGGGGGCCTGTTGCTTGATAATAGGTATCGTTCAAAACAGTCCGAGAACCCAACAAATAGCGCATTATCAGGGTAAAAAGGTCTGTTAATCCATGGTTCAGCGTTCGCGAGCGACAGCAGATGCAGAATGACTAAAAGCAACAGGAAAGAAGAAGCGGCAATCTCTCCGTAACGCGAGATATCTCAATGACAGCAAAAAATATTGAGAAAAGATTGCGACAGACCTTGCTGCACGACGCGGCAATGCAATACGGGCTTTATGAGTATGAGCTGGAAGAGCTGTTGGACGAACTCAAATCGTCTCTCGCAGCAGACCAAGATGACTACATTTTTGCGGTGACGGAAAATAGTGGACACGTAGCCATGGTACTGATTGAGAAATCAGGCGAAGTCCATATCAACGAGCAGGCGAGAGAAAAACTGCAAGCTCTTTGGCCAGTCGCCTATACCAGCAATATGAAGAAATTGATCCCAGCATTTGCACGACAACTGCATCAAGGGGAACTGCCAATCAATGGTGTAAAAACGGCTGGAAAGTCCTGATAATACCATAAGAACAAAAATTAGAGCGGATCGTCACTTGGCCCTTGCGGCCTTAACATTAGACAAAATCCGCAAACTACCCAGTGTCAGAACACTCCTGCAGCACAAGTAGAAAACACCCGTTTTCTGTACATTAAACGGAGGTGGAAGGGTCATCTTAACGGGGCTGGTCATCTTACTTCTTGTGCTTGCGCCATTGCTTCAGGGCCGTGGGATCGAGGTGCGCCATCACGGGACATTTCTTGCACGCCTTGCCTTTACGCTGATAGGACTTGCAGCATTTAGTTTTCACCTCTGCCCCTCTCTCCCCACTGCCGCCTAGCATAACAGGAGCCCATGGAATCTTTGGCAGCATAGAGCGATCAATTGATGTTGAAACTCATTTTCATTTTATTATGGTTTTACGATCACCTGTTGTCAAGGTATAAGGTAACCATTTGAGCCGGCTCTCCCTGTCATTCCCGAAGAGAAGCAGTTGCCCAAACGGCCGTTTGGGCAGGACCGGGCGTGTGCCGGCCATGACCCACGCGTCCATCGTTTCTCTCGTCCTTCTCCTTCCTCTCCATTGTGCTTTCTTTTTGTGGCAAGATCGCGTAAGAGTGAGTGCGAGGAGACGCGTGTTCAGGAAAGGGGCCGCCGTGAGATTATCCGCCGCAGAGGTTGCACTCTTTTATAAGCTCTATCCCGCCGTCCTGTTATATACCAATCAACAGCTCGGGCTCGCCCGTCACGTGACGACCATGACCCAGCTCATGGCCATGCCTGCGGAGGCCCAGTACGAACTGCGGGCTGCCTTCTATGCGCATCGGCAGCTGCTCGCGGCCTTCGTGCAGGAGAATCCCCAGCACTTCTCGGCGGAGGAATTAGCCTTGGTGGCCAGCTGGCAACACGGGGTCCACGGGCAGTTTTATGTCCTGCGGCATCTGCAACGGTATACCGTGTTCCTGGACGTCCATGACCCCCCGAAAGCCTATGGTGTCCTGGCCCTCCAGGACGATTTTGCCGACCTGTTTCCCCAGGTCCCCCGCCTCATTGACACCATGCTGTTACCCTTCCACAACCACATCACCTATGATGGCCAGTGCCAGTATTACAATCTGGTGTTCGGGCGTGGGATCACCCGCAGGCTCAATGAGAGCTATCAGCGGGCGCAGGTGCACTCTGGAATCATTACCTCCTTACCCGTGGCGGCGCAGGCCGTCACCCCCCGTGAGGAGGAGCAGCTCAAATGGTACCTGCGTAACGCCCGGCAGCGTAAGATGTACCGGGACGAGATCCTCGCCCTCATCCAGCACAACCGCGCCTTGGAGACCCTGTATCATCAGGAGATGGGACGTGTGCATGCCCGCACCTATAGCGGCCAACTGCGGGACATGGGCCTCAGTGGCGTGTGGTTTGCCATACTAGAAGGCGTACCGATTGCCAGCGGGACGACGCACCAGGAGGTCGAGCAGGCGGTCCAGCGCATTGTCCCCCAGCACAAGTGGCCCTTTATCTATACCTTTCAAGTGCAAGAACCAGCGCATCGTCGGAGCGCAAAGCGGTCAAAAACCCGGTGAGACCCGAGGGTCGACAGGCGTGGTCCCCGTACCGTCGTGTCTCTGAGGTGAGATCGCCCAGCCATCGGGAAGCGATCGGTGCGGAGCATCTCTCGCCAATGGGGGACATATATGCCCTTGTCTCCAGGGCCGCAATAGGGAGCAGCCCTCAGGGTGATCCATGCGCAGCGGACCCCTGCGGCCAGAGCCCCTGCGACCAGAGACGCAGCAGGAGGAGTCATGCAGTCCAGGGAATGTACGGTGACGTTTAAGTGTGAGGGGTGTGGAGTGCGCAAGCCCGAGGCCGAGCGCTATCGTCCCCGGTCCGCGTTTACGGTCTGTTCCCAAGCGTGCTTAGATAGAGCGGCCCAGAAAAAGGCGCAGAGCTTACATGACTCACGTAGGCGCGACATGCTGGCGACGGACTAACCTGTAAAAATCGCCCGTTATTTGAACAGGCTGCAGACCCCTACCATAGTGCTTACCAATATGTCGAACAACTCATTGCAAGAATCTGCGTCCACTTATCTCCTCCTCCGCAGGTTTTTCGACACGCTGCACTCTACTGACCTTCTCGCCTCCCCAGCACCCTGGCCTCGTGGCTGCCTACGGATATGATGTGTCTTCTTCTTGTTCTAGGAAGTTTTTTATACCTTATCTTGCGGTACGTTGTATCAATTTGAATTCCTGTGCAAGTTACATGTTTCTGTTGACACGGGAGCAGGTGAGACATACGATGGCGCTCGCTCACACGAACAGTCCGAGACTGCAGCACATCACTGAGCCGATCCTGACTGAGCCGAACCGCACAGCCACGAGCGAATACTGGTGCACCGGACACTCTCTCTTAGAGGGTGATTGGCCGGCCCTTTTTGTTTGACCCGAGAACAGATGCGGTGAACGATGAAGCCAATCATCGTTGGCGGCGTGGGGAGCCAACAGGTCCATCCCTCGTGTGGGGCGGGTAGCGGCACAATTCGTGCTGCGTCCTCAGCCAAGTAGGAGCAAAGGAGCACCCACGCATTCAGTGGTGGTCTGAAAGGAAAGCACGCGTGCCCATCAAGCCTTTTGCTCCGGCGATCGCCCTGATGAATCGTCTGATGTATCCGCAGAAGTTTCTGCTCATCAGCATGTTGTTCATCCTGCCCCTCACCCTCGTGATGTACCTCCTGCTGACCGAGTTAAGCATGCAACGGGAGTTTTCTCAAAAAGAATTATATGGCACCGCCTACCTGCGCCCCCTCAGACAGGTGCTGGAAGACATTCCCCAGAGTCAGCTGGCCGTCTCTCGTCTGGCAGTGGGGGAACTGACGCCACAGGAACTCGGGCAGCAACAGGCACGCGTTGCGCAGTCCCTGGAGGAGGTTGCCCGTGTCGATCAACGACTGAACAGGGAGCTGCACACGGGCGCACGCGTGCACTCCCTCAGAGCGTCCTGGCAGCAATGGCAAGCCCTGCAATCCCAACAGACTCTAGAACCCTCCAGCAGCTACTATAACTTGATCTTGCAGAAGGTGCGGGAGCTCTATACCCATGTCGGGAATACCTCCAACCTAATTCTGGATCCCGATCTCGATACCTATTACCTTATGAGTGTCAGCCTGCTCACGCTCCCCAAAGTCCAGGAGCTCACGAGCCAGTTGCTCCTGCTGGGTATAGAGCTGATCTCTGCCCAGGCTCGACAGGGATATGCCGCCACCCTGGCAGAACAGACCGCAGTGCGGGCCAGACTTATTACCCTCTCTGGCCTATTGCGGGATCAGTTGCAAGAGCTCGAGCGCAACATGATGTTTGCCTACACGAACAATCCGGCCGGCAATGTGTATCCTCGCTTAGGAGAGACAGTCACGTCCTTTGTTAACGCCATGACGCAGCACCTGGCTGTCCTTGACCAAGTCGCCCAGAGCCACTCCCCCATGGTGTTCCTGGCTTCTGTGTCAGCCACCAACCGTCTCTTACAGAGCGGTCTGGACCTCTGGCAGCAGGTGGTGACCGAACTGGACTCTCTCCTGTATCGACGCATCCATGGGTTTGACTCCAAATGGCGATTGGTCTGGGGGTTTGTGTGTGTCGTACTGGTAGGGGTGGTATACCTGTTTAGCAGCTTCTATCTGGCGGTGATGCGGACGGTGCAGAGCTTGGAGGTCGCCTCGCATCACCTCGCAACCGGCCAACTCGAGCAACTCATCGTCCTAGATAACAAGGATGAACTCGGGCAGGTGGTGCGCTCCTTCAATCATGTCGCGGTGGCTCTGTTCAAGGCCAATCAGGATATTACGGAGCTGAATCGCCGCTTAGAAGCCGAAAACCTGCGTATGGGGGCAGAGCTAGCCGTTACCCGGCGCTTGCAAGAAATGATTCTGCCTAAGGAGCTGGAATTCCAGGCCATTCAGGGCTTGGAGATTGCCGGCTTTATGCAACCGGCCACTGAAGTAGGGGGGGACTATTACGATGTGCTCCAGGAGGGTGGCCTGGTCAAGATTGCTATGGGTGACGTAACTGGCCATGGGTTAGAGAGCGGCGTGTTGATGATTATGGTGCAAACGTCGGTGCGCACCCTGTTAACCCACCAGGAAACCGATCCCGTGCGGTTTTTCACCACCCTGAACCGCACGATTTATGAAAATGTCCGGCGCATGCAATCCGATAAGAACCTGACCCTAATTTTACTGGACTATGAGGAAGGCTGGTTGCGCCTGAGCGGTCAGCATGAGGAACTGGTGGTGGTACGCGCCGATGGGCGGGTAGAGCGCATCGATACGATCGATCTGGGATTTCCGATCGGACTCGAGCAGGATATCACTCCCTTTATCGCGCAAGTGGAACTCTATCTAGAATCGGGCGATGTGGTGGCCCTCTACACGGATGGGGTGACCGAAGCAGAAAACGCCGCACACGAGCTGTATGGGCTTGAGCGCCTGTGCGAGCAGATACGGCGCCATTGCCAGTGCTCGGCCAGGGACATTCGGGAGGCGCTCATTGACGATGTGCGACAGCATATCGGTCAGCATATTGTATATGATGACATCACTTTGCTGATCCTGAAGCAAAAGTGAGGGCAGGTGAGGTGCACCAGCATATTGGTGCACAAAAGATGAACAATGAGATTCTCTGGGTGCTCATGAAACAACATTCAGGGGAGAGACGCGAGACATGGACCGTTGATAAGGGGCTTTACGGGGGTAACCCAAGCTGTCAAGGGTGTGTGCATGGGTTAACGAGTGTGCTCGCGGTGGCAATGCCCCCATTGTGAGAGTGAGCTGTGAGCCAGCCTTGAAGAGATAAAACCATGACACGGATATTTGGCCATTTCATTGCACAGAAAGACGATTGCGGCGAGCATCTCGAGATCGGCTTTTCTCCGACCTCTATCTCCATTCAGCAGCGGTGGCGCACTAATGGTCTTTCCGCCGATTTTCTTGCTGATTACCTCACGACGTTCTTCCCGGGTGACGACCGTGCTGCGGCTGAGCGCCAAGCCGAGCTCAAGAGTGCCGTCAGTTACGTCGCCAATGAGCTGCTGGAAAATGCCATGAAGTTCAGTTATGCCCCGTCGCAACACGCGATCAGTATTGCCATGTATCTCGCGGCGGATGCGGTGAGCCTTTATGTGACCAACGGCGTCGATCCGCACGCCGTCGCGGCATTTCAGCAGACTATCGAACGCCTGTTGACGGAGAATATTGACACCCTCCACATGGAGCAACTCACGCACGCGGATGGCTCAGGCTTGGGCTACCTGACGATGCTGCATGATTATGGCGTGGCCCTGGCCTGGAAATTCGCCCCGTCTCTCCAAGACCCTGCCGTGCTCACCGTGACTACTATGGCCCGCCTGTCCATCTGAGGAGCGTGGCGCAGAGACATCACTGGGCTGGGAAGAAGGAAGGCTGCAATGGACATCATCCACAATGATTATCAGGTCCGCTACGATGCCACCACAGCAACGGTGATCTGCCAGGGCTCCTTTCGGCTCCGGGGTACGGAGGAATACGCGCCGATCTTGCAGGTGCTGACTGCCGCTGCTGATACCAAGCCCGCGACGCTGACGTTGGATCTGCGGATGCTCCGGTTTCTCAATAGCTCGGGGATCAATATGCTGTCGAAATTTGTCCTCCACGTCCGCCAGTACCATGCCACGCAGATCGTGATGAAGGGCACCCATACCTTTCCCTGGCAAGAGAAGTCCTTGAAGAATTTCCAACGCCTGCTACCAGGATTGCAGCTGGAGATTGAGTGATGCCTGCCGCACAGCCTCCCAGAGGACCGTCCCGTCAAGCCCTGCTGGCCGAAGTGCAGGCCCTGCGTCAGCGCGTCGCCATACTGGAGCAGGAAAAACATGACCTGGAAGTCATCTTAGAGCTGGCCACCGACCATGCCGATGATCTCTCAGAAGCCCTCCAGCAAGAGCGCAATGATCTGAAAACCATGCTAGAGATAGCCGTGGACCACGGGGATGTCATCGGAGCGGACCTCGAGAGCCAGGCAGAAGCCCTCGCACGGCGGAGTCAGTTTATCCGGGAGACGTTTAGCCGCTATGTCTCCGAGGACGTGGTGACGCAACTGCTCGATGCCCCTGAGGGCCTGGAACTCGGCGGTGTCAAGCGTAAGGTGACTATTTTAATGTCGGATGTGCGGGGCTTTACAGCCCTCGCCGAGTGCCTCGAACCTCGCGAGGTCATGACCTTTCTCAATGGCTATCTAGAGGCGATGGTGGATGTCATTCTCGCCTCCCAGGGGACCATTATTGAGATTCTGGGTGATGGCCTGCTGGTGCTGTTTGGCGCTCCCCTCAGCCGCGACGACGATGCTACACGGGCGGTAGCCTGTGCCCTGTCCATGCAGTTGCGCATGGACGCCATCAATGCCCTGCAGCGCCAGGCCGGCCTGCCGGAAGTCGACATGGGCATTGGCATTCACACCGGGGAAGTCGTAGTAGGGAATATTGGCTCCCAGCAACGCACCAAGTATGGCGTCGTTGGCAGCGCAGTGAACCTCACCGGGCGCATTGAGTCGTACACCACGGGTGGGCAGATCCTCATTTCGCCCACCACGTATGCGGAAACGGCCGCGGTCCTCACCGTGTCCTACCAGCTCACGGTCGCCCCCAAAGGGGTGGCAGCGCCCCTCACCCTCTATGCGGTCAGTGGGATGAGGGGCGCTTATGCCCTCTCCCTGCCGACCCAGACGGAGACGCTCGTCTCCTTGCCCCAGGCGCTCGAGGTCCGCTATACCGTGCTGGAGGGGAAATTTGCTGGCAGCACCCGCTATGATGGGCGTGTGGTCAAACTCGCCACCAGGACGGCTGAACTGCACGTGGACCAGCCGGTGGCAGCCTTCAGCAATCTCAAGCTGCACCTCCTGCATCCCAGCGGCGAGATGGTGCCGGGGGAGTTGTTTGCCAAAGTGATCGAGACATGGCCCGAAGATACCTCCAGGGTCGTGGTCAGCTTCACGTCGCTCTCAGAGGCGGCCCGGACGTTTTTAGACACCGTGAGGGAGGTGCATATCCTGGCATCAACGCTCTCCACTGGCAGAGCGCCCTAAGGCCAACACACCGTACACGAGGTGCACGTGAGACGGCACATAGGCGTTAGCGCTCTGTGGGGTTAGGACTGTCATTGCACGACGGCAACCCATCCAGTCCTCTCTTGCTGCAACCACTCCCTGACCTGCTCGTCGAGGAACGTTCCCGACGCATCGAGCACCGTGCCCCAAAGGCAGGCATCCGCGATCTCGGATGGCACGCTGCTGTGCCCGGTACCACTGCCGAGTGCGCCTCACGCCAGGGCCACCGATGATTGCATCGGGATATAAACCTACTGTATCTCCTCTAATAATTCTGCTATTGTACTGTCATATCAACGGCTTCAAACGAGCATCCAGTGTGGAGAAGCTATGGCCAGGAGGCGAAAAAAGGATGGACGGGTAGGCAGCGCATCCCGTGGTATGGTGAGGCCAATGGGGTCGTTTCTGCTCCCGTGTGCGCCACCGGGGTGTCCCTGATCGCGCGAGGGGGCCTGAGCGGTGCAACGGGCTGAACGCGCGGTGGATGGCGGTGTTGTGGACATTTCGCGCGCCCTCTCTGTGTCGCCACGTGCACCATGAATTATGGCGCAGCGTGTTGCTCGATTTGACCCCTATAATAGCCGTAACTGTTTTCCACCAAAGAGATTACGTCGAGAGATACAGTAGGTATATTCGCTTTCTGGACAAGGTGCAGGTGTAGGGCAGGCAGAAAGCCCTCGACCTGTATGAAGTCTACGACGCCGACCCGCCGCTTGTGCGCACGCTCAAGCAAGAGACGCAGGTCGACTTTGAGGAGGCACTGCGGCTCTACTACGCGCGGGAGTTTGCCGGTGCTCAGGCCAAACTTTTTGGGGTGCTCCAACGCAACCCCAAGGACAAGGTCGCCTGACAGCACCTGGTGCAGGCGACCCAGTGGGTGGAGAAGGGTGCCTCCCAGGGGTGGACTGGTGTCACAATGCTGACCGAAAAATGACCGCCATCGTAGGGGCCTACGGTGTCCCCTGGATGCCAAAGTCTCCAGTGGGGGAGCACGCGGCCCCTACGGCCGCCCTCTGCCCCCAGGGCGAGGCAGTCCCTGGGGCCCTTGGCTGGACAGCTCGCCAGCAGAGTCAGTGTTGGGTTTGGGCCAAATAGTTGTTTGCTACCAACCACAATGCGGCAAGACATGGAGACACGTAATGGTCAACAAGGCAGGGCAACCAAAGACGCCTATGCAAGCCGCTCCCTTGACCGCCTGGTTTCTTGGCCCACGCGCCGAGAACGCTCAACTGTGGGAGGAGTTGCTGCGTTACATTTTCCGCGATTATGTACACTGGCGGCGCAACTATTTTCCAACTGATCCGGTCGTTGTTGGCCGTGTTCAACGCAGAAGCGATGCACACGAGGCGTGGATCGATGACCTCACCGCCCATCTTGACGTTATTCTCAACGAGTTGAAGCAGCATTTCCCCTTTCATTCGCCGCGCTATATCGCCCACATGACTTCGGAGCAGACGTTGCCTGCCGCTATCGGGTATTTTGCAGGGATGCTGTTTGATCCAAACAATGTCTCACCTGAAGGCGCTCCAATTACTGTTCCCCTGGAACTCGAAGTGGGCAGGATGGTTGCCGAGATGCTAGGCTATAACCCAAAACGGGCATGGGCGCATATTTGCTCAGGTGGAACTATTGCGAACTTGGAAGCGCTTTGGGTGGCGCGTTCTGCACAATTTGTGCCTTTCGTCATGCAGGAATTTTGTACCCATAGCAATCTGCCATTCGTGATCAAGACGGCCAACGGGATGCGGCGCGTCATTACCGAGTTGAGTAAGACGGAACTGATTGCGTTACGCCCGAACGAGGCGCTGTACATGCTGCGCAGGCTGGTGCGCTTCGTCAATGAACAGAGCCAGAGACCACACGCCGACATCCTGCACGAGATCAATACCCATCTGCGGCAGAGCGCTTTCAATCCTGCGCGGCGCGGGCTGTATACGGTTCTAGAGCATGTGGGCCTGAAGCCAGTGATCTTTGTTTCGGCAGCAGCGCACTATTCCGTTGTGAAGGCGGCCAACGTGCTAGGCTACGGCGAGGATGCTGTGCGCTTGGTGCCGGTCACGTCAAGATTTCAAGTAGATATAGAAGAACTGCGCAGCATGCTCTTTGGCCTGCAGCCAGATGAGTACGTCGCAGCAGTGATTGGCATTGTTGGTACGACCGAAGAAGGCGCTGTCGATCCGATCCATAAACTCTGTTTTCTACGCGAGACGTTTGAGTCTCAGTGGAACAAGTCCTTCTGGTTGCACGTAGATGCAGCCTGGGGTGGCTATATCAGGAGCTTGTTTTGTGGGCTTAATCGAGAGCTTGCGCCGTGTGATAGTACGCTTGAAGCGATTTGCGACAACTATGTGCGTGCGCTCAAGGTTGAAGAGAAGTTCCGTCTAGACGCCGGCCTTGATCGCCGCCTCGAAAAGGTCACGGAGATTCGCTGGGCAGACAAGGACATCTACGCCGCATTTCTCGCCATGGCCGATGCAGATTCAATTACGGTTGATCCGCACAAAATGGGGTATGTGCCTTATCCCGCTGGCATGATCGCGTTCCACAATGGGTTAGTGACCGAACTCGTGCAGCAACGCGCGCAGTACATCACTGAAGAGGCAGGCGGCCTGAAATCCGTGGAGAAACCAGTCGCAATCCATGCTGTAGGTCCGTTCATTCTGGAAGGGTCAAAGCCAGGTGCGGCGGCACTCGCCTGTTGGCTCGCGCACAGGACAATACCCCTGGTTGCCGATGGACACGGGAAGATTGTACGCACCACCCTTCTGAGTGCCCAGAAGCTTTTCAAGTACCTGGTTAATCATCGCCATTTCTTCATGAAGATGCATTATGACATAACCGGGGACGAGTATTGCAGTCATCCGTTCACGTTTGCGCCATTGTTCGAACCTGATACGAATATTCTCTGTTTCATTGTCAGGCCGATGATGCAGCAGCAGGGCATCCTCCAGGAAATCAGCGTCTCTCTGCAAGCGTTGAATGCCCTGAATGAAGCTGTTTACGCACGTGCAAGTATTGCGGACTTGGGGGAAAAGGAAGGCGGATCCAGTACACAACCCTACTTCGTTTCGCGTACGCGTTTTGAGGCACGTCAGTACTCGCCTCAATCTCTCTCTACCGTATTGGAGCGCATCGGGGTGGCACAAGCTGAGTACAGCGCACAAGGCCTGTTCGTCCTCCGCTCCACGGTGATGAACCCTTGGTACTACCTTGCCGATCAAGCAGGCATGGACTACCTGTATCAATTTGTTGCGTTCCTGCACAAAGTTGCTTGGCAAGCACTGCGAACAATGGCGGCTCCAGCAATGAACGAGGCCCGATCTTCACAGCAAACTCGCCGTCAAACCAAAACAAGCGCCCGACCACGCGAACACGAGCGATCCCGCGTTTCTGCATTCAGATTCCGGGCTTATGGCTCTATGGACGGAGGTGAAACAGTGCCACTGACGATTGAAAAGGTCGCAATCTTAAAGTCTATCAACATTTTTACAGAAATGCCGGAATACGTACTGGCTGCGCTGGCGAGCCTCGCCGACGAGGTGCATCTTCAGCCGGGCGAGACTTTCATCCAGGAAGGCGAGCTGGGCGACTGCATGTATATCATCATGGCGGGCGAAGTGCGTGTGCACAGTGGCCAGAATACGATCTTGACGCTGGGCCCCGGCCAGATTGTCGGCGAATTGGCCATCTTGGATCCCGCACCGCGGGTCGCCTCAGTCACCACGCTCCAAGATACCCGGTTGCTGCGCATTGACAAAGATGTATTTGACGAGGTGCTGAATGACTGGCCCGAGATTGGCCGGGATGTCATTCGGACCTTGTGCCAACGTCTGCGCGCAGCCAGTCAGCGATCATTCCGTGTTGACCTGGTAGGTGCGGCGGAAGGCGTCGCCACCCAAGCAGTTCCAGAGGGGATGCAGCGACCTCCGGCAAAGCCGGAGGATTGAAAAACTCTTGAGGTTATCACGATTTATGGCATACTGCGCCTCCCATAACAGGAGGCACCACCGATGGCGCATTTACGGTTCACTGACGTGCAGGATCGCCCAACAGAATTCCTTGATTTCACCAGCTTGACTCTTGACGAGTTTCAGCTCCTGGTCCCGCCCTTTGAGTCTGCGTTCCAAGCGCATATGCGCGAATGGCGCCTCGATGGGAAACCCCGGACCGCCCGCCAGTTTAGCGTGTACAAGAACTGCCCCCTGCCGACACCGGAAGATCGGCTGTTCTTCATCCTCACGTATCTGAAGACCGGCCCCGATCATGGCGTCGGCCACTTTCGGCCATTCAGAATAATGGCCGAAGTCCTTGAAAGCCTTGTTATTTTCAAGGTTAGGCGCTTTTGCATCACAAAGAAGCAGAAGAGGGTGGTCGACGCCATGATCGAAGCCTGAAGACCTACGCCCTCCAGGTGGTGCAGGGACGTCTGTTCGGTATGCTGCAGAGTAAAGCCAATCAGTGGATCCACGTGCTCCTGCCTGTGCTGCTGGCGGCCCTGCGCACCCTCGGTGATGCCCCCGCCCGTTCGCTGGCCGCACTGACCCAGCGGCTCGGCATCTCAGAAGCTGATGCGGCCACCGTCATCGACGCGCTGGAAGAGGAGCCAGCACCCGTCGTCGCACCAGCTGCCACGCCAGCCTCCCCCCTTTTGCCCATGACGGGACGGAACGACGCATCGTCCGCCCCCAAGACCCTGCTGAACAGAAAGCAAGTTATAGTGGCAAGAAAAGAGACCACACGGTGAAAAATGTCCTGCTCGTCAATGCCCTCCTCCTGACCCTCTTTCTGAGTGACACCTACGGTGGCCGCGTCCATGATAAGCGCATTGCCGATGCAACGCCCTATCCCTTGCCCGCCAGGAGCCGGTTGTTACAGGATCTCGGCTTCCTCGTGCACGCTCCCTCAGGTCGAGATCCTCATGCCGACCAAGAAGCCATGCGGCGAGGAGCTGACGCTGGCGCAGCAAAGGACGAACCAGGCGCTGCACCAGCGTCGGCTGCGGATCGAGCATGTCAACAGTAGTGTCAAGCGTTGCCGCATCGTCAAAGACCGGATCCGCTTGTGGAAAGAGGGGGGCCGCGATCTGGTGATGGAACTCTGCTGTGCCCTGCATAACTTCCGGGTGCGTCTGAGCCCTTGGCAGCCAATGATTTAATCGGGATAAACTCAAATGAAGTGATCCATGCGCTACGTATGCATGTCGAGCGGACCTTTGCGTGGGAAGACAAGTTCAAGCGGTTGTTGCT
>Ga0075429_100001972_pt1 | contig 17070 bp, 22 predicted proteins | sample RhiMetdeltSRZDD3_FD_75295 | JGI IMG/M metagenome (GOLD analysis project Ga0075429, IMG submission 75295) | Populus rhizosphere microbial communities from Tennessee, USA - Rhizosphere MetaG P. deltoides SRZDD3 | ecosystem: Host-associated > Plants > Roots > Rhizosphere > Soil | place: USA... | reverse complement strand
GTGTGTTCAGTAATCCAGGTATATAGAATCGACGATCCCTACAATAACAGAAATCACAGCCGCATCAGGATTCTTGAGTGCCTGACGAGCACCGTTGCCTTCGCGATTGACCAGAACCGTATCGCCAATTCCCGCCTGCGTATTATCCAGCGCGATGAAGTCCTCATTGGGCTCGGGCGTGTCGCCGTCCATCACCAATGGCTGGACGACCAACAGCCGGCGATTCTTGTAATGCGGGTGACTTACTGTTGTTACAATCGTCCCAACGACTTTACCCAAAATCATTCTTGAACCTTTGTGTACTTCGAGGTTAAAAAATTAAGTGAATTGATTATTTCCCCGTCTCACGGTGTAATCAAATGTTCCATCGGGCTTCACTTCGAGCTCATCCACAATACCCACAAGCGCAAGATCGACCGGCACGAACTTCTCGTCGCGCATCGCAAGGGCAGCTTCGCGCGAACGTACCATCACACACAGATCACCCGGGCCAGCATGCACCACATCCGCGGCGACCTGCAGGATGCCGATCGGTTCCAGCTTTTTATTCAGGGGCTGGACAACCAGCAGCTTCACCCCCTCCGTGCCGGGATATTTGATCGTACAGATCGCCGTGCCTCTTACTCTGCCAAATAACATTATTTCAGTCCCACGCCTTTGACCACGCGGTGGATGATCCTATCCAGCAGTTTTACATCCACTTGATTTCCAAGACGCGCGATCACAGCAGAACGAATCCTTGCTTCGATATCGCTTGGAGTCACTTGGCCGGACCTGGGCTGAGACTCAGCGACAGAAGCCGCGGGGCGAATCGTCGGCACGGGCCGACCCGTTTGCTGTTCTGAAATATACGGCCGCACCGGCGCAGCAGGTGGACTGTCGAGGCGGTCCGTGATCAGTTGAACATCGAGGCGTTTGGCTTTTTCGTAGGCCAGTTCGGTAAGTACCACATTCTCTGTGACCTGCAGCGACCGGATGCCGCGCTGGAATAAGTCCTCGATGTCTTTTTCCGTGTAGAACTCTTTAGGCATGAGAGTTCACTATTCCGCGGACTTTGACTTTCGTGACGTCGATGCTGAACCTTCAGAGCGCCCCCCAAAGCCACCCTTCGAGCTCTGTGGCAGGATCATCTCCACATCTCCATGCGGACGCGGGATCACGTGAACGGAGGCCAGCTCACCCACGCGTCTTGCCGCCGCGGCGCCGGCATCTGTCGCGGCCTTGACCGCGCCTACATCGCCGCGCACCATCACAGTCACGAAACCACCGCCGACGTACTCCGAGCCAATCAGAGTAACGTTCGCAGCCTTGACCATCGCATCGGCGGCTTCGATCGCGCCGATCAATCCTTTTGTTTCCACCATTCCGAGAGCGATCATTGAAGGATCTACAGCCATGTTCATTTCCTTTCTTGACTAGGCCTTACTACTTTCTAAAAACAACCTTGCCGTCCACTTCCAGGGAATCGATGATCGACATGATGACAGCATCCACCGGCGTATCTTTTGTAATATTCGTCTGCCGCGCCGAGGAACCCGCGGCCGTCAGCACGAGGTCGCCGATACCCGCGTCCACGGTATCGACCGCGACATAGGGTTTCCCGGAGGGCTCCCCGGTTTCATCTGTTTGGCGCAGGATCAACAGCTTGCGTCCTTCCAGCTTTTCGTCTTTGATGGTGGACACGGTCGTGCCGATCACTTTTGCTATCAACATATCTCGCTCCTAAAACCAGCCACAGCGTTCTCCCAGGATTTTCTCAAGATATTCTGAGCTTCGTAGCTATGCTGCTCAATAACCTTTTGATGAAGAAGCTCCATCTTTCGATGCTGCTCCGCTTGGACCCTGAAGGATCTTCACCCCAGCGCTCGCCCCGATGCGGGTGGCGCCCGCCTTGATCATGCTGGCAGCGTCCTCATACGTACGTACGCCGCCCGATGCTTTGACTCCCATCTGCGGACCGACAGCCTTACGCATCAGCTCCACGTCGTGGACGGTTGCGCCCCCTCCCGCGAACCCCGTGGACGTTTTGACAAAGTCCGCACCGGCTTCTTTTGCGATCAAAGACGCGATTGTTTTCTCTTCATCTGTCAATAACGACGTTTCGATAATGACTTTAACAATGATCCCGCGCGCATGCGCCGCATTGACCACGCCGCGGATATCCCTGGCGACCACCTCGAGATCGCGCGCCTTCAATGCACCGATGTTGATCACCATGTCGATCTCGGTCGCACCCTGACGGATGGCGGTCTCGGTTTCGAATGCCTTCGTCTCCGAGGAAGTCGCTCCCAGCGGAAAGCCGATCACCGTACAGACCTTGACATCCGAGCCCTTCAGCAATTGCGCGCACAGACTCACCCAGGTCGGGTTGACGCAGACGGAGGCAAATCCATGCTTGCGTGCCTCAAAACACAACTGGGCAATCTCCTGCTGGGTCGCATCCGGCTTGAGCAGGGTGTGATCAATATACTTCGCCAGATTTGCATCCGGCGGAATTACCCCCAGCGTCGACGTGAGCCTCTCCGCCCCGGCGTTGATCACATTGCCCATTTTGTCGTAGCAGACACGAACGCAGAGCTGATCCGCGCAATCAAATTTGCACTGGTATGCTTCCGGATGCGTCGCGCGCTGCTCTTCCTCCGCCATCGCGATCAGCACTTCACGGGTAATGATCTCCACAAGTTGTTCGACGAGTTTGGTGTCGGGTTTCATTGTATATGCACCGGTGGTCGAGTAGTCCTGCGTGCTTATCGCAGGGCGTATCGAGACCACCCCACTTCAAGAAAATCCTTCTTGCATAAGTTACTGCTGGTCTCGATACGGGCTCGGAAATCACTCACCCTACTCGACCAGCGAGGTTATTACTTCAAATACTTCTTCTCCACCGATTTTATCTTATCCACGCGCGGAGTGTGACGCCCGGCCGCGAACTCGGTGGTGAGCCAGGTCTTGACGATCTGTTTCGCAAGGTTTACGCCGATCAAGCCGGCGCCCAGTGTGAGCACGTTCGTGTCGTTGTGTTCGCGGCTGTTAACGGCAGAAGAGTAGTCGTATGCCATCCCGGCACGGACCCCGGGAACCTTGTTGGCGACAATACAGCTTCCAATCCCTGCGCCGTCAATCATGATCCCGCGCCAGGCTTTCCCGGATCCCACAGCCTGCGCGACTGCATGCGCAAAATCCGGGTAATCGACGGCATCCTTACTGTTTGTCCCCATGTCGCTGATATCGAAGCCTAAGGTGGTAATTTCCGCCTTGAGTGCCTCTTTCAGCTCAACGCCCCCATGATCCGCCCCGAGGGCAACCACTTTTCGCCCTGAAGCTTCCGTCCGTGCAGGAGAAGGAACCGATGGCGTAGCAGTCTCGCGCGTTGCATTCCCCATCACCTGATGGAGCACGCGCTGGACAATCTCGTGAAGGTCTGCTTCGTTGATTTCGCTCATAAAATGCCGGTGGGTTAGATTATCTTCTGGTTCCAGTCAGACGTCAAGTTGGAAGCGGAATCCAAAGCATCTCACTTTTTGTGAGCAATCAAACAACGGGAGTCGTTGACTCCAATTAATGAAGCTTCTCACCCTTTGCCAGCATTTCCACAAATCTCTCAATGTGTCTGGCACGCGTCTCTGGCTTTTTGGCGTGATAAATTCGAAATAAGAACGAATATCTTTCAGCGCTCTTCAATTTCTCAAAAGCAGCTTTGGCTTTTGTGTTCTTATCTAAGGCCGCCTGGAAATCTTCCGGGACAACGATGTTCTTCTGCGACGCATACGCCGCCTCCCAGCGACCGTCCTTCTTCGCAGATTCGATGGCTTTCAATCCCGCGGCTTTCATCTCGCCAATGGCGATCAGTCGTTCCGCCTTTTCGGTATTGATCTTGGACCAGATGCTCTTCGATCCGCGCGGGGTGAATTTCTGCAGCCAATACTGATTGTCAAACCCTTTCTTTTGGCCATCGATCCAGCCATAACAAAGGGCAACGTCCAGCGCTTCCTCATACGTGACCGATTTGATCTCGGAATCCTTTTTGGCGAGCTTGAGCCACACGCCCGCGGATTTGTCATGCTGTTTGGCAAGCCAATCGGACCAATGCTTTTTGCTCGCAAAGGGTTTGGTTGGGAGATCTGTTGATGTCATGGGTTTCACCAGTGGGAATTGTACAACACCCGAAGAGCGTTTTGGATTGCTAAATTAGGAACGATCCTGTCCGCATTTCTTCCTATACTGGATATATAGTTCAATCCATTTTATAGGAGTTTCACATGCAAACAGAAGATGACGGACGGAACGATTTTGATTTCCTGGTGGGGAACTGGATCATGCGCCACCGGCGGCTGAAGGAGCGCCTGAAAGGCAGCACAGAATGGGAGGAGTTTGACGGGACGGCCGTGGGCAAAAAATTACTGAACGGACTCGGCCATTGTGACGAGGTCGTCATGAACCGGGCGACAGGTCCAACCCACGGCTACACTCTACGGTTATTCGATGTGAATTCAAAGGAGTGGAGCATCTACTGGGCGGCTGGCACGAGCGGGACCCTGGATGTCCCCATGGTCGGCAAGTTCAAAGATGGCGTCGGAGAATTTTATTCACAGGAGGTCTTCGAGGGACGGCATATCTTCTGTCGCTTCACCTGGTCGAAGATCACCGCGGACTCTGCGCAGTGGGAACAGGCATTCTCGATCGACGGCGGCAGATCCTGGGAGACCAACTGGGTCAATACGTTCGAACGCGTGCAAGGAGGATGAGATGCAAACCGAAAATGACGGCCGGAATGATTTTGATTTCCTCATTGGAACCTGGAAAGTCCACCACCGCACACTGAATAAACGGCTGAATGAGTCAACGGAGTGGGTAGAGTTCGAAGGCGACACTGTCAGTAGCAAAATCCTAAATGGGCTCGGCATTATGGACCACAGCCTCCTTCACGCGCAAACAGGTCCGGTTCATGCAATGGCTTTGCGTTTATTCAACCCTGCCTCAAAAGAATGGAGCATTTACTGGTCAACAGATCGCACTGGTATATTGGATGTCCCTGTGATTGGCAGCTTCAAGGATGGATTTGGGGAATTTTATTCCCAGGAAATTTTCAAAGGCCGGCACATTTACAGCCGCTTCATCTGGTCAAAGATCACCCCGAGCTCTGCGCAGTGGGAGCAGGCATTTTCGGAAGACGGCGGCAAGACCTGGGAAACAAACTGGATTATGGAGTTTGAACGAGTATGAGCCAACCAGTCTATTCTCCGATTCTTGAGCTCAGGATGTATACACTTCACTCAGGCCGGCGCGATGAATTGATCCGGCTTTTCGAGCGAGAGTTTATTGAATCCCAGGAAGCCGTGGGAATCCAGCTCATAGGTCAGTTCTACGATCTGGATGACCCGAACCGGTTTATCTGGCTACGCGGATTTCATGACATGGCGGCACGCGCCGAGGCCCTGCATGCCTTTTACAGTGGCCCCGTATGGAAAGCCCATCGAGACGCCGCCAATGCCACCATGATCGATTCGGACAACGTCCTCTTGTTGCGCCTACCGCACGGGACATGTGGATTTTCACTGAAGGCCACAAAACGTCCTCCAGCAGGCAGCATCAGAAAACAGAATGGATTTGTTGTCACAACGATCTATTACTTTGATGCGCCTGTCGGCGCGGAAGTCACTCATTACTTCGAGCATACAATCGAGCCCGAACTTACAGAGACGGGCGCCTCTATCCTCGCTTATTTCGTCACAGAGGACGGCCCCAACACATTCCCCCAACTGCCCGTCCGTAAGGGGGAAAATGCCTTCGTCTGGTTTGCCGGTTTTTCAGATCAGGAAGCACATAAAAATCACCTCGCCAGGCTCAGAGAGTCAAGCCTTTGGAACGATCAAATCGCAAAGTATCTAAAAAAGCATCTCAAAGGAAAACCTGAAGTATTGCGATTGACCCCCACTCCTCGTTCCTGGCTGACCGGAATCGTCTGAACGGCTGCGGTATACTCGCGGGGTATGTACCATCCCACGACACGGGTACTGGCGGTGCTGGCGCTGTTGCAGGCTCATGGACGGATGTCTGGCTCGGAGCTGGCGCAACGGCTCGAAGTGAACATCCGCACGCTGCGGCGCTACATCATCATGTTGCAGGACCTCGGCATCCCCATCGAAGCGGAGCGCGGACGAAACGGCGCGTATATCCTGTCGGCGGGATTCAAGCTCCCGCCGATGATGTTCACAAATGAGGAGGCTCTCGCCCTGACCATCGGATTGGTCTCCGCCCGGCACCTCAACCTCGCCGATACCGACCGCGCCGTCGAAAGTGCCATCGCCAAGCTGGAACGCGTCATGCCGCTCGATCTAAAAAGCCGCGTCCGGGCATTGACCGAGACGATCACCCTCGATCAGCACCGGAGATCATCGACCCCGCCCAGTGAAGTTGTCCTCAGCACAATGAGTAGCGCGGCGCAGCTGCGCCAGCGCGTGCACATTCGATATCATCCAAACCGGGGGGAGGATACCGAGCGCGATTTCGACCCGTACGGTCTGACCTATTACCTGAATCGCTGGTATGCCGTCGGGTATTGCCATCTGCGCCAGGATCTGCGCTCGTTTCGGCTGGACCGCGTGACTCAGCTCAAGCTGGTTCCAGTGGAGTTTCAACGACCGGCGGGCTTCGATCCGCTCGCATACCTCATGCAAGCCATTGCCATCATGCCCCGCAAATATGCCTTCGAGCTCCTGCTCAAAACCGATATCGACACTGCACAAAAGGAAGTCTTTGATGTGCTGGGAATTCTGGAGACCGCTGAAGATGGAGTGATCCTGCGCGGCAGCGTAGAGGACCTGGATTGGCTGGCGCGACAGATATCGATCTTTTCCTTTGAGTTTGTTGTACGCGAACCTGAAGAATTGAAGCAAGAATTAAGAAAGCATTCCCTCAAACTGGCTAAAGTAGCCAAGATGTTATCACCCAAGAAAATGATTATCTAGGCCTGGCTTTTCTTGCGCGCCGCATGGGGAAGCGCTATACCATCTTGTGTGCATAACCCAGATAATTGAGGGAGAGATCTCCATCCAGCTCCAGTTTCAACCGGCGCCCTAGTTCGGCAAACGTGATCCTGCCCTGCTTTTGCTGACGGATATCCCAGAGAGTCGCCAGCGGATTCTTTGCGATCTTTCCACCCTGCATGTCTTCAACCTGCATCCCCTTCTCTCGCAGGGCTGCAGAGATTTCGTTCGGCTTAATAAACATCTGCCAGACGTGTGTATCTGCGGGCATAAGCGCGGTCAGAGGGAACTCCTGTAAGCCATAAATAAACGTTACCCTACTTTTCATCGTGCGGTTGATGGTATCGAAGAAGAACAGTCCACGGGACACCAGTACACGTGCTACTTCCGCGATCACCTGCTTCCAGTCCCCGATATGCTCGAGCACGTCGCAGCAGCTGACTGCATCAAAGCTTTCGTTATCAAAGGGCAGATTTGTCCCGGAGCCAACCCGGTAGTCGATGGAAAGCCCGCTGATCTCTGCATGCGCCCGCGCGACGGCAATGGATTCCGGTGAGATATCGATCCCGGTTACCCGGCAGCCCAGCGAAGCGAACTCTTCCGTCAGGACGCCGCCCCCGCAGCCGATATCCAGAAGCCGGACCCGGCTCAGATCCTGCCCGTAGTGCTTCCTCAGAGCATGTTTGAAATAAGGAACGCGCCACGGATTGACCATCACCTTGAGCAGGTGCAGAAACTCGTTCTCATCCCACCAGGTTTGTGCAAGCTCGTCGTAGATTCGGTTGTTGATATGACCTGTCATCGACTCTCCTCACGTGAGCATTATACAGCGGACGAGCCTTACGCTATAATCTTGAGAACTAAAGGACCAAAAATGCAAAATCAAATTCCTCCTCCCTCTCCAGAAGAATATGCTCCCTTCTATGCCGATTACGTACAGCGAGCCACGCAGCGAAAGAATGTGCAGATGGCGCTTGCACAGCAGATCGAAGAGCTCCATGCCGCGCTCGATTCCCTCTCTGAGGCACAGGCATGCTTCAAGCCCGGACCGCAGGAATGGTCGATAAAAGAAGTGATCGGCCACCTCAACGATGTGGAGCGTGTATTTTCCTACCGGTTATTACGCATCTCAAGAGCAGATGTCACGCCCCTGCCGGGCTTCGAGCAGGAGGATTACGTGCGCGCTGCCGGATTTGACAGCTATTCTCTGGCCGACCTGGTCCGTGAATTTGAGTTGCTGCGGGCGGCGAACATGCTCGCCATTGGATATATGACAGAGGAAGCCATTGACTGCCGCGGCACTGCCAGCGGCTACACCGTCAGCGCGAGGGCGTTGATCTATATGCTCGTCGGGCACGTGGACCATCACATGGCAAGCCTGCAGGAAAAATACCTGCCGGTCGCGGTTACCCTCTGAGAGTCGGAAATATCAACGCCCGGTCAAATTAGTTTCTTGATGCAGTCTTCTCAAAACCGGAGGATTATAATTTCATCATGAAACAAAAGTGGTTCATCGAGCCGTTTGTGGATACGGGCCTTGGAAATTCTGCCTATTTGATCGGTTCTCACGATACAAAAAAAGGGATCTTGATCGACCCGCTGCGCGATGTGGACCAGTACCTGCATGCCGCCTCCGAGCGGGGGATTCTTCTAACGCATGTGCTCGACACTCACCTGCATGCCGACTTCGTCTCGGGCAATCGCGAGATCGCTCACCAGACCGGCGCACGGATCGGCGCGAGCGCCGAGGCGAAAGTGGGCTTTGATCATCAGCCACTGACGGAAGAGAGCGTCATCGACCTGGGCGCGTTCCAGGTCCGAGTCATGACAACGCCCGGACACACCCCAGAACATATCTCCTTCCTCCTTGTAGAGCCCGACGGGAGGACGCCGTCTGCGTTGTTCAGCGGCGGCGCGTTGATCGTGGGCGGTGCGGCGCGCACCGACCTGCTCACGCCTGAGCTGACACAACCGCTGGCGCATGATCTGTACCACACCATCCATCACAAACTGATGAACCTGCCCGATGAGTTGGAGGTCTTTCCCACCCACGGCGCAGGCTCCTATTGCGTCGCACCTGCCTCGAAAGAGCGGACGACAACGATCGGGCACGAGCGCCTGACCAATTCGCTGGTTCAAGCGCGTTCGGAGGAGGAATTTGTGCAGCGTGCGCTGGCAGGCCTGCCATCCTACCCAACCTATTACAAAAATATGCGTGAGATCAATCAGCGCGGCGCGAAGATACTAGGTGGCGTACCTGTGCTCAAGCCCCTATCGGCAGGCGAAGTCAAAGCACTGATGGAGGAAGGCGTGGTCGTGCTGGACGTGCGGCATGGCAAGCCGTTCGGCGCCGGGCATATTCCGAATTCCTACGGCATTCGCGTTGAAGCACCGCTGACCACCTGGGCAGGTTGGTTGATCCCCTTTGGGAGCCGGATCGTGCTTGTCGCCGAATCCACAGAGCAAATCGTCTCCGCGACACGCCAGCTCATCCGGATTGGCTATGATGACCTGGTTGGGAGACTCCAAGGCGGGATCGATGCCTGGGCACGCGAATATCCAGTAGAAACGATCCCGGGCATGAACTCCAAAGAATTGCGCGAACGCCTGGATGAGGTCATGCTGATCGACGTCCGTCAACAATCCGAATGGGACGAGGGACACATCCCCGGAGCGATCCACTTCGAAGGTGGGCGCGTCGCCTGGGAGACGCTGCCCTTTCCGCATGACCGCCCGCTGGCAATCCAGTGCTCGAGCGGCAACCGGTCGATGTCGGTCAGCTCTGTTTTGCGGCGGCGCGGCTACCGCAACGTCATCCAGGTGGAGGGCGGAATCACGAAGTGGAAGATGCATGGATTCCCGGTCACCAAAGAGAATGGGACAGCGGAGGCATCGTGAAGACTCCTGAGGCATTCCCGTCATTTGACGATTCCTTTTCAGCCTTAAACCAGTTCATCCTCGAGCTGGTACGAGCTTATGAAGCGGGAAACTTAAAGTCGTGGGAGGATCTGGAAAAAAAGGTCAATGCCTTTTTTACGCCGGAGAGAATGGAGCAGACGGAATCTCTGGTGCCGGGCTGGCAGAAGATGGCCTCGTATACCGAGGGGATCACGTTGGTCCATGTCATGTGTGTGTTCCTGGGTTTGTTCATGCTGCCTGAATTTAGGAGGTTGACGCCAGACCAGCAGCAAATGGCAAAATGGATCGTTCTGTTTCATGACATCGCCAAAATCCATCTCCAGGGGAAAAAGGATACGATGCATGCCTTCCGTTCAGGAGTCGAGACGGCGAAGTCTCTGCCCAGCTTTGGCTTCCCAACGAGATTAGGCTTTCATGAACGGATTGGATACTGGAGCGACTATACAGAACAGGCCTTTATCCTTCGTGATGGCGATACCGCTCCCACGCCCGACAATCAAAAGCTTCCCGGCATTCTGATCGGGATCGGCAACCTGTTTGGGAAGGACACAGCGGCCGCTCTTATTACAAAAACGGTTCTTTTGCATATCTCACTGCATATTGATCCTCATTACCCCACACCTGCTGCACTGACAGACGAAGAGATCAAGCGCTTTATCCACCCCAACCTCTTCCTCCTCCTGCGGGTGATGATGTTGTCAGATAATGAAGGCTGGTCCTTATTCCAGCCTGAAACGCGCGCCCAGCGAAGACGCAATGCCGATGAGGCATTTGAAAGGATTGAACAGATCGTTTTAGAATAAGTGTCAGTCGATTATCGGGGTGTAGAATGTTTTATAATCCTTATATGGATTTCAAGAAAATCGTTAGAGAGGGCTATAACGTCATTGCGAACCGTTACCTTGCCGGGCGCAGCCGAGACTCGGCGGATGTCCGCTTGCTGGACGAGATCATCGAGCGGCTGCCCACAAATGCTCAGGTGCTGGATGCCGGTTGCGGCGCGGGGGTTCCGATCAGCCAGATGCTAAGCGAGCGCTTCCAGGTGACAGGGGTGGATTTCTCCGAAGCGCAAATCGAACTCGCAAAGCGGAATGTACCCAAGGGGACGTTCCTGTGCGAAGATATGACCAAACTGGATTTCCACGACAATATATTCGACGGGATTACTTCCTATTACGCGATCATCCATATCCCACGCCAGGAGCATCCGGCTCTCCTTGCCAATTTCCATAGGATGCTCAAGCCGGGCGGGCTCGCCCTCCTGTGCCTGGGCGCCGAACACCTGATCGACGACCTGGATGAGAGTTTTTTCGGCACGCGGATGTACTGGAGCCATTACGACAAGGAAACCTATCTCAGATTGTTGAAGGAGCTGAGTTTTGAGATTATCTGGTCAAAGCTGGTGTCGGATGAAGGCTCTGAGGGTGCACGTCACTTATTTGTGCTTGCACAGAAATAAAGAGCATGAAAGCTTTCCAAAAATACTGGGCGATCTTTCAGATCACGTTGATCAACAGCCTCGCCTATCCCGGTGAATTGATCGGGCGCAGCCTGATGATCATCCCGTTCATGTGGATCTTTTACCAGCTGTGGAAGGTCACCTATGCGGCGTCTGGGAGCGAGGTCATCAACGGCCTCAGTCTGTCGAATGTCCTCTGGTACCTGATGCTGGCGGAGACGATCGAATTGGGGCGACCTCCTCTGGCTCGCACGATTTCGGAAAACGTGAAGGACGGCTCCATCGCCTATTTGCTGAACAAGCCCTATGACTTTCTGCTTTACCAGTTCAGTACTGTTATGGGAGAAACCATTTTCCGGGCGGTCATGAACGCTATTTTTGGGAGCGCGGTGGTGTGGTGGCTGGTGGGACCGCCAGAACATCCGGAGGGGTTCCTCGTAGCCCTGCCCGCTATCCTGGGCGCGTGGATCCTGCATTTTTGTGTCGCGGTGATGATCGGTCTGCTGGCGTTTGTGGCAGAGGATGTCTCGGCGTATATGTGGATCTACCAGAAGCTGGCCTTTCTTTTTGGCGGTATGTTGATCCCGCTCGATTTTTATCCGGGCTGGCTGCAGACAATTGCCAGAGCTCTGCCTTTTGCAAGCACCACGTATGGTCCGGCGCGGCTGTTTGTCACACCGACGGCGGATCTGTTCATCAGCGTGATGACAATCCAGATCGTGTGGATTGTGATTCTCACTCTGCTGCTGACCTATGCCTACCAGCGTGGGGTGGCGTATCTGACGGTGAATGGAGGGTAGCCAAAGTCTGGAGACTTTGGACTCCGATGCGTATACACTATGAAAGAATTCAAATTCCTGCTTGCTATCTGGAAAGCCAATCTGCTCTCTGCGATGGAGTATCGCGCCGCGTTTCTTTCGCAGGCGATCGGTATGATCGTCAATGATTTCATGTACTTTGTAATCTGGATCATCTTTTTCGATCGGTTCAAGGATGTGCGCGGCTGGGGTATTAACGATATGTACCTGACGTATGGTGTGCTGGCAAGCTCGTTCGGTCTGGTCAGCCTGTTATTTGGCAACGCCTTCAACCTCAGTGACATCATCAGCAAAGGTCGCCTGGATTACTATCTTTCGTTTCCACGTCCCGTGCTGCTTCACGCAGTTTCGAGCCGTATGATCGCGAGCGGGATGGGCGATTTCACATATGGGTTTATCAGTTATGCCCTTTCCGGATATTTCACCTGGGATGGATTGGCTCGCTTCATCCTCGCGACCCTGTTGGCGGCGGCTGTCTTCGCGGCGTTCCTCATTCTGATCCAGAGTCTGGCATTCTGGCTGGGCATCGTGTCCAACCTCTCGGCGCTGGCGCTCAACGCCATGCTGACGTTCGGCATCTATCCCATCACGCTTTTCGATAATTACGCCAAACTCATTCTTTTCACGATCATCCCGGCGGCGCTGATGGGCGCAGTCCCTGCCGAATTCATCCGGACGTTCACGTGGCAGTCGCTGGCAGAACTGCTCGCGGGTGCAATCATTTTTCTTTTGATCGCAATAGGCGTCTTCCGGCTGGGCCTGAAGCGCTATGAATCAGGCAGCGCGATCCAGGTGGAGGTCTAGTATGTGCATGGCACCAGACCGGGTAGATAATTCCGTCGAAGAGAAAAGCGCAACCCCGGAAATTCTCCGCTAAAACAGGGTGCGATGCTCAGCCTGAGCGGCGTTTTCTGGTATAATTTCCGCCCGTGACTGGTCCTGCCTTACGGTTCTCCCATATAAACACCGGGACTTCGGGCTGTAGGCATGGAGACCTGCAAAATCTATAGAAAGGAAAGCACACGTCATGCCGCTCGCAAAAGAAGCTAAGACCAAATTAATCACAGACTATCATCGCCACGATGCAGATACCGGTTCCCCGGAAGTGCAAATCGCCATCCTGACCGGCCGCATCCTGCAGTTGACCGACCATCTCCGGATCAACAAGAAAGATGAGTCTTGCCGGCGCGGATTGCTCAAGCTCGTTGGGCAGCGCCGCCGCATGTTGGCTTATTTACGCAAGGCTGATTACCAGCGCTACCTGGGAGTCACCGAAAGCCTCAACCTGCGTCACAAGTAGGAAGATGGGACCCTGAAGGTCTGCGGACCTTCAGGGTCTTTTTAACAAACGGAACCGCTGTCAGGAATTGAATAGTGAAGACAAGGTAGTGACGATTTTAATCGTTCCACGAAGCGACTAAAGTCGCCACTACGATTTGTAGCCGCTCTTCAGTCCCTGACCAGGCGGAAATATATAAAATGGCTGGCTCATTCACCGATATAGGACCCAACGCAACGTCGCGCGGCTTGCCTGCGTGATTTTGGACTCGCGCGGCACAAGAGGTGGATGGCAGCTACAGAGGAGAAAAAATGAAACCCGAATCAAAAAAATATTCAACCACTGTTGGAAACCAGACTCTTACCTTCGAGACCGGCAAGTTAGCGGCCCAGGCAGGCGGCGCGGTGACCTTTGGGACCGAGGCTTCCATCGTCTTCGCGGCTGCCACGATGGGCGGCGTACGTGAAGGCATCGACTTCTTCCCGCTCCAGGTGGAATATGAGGAGCGCCTCTCTGCCGGCGGCAAGATCCCTGGCTCGTTCTTCCGCCGCGAGGGACGCCCGGGCACGGAAGCCATCCTTGTCTCACGGCTCACGGATCGCCCGCTGCGCCCACTGTTCCAGCACGGCATGCGCAATGAAGTGCAAGTGATCATGTTCTCGCTTTCGGCGGATGGGGTCAACCCGCTAGATATCTTCGCCATCAATGCCGCTTCGGCGGCAATCATGATCTCAGACATCCCGTGGGGTGGTCCTGTCGGGGCGGTGCGTGTGGGACGCGTCAACGGAGAGTTTGTGGTTAATCCGACCTTCGCCGAGATCGAAACCTCGGACCTCGACCTGCGCATTGCCGGAACGCGCGACGCCATCCTCATGGTCGAATGCGGCGCGAACGAAATTCCCGAAGATATTATGGTGCAGGCGCTCGAGCTGGGACACAAGTCCATTCAACCGCTGATCGATTTACAGTTCCAGATGCAGGCGGAAGTGGGCAAACCGAAACGCGAAGTAACCCTGGCCCTTCCGGACGCGGAGCTACAAAAGAAGGTTTTTGAGCGTGTTAGCGGAGCGATGACCGAATTGCTCGACAAACCGTTGACCAAGAATGAATTCTACGGCGGGATGACCACTTTAAAAGACCAGGTCGTCGCCGAGTTATGTAATGTGCCCAACCCTCAAAGTGATGCAGTTGCAGAGGTGCTTACGCCTGTCATGGAAGCGATGACGGATCGTCCATCGCTTGCCGCAGTCCGCGAGGCGTTCGACCAGGCGGAGCAACAGATTGTGCGCGAGCGCATCCTGGGACAGGGCAAACGCCCCGATGGACGCACCCCGACCGATATTCGCCCGATCTGGTGCGAGGCAGGTGTGTCGCCGCGCGCCCATGGCTCCGGGATCTTCACCCGCGGCGAGACCCAGATCCTGTCGTTCGCAACGCTGGGCACGCTGGGGGAATCGCAGGAGTTGGATACCCTCAGCCCCACCGATTCCAAACGCTACATGCATCATTACAACTTCCCTCCCTACTCCACGGGTGAGGTCAAGCCTCTGCGAGGCCAGAGCCGCCGTGAGGTGGGACATGGCGCGCTGGCAGAGCGCGCTCTCGAACCTGTTATCCCGGCAGAAGAATCATTCCCTTATACGATCCGCGTGGTCTCCGAAGCGCTGGCGTCCAACGGCTCCACGTCAATGGGATCGGTTTGCGGTTCAACCCTGGCACTGATGGACGCGGGCGTGCCGATCAAAGCTCCCGTCTCCGGCGTGGCGATGGGACTGATTACCGATGATTCCGGTCGCTATCAAATCCTGACCGATATCCAGGGCGCAGAAGACCACCTGGGCGATATGGATTTCAAGGTCGCCGGCACGTCGGCGGGAATTACCGCCCTGCAGATGGACATCAAGATCAGCGGCTTGAGCACTCAGATGATGAAGGAAGCCCTCGAACAGGCGCGCACAGCACGCATGTTTATCATGGAAAAAATGCTGGAAGTACTGCCCGAGCCGCGCACAGAGCTGAAACCGCACGCCCCGCGCATCATCACCGTCAAGATCCCCGTTGACAAGATCGGCGCCTTGATTGGACCGGGCGGGAAGAATATCCGCTCCCTACAGGAAGAGACCGGTACCAAGATCGACATCGAGGAAGACGGCACAGTTTATATCGCTTCGACTGATGGCGTGGGGGCGAAGATCGCCCAGGAACGCGTGGAAGCACTTGGCGACAGCGCCGTGGTTGGAAATATCTATACCGGCAAGGTCGTGCGCATCGCGGACTTTGGCGCGTTCGTCGAGATCCTGCCGGGCGTGGACGGACTCGTCCATATCTCGCAGCTGGATAGCGAACGGGTGAATAAAGTGGAAGACGTTGTGAACATGGGCGATGAGATCACCGTGATGGTGACGGACATCGACCCCCAGGGCAAGATCCGGCTTTCACGCCAGGCTGTGCTCGAGGGCTGGACCGCCGAAGAGGCACGCGAAAAAGACCAGCGCAAGCCCGGCGGCGGACGTCCGGGCGGTGGTGGTCGCAACGGAGGCGGAGATCGCGGACGGGGTGGCGATCGTGACCGGCGCGGCGGCGGGGACCGTGGACGCGGCGGAGATCGTGATCGACGATAAAACCCTCGACCAGTAGACAGTTAAACTGGTAGATAAAACGGACGGAGCATTTGCAGCTTCGTCCGTTTTGATTTCCGTTTGCTCTTCACTCTTATCTTCCTATTAGATTGCAGCCGTCTCACATTTGATCGTCAAACCGTTTTAATTGTCATAAAAACTTATCCAGTGAGGAGCCTTTAGATGGACTCGATCAATCGAAATCAGCCGGAAGACAACCGGGAAGACCTGCGGGGGCAGGAAGCGGTCAAAAAGATCAAGGAAATGGTGGAACACGCGGAAAATTGCTTCTTTTGCTCAGGGGTTGCCAGGGGTGATTCGAACGGCGACCGTCCGATGAACGTACGCGAGGTGGATGACGAGGGAAACCTCTGGTTTCTGAGCGCCAGTGACAGCCGGAAGAACCAGGAGCTGGTGCTCGACCCGTCCGTGCGGCTGTACTTCCAGGGATCCAAACATTCCGATTTTATGCAATTGAACGGACAGGCGACGGTTACCAGGGACCGGGCCAGGATCAAGGAGTTGTGGTCGCCGATGGTCCAGACCTGGTTTACCGAAGGTATGGATGACCCGCGCATCACGGTCATCAAAGTAACACCCTCCGAGGGCTATTACTGGGATACCAAACATGGGAACGCCGTGGCCGGGGTCAAGATTTTGATCGATGCGGTGTTGAGGAAGACATTGGACGATTCGGTCGAGGGAAAATTGGATGTGTGATCTGCAAGTCGTTAATGGAGAGACATATGAGTAACCAATCACGAACAAAAGATCCAAAAGAACTAGGACCCAAGCCACCGTTTCCCGCGCAAGAGCAGGAGCCTGTTGGCTTGGAATCCGAGATGGAGCCTCGCCCCGACTACGGCGAGGAGTCGTACCGCGGGAGCGGAAAGCTGCAGGGCAAAGCCGCAGTGATTACCGGCGGGGACAGCGGCATTGGACGTGCCGTGGCCCTGGCGTTCGCGCGGGAAGGCGCCGACGTGCTGATCTC
>Ga0075429_100001971_pt1 | contig 17071 bp, 13 predicted proteins | sample RhiMetdeltSRZDD3_FD_75295 | JGI IMG/M metagenome (GOLD analysis project Ga0075429, IMG submission 75295) | Populus rhizosphere microbial communities from Tennessee, USA - Rhizosphere MetaG P. deltoides SRZDD3 | ecosystem: Host-associated > Plants > Roots > Rhizosphere > Soil | place: USA... | reverse complement strand
CAGCGAATACGAGCCGGCCGCGGTATCGATGGCGGGGCTCCCTGCGCCGAGCTGCAGGACGCCGTTGCTGTTGCGCACGAGTTGCGGGTTCACCCGCCGCGCGCCGGTGACGGTACCGGTCGCGGCGGCGCCCCACACGATGTTCCCTTCGTACGTCGGGCTGCCGTGGACGCTCACGAGGGTGCCGCTGTCGCCCTGGAAGATGTTGTTGGCGATGCGCAGCGTCCCGTCGGGCTCGCCGCCGGCGTCCCCGGAGAGCGGCCACACGAGGCTGTTCACGAGGGTGTTGAACGAGATCTCGGTGTTGACGACCCGCAGGTAGCCGCTCTTGGCGTCGCCGATGGGCATGTCGGCGTTCTCGAGATAGTTGTTCCGGATCTTGTGCCCGTCACCGTAGACGCGGAGGCCGACGCTGCCGAGGAAGAAGTTGCCCTCGATCGTGCAGCGGCGCGCGTAGCGCAGCGTCAACCGGCCGCGCACCTGGTTGCGGAAGGTGTTGTAGCGATAGATGCTGTCGGAAGCCTTGGACGAGATCGCCTCCGGATCGCCGTCGGCGTGATCGAACAGGTTGTACTCGGCGCGGGTGAATCCGCCCCAGGTCTGGATGCCCTCTCCCCCGCTGCCGTCGGGGTCGGTGATGTTCAGGAAGTAGTTGTGATGGATGTAGGCGCGCGAGGTGCCGCTGTGCGTCGTGTGGTTGGTGTCGAGGTTCTTGTCCAGGGTGATGACGGGGCCGCCCGCGCTCTTGTCGCGGAAGGTGTTGTAGTCGACCTCGTGGTCGAGGCCGTAGAGCCAGATGTTCTGGCCGGAAGCGCCGCCGCTCTGGAACAGGTTGCGTGAGATGCGGCAGTGATGACTGCCCAGCGCGGCCCGCAGCGTCGCCGGCCCGGTGAAGCGAAAACCGCGAACCGTCACGTAGGACGCCGTAGCACCGAAGCTGAAATTCCCGGAGCCCGAGATCGTCACGCCGCCGATCGACTGGGCGGCGATCGTGATCGGCGCGGAGGCGGTGCCCGCGCGGCCGATGGTGATCGCGGCGGAGGCCGAATACGAGCCGTTCGCCACCAGGATCGTGTCGCCGGGGTTCGCCGCGTTGATCGCGGTCTGGAGCTGCGAGATCGAGGTGACGGTGGTGGTGGCGGCACTGGCGGCGCCCGCCGTCGATGAAAGGACCGCCGCCGCGACGATACTCACCTGCAGAATGCGCATGAGCTCCCTCCTTCGGGAAACCACGATGGGACCGCGTGTCGTTCGATGCCTCGATGATCGGCAGTGGGCGGCGGTCCGGAAAGAGCGATTCACGAGATTCTCGGGCGATTCACAAAGTGCTACCATCGGCCAAGTTACTGGCCCATGGACGCTTCCTTGACGGACCCGCGATGGGCACTCGTCGACCGGGTCGTCGCCAGCCCATCCTTTCAATCGTCGCCGCGGCAGCAGGAGCTGTTCCGCTACCTCGCCCTGCGCGCGCTCCAGGATCCGCCGGCGGTCGTGAGCGAGTCCCAGGTGGGGGTGGCGGTGTTCCACCGGCCGCCCGACTACGACACCAGTGTGGACACCATCGTCCGCGTGCAGGTGTCGCAGCTCCGGAAGAAGCTGGAGCACTACTTCCTTTCCGAAGGCCGTGACGAACCGATGCAGATCGACCTGCCGCGGGGCTCGTACCTTCCTGTGTTCCACCCGCGCAGCCGCGTGGACGGAACGGCGCCATCGGGCCTCACCGCCGCGCCCGCCGCCGCCTCGACCGCCGTACCGCCGTCCCCGACGGCGGACCCGCGGGTTCGTGCCCTCACCGCGTTGCTGGTGGTCGTCGTGGCCGCCGGCGCCTGGCTCGGCTTCGACAACCTCCGCCTGCGGCAGCGTGCCGGCGCCGCCCGCGAGCGCCCGTACCTCGATCACTTCTGGGGGCAGTTCTTCGAGAACCACGTGCCGACGCAGATCGCGATGTCCGACGGCGGCGTCCTCGTCCTCGCCGAAGCCCGTGAGCGCTCGGTCACGCTTTCGGAGTACCGCACGGCGTCCTATCCACGCGTCGTCGTCGAGGCCATGACGACGGACCCCAAGGAGCAGGCGGCGCTCGTGCGCTCCGCCAGCCGCGGCTTCACGCCTCCCAACGACGCCGTCGTGGCCCACGAGGCGGCGTCGATGTGCCTCCGGCAGGACGCGCTCTGCCACCTCCTGTCCGCCCGCGACCTGCGCATCAACCTCGCGACGCCCGAGAACGTGATCCTGCTCGGGCACAAGCGGGCGAACCCGTGGCTCGAGCTGTTCGAAGGCGGCATGAACTTCCGCTACGCCTTCGATGACACGAAGCGCTGGGCGACGATCGAGAACGAGTCGCCCCAGGCGGGCGAGGCGGCCTCGTATCGCGCGGACTGGGGGCGGCGCGGATACTGCGTCGTGGCCTATCTCCCCAAGCGGGGCGGCGGCGGCAACGTCCTCCTCGTCTTCGGCGTCGACCTGCAGTCGGTGGAGGCGGGCGGGCATCTCATCTCGGACGAGAGGGCGATGGAGGCGCTGCACACCCGGCTCGGCATCGGGCTCGGCGCGCGCGTGCCCTACGTCGAGGTGCTGCTGCAGACGAAGCTGCAGGGCAATGCCGCCGGCGACTACCAGGTCATCGCCCACCGCCTCGTCAAAGGCTGAGGGCCGTCGTACACTAGCCGTGCATCGGGTGGCGCCGAGCCAACACTCTCCGGAGGACTCTTGCGCGCCAGACTCTTGCCCCTGCCCGTCCTGATCACCCTCAGTTGCGGCGGCAGCTCTTCCCCGCCCAGTCCGTCCACGCCGCCGCCCGTGGGCGATCTCACCGCCAACGGTTGTCCCGTGCTGCTCGATCCGATCGCCCGGCGCGGAGACGACATCGGCGGCGACAACTACCAGACGTTTGCCCGCCCCTTCTTCCAGCAGTGGTGCGTGCGCTGCCACTCCGTCACGCTGACCACGCCGGAGGCGCGCACCGGCGCCCCCGAAGGCTTCAACTGGGACGTGGAGTCGAGCGTGCGCGCGAACCTCGACCGCATGCGGCTGCAGGTGGGCGTCTACAACACCATGCCGCTGATCATGGACGGCATCCCGCGGCCCAACTGCGACGAGCGGCGGCGGCTCATCCGCTGGATCGACGCCGGCGCGCCGTGAGCCGAGTACTCCGGTGACGCCCCACACCGCTCCTCCTCACATACGGCCGTATGTTGGGTGAGGGAGGGCGCGCGTGTACGTGGAGCAACGACTCACGGACTGCGAAGTGTGTTGCCGCACACTCGCGCTCCAGTACCACTGGAATGGGTCGCCACCGCCCAGGAGCACCAGGGAGCGCTTCACGGAGCGCGCCTTCCACTGCCCGGCGTGCCGCCATTTGAACGTGTTCGTCACACTCATGTACGCCTACGATTTCGAGCTCAAGGCGATCCCGGGGATCGAACCGGAGCCGCGTGGCGGCAGCGCGCCGCCGGTCCAGCCCAAGGCTGGCACCCGCTCCCGATGATCCGTACACTCCGGATGGATGCCGGCACGAATCGACGCCCCACCTGACTCACCGTTGCTCGTCGCCCGCATCCTCCGGGCGGCTTCTTGACGAACTCGTTGCGGAACGAGTTGGCTCATGCATCGCTCGAGGTCTGTCGAACATGACGAGCGACGTCTGGCGCGGCGCGCTCTTGTTCGCACCATTGTTCGTCGGCCTCGCCTGTCACGGCCTCTGCATTCGATTCCGACTCCTGCGCGGCCTGACCCGGCCGATCGATCGCGGCGTGATGTGGCGCGGCGCCCGCCTCTTCGGCGACAACAAGACGTACCGCGGCATCGTCGCCGTCGCTCTCGGCTCCGGGCTCGGCTTTCTCCTCTTCGGTCGTAGCGCCGCCTCGCTTCAACTGCCGCCGATGAAGATTCCGGCGGGCATCGTGACCTTCGTGTTCGGTGCGGCCTTCGGCGCGGCCGCCATGCTGAGCGAGCTACCCAACAGCGCCCTGAAACGGCAGCTCGGCGTGGGCCCGGGCGAACAGGCGAGCGGCATGCGGCGAGCCGCTTTCCATGTGCTCGATCAGGTGGACGTCCTCATCGGCGGATGGCTCATCCTGGCCACTGTCGTGACACCCACGATGGGGCTCGTTCTCGGGTCATTCCTTTTCGTATATGTTGGCCACCAGCTGATCACGCTCGCCGGCTACGCTCTGGGCATGCGCGCGACATCGCGATGACGAGGCGCCGCCGATGCTGAAGCATCACACCGCCGACACGCTGGGCGCCACCCTCGTCCTCCTGCTCTGTGGAGGGGGCCTTCTGTACCTGAGCCATCGCGGGGGCATCGGACGCGATCTCATGTCGCAACTCGCGGCCGTCATGGGACCGATTGGCGTGATCACAGGGATCGGCGCCGCCATCCACGGCCGCTCCATGCCCCCTACGCACATCACGATGCCGGCTCGCGTGTGGGGCACGTTGGGCTCGCTGACCGCGTGCGTCAACCTCTGGTCACTCGGCTTCTTTCAACGCGCCGGAGCTGCGGGCGCCGTCGGGTGGCTGGCGCCGCCAGCTCTGGTCGCGGCCTGGTGGCTGCCCCGCCGCTTCTACGGCAAGGCCCCGGCCGAGCTGCGGCCCGGGCTCGCGGGATTCCTCGACGCCCTCGAGGAGGTCGCCTCGGAACATCCGGAGCTGTTCGACACCGATGTGCGGGAACGAATGTGGGAGGCCGTCGAACATCGCTACCTGCGACTGGAGTCGAGCTACGAGATCCCCAGGGACCTCGGGATGTCGACGAAAGACGGGAACGCACGGCTTCGAGCCGTCCTCGAGCACCATCTGAAGGACCTCGTCACCATCGCGGACGCCCTCAAGCTGGACACGGAAGACAAGCGGCGGCAAAGCCTCCTGGACTCCGAGGTTCGCTCGCAGCAGGAAGGTCTGACCTACGACGCCTTCCTGGGATCACCGTGAAAGACGCACCGAACATCGGCTTCAACACCATGCGCCCGTGATGGGGAGATTGCTTCTGCTCCGACCGTTCCTCAGCGGGACTATCCTCTTCGTCGGGCTCGCCATCCTCATCGCCTTCGCGTGCTCGGCGGGACGATGGTCGAGGCTGCCGGTCCTGCTGGGTCTCACACTCGTCGTGCTCTCGGCCGTACCCGCGGCACCTGCGATGTACGTCGCACTGGTGGCGGCAACTGTCGCATGGTTCCTCTGGGCGGGAGCGGCCGCGCCGCGCGGGCCACTCACAAAGGCGGCGCTCGCCGTCGTCGCGACGACCATGGCGGCGGCCGAGTGGCCCGCGTCCCTCGGTCGAACCATCACCCTCGCCGCGCCGCGGACGATCATCGTTCTAGGCGATTCCCTTTCCGCGGGTGACCAGGCCTGGCCGGCAACGTTCGCCGCCAGCAGCGGGTGCGCCGTCGACAACCGTGCGGCCCCGGGGGCAAGGCTCAGCGCGGGCGCCCGACAGATCGGAAGCTCGGCGGCGCCCTGCGACGTCTTGATCGCGCTCGGCGGCAACGACATCCTCGGCGAGGCGGGCCCGGATCGCTTCGCCGCCGATCTCGAGTCGTTGCTCCGTGCGGTGACCACCACCGGCTGTCACGGCACGATGCTCGAGCTCCCGCTGTTTCCGTTCCAGAATACGTACGGACGTGCGCAACGGCGCCTCGCGGCCCAGTATGGAATCACGCTCGTTCCGCGGCGGGTGTTGACGGCGGCTCTCACACGTCAAGGCCACACCATCGACGGCCTGCACCTGAGCGCGGCCGGCCACTCATGGCTGGGCCGCGAGCTCAGCGCCTGGATACGATGCACGCCGGCGTGAAAGCGCCGAAGTCGCCGCCGCGCTACGCCCCACCCTCCAGCTCGGCGAGCGCCCGCTTCGTGCGCTGCAGGTGGAGGAACTGCAGAGGGGCCAGCACGAGCAGGCTGACGACACCAAGGGCGACATAGCGGGCGATCAGGGCGCGCTCCGTCCAGCGGTACTGCCCCGTCAGCTTGGTGACGTCGGTGTCGCCCACGCCTTCGATCTCACCGTAGGCGATGACCGAAGGATCCGTGCGTGCCGTCCACCATTCCTGGAACGTGTCGACGAAGCTGGCGGCGCCGATGACGAGAAAGCCCCAGCGCAGCCAGTCGCGGTGCAGCTTGTGCTCGGGCGGCACGAAGAATGTCGCAATCAGCGCCACCCCGAAGACGAGGCTGCCGGCATCGCCGCCAAAGGTGATGAACATCTGCGCCGTCCGTTCCTTCAGGCCGAACGTGCCGATCATCAAGATGACGAGGCCGGCGATGCCGCCGGCCATCAACAGCCGATCCTCGCTCTCCTTCCCGCGCCAGATGAGGGCCCCGAGGCCGGCCGCCATCACGAGGGCGAAGAAGTAGGAGCGCTCAGCGCCGATCGAGGTCACCCACGGGCCCGGCATCGCCGGAAACCCGCAGATCCACGCCGCCACCGCGTGGCCGAGCTCGTGCAGCCACATGCCGAAGAACGTGCGCAGGACGAAGGCGCCGAGGCCGGTCAGCTTGAGCAGCCAGCAGACGACGATGGCGCCGGGGACGGCGAACCGCGCGAGCCAGACCTCCGCGCGGGCCCGGCGCCGTGAGTCCTCCTGTGCGAACACGGCCGCGGCCGAGGGCGGACGCGGCGCGAGCTCGGGGAACGTCTCCGCCTCCTGCACCGCCGCCTCGCGCTCGGCGGCCAGCCGCTCGGCTTTCGCGTAGAACACGCCGCACTGCGGACAATCGGGAGTGTCCGCGCGCGGGGCCTCGCAGCGAGGGCAGACGGCGGAGGTCACCGCCGCATCCTACCGCGCCTGCCGCGAGAGCGCTCGCGGGTTCTCGCAATTGACAATTGTCGTTAGGGCCCGGTCATTGACCTTTTGACGCCACGCCGGATGGAGAGTACTGTCTTTGTAGGCTTCGGTACGCGCCGTTCTCCTCCTCGCCTCCTCGCACCGTACCGGAGAAAGCAGCCATGAGCCTCCGCGACCAAGCCCGGGAACCCGCAGCCGTCCGTGTCCTCGTCGTCGAGGACAATCCGGGCGACGTCGACCTGGTGCGAGACCTGCTCCGGCCGCCAAGTCGGCCAGAGTGGCACGTCGAAAGCGCGCACAGCCTCGAGAACGCTCTCGCCCGCCTCGACCGCGGGAACGGTATCGACGTCATCCTGCTCAACCTCCGATTGCCGGACGCCGAAGGCCTCGATGCCGCGGCCCGACTGCGCTCCGCGGTGCCGCACCTGCCGCTGGTCGTGCTCACCGGCCTTCTCGGAGAGGACGCCGGGATCGAGGCCGTACGCCACGGGGCACAGGAATACCTCGTGAAGGGCGCGATCGATGCCCTGTCGCTGCAGCGCGCACTGCGCTACGCGATCGAGCGCAAACAAGCCGAGGAGGTCCTCCGGCGGGCTCAGAAGCTCGAGAGCCTCGGCATCCTGGCCGGCGGTGTCGCTCATGACTTCAACAACATGCTCTCCACCATCCTGGGCCACGCCACCCTCGCCCGCCGCGTACTTCCCCCCGGGAGCCAGGCATTGCACCACCTCGAGAAGATCGTGCACGCGACCACACGCGCGGCCGATCTCACGCGGCAGATGCTCGCCTACTCCGGCCGCGGGCGCTTCCACGTGAGGACTTCGCATCTCAACGGGCTGGTGCGTGAATGCCTCCACCTCTTCGAGGCGGCGATTCCCAAGAACGCACGGCTAACCGCGGATCTCGGCGAAGAGCTGCCCGCTGTCGAAGCGGAAATCGGCCAGATCCAGCAGCTGGTCATGAACCTCATCCTGAACGGCGCCGAGGCCCTGGGCGATCGCGAGGGCGACGTCACCGTCTCCACGCGCGCGATCGACGTCGGCACCGAGACGCCGAGCGAGAGTGCGGATGCCGACGCGCCGATGGTGCCGGGGCGCTACGTGGAGCTGACGGTCAGCGACACGGGCTGCGGCATGGACCCCCTCACGGTGGCGCGCATGTTCGACCCGTTCTTCACCACCAAGCCCGGCGGCCGCGGCCTGGGACTCGCGGCCGTCTTCGGCATCGTCCGCGGCCACGGGGGCCGACTTCGCGTAGCCAGCGAGCCGGGACGCGGGACGACGTTCCGCGTGCTGCTCCCCGCGAGCGCGCGCACCGTCCCTCAAGCCGCCCCGGCGCCGCCGGATCCTGTCGACAAAGGCTTGATCCTCGTCATCGAGGATGACCCCGACCTCCGCGAGACCGCCTCCGTGCTGCTCAGCGTCCAGGGCTTTCCGGTCGTCAGCGCCGCCAACGGACGTGCGGGCGCCGCCCTCTTCGCCGAGCGCCGCTCCGAAGTCGCGCTCGTCCTTCTCGACCTGTCGATGCCGGGATGGAGCGCGGCCCACACCATGCGCGAGCTGCGGCGGGCCGACCCCACGGTCAGGATCCTCTTGAGCTCCGGGTTCAGCGCGGACGAAGCCAGCAAGGGCCTCGCCGACGACGAGGTCACGGGCTTTCTCCAGAAGCCTTACGGCTTCGAGGACATCGCCCACGAGGTTCGCCGGTGCCTGGCGACCCCGGCCTCGACGAAAGGAGGGGTCCGATGGATCGGAGCACGCTGGGACGACGTTTCCGACCGTCCTACATCCAGGACTGCCGGGTCCTGAGGCCGGCGGGCACCCTCGAGGGGCTTGCCTGCAACATCAGCCTGAGCGGCCTCCACATCCTGATCGATCCCGTGCTGTCCGTCGGCGAGCATGTCCGCGTGCGTTTTCCCCTTCCCGGGCGGCGCTCCTGCATCGAAGTGGAGGTCGAGGTCCTCTGGCAGAACCTCGACCCACCCGGCTACGGCGTGCGCTTCCTCGGTCTGCCCTCGGAGGACCTGCACTCGATCGAGGACCTCGTCCGGAGCCAGCGGCACGACCGGCCACCCGCGCTGGCTTTGCGGCAGCCGAGCTCAGGGGTGTACCGCGTGCCGTACGTGCATCGGTGCCGGCTGCAGAGAAAGGGGGCCGGCCTCTCCGCGACGGTGTGCAACGTCAGCACCCTCGGCGTCTACGTGGCCACGCGGGCTGCCCTTCGCGCGGGCGAGGCCGTGGAGCTGACCTTCCCGCTGCCCAGGGACGCGGTCGGCATCGCGATATCCACGACGGTGGCCTGGGCGAACGCGGACGCAGCGCGGAAGCTCGACGTCCTGCCGCGCGGCTTCGGCCTCCGGTTCGACGCCCTCTCCGCCGCGGACCTGCGGAGGATCGAGGCGCTGGTCGCCGATCTGCGCGACGTCCCTCGCATCCTGCTGGTCGAGGACAACCCGGGCGACGTCGACCTCGTGCGGATGGCGCTGGACCCCGCCGCCTGGTCCCTCACCCACACCGGCGCCATGGCGACCGCCCTCACCGCGATGTCGGGAAACGCCGTCGACGCCGTCCTCCTCGACCTCGGCCTGCCGGATGCCCGCGGCGTCGAGGCGGTGCGCCGGATCGGCACCGAGTTCGCGAACGTCCCCATCGTGGTGCTCACCGGCCTCGACGACGAGGTGGTCAGCCTGCAAGCCGTCCAGGAGGGCGCCCAGGACTACCTCGTCAAGGGCGAGCTGAACGAGAAGTCCCTGGCCCATGCCCTGAGCTACGCCATCGAGCGGCAGCGGGCGGAAACCGCCCTCGCCCACCTCGCCGCCATCGTGGAGTCGTCGAACGAGGCCGTGCTCCGCTGCACCCCGGACGGCACGGTGGCGAGCTGGAATCGTGGCGCCGAGCGCATCTTCGGCTTCGCCTCCGCCGACGCGTTGGGCCAGGTGTTCAGCGAGCTCGTGGCCGAGGAGCACCGGTCCGCCGCCCAGGCCGTCTTCGAGAAGCTCGGTCGCGGGACGGGGACAGCGCCTTTCGAGGTGCCCTTCGTGCGCAAAGACGGGCGGCGGATCCACGTCTCCCTCACGATCTCGCCCATTCGCGATCACGCGCTGCGCGTGGTCGGGGCCTCGGTCGTGGCCTGGGACGTCACGCGGCGAAAGGAGCTGGAGGCCGAGGTCGTCGCCCTCTCCTTGCACGACGAGCTGACCGGCCTCCACAACCGGCGCGGGTTCATCCAGCTCGCCGAACAGCAGATGAAGATCGCCAAGCGGCACGGACGCCCGATGATCCTCCTCTATGTGGACGTCGACCGGCTGAAGACGATCAACGACCAGTTCGGACACGCGGAAGGGGACGCCGCCCTCACCGCCACCGCGGCCCTGCTCAAGCAGACATTCCGGGAGACGAGCGTCATCGGCCGGCTCGGAGGCGACGAGTTCGTGGCGCTCATCGTCGACGCCGCGCCCTCGAGCGCACGGACGCTCGTCAAGCGGCTGGAGCGCAACGTCGCCGCGTGGAACGCGACATCGAAGCGCCCCTACGATCTCTCCATGAGCGTCGGAACCGCCGTCGCCTATCCGCGCCGGCCCGCGTCTCTGGAGACGTTGTGGGACAAGGCCGACGCCGCGATGTACCGGGCCAAGCCGGCTACTGTGGACGGGCGACCGGCTCGTGGCCGGCGCCGGGCGGCGCGGGCAGGGTGAAGTAGACAGTCGAGCCCTGGCCGGGCTCGCTCTCCAGCCAGACGCGGCCGCCCTGGCGCTCCACGATCCTGCGGACGACGGACAATCCGACGCCGGCACCGCGGCCGTCCTTGCGCCCCCGATAGAACATCTCGAACACTCGCTCGCGCAGCTCGGGGGCCACGCCGATACCGTTGTCGTGAACGCCGATACGCCACATCGCCTGGTCGCGCCGCGCCTCGACATGGACGCGGGGCGGCTCCGCGCCGCGATAACGGATCGCGTTGGCGAGGAGATTCTGGAAAACCTCGACGAGCTGCGGCTCGTCGGCGACCACGACGGGAAGGGAGTCGGACTGTACGAGAGCCTGCGCCTCCTCGACGGCGACACGCAGGTTCCGTAGAGCGGCGGCCAACGCCTGGCCCGCGTCCACGGGGCGGACGGCCGTAGCCTTTGCCTCGATCTGTGAGAGCCGGAGCAGGCCGTGGACCATCTCCTCCATCGTTCGCGCCCCGCCCTCCGCATGCGCCATGAACTTGCGACCCTCCTCGCCGAGGGCTTCCGCGTACCGCTCGCCGACCAGGCGCACGTAGCTCGTGACCATGCGCAGCGGCTCCAGCAGGTCGTGCGACAGCAGCGTCCCGAACACGGACAGGTCGCGGTTCAGGCGGGCCAGCTCCTCGCTGTGCCGCTCGATCTCCTGCTGCGCGCGCAGGCGCTCGGTGACGTCCCGAATCGCGACCAGCACCAGCAGGTCCCCTTGGGAAAGCTGTTGCACCCGACGGATGCTCACGATCAGAGTCCGCTCGCCCGCCCCGGTGAGGTCCCCCGAAAGCTCGATCGCTTGCACAGGCCCCTCGCTCGCGAGCGCCTCCTTGAGGACACCGGCCAGGCGCGGGACTCGCCACACGTCGGAGCCCTGCGCATCGAACGGTCGGCCGATCGTGGCCGACGCCGTCGTTCGAAACATCTCGTAGAACGCCCGGTTCGCGCTCCTGATCACCAGCCGCTCATCGAGGACGAGCAACCCCTCCCCGATCGTCTCCACGATCGCCTCGGCGTAGAGCCGGGCCCGATGGATCTCCGCTTCGCTGCGCTTGAAGGCGTCGATGTCGGTGAGGACGAGCACGGCGCCGTCGATGCGGTCGTCGCCCGTGCGATACGGAAGGACGCGCAGGTCGAACCAGCGCCCGGCCTCGTCCTGCACCTCGCGGCGGCACTCCCGCAGGGTCTGGATCACCTCCAGGATCGAATCACGCAGCGCGGGGATGTCGACGGGACCGCGCAGGTCCGTCACCGGCCGCCCCACGTCGGAGGGGATCATGTTCAGGACCTGCCGCGCGGGGGGCGTGAACTTGCGTATGCGGAGGTCGCGCGACAGGAAGAGGATCGGCAGCCGCGTGCTCGCCAGCAGGTTGGCGTGGTCGTCGTTGAGCTCCGACAGCGCGCGGTTCTGCGTCTCCATCTCCTCGTTGAGGGTCGTCAGCTCCTCGTTGGTGGACTGGATCTCCTCGGACGCGGTGTTCAGCTCCTCGTTGGTCGACTGCAGCTCCTCGTTGGCGGAGAGCGCCTCCTCGTGGGCCGCGCGCAGCTCCTCGCTCACCGCCTCGTGCTCCTGGACGACGGCCTGGGTGAGCTCGCGGGCCGAGGCCAGCTCCCTCTCGAGCTCGGCGATCCGCCGGTCACGATCGTCGCGGCGGCCGGGCGCCGGCGGCTTGGCCGCGCGGCGGCTGGGCTCGAGTACCGGCTCGAAAAAGACCTGGAAATAGCGCTCGTTCGCCCCTTTCGGCTCCAGGGGAACGACGGCCACGTCGACGCGGCGGATCCGCCCGCCGCTTCGGACCGCGATGCCCTCCTGCCGCACCGCCGTTCGCGTGCGGCTCGCCTTGACCAGCAGCTTCCGGAGCTCCATGTCGAGCCGGGGCCGCGCCATCGTCAGGAGGTTCAAGCTGGCCTGCCCCGGAGAGTGCTCGAGGTAGGGCTGCGTGTCGCCGCGGAAGGTCTGGATCTGATAGCGAGCATCGACGACGACACCCGGCGGCACGTAGCGCTCCATGGCGACGCGGCTCGCTTCGACCGCCACGTCGCTCGGGGAACGAAGGTGAACGTCAACGGGTGTCGTCAGCGGCAGGGGCCCCGGAGCGGCCGCCGGCCCCGCGGCCAGCGGCTGCGGCCGACCGGACAACGGCTTCTTCGTGAAGATCCGGTGCTTCCGGTCGGCGGCTTCGAAGAGGTCGGCGGCTGGCGTCGTCGTCTCGTTGCTCCCAAGGAACAGGATGCCTCCCGGGTTGAGGGCGTAGTGAAAGACGCTCAGAACCTTCCGCTGCAGCGAGGCGCCCAGGTAGATGAGCAGATTGCGGCACGAGACGAGATCGAGACGCGAGAAGGGAGGATCGTGGGCCACGTTCTGACGTGAGAACACGCACATCTGGCGGAGCGCCTTGGAGACCCGGTAGCCTCCGTCCGTCTTCGTGAAGAAGCGCGCCAACCGCTCGCCCGCCACACCCTCGAGCGCGGCCGGCGGGTAGATACCTTCACGCGCGCGGGCGACCATGCTCTCGCTGACGTCGGTGGCGAAGAGCTGGATCGGCGTGCCCGACGCGTCGCCGAGGCACTCGAGAAGCACGATCAGGAGGGAATAGGCCTCCTCGCCCGACGAGCAGCCCGGGACCCAGACACGCAGCGGACCCTTCCGGCCGTCCGCGGGAAGCGCCGCCGCCACGCACTGCCCGAGCGCTTCGAAGGCGGCCGGATCGCGGAAGAAGGCGGTGACGTTGATCAGCACGTCGGAATGGAGCCGCGCTACCTCATCCGGGTCCTCCTCGAGCCGTTTCACGTAGTCGGCGGGGGTGGCCGCGCCGTTCATCGCCATGCGGCGCGCGATCCGGCGTCGCAACGTCGTCTGTTTGTAGAGGGCGAAGTCGATGCGCGTGGCCGCCCTCAGGATTTGTACGATGCGGAGGTATCCGCCGTCGGGGTCTTCGGGCGGCTCCGACCCCTGGCGTGCGACGGCGGCGGGCACCTCGAGGTACGGGTGCGCGGCCAGACGCGCGATCTCGGTGGCGATGGCCGCGGGAGGCAACACGTAGTCGACGCAGCCGGACGCGATGGCACTGCCCGGCATCCCGAAGTAGCGCGAAGACGCCTCGTCCTGCGCGAAAGTGAAGCCCGCCTCGGCCTTGATCGCGGCCAGGCCGCGCGTCCCGTCCGACGCCGTGCCCGACAACACCACGCCCATCGCGGCACCGCCGGCGTCGCGGGCCAGCGAGGTGAAGAAATGATCGACTGTCGTCCGGATGCCCGAGTCCACCGCGGGCGCCAGATGCAGCCGGCCCTCCTCGATCTGCATGATCTGCCGCGGCGGGATCACGTAGACGTGATCGGCGGCCACCCGCATCCCGTCGGTGACCTCGTGCACGGGCATGGGCGTCACGCGCGAGAGAAGGTGGGCGAGCTGGCTCTCGTGGTTCGGATCGAGATGCTGCACGACGACGAAGGCCGCGCCCGGCGCGGGCGGGAGGGCCTCGAGCAGGGCCGACACCGCCTCCAGCCCCCCCGCGGACAAGCCGATGCCCACGATCGGGAGCTCCCGTCGGGCTTCGTCAGGCGGAGGAGGGGCCTTCTTTCCTGGCATGAGGGCACGCGAGGGCGTGTCATCAATTATGTCTTGCTTCCGTCAGCCGGGCGGTTACGACGGTTTACGACGGGAAGTGAGCGTTATTGGCCAGACGGCTGCCGTCGGCACGGGTACCCTTGATCTCCCTCTGGCCTCGCTACGCCTGCGGTGGGCAAGAGGGGAAAGGCAGGACCGATGAGCGCGATCAAAACCATGTGGATCCGTCTACTGCAGCGTCTGGGCTGGAACAACGCGTCCGAGAATCATCTCTCGCCGGATCACGGATGGCTCCTGCCGAAGCCGTCTTTCTTGCGGGACGCCCGTGATCGCAACGACGCCGCGCCGCCCGCCCCGCTCCCGAAGCCGTAGCCCGCGTCAGCGCGGCCCGTCTTCCTTCACCTGAAGGAACGAGATGGAGCGCCTCGCCCGGGCCCGCACCAGGGGGGCGGCGTAGAGCGCGAGGAGAAGTGCCGCCAGCACCCACACGAAACCGGCCAGCGGCACGCCGAGGAACCCGATCGAGACGGCCGAGACCGCGCCCACCCACATGACGCGGTGCCCCGATGGAGTCGCAACTCGAGCTCTCATGGAAACCTCCTAGGCGCAACGACGGCGAGGGGCGCTCTCGAAAAAGGAAGGCGTCTAATCCTCGACGCTATACCTGTAGGCGGCGGAACACAAGAAAAAATCGGCTAGGGCGCCGTCAGGCCCGGCCCTGGCACTGCGCGCAGACGGGAAGGAGATTCCCGTCCCACATGTCCTGGCGGCGCTGGCGCATGAGCTCGCCGCCCCACACCTCCTCGACGGAGGAGTCGAACACGTTGGCGACCTTGGTGAGGCCTTCGTAGTCCGTACAACACGTCGCCACGTCGCCGTTCCACTGGATGACCATCTGCTCCGTGGGGAACGGACAGTAGGTGGACGGCGCCGCGTGGTCCTGCTTGGCGCCCACCGTGTTGCCCCAGTTGTGCAGCCGCTTCCAGAGGATGTGCACGCCGTCCAGCAGCTCGTAACGGCTCTCGGCGTCGGACTTGTCGAGGAAGCCGAAGGCACGGATCTGCTGCGGATCGTGGGCGCGGGGCGCCACGCCGTGGCGCGCTTCGATCTCGCGGCAAGCGGCGATCCAGCCCTCGACGTGGGCGATGGCCGCCTCTTCTTCGCTGACGATGCCGCCGCCCGGGACGTGTTTGGTGTTCATGATGTCGACCTGCACGTTCGTGCGGGCCTTCGTCACCACCTTGCGCTCGATGGCCAGGCGGACCTTCTCCTGGTACTCGTCGAACGCAAGGCGCGGCGCCTTGCGCGTCTTGAACGAGACGGGATCGGGCGTCTGGTACGACAGGATGAGGTTGGTCAGGCCGGCGTGGTACAGCGCGTCGACCTTCTCCTCGGTGATGAACGCGCAGTTGGTGTTGAGCTCGATGGCGATGCCGCGCGACTCCGCGTAGGCGATGATCTCGGGCAGGTCGGGGTGCAGCATCGGCTCCCCCATCTCGTGGAGCTTCACCGGATACACCGGCCCCATCCACTCGCGCTTGCCCAGCACCTCGTCGAAGATCTGGAACGCCTGCTCCTTCTTCATGAAGCCGCGCTTGCGGGTCATGACGGCGTCGGGGCACCACGTGCACTTGAAGTTGCAGGCGTTCGTCAGCTCGACGAAGAGGAACTGGATCGAGCTGAAGCGCTCGGGCGTCCGCTCCCACGAGGGGAGCCACGGCACCGGGGCCACTCCGGAGAAGGCGGCCTCGTCGGCGGGCGGTTTCAGGGAGACGCTCACGCGGCGGATGAGGGCGCCCTTGCGCGCCTCGACACGGAAGCTGGCCCCGCAGTTCTGCCGGCGCGACGGATCGAAGTCGCGCATCGGGAACAGCGCGCGGCGGAAGCGGAGCGCGCCGTCCGTCTCGGGAACCCAGAACTCGAGGGCGGGCTTGTAGAGGCCGTCGTGCGGCGCGCCGTGATCCGTCGATGCGTACTGCACCCAGAACGGGGCGTACCCCTGGCCGAAGTATTCGATCGTCACATGCAACCCATTGGTTGCACGTTCCCGGAAGGCGTCTGGGATGGTGAAGTAGAGGAAATGCGCGCCGTCGGCCTGACGCCCGGCAGCGATACACGGCGAGCCGTCCACCGCGCGGGAGAGCTTCCAGACGCCGTCGCCTTCGCTCGGCAGCCCGATGTCGCCCTGCGGCCCCGAGGCGGTGACGACAGTCTCCAGCATGTCCGCCGTCGCCGCCCGGCCGCGCGTCAGCGTCTGGAAACGGTCGCGCAGGCCCTGCAGCATCAGCCGATCCTCAGCGCGAGCTTGATCTCGCTGATGCGGGCCATGATCGCACCGCGGTCCGCGTCGCGATACTTGGCGGGTAGCAGCTCGCGGCTCGTACACTCCATCACCGCACACAGCGTCTGCATCTCGCGCTCGATGCTGTTGGCGGGCGGGATGAAGTCGGTGAAGGCCTTCTTGAGATGCTCGGCGGAGACTTCGGAGGCGTCCGCCGCCTCCGCCTCGAGGGTGGCGCGGACGAGCACGGCCTCGAGATCGGAGCCGGACATGCCGAGCAAGACCTCCTCGGGAGCGACCCCCGCCACCGACTCGACGTTCGTCTTGATCGCCAGCTTCTTGAGCATCACGCGGTAGATCTCGTCGTACTCCCCCACCGTCTCCGGATAGAAGAGAGGCACGTGCTCCTCGGCCCGGCCCTGCCGCTTGAGGTCGATGGGGAGCAGGTCCGGCCGGCACGTGATCAGGAACCAGAGGATCTTACCCCGGTTGCGGGTGTCGCCCATGAAGGCGGCGATCTGGGCGAAAACACGGTTCTGCGTGCCGGAATCACCCGAGGCCTCGCGGTTGCCCAGCGCGGCGTCCGCCTCGTCGATGATCACGCCGACGGGGGTGAGGGCGGCCAGGATCTTGAGGATGCGCTCCAGGTTCGACTCCGTCGAGCCCACCCACATCGACCGGAAGTTCTTGAGCTTCACGCACGGGAAGCCGATCTCGTT
>Ga0075429_100001969_pt1 | contig 17075 bp, 15 predicted proteins | sample RhiMetdeltSRZDD3_FD_75295 | JGI IMG/M metagenome (GOLD analysis project Ga0075429, IMG submission 75295) | Populus rhizosphere microbial communities from Tennessee, USA - Rhizosphere MetaG P. deltoides SRZDD3 | ecosystem: Host-associated > Plants > Roots > Rhizosphere > Soil | place: USA... | reverse complement strand
TTATCGAGCAGGCGGCCCGCTTCGTTGAGCAGGTCGGCTTTGTTCGGCGTAGCCTGGTCGCTGAGTTTGGCGAACCACAACAAATAAACAATATCCGCATCCGAAAGTATGCCGACCGGCGCGGCGATCAGCCCGGTATCATAGGGCAGGGCAAAGATCAGGGTGCCGCGGAAGTGCTGGCGCACCTCGGCGATGATGTTTTTCCAGCGCGCCTCAGCGTCGGCGGGGACTCCGCTCGGGGTGCCGTCCAGGAGATTTCCCCCGGGGAGCGCGGGTGCGATCCAATCCCCGCCCAGCACGAGAGCCCCCGAGCCGGTCAGACTCGCCAGATCTGCATAGTGGATGAGGAAGGCGCGATAGTGATCGAACCATGTGTTCCACCAGTTGAGATCGCGCGGCGCGTTTCTCCAGAAGTCATTCACATCTGTCGCGAAACGCGGTTGCGGGAACAGGGCAACGTTGAGATTAATCGCGCGTGCCTGCGTGACAGACGTCACCGTATCCGACCAGAAAGCGTCTGCGCCGGGCTGCTCCGAGAAGATCAGCGGATTACTGCGCACGTACGTCCAGGAGGGCGTTAGAAATACCCAGTTGGAGCCAAGCGCCTGAATATGCTTGAGTGCGTTCGGCACGAACGTGGGCACATTCGGATCATAATAGGACTGGAATTCCACCCCGGCAATAAACCCGGGGCCGCGTGAGGGGATGTCGATGGCCACCAGTGAAGGACTGCCCGTTCTCTGCGGCCAGGTCCACTCATTGACTGCATCAATAATATCCTGCGGCGCGATGCTGGGTGTCACCGTATGGCCGTGCGAGACGGGTCCTGCGGTCTGGGCGTCGTCGGCAGAGTCACACTGTGCGTTGCGGCAGTAGCGATACCCGAAGGCGCCGACGATATTCAGCGGCCCATACAGTTTATATGCCCACTTGTTGGCGCCAACCAGCTTCATCGGGATCGGCGGCGTCCAGCCATAGGGATTGAACTGGATATAGATCGCATCTGTGATCGGCGTATCTTGCGGCACCGTTACTTCGAACAGGATCGGTGCATTCGGACCGGTCTGCCAGGACTGGACCGCATCTTCGACCGTGGCGTTCTGCGGCGGCACGATCAGATGCCGCGTAGCATATTGACCTGTGGCCGTGAACTCAGAGTTCCAGAACCCGTCGCCCAGTGTATATTTATATTCGATGTCCGCACCGACGGGCAGGAAGAGGGAAACGGAATATCGACCATCGGGCATCGCCGAAAGTATGGGCATACGGTCCGCGACGGTGCTCAGACCACCGCGCAGATCGGAGAAAGTATTGCCGAGCTGGAGCAGATTTCCTGCGAGCCGCAAAGGCATGCCAGGCTCTGTACCCGCAGGGACCGATACAGTAAAGCCGACATTCACCAGCTGAGCCGGTTTCAAGCGCACATCGACCGGCGTGCTCTGATTTTCTGCAACGGTTGCGCCCTGTTGAAACGTCTGAAAGGCGCCATCCAGGGCATACGTCACGAAGTTGTGGGTACCACCGCGCAGGCCCACCAGTTGAAAGCGTCCGGCTGAATCGGTGAGGGTCTGTGCGCCGCCCGCCGTGACGAGGATATCGGGGATGGGAACGCCGGTATCAGCGTTCACCACCGTTCCAAAGATATTGCCGGAAAGGGTGCTTACGGGTCTATCGGCCCAGCTGTTCAGCGTATCGACGATCTGTGTGGGACCGACGACATGCAGCATACGGTAGCGAATTACGGCATCCAGGTTGGTATCCTCATTGACACGCGCCGCGCCGCGGCGCACGTAGCGATATTTGAGCAACGCCTGATCCGGGATCGCTAACTTGGCCGTATAGGTGGTTGCATCAACCATGTTCATCTGATAGTCCACGGCATTCAGGGCCAGGCCGGTCACTTCATCCAGAATGCTGAGGACCAGGATTTCGTTGGCAGGCAGGGCTTCGGGCAAGCGGACCGTAAAGGTCACCTCGGCGCGCGGCAGGGGCGTGGGTGTTGGACCTGCAGGCCCGGTTGGAGTTGTGGGACCGGTTGTGGGAAAGAAGGAGGGCCATTCCAGCAATGTAATGGCGCAGGCCTGGCTGGCGAGAGCGAGGATCAGGATAAATATCAAAATACGGCGCGGAAAAACAGGACGTGATTTCATAATCTCTCCTCGATGCTGGATTCGGCGTTTCCTCAGGATCTATCTGGTTCGGTCTCGGGTATGCGTCTTCTTCGCCCGGCGTAGGCGACGTAGCTCAGTCCAATACTGATAAAGTATAACAAGGACATCGGAAGCATGACCAGCCCCATATTCACGGGATCGATCGTAGGTGTAATGGCAGCCGCCATGATCGCGATGATGACGATAGCAATTCTCCAGTGTTGTGCCAGAATCCCTGGTTTGACCAACCCCATGGATGTCAGAATGTAGATCACCAGAGGAAACTCGAAAAATAACCCGATCCAGATCATTAGACCAGTGACAAAGCCGAAGTAATCGCGCGCCGTCCAAAATTGCTGAATCCGGGTAAACCCTCCCAGAAAAGGCAGCGCGGCGGGCAAAAGGATAAAGTAGGTAAAAGCAATTCCCGTCAAAAACAACAAGGTTGCCAATGGGATCCCAACCAGGCCAAACTTGCGCTCGCGGGCTCGTAAGCCGGGTGCGGCAAACAGCCAGATCTCGAAGGCAAGGTACGGAAGCATGATTGCGATGCCGCTCATCAGCGCCACGCGCATAAAGACGCCAACTTCTTCCGTCACTTCAATCGCCTGCAGGTTTTCCAGCCCTCCAACCGGGATGGCCAGATAGCTCATCAGCGGAATTGTAAAATAGAAGGAAATTCCCACACCCAGCGCAAGGCCGATCACCATGCGCAACAAGTGTGCCCGCAGTTCATCGAGATGCTCCCACAGGCTTGCGCGTGTTTCCGCCTCGGAGGCGAGACTGGAAAATGTATCGATCAGGGGTCGGTCTTCCGGAGGTTCCTCGTTGAGGAATTGGCCAATGCGGCGCAACATGCGGAATGGGGAGGCAAGAATGTTGAAGAGTAATCGAAATGGAAATGTGATCACCCGCCACACTGTTTTCAAGAAATTAGTCATTTTTGTCGGGATCAGTTTCGATGGGTTGATCAGCAGGCGGATTTACCTTGGGGGTTTGTGTGGAGGCAGCCCGGGTTTTGGGATCGATACGCGGATCAATGGCACGACGCAGGTCCCTTTCTATCTCTCCCACTTCGATATTAGCATCCCGCATTAAGTTGCGGGGCAGGTTGCGAAGCTCGGTCGATGTCTTTTGAAAGACCTTCCAGCTATCGGAGCGGACCAGCTGATTGAGCCAGCGACCGATCGTCCTGCCAGCCTTTTGCATATCTTTGGGGCCGAGGACGATCAGGGCGATAATGAGGACAAAGACGAGTTCAGAGGCACCAATACCGAAAATTTCCATGCATGAATCCCTATGAGGATGAGTTTTTGAGTGCCTGCTGGATTGCGGGTTGATGGTCTGCCAGCGCACCCAGCACACCGTTGATGAAACGCGGCGCCGAGTCGGAGCCGAATTGTTTGGCAAGTTCCACTGCTTCGTTGATGGCTACCTTGATCGGCGTGTCGTGAGAGACTGCGAACTCCCAAAGCGCCATGCGCAGGATATTCCGGTCGATGGCGGCGATCTGATCCAGAGGCCACTCCGGCGCATACTCCGCAATAATCTGGTCGAGGGTGCCGGTCAACGGCAGAACTCCAAAAATGATCTGCCGCGCAAAATCCGAAAGTTCATCGGAAAGAGGATTCTCCTCCAACCGCAATCTGTATATTTCAGCAGGAGGGTGATTTGCAATGTCAACTTCGTAAAGGACCTGCAGGGCAAGCGAACGTGCCCTGGTGCGAGACTTCATGCAGACGTTGCCTCAGAATACTCATCCATATCGATATCTTCGATATGGATCTCGATGCCTCCGATATCCATACCGACCATTTCCTGCAGGGCGCGCGCCACCTGATGCTGTACATTGCGGCTCACTTCACGGATGTTGACCTGCGGCTTAAGAATGAGATACAGGTTCGCAGTCACAACATTTTCCCGGACTTCGATCCGCACGCCGTCGCCGATCCCGCGCTTGAACAGCCGGTTCACCCCGCCCGGAATGTGTGCCATGCGGCTGACCCCCGGCACACTCAATGCCGAAAGCCGTGCAATGGTCACCAGCACATCGGGCGAGACCGTTGTTTTTCCTTGTGAATAGGGTTCTGTCATTCGTTCTCCATACACCGCTGGTCGAGTAGAGCAAACACGGCTACTCGACCAGCGAGGGTATTACATCATCGCCATTCCACCATCCACCCCCAGGACCTGCCCCGTAATGAACGCGGCCTGGTCGGAGGCGAGAAAAGCAACGGCGTAGGCAACTTCTTCCGGCGTTCCCTTGCGCGCCAGCGGGACCAGCTTGAGCGCGGCCTGGAGGGTCTCCGGGTTCATCAGCTCAAGGATCTCTGTGTCGATGAAGCCGGGCGCCACCGCATTGACGGTGATATTACGCGCGGCTACTTCGCGTGCCAGGGATTTGGTAAAGGCGATCTGCCCGCCTTTGGAGGCAGAGTAATTGGTCTGCCCGGGATTGCCCATCTGCCCTGCCACCGACGACATATTGACGATCCGTCCATAGCGCTTGCGCATCATGTGCCTGACGGCAGCTTTCGAACAGTTGAACGTGGACTTGAGGTTGGTGTTGATCACCGCGTCCCAGTCTGTTTCAGACATCATCATGATCAGGGTATCTTTGGTGATGCCGGCGTTGTTGACGAGAATGCTCAGGTCACCAAAGGTTTCGATCGCAAATTTCACGAGAGCATCTGCCTGTTTGAAGTCAGAAACATCGGCTTGAAAAGCGGCCGCCTTACCGCCTGCTTCCTCGATCTTCTTCACCACCGCATCGGCAGCTTCGGACGATTTGTTGTAATTCACTACGACCGCCGCGCCGCGGGAGGCCAGTTCCAGTGCCACGGCCCGCCCGATCCCGCGTGATCCGCCGGTCACGAGCGCGACCCTGTTTTCGAGCGATAATGTCTCTGCCATGCACCATTCTCCTCGTCGGGATTATACATCATTCAAACATACGTGCGTTGGACCCTGGCGAAAGGCGAAGCGCCGTCAAAATGGGTGCGAGGCGCTCCTGAGTCCCCAACCCAATGCGATTCCCCCTCCGAGCGCAATGACCGCCGCCCATAGAAACGCGTCCTGCCAGAAGCGGATCGGGAACAGGCGGATCAGTGTGTCGGAATAGAGGAACATCCAGGAGTCTCCCTCAAAGAACAGCCTGTGAAAACCGGCAAAGAAGTTCCAGAAGATATCCGGATTGATGAGGATGCCGATCACTACGATCAACCCGACTGTGGCTGCCAGCCCGATCATCAGCCAGCCGCCGCGCATCAACCCCAGACGATATTCCTGCCACCATCCGCCGAACCACGCCCAGACGCCGAGCAAAAGTAAGACTGCCAGTGAGCTATACCAGACCCTCAGAGCGCCCTGTGTGACGCGTTTGACATCGTCCATGTGGCTCAGCTCTCGCTCATTGTAGAGCGGCGTTCCATCTTCGAATTTCAAATCCCCGAGATAGGCGATGCCCTCATTATTTACGAGATAATCCAACGCATAAGGCGCCCACTTCAGACGGTCTGCTTTGGTAAAGCCAAAATCATCAGGCGGGAAGTAGGGCATGTTGTATTCAATTTGCAGGAAGAGGGGCGTGAGCAGCAGACGCAATCCGAACCCGATGAGAACAAGGGGGACGAGAAGCGTAACCAGGGAGGAGAGGATTAATAATTTCATGATCTATTGTAAATATTGCGTTCCACCACTGAGAATGAACCGGATGACCATGTCGTTCACAATCCATTCTATCGGCGCGTGGTCGTCGGTGAAGACAGTGGTGGTTTCATAACCCGTTTCGAGATTCGCAAATGTTGTTTGCATTGTATTGATGAGCAGGGGATGGACAGCCGGGTCTTGTGAAAGTGCCACAAAGTTTGCTGCAAAATTCTCAGGTGTGGTCTCTTGTTTGGTGGCAAAGATCATTGTGTTGAGCGAGCCAGGAATGTCAACGGTATAGATGGATGGGAAGATCGTCCCCATCGTTGTAGCCAGGCCATTGATCAGTCGCCGGTCGCCGGGTACGCTGGCGCTGTTGAGGGTCAGGACTCCGTCTTCGGTCAGGTGGGACGCCACGATCTGAAAGAACTCCTGTGTGGTCATGTGTGGTGGGATATACGGCGGGCGATAGGCATCCACGGCGATGATGTCATATTTGTGAGGGCTTTGTTCGAGACTCAAACGTCCATCGCCGATATGGACGGTTAAGTTTGGCATGGTCATGCCAAAATATCTTTTCCCTACCGCAACGATCTCCGGGTCGATCTCAAACCCGTCGATTGGGATGTTTCCATAAACGGCGGTCATCTGGCGCGCGGTCGTCCCTGCTGCCAACCCGACGATCGCGACGCGCTGTATGTCCGCCGGTTTGCGGCCCGCGTAAAAATATGGGCTGACCAGGAACTGATCCCAGGGCCCGTTATATTGAAGTATTTCTGGATGATAGATCGAGTGGACGCCCTGTCCTTCGTTCAGCCGCAGGATCGTAAAACCGTTCTGCTCTGCGACCTGAATGTAGTTGTAGGCTGACTCCGTTTCATAGATCTGCCCGGTGTTGCTCTTGAGCGCCTGTCCGCTTGAGAGCGCAGCGACAATTGCAATGACGACCGGCATCCAGAGATGTGTTAGCATTTCGCGACGGTTGGCGAATCTTCCCAGTCCTGCCAGAGCTACAAACAACAAAAGAAGGCTGAAGACAAGGAAGGTATTTTTTGTCCCTATGGCAGGGATGGTCACCAGGGTTGGCAGAAACGTGCCGATGAATGATCCCAGGGTCGAGATGGCGTAGATCTGTCCTGAGGTCTGCCCGGCGCGGGAGGTATCGTGGACGCTCAGGCGGATCGCGAAGGGAGAGATCGTTCCCAGCAGGGTGACAGGGACAGCGAAGAGAATTAGCACAGCGATGAAGGACGCGCCTAAGATCCCAACCTGCAACGACTCAAACGCGCTCGCCGCCGCGCGCAGGACAGGCCCGGCGATATAAGGGACGAGTCCAAGCGTGAACGCGCCCCATGCCAGCACACGGTACAGTGCGGCAGGCGTCGGATTAGCATCTGCCCACTTCCCACCCAGGAAATATCCGAAGGTCAGGTAGATGAGGATCAGCCCAATAATGCTTGCCCAGACGATGTTGCTGGTGCCAAACACATTGCCGATCAGGCGACCGGCGGCAAGCTCAGCGGCAAGTGTCGTCATGCCGGAGATGAAGACTGTGAAGAGCAGGTAACGGCGCATTTGTTTTCCTGAAACAAGATGGACGGATTATACCTTCAAGCGCAAAGCCCCGTCCCCGGCGCTTGAGCCTCAGTGATTATGTGGTAAAATCCCTGCCGTTGTCCTCTCCGTCCCGCCCGGTGCGGGACGGATTTCACGTCAGTACCGTGCAATGCGGTATGCCAGAGGTAGCATGATCGAACCGGAAACATCCTCTGATTTGGATCAGCCACAGGCCACGAACCTTTCGCAGGAAGTGGTGCGAAGCGTGCACGCCGACCTGGTGCGGATGCAGCAAGCCGCTGCGGAGACCATCCAGGCGGATGAAGTCGCGCTCCAGCAGAGCGCGGCCAGCGATGTCCAGGCGAACAGTGTAAGCGCCTACCAGTCCGCGTTGGCGACTGTGGAAGCGGAAGAAGTCCTTTCGCAGAGAAGTGCGGTCGGGTATGTACAGGCAGAAAAAGCCTCTGTCAGTGGCTACACCGGGGTGGTGGTTGCGAAGAACGCCGAGGTTCACTACGGGCTAACAGGTGTTGTGGTCGGGCGCGAAGTCCAGGCACAGGGCGCGCGCACAGTCCTTTTGATCGGACGGAACGTAACGGGTGAGGTAACAACCCTGATCGATTCGCGCTCCGCCCTGATCGCAGGTCTGACGTCCGGTCTGTTCGCCGGCTTACTGTTTCTGCTCGGACGGGCGTTGTTTGGACGGAAATAATTCTAATGTAGTAGCGACTTAAGTCGCTCTAACAAATGGACGACGAAAGTCGCCACTACAGAAATTCTATTCATAGAGCGAAGGTAACCTGTCAGATGGATAGGTGAGAGGCGCTCGAGGAGTAATGTAAGATGGAGAAAGTGGTACTCAAAGCTGAAAAACGCGAGGTGATTGGCAAGCAGGTGAAGGCCATGCGCCGGGCAGGAAAGTTGCCCGCGGTGATCTATGGTCGCCACACCGATCCGATCATTGTTTCCTTGGATAGCCATAGCGCGTCGCTGGTCTTGGGAAGACTTACCTCTTCCAGCCTGGTGACAATTGATTTGGGCGGCAAGGAATATCCGGCGCTTGTCCGTGAGAAGCAGCGTGATTACATCAAGAACCGCCTGCTGCATGTGGACTTCCTGGCTGTCTCACTCACCGAGACTCTGCACGCATCTGTAGCAGTCAATCTGGTGGGTGTCTCCGCCGCAGTCAAGGATTTTAATGCCGTGCTGGTGACGAACTTGCAATCTCTCGAAGTGGAATGTCTCCCCACCGATCTGCCCGAGCGAATTGATATCGATATCTCGGTGCTCGCACGACCCGGTGATGGCATCCGCGTACGGGATGTAAAGGTTTCCGATAAGGTTCGCCTGCTTGATGACCCCGATACGATGGTTGCCGTTGCGACCTTCGCCAAGGTCGAAGAAGAAGTTGCAGCTGTTCCGGGTGCCGAGGGTGTTGTGCCCGCCGAAGGCGAGCCCGAACTGGCTGTGGAACGCGGCAAGAAGGACGAAGAAGGCGAAGAGTAAAACTTTGCTGGACGGCAAACTCCCCGAGTCAAGTCGGGGAGTTTTTGATTCCCTTAAGCGAGGACTTATTCTCCGCGCAATAACTTTTCTGTGCCTCAGGCGACTATTGATTCAAATCCATTCAAGAGGTGCATTATGAAAAAGATTTCTCGTTTATTCCTGTTTTTTCTGACGATCGCCACACTGTTGCTCAGTGCCTGTGGTGGAACCGCAGCGACTCCTGCAGCCGCCGCTGGCGGTGGAAAAGTAGAGCCGATCCCTGTGGCGTTCACCGGGGTGGTCGATAACATCGCCGGCGATCAGTGGGTCATTAACGGTCAGACCGTGACTGTGTTCCCGGACGTGATCCGGGATGGTCCCTTCAATGTGGGGGACCAGGTCAAGGTCGAAGGAGTGGTCAATACGGACGGTTCCTTCACGGTTGCCAAAGTTGAAGTTCCCACCCCGAAGGATTCGTCCAGCCTGCCTCAGTTTGGAGATGACAACTCCATTGACTCGAAAACAAACGACGCGAACAGCAACGATGCCAATTCGAATGATGACAATGGGAATGGCGCCAATACAAACGACGACAACGGCAACGACGCGAATTCCAATGATGACAATGGCATCGATGCCAACTCAAACGACGATAACGGCAATGACTCGAATTCGAACGACGACAACAGTGCCAATGACAACTCGGATGACGGTAATCGGAATGATGACAATTCCAGCTCCGGCGGAGGCGAGGACATTGGCAATGGCAGTAATGGTGATAACGATGGCGGCGATGATAACGGCGGGAATAACAGCAATGGTGGCTAATTCTACAAGCCGGGCCCGCGGATAACGTAAGAGATCGTCTGGATGGTTCAATCCCTCCAGGCTATCTCTTAAAAATGCAGTCGAAGCGCATAAGATCAAGATTCTTCCATTGCACGCTTCGACAGCACTCCTCGCTGCGCTCCTCACCTCGCTCTGCGCGGTTTACAGGCCCAACACACTCAGAAAATCGACGGTCATACGCGCCGTCGCGCCCCAGAGCAATTCCCCATCGTAAGGATGGTACGCGATCAGCGAGCGCGCCCTGCCCGGCATTTCGAACTGCCAGCGATTCGACGAGTTCGCCAGCCATGCCACCGGGATGGTGAAGATGCGCGCCACCTCGTGTGCTCCCACCCGGAAAACCGCTGGCCAGCGCACAACCCCGACCACCGGTGTGACGCGGAAATAGGTGATCGTGATCAGGTTGGATAACCTCCCCAATACCCTGACATTATTGGGAGGTATGCCAATCTCTTCGTCCGCTTCGCGCAGGGCAGTTTCTTCGGGAGTCGTTTCGCCTTCGTCGCAGGCCCCGCCCGGGAAGGAGACCTGTCCCTTATGAGACTCGACCGTGTCGGTGCGGCGCGTGAAAAGCAGGTGCCATTCCTCGTCGTACCAGACCAATGGAATGAGTACAGCCGCACACTTGAGGCGCGTTTCCTCAGTCAGGTCTATTTCAGAGAACCCGTCGGAGGCTGGGTCTTTACGGAGTGACTCCTGGAGACAGTGAGTGATGTAAGCTTCGGTCAGTGTGATTGGCATAATGCAAAGTAATTATCGTATCGGGCTTCCACAATAAGCGCATTCCGCTGTGACATCGTCCAGCCATTCGACTTCATCCGGCCGTACCCCGAGCAGAGGTGGCGTGACACAGATAGCAGACGGAATGTCCGCGTCGGCAGGAGGCTTCGGAACGGGAGGGCTTTCCACATCATGATTCTGCCGCGACTGCGCCAAGTTCTTCTGAGAGTGCTCTGCCGCGCGGATCATCGCTTGGCTCAATCCGTCTGGCGAAAACCAGGAAGCCCGTATGCGCGACCATCCGGTCTGTGGGGCGGATGCGCGCTGGTTCGGGTTTGTAATAGCGCAGCAGGAGCTCGCAAACCTCTACGAACGCAAATCTGTTCTGGCGCAATGCCAGGAGTGTTTTTTCCACCTGGTTGAACGTGGGGATCAAGCAGCATAGATATCCGCCTGGCTTGAGCGCCGCGCGGACCTGCCCGGCATAATCGTATGGATTGGGGACATCGAGGAAGAAAGCATCCACATCCGTTTCGTCGAAGCCCTGACCAATGTCGCGCAACTTGAAGTCCACGCGGGATTCGAGGCCGAAACGCGTCAGGTTCTTGCGTGCCAGGTTTTGCACGTCCTGTTTGATCTCGTAAGAAAGGACGCGTCCCTGCGGGCCGACCGCGAACGCCAGCGCTGTGGCCATCGAGCCGGAGCCAGTGCCCGCTTCCATGACGGTCTGTCCGGGACCAATGCCCATGGTGATGAGGATAAAGCCGATGTCTTTCGGGTAAAGGATCTGTGTCGTGCGCGGTAATTCGTTGATCAAATCGGCGAGCGAAGGCTGCAGCAAAAAAAAAGGCGAGCCAATGTGACTGAAGACCTGCGTGCCCCAGGGTTTACCGATCAGGTCATCATGTTGAAGAATGCCGCGGTGAGTCTCGAACCTGGTACCCGCCTGGAGCGTGAGAATAAAATGTTTATGGCGCAAGCCGACAAGCTGGGCAAGGTCACCGTCGTGTGCAATGGCAGAGGAATGATCGAATGACATGTGATTATCTTATCATGACCTGATTTCGGTGATGAAATTTGGATTGCTGAGATTGAAGGTGGGAAGACCCGTATCTTCCCACTGTACTATTTTTCCTCGATGGTGATGCTGATCAATCTGTCTCCGGGCGGCGTCGTGACTCCAGGCTGAGCATCGCGTGGCGTCAACTGCTCCAGGACTTCCAAGCCGCTCAACACCTGCCCAAAGATCGTATATTGCCCGTTGTACTTTGTCACTGGTGCATAGGTGATGAAGAACTGGCTGCCACTCGTATCCGGCCCCGAATTGACCATCGCGACCATGCCAGGTTTGTCAAACATCAGGGTTGGATCGATCTCGGTGATGACATAGTAACCAGGATTTCCCTTGCCGGTCCCGCTGGGATCCCCGGTCTGTGCGAAGACCTCCGGGATCACGCGATGGAACGTAATATTGTCGTACCAACCGTCACGTGCAAGAAACAAGAAGGAGTTCACGGTCATCGGCGCTTTGTCTGCAAACAGTTGTATGACGACATTTCCTTTTTGAGTATGTAAAGTGGCGATATATTGTTTGTTTTGCTGCACGGTCACAGCCGGACAGGACGTGTATTGGCGCTTGCCCAATATGATCAGTTGGACAATATCATTGAGACTGTTGTAGTCGCGCGGCCCGCCGTAGATCTGTCCATTGATGAGGATCAGGGGAGTTCCCGGCAGGCCAATCTTTTGGCCGCCTTCCCAGGCTTCCTGTACCTTGGCAACAATATCTTCGCGTTGTAGATCCGCCTCAAATTGGCCGAGATCCATTCCCAGCGCAGAGACCTGCGCACTGAGCCATTGCTCGAAGTCCGTCACCGACAGGCTCACCCAGTTCTCCTGCTGCGCGTAAAGGAGCTTGTGCATTTCCCAGAACCGGTCCTGTTCCGCGGCGGCTTCCGCGGCCTGGGCAGCCAGAGCAGCCTTGTCGTTGACCGCGATCAGGGGGAAGGTGCGACTCACGACATGCACTTCCTCAGGATGTTCCTCAAGAAGCTGGTCGAGAACCTGCGCGAGCAAGCCGCTCCGCAAATCCTGATAGTCGCTGTATTCTGTAATCGTAACCAGGGGGTTTTCCGCGCCCCGCACATGATCCGTTTCACCCTCGGGTGGAAAAAGCGAAGGGGTATCCGAGCCGGGCGTGGGTTCCACTTCCAGTGAGGTGCAGGCGGGTGGAGTGGGAATGATGATTTTGGGGGTAGCGGAGGATGTGCTGACCGGTGCCGCAGGTGAAGCTGTGCAGGCAGTCAGCAAAACCACAATTAAGTAGAAAAGGGAAAAATGTTTACGCATATCACTTTTGAACGTGACAGGCTTTCGCTGTCACGAATCGTTTATTGAATGGCTTGTTGGAGCTGCTCGAAGGACGTCATCCAGGCGATCCTGTTGATGAAATCGGCGAGCGAGGCACTTTGTTCACGCAACGCCCGGACAGCTGGTCCCACCGGGTCCTGCCCGGCGGCGCCGCCGGGCACATCGGCATAGGCGCCGTGAAAGGCGAAGTAAGCCTGGTTCAATTTGCGAAGCAGGTAGCCGTTTTCCCAAAAGACCTGCCGGCGTTGTTCCATATATGTTTCTGCTTCTTCGATCTTGCCCTCGGCAAGCAGCTGGTCGCTGGTGACGCGCGTTTCGTGCATCTCGGCGCGAAAGTCGAAGGGGGCCGGATCATCCGTGACACTTGAGGGGAGAAAAGCCTCATGGAAGGAGGTGATGCCAGCGTTCGGTTTGGAGCTGGAAGCCAGCAGCTCTGGATAATACTTCTGGATGACCCACGTCCCCACTTCCCCTCCTGCAATGGAGGCTGTAGTCTCATTCATTGTCCGAAGTTCCGGTGTGGTACTGTAATTGAGCCCCAGGGGACGAAGGTTTAAGTAGTTGTGAGTCCATTCGTGCGCGATCGTATCCAGCGTCCAGCGCAGGTCTGTGGTTTCCATCACCATGGTTGGGTACACTCCCACGCCGCCGATCGGCACCACCAGTGTGGAGACATCCAATGATTTGGCAACCTTATCTTCAAGCTGGATCTGGTCATTCAGCGTGAGCGTGGGCAGGACCGAGATATTTGCAATCTGCTTGATAACGCCTCGCTCAGAAACGATCAGCGCCAGCGGTGTGGAGGAGGTGTGATATAGCACGGGCGGGATGGGTTGCCCGATGGTTGTGAGTCCCAGCTCTGTCAGTGCATCGGTGATCTGGCTCTGCAGGGTTGCCTCTGCGACGGGAGCGAGAGACCGCTGCCTGGCAATCAAGTCATCACGCTGACGCCGCACATAGGCACTGCTCGATTCCTTATCGGTGATCTCCGGGTTCGAGTAAATCTTTTCGATCTCCGATTCTGCTTGCATAAGGTTCTGCGTGGTGCGAAGATAATCGATCACGATTTGCTTGTTTGTGCCGCGGTCGAACACGTAAGGCAAGCCGACGGTGCCCTGCTCAAGTTTGGTCCAGGCGGCGCTCCAGACCCAGTTGGGGTAGTCAAATTCGATCTCGCGCGTAAACGATCGAACGCGGTCCGACGTACCGGTCAGGCGCGGCGCATCCCCCGTGGCGGCGATGAGCAGGGCGAATGCGAGAGCCAGAAGGTCCACTATCCGTAATAGACGAAAAAGCATAGGATGATTATAACCAGAAACGAACCGGCAGCTTCCTGGCTGCCGGTCCCTCGTTTTTGAAGGTCTTTCAGGGCGTGACTAGTTTTTCTTGTCCTTCAGATATTCATCGATCGCCCAGGCCGCTTTACGCCCTGCAACCATAGCCGTGACGACCAGGTCCGGACCGGTGACACAGTCACCGCCCGAGAATACGCCCTCGCGCGACGTTGCGCCCGTTCTGGAACAGGCGGTTATCAACCCCCAGTCGTGAATATCAAGATTGGGGGTGGTCTTACCGATGATCGGATCCGGCCAATAGCCGAGCGCGAGCACCGCCGTGTCGCATTCCACGATGAAGTTCGAGCCCTCCACGGGCACGGGCCCGCGCCTGCCTTTGGCATCCGGTTCGCCAAGCTGCATTTGGAGGCATTCGACCGCCGCGAGCTTTCCATCATCCCCCGGGATGAATTTGACGGGCTGTGTGAGGAAGCGATACTTTGCCTGCTCTTCCCTCGCCATGGTGCGATCCTTGTAACCGCCGGGCATTTCCTTCTCGGTGCGGCGATACAGACACGTGACTTCTTCCGCACCCAACCGCAGCGCAGTCCGCAAACAGTCGGAAGCGGTATCGCCGCCGCCGATCACCGCGACTCGTTTGCCGACTTTGAGTGGCTGCGTCATTTCCGCCGGGAGGAGAGTCGGATTCACGTTCCCGCGAATCAGGAAATCTGTCGCTTCGTAGACCCCCGGCAGGTCGGTGCCGGGGGTCTTTTCCATCTTTGCGTCGACGAGTGAGCCCACGCCGATGAAAACCGCGTCGAAGCCTTCGTTGAACAGATCGTCGATCGTCTTGTCTTTTCCAATATAGGTGTTGGGCACAAATTTGATGCCGGCGCGCTCGAACTGCCTCCAGGTCTGGAACCAGACCTCTTTTGGCAGTTTGAAGTTCGGAATGCCATACACAAGCAGTCCACCGGGAGCCGGCTTTGCTTCGAAGATTGTTACTTCGTGCCCGCGCTGGATCAGCTGCTCGGCGCAGCCCAGACCTGCCGGACCCGAGCCGATCACCGCGACGCGCTTCCCCGTAGCGGGCGGTACGGGAATGTTAAGCCCTTCATGCCGGCGGTGGTATTCGACGGCAAAGGTCTCCAGTTCACCGGTGAGGACGGGTGTGTGAAATTTATTGAGCACACAGGAACCCTGGCATAACTGCTCGTGCGGACAAACTCGTCCACAGATCTGAGGCAGGGAGCTGGTTTGATGATAGAGCTGGGCGGCTTCTGAGAATTCCCCCTGCTCGATCAACCACATCGCCGAAGGGATATCATTGTGGGTCGGGCATGCTACCATACAAGGCGCCGGGTCGGGACAATGAATGCAGCGTGACGCCTCAAACATGGCGCGCTCCACACTGAATTTGATGACCACCTCGTCGAAATCAAGCGTGCGGATGTGAGCCGGGCGCAAGTCAAGATCGTAATAAGGGAGATTCACACGCGCTTTGCGGTCAATTGGCAAAGAGTCACTTGGAATGGACTGCATGAAATCCTCCAATGGCGAATGTGCGGATTTTCACTAAAATAATACCAAAATTGGTAAGAGATAGCGGTGTTTGTATGTCACCAATGTAGACGACATTCATCACATTCGTACTTTTCGAAGCCGCAAGGACTTTAGCTTTATCTCCCGCCCAAATTCATCATCAATTCATAATTGTGAAGTATAAACAAACGCTTGTAAGGTAAAATTTTCAAGTTTGCGAGGCAACCCCTCGCGGAGGAAACAATGCGTCAGTTCTTCAGGAAATACAGGACCTTATTGATCATTTTGCTGATTGTCCTCATCGCCGCATCAGCCTTCGTCTTTATGCGCCGGTCGAATGCAGAACCAGCCAGCCAATTCCAGACCGCACCGGCAGAGCGCGGGACTCTCACTGCCACGATCGGCGCGACCGGCACTGTCCGTGCCATGCAGACAGCAGCGCTGATCTGGCAGGCCGCCGGAACTGTGGATACCGTTAACGTGAAAGTGGGAGATAACATCCCCGCTGACTTTGTGATGGCATTTCTCGAAAAATCCTCGCTGCCTCAAAGTGTGATCATGGCAGAAGCTGATCTGGCCGATGCAAAGCAGGCATTAGACGAGCTCCTCAATGCCGACAAGGGCCTTGCCGAAGCAGTGATCGCATTGCGCGATGCCCAGGAAGCCTTTACCAAAGCGGATAATTACCTCCACTATCTCGAGAATTCCAGGCGGATACCACAGACCACTGTGCGTACATACCTGATACGAACGCGGCGAGGGTTTGAGTATCGCACTAAGACCAAGAGCTTCAAAGGTCCTGCTCCTGAGGATTGGATCATCGAAGCGGAAAACGATCTGGCACTCAAGAAGGCCGAGCTGGACGAAGCGCAACGTACGTATGACCGCCTCGCGGCAGGGAACACAGCCGAGATCGCGGCAGCGGAGGCGCGTATAGAGGCAGCCGAGGCGACTCTCAACCTGGCGCGTGTGATCTCACCCTTTGCTGGCACCGTAACCGAATCACATACCCTGCAGGGGGATCAGGTGAGTGCCGGAGCGACTGCATTTCGCGTCGACAACTTGTCCAGCCTGCTCGTCGATGTAAAGGTCTCTGAAGTGGATATCAATAATATTTCCGTTGGCCAGCCCGTGACGCTAACATTCGATGCGATCCTTGGGAAGGATTATCACGGTGAGATCGCGGAAGTGACACAGGCTGGTACTGTCGAGCAGGGTGTGGTCAACTTTACAGTTACAGTCGAACTGACAGATGCGGACTCCGCTGTCAAACCCGGTATGACCGCCGGTGTCAATATTGTGGTGCAGGAACTGCAGGATGTCCTGCTGGTGCCCAATCGCGCAGTCCGGCTGGTGGATGGGGAACGGGTGGTCTACGTCCTCATGGATGGACAGCCCGTCAAGAAGGATATTCGGCTGGGATCTTCCTCTGATACGATGAGCATCGTGGCAAGCGGTGACGTGGCGGAGGGCGACT
>Ga0075429_100001968_pt1 | contig 17077 bp, 19 predicted proteins | sample RhiMetdeltSRZDD3_FD_75295 | JGI IMG/M metagenome (GOLD analysis project Ga0075429, IMG submission 75295) | Populus rhizosphere microbial communities from Tennessee, USA - Rhizosphere MetaG P. deltoides SRZDD3 | ecosystem: Host-associated > Plants > Roots > Rhizosphere > Soil | place: USA... | reverse complement strand
CCGGGTCGCGGCGCAGCGTGGGCGGCAGCTGGAGCAGGATCGGGCCGAGCATGCCGCCCAGACCGGTGGCGACGCCGAGCAGTCGCGCGACCGGCTCGGCGGGCTCGGCGAGCCGCTTGATGTGGGTCAGGTAGCGGCTGGCCTTGACCGCGACGACGAACCCGTCGGGCAGCATGTCCCGCCAGTGCTCGAACGTCTCCCGCTTCGGCAGCCGGTAGAACGCGTTGTTCACCTCGACCGTGTCGAACTCGCGGGCGTAGTACTCCAGCCAGCGCCGCTGCGCCAGGTCGGCGGGGTAGAAGTCGCCGCGCCACTCGGCGTACACCCATCCTGACGTACCGACCCGGATCGCCATGCGCTCACCATCGCGCGCCCGGCCCGGCGCCCGCACCACGGTGCGTGTCCAGGGGGTCTACGTCTTGTCGGACATGAACAGCCGTCGGCCGAGCCGGGGCTGGATCCCGCGGCCCTTGCACTTGGTACAGGCCCGGGTGCCGTACGAGTACACCGCGCCGCGGTGGACGCCCTTGCCCTTGCAGCGCGGGCATTTCGAGTACGGGTGCAGCTTGAGCGAGGCGTAGTACCCGATCGCGCCGAGCGCGACGATGACGAACAGGACCAGCCCGGCGTCGGCGTTCGCGACGATGTCACCGGGTGTCGTCGGGCTCGGTGGCGGGGTCGACGGGCTGGCGGTAGGACGAGGTGTCGGTCCGACTGCCAGGGCGGCAGTCAGCGCGACCAGGGTGGCGGCGATCACCGCGCTCCCTGCACATTCGTGTCGGACATCCGTTAAGAGTGACGGTCATACGCGCTGTTCGCCAACCCTCGCCGATCGACCTGTGGATGCCGCGGCTAGGATTCCACCCCGTGGCGGACGCACCGATCGGGATCTTCGACTCAGGATTCGGCGGGCTGACCGTTGCCCGCGCGGTGCTGGACCAGCTGCCGCACGAACCGATCCTCTACCTCGGCGACACCGCCCGGCAGCCGTACGGGCCGAAGCCGATCGCCGAGGTCCGCGAGTACGCCCTGGAGTGCCTGGACCACCTGGTTGCGTCCGGCGTCAAGGCGCTGGTGATCGCCTGCAACTCGGCCAGTGCCGCGATGCTGCGGGACGCCCGGGAGCGGTACGACGTGCCCGTGGTCGAGGTGATCCTGCCCGCGGCGCGGCGCGCGGTCGCCGCCACCCGGAACCGTCGGGTCGGGGTGATCTGTACGCACGCGACCGCGACCTCGATGGCGTACGACGACGCGTTCGCGGCCGCGCCGCAGGTGGAGCTGACCACCCAGCCCTGCCCGCGCTTCGTCGAGTTCGTCGAGGCGGGCGTGACGTCCGGGCCGGAGCTGCTCGCGGTCGCCCACGAGTACCTGGACCCGCTGGTCCGGGCCGAGGTGGACACGCTGATCCTGGGCTGCACGCACTACCCGCTGCTGACCGGCGTGATCTCGTACGTGATGGGCGACGGCGTCACCCTGGTGAGCAGCGCGGAGGAGTCCGCCAAGGACATCTACGGCGTGCTGACCCGCAACGCCCTGCTGCGCGACGACGCGCTGCCGCTGCCGCGGCACCGGTTCGTCACCACCGGCGTCCCGGCCGAGTTCGCCGACATCGGCTCCCGGTTCCTCGGCCCGGTGCTCAGCTCGGTGGACCAGTTCGCCTGGCTGCGCTGACCCGTTTGGTGTAGCGGTGGCAGGGCACCCGGATCGGCGCGTCGACGCCGGTGGCCGGGTAGTCGAACGGGCCCTCGTCGGCCCAGCCCTGCCGGGCGTAGAACCTGCGCGCCCGCGCGTTGCCGGTGGCAACCGCGAGCCAGGCCCGCTGGTGCCCGTTTGCCGCGACCTGCCGCGCCGCCTCCGCGAGCAGCTGGACCGCAACGCCGGTCCCGCGGTGGTCCTTCGAGACGTAGACCTGCTCGACCTCGTCGCCGACCACCATCACGAACCCGGCGACGGCGTCGTCCACGGCCGCGACCGTGGTGTCGCCGACCCGGTCCGCCGCCCGGGTCCCGAACGACTCCTCGGTCCGGATCGCGACCAGCTGCTCGGGTACATGGCCGAGATGGCCGTCGCGCCACCCGTCGTACCAGATCGTCGCCACCGCCGGCGCGTCGCTCGGGCGGGCCGGTCGCAGCGTCACGGTTGACATGCGGGGCAGTGTAGTGACGAGCAGTAGTGACGAGCAGTAGTGACGAGCAGTAGTGACGAGCACGGACGTCGAGGAGGACGCGGTGGCGGAGGTTCCGCTGGAGATCGTCGAGCGGCTGCGGCCGCTGTGCCTCGCGCTGCCGGAGGCGTACGAGGAGGAGGCCTGGGTGGGGGCGCGCTGGCGGGTACGCAAGCACACCTTCGCGCACGTGGTCCGGATCGAGGCCGGGTACCCGCCGGCGTACGCCCGGGCCGCCGGCACCGACGGCCCGGTCACGGTGCTGACGTTCCGGGCCGCGGGACCGGAGCTCGACGCGCTGGCCCTGGCCGGCCACCCGTACGTCAAGCCCGGCTGGTTCCCGGACATCGTCGGGCTGCTGCTGGACGACGACACCGACTGGTCCGAAGTGGCGGAGCTGGTCGTCGAGAGCTACTGCGTGCTGGCGCCGCGCAAGCTCGCCGACCGGGTCGCCCGCCCGCGCTAGGGCCTTGCCCTACTGTTTCTCCGATGAGGCTCACCGTGATCGGCTGCTCCGGGTCGCTGCCCGGGCCCGACTCGCCCGCGTCGTCGTACCTGGTCAGCGCCGACGGCTTCCACCTGGTGCTGGACCTCGGCAGCGGCGCGCTCGGGGCACTGCAGCGGCACATCGGCGTCGACCAGATCGGTGCGGTCGGGCTGTCCCACCTGCACCCGGACCACTGCATAGACCTGTGCGGCCTGTACGTCGCGCTGCGGTACTCGCCGATCGCCCCGCTGCCGCACCGGATCCCGGTGTACGGCCCGGCCGACACCGCCACCCGGATTGCCCGAGCGTACGACCTGCCCGAGAACCCGGGCATGTCCGGTGAGATGGACTTCCTCGAGTGGAAACCGGAGCAGCAGGTCGGGCCGTTCGCGGTACGGACCACCCTGGTGGCGCACCCGGTCCCGGCGTACGCGATGCGCGTCGAGTACGACGGCCGGGTGCTCGTGTACTCCGGCGACACCGGCCCGACCGACGCGCTGGTCGAGCTGGCCCGCGGCGCCGACGTCCTGCTCTGCGAGGCGGCGATGCGCGAGGACGAGCCTGAGCTCCCGCCCGACCTGCACCTGACCGGCAGCCAGGCCGGCGATGTCGCCGCGCGCGCGGGGGTCGGCCGGCTGATCGTCACCCACGTGCCGCCCTGGTACGACCGCGCGTCCCAGGCAGCCGCCGCTCGCACCACCTACCCCGGCCAGGTCGACCCCGCCGAACCCGACCACACCTACCCCATCTGACTCGCTGCGCTCAGGGGGCTAGGGGGTCTGGCCGCGGGTGAAGTAGGCGGTCAGGGACTCGTCCAGTGCGGGGATGTCGACGGGGACGTTGCCGTTGCGGAGCGATTGGGTGGCGGCGTAGCCGGCGGCGACGGCCTGGCGGGCTGCGACGGGGGAGGTCAGCGTGGCACCGCCGTGCCGGACGAACCCGACGAACTCCGCGACCAGCCGCGGGTCCGCCCCGGCGTGACCGCCGGCAGTCTCCGGGATGTCGACCACCAGGTCGGCGTCGTCGCGGTAGTCCGACCGCCGGGCGTTCCACACCTTGACCACGCCACCCGGGGTGTCTCCGAAGTTCTCCATCCGCCCGTGGGTGCCGATCACGGTGTAGTTCCGCCAGTAGTCGGGTGTGAAGTGACACTGCTGGTACGTCGCGTACACCCCGTTGTCCAGGGCGAAGGTGGCCATGCTGAGGTCCTCGACGTCCATCACCGGGGCCAGCCCGCGCTGCTCCAGCGGCGGCCAGTTCTGCTCGGGCTTGACGAACTCGGCGAACCGCTGGTCGGACCGGTCCTGGCGGTCGGCGATTCCGCCGTACAGCACCAGGCCGCCCATCGCCGTCGCACGACGGGTGTACCCGCCGGCCAGCCAGTGCATCACATCGATGTCGTGGGCACCTTTCTGCAGCAGCAGGCCGGTGGTCTTGGACCGGTCCGCGTGCCAGTCCTTGAAGTAGAAGTCGCCGCCGTGCCCGACGAAGTGCCGGCACCAGATCGCCTTGACCTCGCCGATCGCGCCGTCGGCGATCAGCTCGCGCAGTGTGAGTACGACGGGCATGTGCCGCATGTTGTGCCCGACGTAGAGCCGGGTGCCGGTGCTCCGCGCGGTCTCCAGCACCCGGTCGCAGTCGGTCAGCGTGATCGCGAGCGGCTTCTCCACGAACACCGCGACACCGGCGGTGAGGAAGTCGATCGCCGGCCCGGCGTGCAGGTGGTCGGGAGTGGTGAGGAACACCCCGTCCAGGCCGAGGCCGAACAGCTCGCGGTGATCGGCGTACCCGGTGGCGTGCGGGAAGCTCCGCAGCGCCGCGTCCCGGCACGCCTCCGACGGGTCGCAGACCGCGACCACCCGCGTGTCCTGCGACGGGGCGTCCGCGTACCGCGCGATCGCGCTCCGGTTCCCCAGCCCGACGACTCCGAACCTCAGCTCACCGCTGCTCACCGCGTACCAGCCCCTGCGTGTCGTTGTTGGCCGAGCGTTGCCCGGCCCGTCATCTCATCATCACCACGTGCCCGTCGATCCACGCCACCGTGAGGGAACGTGAGCCTGCACTTCGTGGCGCTGGGTGACTCGACCACCGTGGGCGTCGGCGACCCGCTGGGTGGCAAGGAGGTGTCCAGGACCGGTGCCGGGGCCCTTCCCGGGCAGGGCTGGCGCGGCTGGGCCGCACTGCTGGCCGAGGCCCTGAACAGCTCGCAGACCGTGACGTTCACCAACCTCGCCAGCTCGGGCGCGACCGCGCCGCAGGTGGCCGCCGGCCAGCTGCCGTCGAGCGGCGGCGACCGGGTCGACCTGGCCTCGCTGATCGTCGGGGTGAACGACACCATGCGGTCCACCTTCGACCCGCTGCAGGTCCGCGACTGCCTGCACGAGTGCGCCGCCGAGCTGACCCGGCGCGGGGCGTTGCTGCTGACGGTGCGGTTCCACGACCACGGGCTCGTCTTCGGGCTGCCGGCCTGGCTGCGCCGGCCGCTGTGGCGCCGGCTCGAGCTGGTGAACGCGGCGTACGACGACCTGTACGCGACGTACGGCGGGATCCGGGTCGACCTGGCGGACTGCCCGGAGGTGTACAGCCGGCAGTTCTGGTCCATCGACCGGCTGCATCCCGGCGAGCGCGGGCACCGCACGCTGGCCCGGGTGTTCGCCGACCGGCTGGCCGGATGCGGGTTCCCGATCGCCGAGCCGCCATCGCTGGAGTGCGACGCGCAGAGCCCGCCGACGCCGTGGGGCGACGCGGTCTGGATGCTCCGCGAGGGCGCGCCCTGGGTCGGCCGCCGGGCCCGCGACCTGGCGCCCTGGGCGGCCCGGATGGCGGTCAGCGAGGCGCGCACGTCGTTGCGCAAACGGGAGCCGTCCGCGGCCTGACAGGACTCGGGGAAACATCAACCGCCCTACCCAAGGAGAACCAGGTGTCCGACACAGCAGGCGGCCTCGGCCGCAGGCAGTTCCTCAACCGCGGCGTGCTGACCGCCGCCGCCCTCGCCGCCCTGGGGCCGCTGGAGGCCCTCGGCGCCCGTACGGCGGGAGCGGCGCCGATGTCGAAGCGGCCCTCGAGCCCCGACTACGGTCCGCTGTACCCGGCCAAGGACCACACCACCGGCCTGGAGCTGATCGCGCTGCCCCGCGGGTTCGAGTACCTCACCTACGGCTGGACCGGTGACCGGATGGCCGACGGGATCGCGACGCCGCGGGCGCACGACGGGATGGCGGCGTTCCGGCGCCCGGACGGCAAGGTCGCGCTGGTGCGCAACCACGAGGTGTCGTCGGCGAGCGGTGCGTTCGCCAGCCCGTCGTACAACCCGCTGCTCGGCGGCGGCACCAGCACTCTGGTGTTCGACCCGGACGCCGGCGAGTTCCTCGAGTCCCGGGCCAGCCTGGCCGGGACCAACAACAACTGCGCGGGCGGCCCGACGCCGTGGGGCAGCTGGCTCAGCTGCGAGGAGACCACCGCCGTGGCGGCGAACGGCGTCCGGCACGGGTACGTGTTCGAGGTGCCGTACGACGGGTACGGCGACCCGGCGCCGATCAAGGCGATGGGCCGGTTCGCACACGAGGCGATCGCGGTCGACCCGGGCACCGGCATCGTCTACCTCACCGAGGACGCCACCCCGTCCGGGTTCTACCGCTACCTGCCGAGCAAGCCCGGCGCGCTGGCCCAGGGCGGCACGCTGCAGATGCTGGTGATCGGGTCCGACGCAGGCGGCTCCTACTCGACGTACGCCGACGGGACCGGCACCGAGTACGAGACCAGCTGGGTCACCATCGACCAGCCGGACCCGGCGCCCGGTACGACCTCGACGGTGCAGCAGGGCATCGCGAAGGGCGGTGCGGTGTTCCGCCGGCTGGAAGGCGCCTGGTGGGGCAACGACCGCTGCTACGTGGTGTCGACGAGCGGCGGGCCGAAGGGCCAGGGTCAGGTCTTCGAGTACGACCCGGCGGGCGAGACGATGCGGGTGCTGTTCGCGTCCCCGGACGCGTCGGTGCTGAACAACCCGGACAACATCTCGGTCAGCCCGCGTGGCGGCATCGTGCTGTGCGAGGACGGCAGCGAGTCGGAGTATCTGCACGGCCTGACCACCGACGGTGAGATCTTCCTGTTCGCGCTGAATCAGATCGTGATCCCGGCCGGCGGGGTACCGGGCAAGACCGTGGCGCCCGGCAACTATGCCGGGTCGGAGTGGTGCGGGTCGACGTTCGAGCCGAGGAACGGGAACTGGCTGTTCGCGAACGCGCAGACCCCGGGCATCACCTTCGCGATCACCGGTCCCTGGCGGCGCGGCTCCCTGTGACCACCCGGATCCGCCGCCCGGCCACGGCTGGGCGGCGGCTCCGGCCTCGGTAGTGTGCGGGTGTGAATGACCAGACGCCTGACAAGACCCGCCGCGGCGACGGCCGCGCCCCCGACCAGCTCCGCCCGGTGACGATCACCCGGCGCTGGCTCGAGCACGCCGAGGGGTCGGTGCTGATCGAGTTCGGCAAGACCCGGGTGCTGTGCGCCGCGAGCGTCACCGAGGGGGTACCGCGGTGGCGGAAGGGCTCCGGCCTGGGCTGGGTCTCGGCCGAGTACGCGATGTTGCCGCGGTCAACCAACACCCGCTCGGACCGCGAGTCGGTGAAGGGCCGGATCGGCGGCCGGACGCACGAGATCTCCCGGCTGATCGGGCGCTCGCTGCGCGCCGTCGTGGACTACAGGGCGCTCGGCGAGAACACGATCCTGCTGGACTGCGACGTGCTCCAGGCCGACGGCGGCACCCGCACGGCCGCGATCACCGGCGCTTACGTGGCCCTGGCGGACGCGGTCTCGTACCTGCGCGACCGCAAGGCGCTCAAGGGTGAGCCGCTGACCGGCTCGGTGGCGGCGGTGTCCGCGGGCATCGTGGACGGGACCGCGCTGCTCGACCTCGACTACGACGAGGACGTCCGGGCCGAGACGGACATGAACATGGTGCTCACCGGGGACGGCCGGTTCGTCGAGGTGCAGGGCACCGCCGAGGGGGAGCCGTTCGACCGCAAGCTGCTGGACGGCATCCTCGATCTCGGCATCGCAGGTTGTGCCGAGCTGACCCGGCTGCAGCACGAGGCACTCGCCCGATGACCAAGGTGCTGCTCGCGACCCACAACGCGAAGAAGCTGGTCGAGCTGCGCCGGATCCTCGAACCCGAGGTGACGGACCTCGAGGTGCTCGGTCTGGACGACGTCGAGTCGTACGACGAGCCGGCCGAGACCGAGCCGACGTTCGCGGGGAACGCGCTGCTGAAGGCCCGGGCCGCGGTGGCGGCGACCGGGCTGCCCGCGCTCGCGGACGACAGCGGGCTGTGCGTGGATGCGCTGAACGGGATGCCCGGCGTGCTGTCCGCGCGCTGGGCCGGGCCGGGCAAGGACGACGCGGCGAACAACGCGTTGCTGCTCGCCCAGCTGAACGACGTACCGGACGAGCGGCGGGGTGCGGCGTTCATCGCCGCGGTCGCGTTCTGCCGGCCGGACGGCACGGAGGACGTGGTGTCCGGTGACATGCCTGGCGTGGTGATCCGGGAGCTGCGCGGCGACGGCGGCTTCGGGTACGACCCGCTGTTCGTCCCGGCCGGGTACGACGTGACGTCGGCCGAGCTGCCTCCGGAGGAGAAGGACAAGCTCAGCCACCGCGGCAAGGCGCTGCGCGCCATCGCCCCGCTGGTCGCCGAGACCCTGGCATGACGGCAGTGTGTGCGCGGATCGCCAAGGATCGGGCCCGATCCTTGGCGATCCGCGCACACACCTGAGGGGAGAGGGATGCGGTTCGCGGGGAAGGACTTCAGAGCCGTCGCGAACGGCGAGATCACGGTCGCGTTCCGGCGCTGGGAACGGCCGCGGGTGGTCGCCGGCCGGGACTACCGCACCAACGCCGGCCGGGTCCGCGTCGATGCCGTCGATCGGGTGGCGCCGTCGCGGATCACCGACAAGGACGCCCGGGCCGCGGGCCGGGCGAACGCCGACGCGGTCCGTGCGGACGACCGCGGCGACGCGTCGTACCCGCTCTACCGGATCAGGTTCCACCTGGCCACCGACCCGGACGCCCGCGAGCTGCTCGCCGCGGACGACGACCTCGGCCCGGACGACCTGGCCGAGATCCGGCGCCGGCTCGACCGGTATGACGCGGCCGCATCGCACGGGGCGTGGACGGAGGCCACGCTGCGGATCATCGCGGCACAGCCCGAGCGACGCGCGCCGGACCTGGCCGAGCAGCTGGGCCGGGAGACCAAGCCGTTCAAGATCGATGTCCGCAAGCTGAAGAACCTCGGCCTCACCTACAGCCTCAAGATCGGCTACCGCCTGAGCCCCCGCGGCACGGCCTACCTGTCTTCGCTCGACGCAATGGCGTCCGAGGACATGGCGCGGACTCCGCACCCGTAGCGCGGATGTCAGCGGTGCCAGAGGAGGGACTCGAACCCTCACACCCGAAGGCACCGGCACCTAAAGCCGGCGTGTCTGCCGTTCCACCACTCTGGCCTGCGAACACCAATCCTAGGGCCGCTGGTCAGCGGTTCTGCAGGGCGTCGATGAAGACCTTCTTGATGTCGGCCGGGTCGCGGGCCACGTAGCTGCTGCCGCCGGTGGTCCGGGCGATCTTCTCCAGTGCCGGCGCGTCGACGTTCGGGCCCATCCCGATCGCGATCAGCCGGACCGGCCGGGCCGGGTCGCGCAGCCGCTGCAGCGTGGTGAGGGTGTCGTCCAGGCTCAGGTCGCCGGTGTCGGTGCTGTACCCGTCGGTGAAGATCATCACCGCGTTGACCGACCGGGGGTCGTAGCTGTCCTGCACGGTCCGGTACGCCGCGATCGCCGCGCTGTACAGGCCGGTCGGGCCGCCGACCTGGCCCTTCAGGCCGCTCAGCGCCTTGAGCATCTCCTGGCGCTGGTTGCCGCTGCCCACCTTCGCGTCCAGGCGGCGGATCGGCAAGAGTGGGGCCCAGTCGCGGTTGTCGCCGCTGAGCTTGGTGGAGATCGCCCACAGCCCGAGCTGGGAGTTGTTCGGGAACAGCGCGAGTCCGGCCTGCGCCGCCTCCGCGGTGAGGTCCATCCAGGTCTTGTCGCCGACCTTGGTCAGCATCGACGACGACGCGTCGATCACCGCGAGCGAGTGCGAGGACAGCGCGAGCGTCGCCCACTGCCGCAACGTCTTCTGGGCGACGTCGGCAGCCGGCTTCGGCAGCAGCGCCAGGTTGCCGACACCGCGGCCGCCGCTGAGCGGCTCGCCGGTCGCGGCCCGGAACCCGGCCGCGTCGAGTGCGCGGGCGGAGGCGTCGGACCGCAGCTCCTGCGCCAGCCGCTTGCCGGCCTCGGTGACCTTCTGGCCGTTCTCCTTGGCGGTGACCAGCATCGGGTAGTCGAACACCAGAGTGCCGGTGCCGGGAACGACCGCGCGCAGTCCGGAGTCCGGCCGCTTCTGCTGGAACGCGACGAACGCCTGCTCGGTCGCCGGTACGACGGTGCGGCTGTCGGCGAGGGCGGCCTTGGTGAACAGGCCGTCCACGTCGGTGTACGGCTTGGGCATCGAGCCGTACTTCTGCGCCAGCGGGACCAGGACCTGGCCGATCTGGGCGTCCGACATGCCGGTCTTGGCCCGCTCCGACTGGATCGCGAGCAGAGTGCCGGTGCCGGTCGCTGTGCCGAGCGGGTCGAGCAGCGCGGGCTCGGCGCTGGTGAAGACGCCCAGCCAGCTGCTGGTGCTGGCCAGCGCCTTGTCGGGGCCGACCAGGACCAGCGGGCTGGTGGCCAGCGACGGTACGGCGACAGCCGGCGCCGACTCGCCGTCGTCGGCGCGCGCCATCCACAGTGAGGAGTCCGGGACCCACAGGTCGGGCCGTCCGGTATCGCCCGTGGACACTGCGGACGCGACCTCTGCCGGCGTCGTGCTGTTCACCTTGAAGTTGGCGCAGGCCCCGCCGTCGTCCCGGCTGTGCAACGTCTTCGCGGCGGACTCGACCTGCGGCTGCAGCTCCGGCGCGACCGCGACCGTGACAGTGATCGGCTCGTCGCACTCGATCGCGCCGAGGTCGTCGGCACCGCCTCCGCCGTCACCGAACGAGCTGATCGCGAAGGCGCCACCGATCGCGAGCACAGCGAGGCCCGAGAGCGTCATGATCAACGCTCGATGGCTACGCGATGTGACCGCGGCTGAATGTCGTCCCATATCGGCGGCTTGTCTCCTCCCAGGCGGGCTGCCGCGCGCAGATTACCCGGGAAGGCATGGCCAGGCATAAGGTTCGCGTCCAGCGGATGCGATGGCAAGAATGTGGCGCAGCGAACACCCCGTGGCCGATATGGGACTTCTAAGGTCGAAAATGGCTCAGATTCTCACCGTGGGTGATTGCTCAGCGGACCAGGTGTGAGTACGCTTCACTCACAATGTGACCTAAATCACACCGAAATCGGTACTGGAATCCCGACAGGTGAGCCCGGTAACGGTGTAGCAACGCAGAGTCCTCAGATCCCGAGGTCGCGACGCAGCTTGGCGACGTGCCCGGTCGCCTTGACGTTGTACTGCGCGAGCTTGACCGCGCCGTCCGGGTCGACGACGAAGGTGGACCGGATCACGCCGGTGACCTTCTTCCCGTACATCGTCTTCTCGCCGTAGGCGCCGTACGCGGTCAGCACCTCCCGGTCCGGGTCGCTCAGCAGCGGGAACGTCACCCCATCGCGGTCGCGGAACTTGGCCAGCTTCTCCGGCTTGTCCGGCGAGATGCCGAGCACGGCGTAGCCGGACGCGGCCAGGCTGTCGAGCGAGTCGCGGAAGTCGCACGCCTGCGTCGTACAGCCCGGGGTCATCGCGGCCGGGTAGAAGTACACGATCACGGACTGGCCGCGTAGGTCCGCCAGCGACACCTTGTTGCCGTCGGCGTCGGACAGGGTGAACTCGGGAGCTTTGTCCCCGGCGGACAGGCGTGCGGCCATGGCAGAACCCTTTCGGTGCGCGCGTGTGGGTCGACTTGCACAGTGTGCCGCACCGCGATGGAGTGGTCGCATGCGGGCGATGACGGGAGTACCGGTCGCCCCCGGCCGACATCAAGGTCGTCGTCGACCTGCAAGACTGAGGGGAAGACCGTGAACGAGGAGGCAGAGGTGTCGACCACCAAGCCGACGGAGGCGCTCACTCCCGAGGAGATCGAGGCCGAGATCGCGGCGACCCGCGCCCGGCTGGCGTCCACGGTCGACGAGCTGGTCGACAAGGCGCACCCGCGCAACATCGCGAAGAGGCAGGTCGAGCGGGTCAGGTCGCAGATCTTCGACGAGAACGGCAGTCTGCGCGCACAGAAGGTCGGCTCTGTCGCCGGAGCGATCGCCGGCGTACTGGTGCTGCTGCTGCTCGTCCGCCGGCTGGTGAACCGGCGGTGAGCTCTTCCTCCCCGGGCAAGAAGCGGCGGCCGATCGAGGACAAGCTGCCGATCCGGATGCTGCACGACCGGGTGCTCGTCGCGCTCGACCCGGAGGTCGGCGAGCGCAAGTCGTCGGCCGGCATCCTGATCCCGGCCACCGCACAGATGGGCAAGCGGCTGGCCTGGGCGAAGGTGGTGGCGACCGGGGCGAACGTGCGCAGCGTCGAGGTGAACGACCGGGTGCTGTTCGACCCGGAGGACCGCGCCGAGGTCGAGGTCCGCGGTGACGACTATGTCCTGCTGCGCGAGCGGGACCTGCACGCGGTCGCCTCCGAGCGCCTCGAGGACGGTGCCACCGGCCTCTACCTCTGAAAGCCCTTGCGAAGACCGAACGGTCGTGCTTTTATTTTGCCATGGGCAAGGGTGAGGAGACCCGGTCGGCGGTGCTGGACGAGGCCATGCGGATGGCCAGCGCCGTCGGCATGCGTGGTCTCACGATCGGCTCGCTGGCCGATGCCACCGGGATGTCCAAGAGCGGGCTGTTCGCGCACTTCAAGTCCAAGGAGCAGCTTCAGCTCGATGTCCTCGACCACGCCGCCGCGCTGTTCGTGGACATGGTGATGCGACCGGCGTTCAAGGCGCCGCGGGGCGAGCCGCGGCTGCGCGAGCTGTTCGAGCGCAAGCTGATCTGGGACGGCGCCACCGAGGGCGTACTCCCGGGCGGCTGCATCTTCACCAGCCTGGCAACCGAGCTGGACGACGAGCCCGACTCGCCGCTGCGGGACAATCTCGTCCGGCACGAGCGCGACTGGCTCGAGGCCGTCGCCATCATGTTCGCCGGCGGGGTGACCGAAGGGCAGTTCGACGAGTCTGTGGAGCCGGCCCAGTTCGCCTACCAGGTGCACGGCATCATGCTCGCGCACCACCACGCCAGCCGGCTGATGCGCGCTCCGGATGCCGAGCAGCGCGCCCGTACCGCCTTCGAGTCGCTGCTGCGGTCCGTCCGCGTTCGGCAGCCCGTCTGACCTACCATCCCTGCGTCCGAGGAGTACCGATGTCGTCACAGAAAAGCACGACCGTTCGCACTAGTTTTGCGAGGCGGCAGCGTGCGGTCCAGACCGCGTTCGGCGTCCTGGAGCGGGTCGCGCCCCCACTCGGTGCGCGCTGGGCCGAGCGGCTCTGGTTCACCCTGCCCGCGGTCCCGGCCCGGGCCCGGCGCGCCCGGGTCGACCTGCCGCCGGGGGAGTCGTTCGTCGTGGACCACGAGGGACACGACGTGCGCGGCTTTGCCTGGGGCAGCGGCCCGCCGGTGTACCTGGTGCACGGCTGGGGCGGCTGGGGCCTGCAGCTCGCGGCGTATGTGCCACCGCTGGTCGGCGCCGGATTCCGGGTCATCACGTACGACGCGCTCAGCCACGGCGTGTCCGATCCCGGCCGGCACGGTCCGCGCAGTACCACCCTGCTGGAGATGGCCGACGTGCTGCACACCGTCGTACGCCGGTTCGGCCCGGCCCACGCGGTGGTGGCGCACTCGATCGGCGCGGCGGCGACGGCGCACGCGATGCGCGAGGGGTTCGAGCCCGGCCGGCTGGTCTTCGTCGCCGCCGCGAACAGCTTCGACGACAGCGTCGACGTGTTCGCCCGGATGCTCGGCTTCGGCCCGCGGATCCGGCGCCGGCTGCTCGAGCGGTTCGTCCGGCGGATCGGCGTACCGATCCAGCACTTCGACGTCAGCGGGATCGGCGCTGACCTGCTCGCCACCGAGGGCACGCTGCCGCCGCTGCTCGCGATCCACGACCGGGACGACCATGAGACCCCGCACTCCGGCTCGGTGACGATCACCGAGGGCTGGCCGGACGCCGTCCTGCGCAGCACCGACGGGCTCGGCCACCGGCAGGTGCTCTGGCACCCGGTGCTGGTCGCCGAGGTGACCGACTACCTGGCCCGGCCCGCAGCCGCCGATCACGAGCAGGACAGAATGGCCGGGTGATCCACGCCCCGATCTCGGCCACGCTGCCGGACTTCCCCTGGGACAAGCTCGCGCCGTACAAGGAGAAGGCGGCCGGCCACCCGGACGGCATCGTGGACCTGTCGATCGGCAGTCCCGCCGACCCGGTCCCGGCGCTGATCCGCGACGCGCTGGCGGCCGGCTCGGACGCCCCGGCGTACCCGACCACGATCGGAACCACGCAGATGCGGGAGGCGGCCGCGGGCTGGATGGCCCGGCGGCTCGGCGTGACCGGGGTCGATCCGCGGACCCAGGTGCTGCCGGTGATCGGCAGCAAGGAGCTGATCATGCTCCTTCCGACGCTGCTCGGCGTCGGGCGTGGCGACACGGTGCTGATCCCGGAGCTCGCGTACCCGACCTACGAGGCCGGCGCCGCGCTGGCCCGGGCGACGACGGTGCCCTGCGACGACGTGGCGTCGTACGACGCGTCGGCGGTGCGGATCGCTTACCTGAACTCGCCGCGCAACCCCAGCGGCCAGACGCTCGGCGCCGACGAGCTCCGGGCGGTGGTCGAGTGGGCGCGGGCCGGGGACGTGCTGCTGGTCAGCGACGAGTGCTACGTCGAGTTCGGCTGGGACACAGCACCGGTGTCGGTGCTGCATCCGGACGTCTGCGGCGGCAGCTTCGACAACCTGCTCGCGGTGCACTCGCTGTCCAAGCGGTCCAACATGGCCGGCTACCGGACCGGGTTCGTGAGCGGCGACGCCCGGGTGGTCGGCGAGCTGCTCGCGGTACGCCGGCATGCCGGGCTGATGGTGCCGACCCCGATGCAGGCCGCGATGGCCGCGGCGTACGCAGACGACACGCACGTCGACGAGCAGCGGGCCCGGTACGCCCGTCGCCGCGACGTGCTGCGCCCCGCGCTGGAGCAGGCGGGCTGGCGGATCGAGCATTCGGAGGGTTCGCTGTACCTGTGGGCCACACACCCGTCATACGACGCGTACGGTTCGGTCGGGGCGCTCGCCGACGACGGCATCGTGGTCGCGCCGGGGACCTTCTACGGATCGGAAGGGGCCCGGCACATCCGGGTCGCGCTCACTGCGAGTGACGAACGTATCGACGCGGCAGTTTCCCGGCTCGCGCAACTTCATCGAGGCTAACGGCGTCTTGGGTTGTAGACGGCTGAGACGATCGGAGCGAGGATGCTCCGCCAGGGGAGAGGAACCGGCTGCGTGATCCGCGCGATGATCGGCACACTGACCACCGTGGTGGCACTCGCGACCACGACCACCTCGGCCGCGGCCCCGCCCGGGAGTCCGTCGGAGACCCCGCCATCGCCGGCCGGCATCTCGCCGACCGGCTCACCGACCGAGTCGCCCTCGGACCCGACGCCGAGCGTGACCCCGACCACGACCCCGACCACGACGCCGACCACGACCCCGACCCCGACCGTCTCGCCGACCGTGCCGCCGGTGTCCTCGGTGCCGCCGCGGACCAGCGCGGCTGCCGTCGTCCTCACGCTGGACGCGCCGAGCCCGCAGTCCCAGTGGGAGGACCGGCCGGTCCGGCTGTCCGGCCGGCTCAGCAACCAGGCGTCCTGGTCGGTGTCGCTGTGGCGGCTGATCTCCACCGGCTGGACGCGGATCGGCTACGTCAAGGCGAACCAGGGCGAGTTCGCGGTCACCGTGCGGCCGCCGTCGCCCGCCACCTGGACGGTGAAGGCGGTGCTCGGCGCGAAGCCGACGGACCCGGTCCAGTCCGGGCTGCGCAGCATCTCGGTGAAGAACCGCACCATCACGCTGAACCGGCCGGCGTCGGCGTACACCGCGCTGACCGGCGTCACCATGACCGGCCGGGTCACTCCCGCGGAGCCCGGCCGCCAGGTGATGCTGGAGTACCGGTACGGCACCGGCTGGCGCGGGCTGCGGCTCGGCACCGTGGACAGCGCCGGGGTGTTCCGGATCCGCGTGCCGGACAACTTCCCGAAACGCTGGACGGTGCGGGCCCGGACCTTCGAGTCGCCGTCGTCCGCGATCGAGTACTCGGGCTCCGCGACCTTCGACGTCAAGGCCTACCTCTGGCCGAGGGTGTTCGCGGTGTCCGCCGCCGACATCCCGCACACGTACCGTTCCGGCTGCCCGGTCGGGCCGTCGAACCTGCGCCGGCTGACACTCACCCACTGGGGTTTCGACAAGCGGCTGCACCGCGGTGAGCTGATCCTGCGCGATAACGCGGTGCAGGACCAGATCGCGGTCTGGAACGCCTCGATCATCAACCGGTTCATCGTCCGCGGCATGCACCGGGTCGACGTGTACGGCGGTAGCGACATCCGCTCGATGGAGGCCGACAACACCTCGGCGTTCAACTGCCGCACGGTGACCGGCAACCCGTACGCGCTGTCCCCGCACTCGTACGGCTACGCGATCGACATCAACACCGTCGAGAACCCGTACCTGGCGGTGAACGGTGTCTGGTACCCGAGCAACGGTCTGTCCTACCGGGACCGCTCGATCGTCCGCACCGGCATGCTGTTCAGCGGCAGCACGCCGACGCGGGCGCTGAACGGCCGCGGCTACCTGTGGGGTGCGACGTGGCGGAACCCGGACTACCAGCACTTCCAGCCGCGGTGAGGCTCGCGCTCGCGGCCGGCGTCGCACTGGCACTGACCACGTTCGCCGGGTGTGCGGACGACCCGCCCGCCGCCTCGCCGTCGGTGACCGCGGATCCGTCCACGGCTGCCGCGTCCGCCGGGCCGGTCACCCCGACCGACGCCGGGCAGCCGCCCGAGACCCCGGAGCCGGCGACCGCACCACCGCCCGCGTCGGCCGGACCCCTCGGCAGCAAGAACGTGCCCGCGCCGGCGGTGCTGGGCCGGGGCTGGAAGGTGTACGCCGACCCGGGTGGCGCCGAGGCCGGCTTCCTCGGCAACGGCACCTGGACGCGGCGCCGCGACCCACACCAGGCGGCGTACGAGGCGCTCCCGATCGGTTGCGCGAGACCGCTGCCTGACACCGCGCTGCCGGTACCGCGGTACGCGCTGCAGGGCAGCTACCGCAACCCGCGTGGCGGACCCGCCCAGGTGCTGGTGCTGCGGTTCGGCTCCGCCGGGCAGGCCGC
>Ga0075429_100001963_pt1 | contig 17082 bp, 13 predicted proteins | sample RhiMetdeltSRZDD3_FD_75295 | JGI IMG/M metagenome (GOLD analysis project Ga0075429, IMG submission 75295) | Populus rhizosphere microbial communities from Tennessee, USA - Rhizosphere MetaG P. deltoides SRZDD3 | ecosystem: Host-associated > Plants > Roots > Rhizosphere > Soil | place: USA... | reverse complement strand
GCGTGGACCGCGCGCGAGGCCGAAGCGCTGCCCGACAGCGTGCGCGCCAAGCTCGTCGCACGCACGCTGGATGAGAAGTTCTACTACGACACGCGCTACGGCTCGCCGCTCGCCTACGTCCGCGCGATCGACCTGCTGGGTGCGCGTGGCGTGAAGAGCGTGAAGGGCAAGCGCATCGCCGACTTCGGCTGCGGCATGTTGGGCCAGCTCCGGCTCTTGGCGGAGTCGGGTGCGCACGCGGTGGGCGTGGACGTGGACCCGCTGCTGACGGCGCTCTATTCCGAACCTGGCGACCAGGGACCCGTGGGTACCGGCAGCGTGCGGCTGGCGATCGGCCAGTGGCCCGCCACACCCGAGATGCTGGGCGCGGTGGGAGGTGAGCTCGATCTCTTCATCAGCAAGAACACGCTCAAGAACGGCTACCTGCACCCTGCCGAGAAGGTGGACCCGCGCATGCTCGTCCACCTCGGTGTGAGCGACAGCGAGTTCGTGGCGGCACTGAGTCGGAGCGTGAAGAAGGGCGGGCACGTGCTCATCTACAACCTCTGTCCTGCGCCGGCCGCCCCCGGCAAGCCCTACATCCCCTGGGCCGACGGTCGCTGTCCGTTCCCGCGTGCCGACTGGGAGCGTGCCGGCTTCAAGGTGCTCGAGTTCGACCGCGATGATTCGCCGGCAGCCCGCGAGATGGGACACGCGATCGGCTGGGACGCGGGCGGCATGAAGCTCGAGACCGACCTGTTCGCGACCTGGAGCCTATTCGAGCGACGCTGACGCCGAGGGCCGGTCGGAGGGCGTGAACCGTGCGGCCGGGGACGGGCAGGACGCTCGCCGAGTGCGCACAGGGCCCGCGCGGGCCGCTATGGCATTCGCGGCGCGCAGGATGGCCGAGTCGCGCCGACTGCTGACCGGCGGCGTTGCGAAATCCTTCTCATTGCCGCCCCGGCACGGGCTCCGGTATCCTGCGGCATCTCAAGTAACGCGCCCCCGCCGCCGTTCGCTCTCCGGCGTCGCGGATGGCCGCGCATTTCCCCTCCTCCCTTGAGGAACCCATGTCCGCCGCACGACCGCTCACGCTTGCCGACGTCGCGGTGCCGCGCTCCTCTGCGCTCACCGATGTGCTGCTCGTGACCGCCGCCTCGCTCTTGACCGCCGCCGCCGCCCAGGCCGAGATCCGCCTGCCATGGACTCCGGTGCCGATCACGGGGCAGACGTTCGCCGTGCTGCTCACGGGTGCGGTGCTCGGCGCGCGCCGCGCGTTCCTCGCCATGTGCCTGTACCTGGCCGAGGGCTCGGCGGGGCTGCCGTTCTTCGCGGGTGGCGCGGCCGGGTTCGCGCGGCTGCTCGGCCCCACGGGCGGCTACCTGATCGCGTTCCCGTTCGCCGCCGCACTCACCGGGCTGCTGGCCGAGCGCGGCTGGGATCGCCGGCCGATCACCATGTTCGCGGCGATGCTCTCCGGCAGCACGATCATCTTCGCGCTGGGCTTGGCACAGTTGAGCGGGTTCGTGCCGCAGGGTGCACTGCTCGCGAGCGGGCTGCTGCCGTACATCCCCGGCGACATCCTCAAGTCGGCGCTGGCCGCCGGGCTGTTCCCGGCGGCATGGAAGTTCGTGTCGCGTTTCGAGGGCCGCGCGTGAGCGTTCACACCATCGCCGTCCTCGGGGCGGGGATCATGGGTCGTGGCATCGCCTACGTGGCGGCGCTCGGCGGTTACGACACGTTGCTCCAGGACACGAACCGCGACCAGTTGGACCGCGGTGCCAACGACATCAGCGCGATCCTCGAAAAGGGCGTGGCGACGGGCAAGGTGTCCGACACCGAGGCCCTGACCGCGCGCAAGCACCTGCGCACGGTCACCTCGCTCGAGGAGGCCGCCCGGCACGCCGACCTGATCATCGAGGCGGTGCCGGAGCGCATCGAGCTCAAGATCGAGATCTTCGCGCAGCTCGACCGGTTCGCGCCCCCGCACGCCATCTTCGCCAGCAACACCTCGTCGCTCAGCATCACCGAGATGGCCGGTGCCACCCGGCGCGCTCCGCAGGTGGTCGGGCTCCACTTCTTCAATCCCGTGCACCGCATGAAGCTGGTCGAGATCGTGCGCGCGCTCGAGACCAGCGACGGCACGATCGCCCTGTGCCAGGAAGTCGCGGCGCGCATGGGCAAGGAGTGCGTGACCGTGCGCGAGTCGCCGGGGTTCGTGACCAGCCGCATCAATGCCATGATCGGCAACGAGGCGTTCTACATGCTGCAGGAGGGCATCGCGAGCGCAGCCGACATCGACAAGGCGATCAAGCTCGGGCTCAATCACCCGATGGGACCGTTCGAGCTGGTGGACCTCGTGGGCCTCGACACACGGCTCTCCATCCTCAAGTTCCTGCACCGGACACTGGGCGAGAAGTTCCGCCCGTGCCCACTGATCGAGCAGTACGTGGCCGGCGGCCGACTCGGCCGAAAGAGCGGCCGCGGCGTCTACGATTACTCGCCGCCACCGGCGACGGTCGGGTCGTAACCACCACGGCCACTCGTCCGCGATCGTCGCGGGCGCGGGCCAACCGGAGTACTCGCTCCGGGACACCAAGTACACGGAACCGGCCTCCGCGGGGCCGGGACACCGAACGGGGAACCGCGTGGCACGCGCAGGGCAGAAGCAGGTGAGCCGGAAGAAGCGCCGGACAGTCGCGCGCAACAAGCGTGTCGAGCGTCCGCGCGCGAAGCCCGCACGCGGCAGCACCACGCGGACCCGCAGCGTCGCGAAGGCGCGCCAGAAGCAGCTGCGCGTCGCGAAGCAGCGCGTGAAGCAGAAGCTCGCCTCGGCCAAGCGCGCGCTCAAGGTCGCGGTCGCCAAGCGGATCGTGAAGAAGCGCGTCGCGTCCGTGAAGCGTGCGGTCGCCAAGCGCCTCACCCGCGCCCGCGCCCGCGTGAAGTCGGCGAGCAAACGCTCGACGGCTGCGCGCAAGGCACTCACGAAGCTCGTGGCCAGGCGCGTGACGAAGACCGTGAAGGTCGCGAAGAAGCGCGCCACGTCCGCCCAGCAGGCGTTGCGCAAGCGCGTGGCCAAGCGCGTCAAGTCCGTGACGTCGGCGATCAGGCGCGCCGCTCGCACCGCGACTCCGCGCCGCGCTCCGCTGAAGGCTGCGCGCGTCGTGCCGCCAGCGTTCGCCGCCCAGCGTGCCAACGCCACGGCGCGTGAGGAGCTGCTGTTCGAACTGCAGCGCGCACGCGCAAGTGTGAAGGCTGCCGTTCAGGGCGTCGCCGCGGGCCTGGCGGAGCGCCCCGTCGCGCCCGGCAAGTGGAGCGTCAAGGAGATCGTGCTGCATCTGGCGGAGCGCGATCGCGTCCGGCTGGAGGAGTTCTCACGCACGCTCGGCGGGCAGCCACGCTCGTGGCTGGGGAGTTCGCACGCGGAGGAAGCCGAGGTGAACGAATTGCACCTGGCACCGTTGCGCGCGCACAGCTGGGACGACGCGCTGCGGCGCCTCGACACCATGCGCGAGCAACTGTTGCTGCGGCTCTCCGAAGTGCCGGCCGAGCCCGATGACGTGTGGCGCCACGGCCACCCGTTCGCCGACATGATGTGGGCGCTGCCCGGACACGACCGGCTTCACGCCGGCCAGATCAAACTCGCACGCATCGGGGCCAACGACCCCGTGGAGGACTGACGATGTCCGGAACCCTCGCCCCCGTGAAGCCGGGACGGCTCATCATCAACGGGGAGTCCGTGGACGCCGCTTCCGGCGCCACGTTCGAGACGCGGAACCCTGCCACCGACGAGCTCATCACCACGGTGGCCGAAGCCGGCATCGAGGATGTCGACCGCGCCGTGCGCGCCGCGCACGCCGCGCTCGAGGGCCCGTGGGCGAAGATGAAGCCCATCGACCGCGCCCGCGCGCTGTGGAAGCTGGGCGACCTCGTGCTGCAGAACGCCGACGAGCTGGCGCGCCTCGAGACCCTCGACAACGGCAAGCCGATCTTCGAATCGCGCCTCGTGGACATCGACACCGTCGCGCGCTGTTTCCATTACTTCTCGGGCTGGGCCACGAAGCTGACCGGCGACACCAACAGCGTGAACCCCGGCTGGTTCACGTACACGCTGCGCGAACCGGTGGGCGTGGTGGGCGCGATCATCCCCTGGAACTTCCCGATGATCATGGTGGCCTGGAAGGCGGCACCCGCACTGGCCTGTGGCAACACCATCGTCATGAAGCCCGCCGAGCTCACGCCGCTCACCGCCATCCGCATCGGCGAGCTGGCGCTCGAGGCCGGCATCCCCGCCGGCGTGTTCAACGTGCTGCCGGGGAAGGGCCGCATCGCGGGTGAGGCGCTCGTGAAGCATCCGCTCGTGAGCAAGATCAGCTTCACCGGCTCCACCGAGGTCGGCCAGCACCTGATGCGCACGGCGGCCGACACGCTGAAGAAGCTCACGCTCGAGCTGGGCGGCAAGTCGCCGAACATCGTGTTCGCCGATGCCGACCTGGACGCCGCGGTGAAGGGTGCGACCACGGGGATCTTCTACGGCAAGGGCGAGGTGTGCGGGGCCGGCTCGCGCGTGCTTGTCGAGAAGGGCGTGTACGACGACTTCCTCGCGAAGCTCGTCGAGCGTGCGAAGAAGCTCGTGCCCGCCGATCCGCTCGATCCCAAGACGCGTCTGGGTTCGCTGGTCTCGCGCCAGCAGATGGAGCGGGTGCTGGGCTATGTCGAGACCGGCGTCAAGGAGGGTGCCCGGCTCGTGGCCGGCGGCCAGGCGCAGCCGGTCAACGGCAAGGGCGCGTTCGTCCAGGCGACCGTGCTGGCCGACGTGGACAACAAGATGAAGGTCGCGCAGGAGGAGATCTTCGGCCCCGTGCTGAGCGTGATCCCGTTCGACGGCGTGGACGATGCGATCGCCAAGGCGAACGACGTGTTCTACGGGCTCGCCGCGGGCGTGTGGACGCGCGACCTGAAGAAGGCACACACGGTGACGCGCCGGCTGGCGGCGGGCACGGTGTGGGTGAACATGTACGGATTCTATGACCCGGGCATGCCGTTCGGCGGCGTGAAGGGCTCGGGATTCGGCAAGGACCTCGGTGAAGCCTGCCTGCACGAGTACACGCAGGTGAAGAGCGTGTGGTTGAACCTCGAATGACCCCGTGAGGATGCGGCCATGGGCCGATTGAGCATTGTCGTGCTGTTCACGCCCGAGATCGCACGACAGAAGGAATTCTACGAGAAGAGCCTGGGTCTCGCACCCGCTGCAGCCGCAGCGCGGTGGGTGCAGTTCGGCACGCGCGATGCCGCACTCGCGCTGCGCCCGCTGCCCGGCGGCGAGACGCCACGCATCGAGCTGGGCTTCGACGTGCCGTCTCTCGACGAGCGGCTGGCCGTGCTCAAGTCCCGTGGCGTGGAACCGGTGGCCGAGCTGGAGGAGTCTCCGGATTGCCGGATCGCACGCGTGCTGGACCCCGAGGGCAACGTGGTCCAGCTGGTCGAGCGCCGGAAGCCCACGAGCACCGGCACGTGGCCGCGGCTCTCGCACGCCATCGTCAACGCCCAGTCGTTCGAGGCGTGCGCGCACTTCTACCACGACGCGCTCGGCTTCAAGATGTCCGAGGAGCGCGAGCACTGGATCGAGTTCGACACCGGCGAGGCGAGCCTGACGCTGCACGCGTGGCGGGACGCTGACGGCCTGCCACTGGCGCCGGACCAGCGCGTGTCGTTCGCGCTCATGGACGACGACCTCGACACCTGGGCCGACGAACTGCGAGGCCGCGGCGTGCGCTTCGCGACCATTCCCACCGAAGAGGAGCTGGGCCGCTTCGCCGAGGTCGAGGACGCGGACGGCTGGTTCGTCGTGCTGCGCGGCCCTTCGCCCGAGGTGCCCATCGAAGAGGAGCTCGCACAGGACTTCGCCGACGAGGACGACACGCGTATCGAGCAGATCCGCCGCACGGGCGACGGTGAGCCCGGCGCGCGCCCCGGATTCGGTGGGCGCAAGCTCGCGCGCAAGAAAGTGGAGCGCGTGGCGACCAAGGGCTTCGATGCGCTGCAGAAAACACGCGAGGCCGATCGCGGCGGGTTCTCGCCCGGCGGCGGCGCTGGCGCCGGTGGCGGAAGCTCGCGGCCGTTCTCGCCGCGCCCCGACCGCCCATTCTCGCCGCGTCCGGACCGTCCGCCCGGTGCAGGCCCGAGCGGGCCTCGGCCGTTCACGCCGCGCCCCGATCGTCCGCCCGGAACCGGCCCGTCCGGCCCGCGACCCGATCGCCCGTACACGCCGCGCCCCGATCGTCCGGCGGGAGCGGGTGGCTCGCGTCCGTTCACGCCCCGCCCTGACCGTCCTCCGGGTGCGGGTCCGCGTCCGGATCGGCCGTTCACGCCTCGTCCCGACCGACCGCCGGGCAGCGGTCCTTCGTCGCGCCCGCCGCGGCCCCCGGGCAGCAGCGGTCCGTCACGGCCGCCGGGCCCCGGCGGTCCGCCGCGTGGCCCGCGTCGCGACGAACGCTGACTTCCTGAGCGAAAGGAACAACTCCCAGATGGAGACGCGTCGCGTCTACCTGGCGGGTGCGGTGCGCACGCCCATCGGCAACTTCGGCGGCGCACTCGCCGCGAGCAGCGCCGCCCAGTTGGGCGGCGTCGCTGCGAGCGGCGCGCTCGCCAAGAGCGGTGTGCCCGCATCGGTCGTGGACGAAGTGGTGTTCGGCCACGCTCGCCAGGCCGGCAATGGCCCGAACCTCGCGCGGCAGGTCGTACGCCGCGCAGGGCTCGCCGACGCCGTGCCCGCGTACACGATCAACAAAGCGTGTGCGAGCGGCATGCAGGCGGTGGTGAGTGCCGCGCAGCTCGTGATGCTGGGCCAAGCGCACGCGGTGCTCGCCGGCGGGACCGAGCACATGAGCAGCATCCCCTACCTGGCCATGGACGTGCGCTGGGGCAAGAAGCTGGGCGACGAGCCGCTCCTGGACGCGATGTACCGCGACGGCTACTTGTGCCCGCTCTGCGACCAGCTGATGGGCGAGACCAGCGAAACACTCGCCACGGAACACGCGATCTCGCGCGAGGAGCAGGACCGCTACGCCGTGCGCAGCAACCAGCGCGCCGCACGCGCGTGGGACGAGGGCCGCTTCGCGGCCGAGATCGTCCCGGTGAGCGTGGGCGAGGGCAAGCGCGCTTCCGTGGTGGATCGCGACGAGCACTTCCGCGGCGACGCCACGCTGGACGACATGGCGAAGCTCCGCCCGGTGTTCCGAAAAGACGGCAGCATCACCGCCGGCAACGCCAGCGCGATCACCGACGGCGCGGCTGCGCTCATGGTGCTCTCCGAGGAAGCGGTCCAGCAGCACAACACCACGCCCCAGGCCGCCGTGCTCGGCTGGACAAGTGTCGGCGTGGACCCCGCGCGCATGGGCCTAGGGCCGGTGCCGGCCGTGCAGAAGCTGCTCGCGAAGCACGACCTGAAGCTCGAACAGGTGGACCTGATCGAACTGAACGAGGCGTTCGCCTCGCAGGTGCTCGCCTGTGACCGCGAGCTCAAGATGGACCCCGAGCGCCTGAACGTGAACGGCGGCGGCATCGCGCTGGGGCACCCCACCGGCTGCAGCGGCGCGCGCATCCTGGTCGGCCTCGTGCACGAACTGACGCGCACGAAGAGTCGCTACGGCATCGCGACACTGTGCGTGAGCGGCGGGCAGGGGATGGCGGTGCTGGTGGAGCGGGTGTGAGCGCGGACACGATCCTGCACGACATCACCGATGGCATCGCCGTAATCACGCTCAACCGCCCCGACAAGCTGAATGCGTTCGCGGGTGACATGCGCGAGCGTCTGATCGAGGCGCTCGATCGCGTCGCCGCGAGCCGCGACGTGCGCGTGCTGGTCATCACCGGCGCAGGCAAAGGCTTCTGCTCGGGTGGCGACGTCCAGCACATGGTGGACTTGAAGTCCCGCCACGCGGGTTTCGACGCGCTGGAGCCGCTGCTCGAGGCCGGGCGCGCCATCGTCACGCGGTTGGCGGCGTTCCCGTACCCAGTGATCGCCGCGGTGAACGGCGTGGCGGCGGGCGCGGGCTGCAACCTGGCACTGGCCTGCGACGTGCGACTGGCCTCCACCGAAGCGCGTTTCGGCGAGACGTTCGTGCGCATCGCGCTGCACCCGGACTGGGGCGGCACGTACCACCTGCCACGGCTCGCAGGGACGGCAGCCGCGCTCGACCTGTGCTGGACCGGCGACGTGATCGACTCGGTGGACGCGCTCCGGCTGGGGCTGGTGCAGCGCGTGTTCCCCGCGAAGGAGTTCGACTCGCGCTGGCGCGAGTACGCCGCGAAGCTCGCCGCCGCGCCGGCCACAAGCGTGCGCGCGATCAAGCGCACGCTGCTCGCGTCACGGCATGCGACGCTCGAGCAATGCTTGGACGCCGAGGCCGCGGCCCAGGCTGCGTGTTGGGCCAGCACGGACTCCGACGAGGGCCTCGCGGCATTCGTCGAGAAGCGCACGGCGAAGTACGGCGCGGGGCCGGAGCCCGCGGAAGCGGCGCCGTCGGCGGCAGCGAGGCGGTTCGAGTAGGGGTTGCCACGTGGGCTGAGCTCGTCGTGATCGAGCTGAGCAGTGCGCGGGGGATGCACGAGCGGACTCACGTGACCCAAGTGGTTCGAGTCCCATTGCAGTGCGGCTTGATTCCAGACACCCTCCCGCTGCGTCCGGGAGTTTTCAGGCCTTTTCACTGATTTGCCCTGTGGAGGCCATCGCATGCGGCACAGAGGAAGGAAGCCATTCCCGGGCTGGGCACCCCTTCTTGGCGGCTTGTTGGGACTGTCCATCTCGTGCGCCAGCTCCGGGGCACGCTTGGCTACGGGCCCATTGGTCGCTGAGCGTTCGTATCCGAATCGGAAGGCCCTGACACTTCAGCTTGACCTTCGGCCGATCGACATTCCCGCTAGCCATCTACCCCTCTGTGTCGACCCAACTGTCCCAACGTCGGGGGATGCCGGAACTTTCGGAACTGAGGACTGGCTCGCCCAGTTTCCAGACTCACTTGTTGTCCGTGCACCTCGCGATACGCGAGATGTTCTGCTGGTGCTATGGACACCGAAGGAGGCTTCGAGTGTCCACGTGTGGATCGGGTATCCGTTCACCTATGTCGTCGACCAACACTATCGCAAGCCGGCGGGTCAGGACCGCCTCATCCTAAGTTGGAGTCTCGCCGATTCCTCCCTCAGGAGAGTGCCTGGTGGTTTCTACGCAGTTGGTGCGACTGTTGGAGCGACAACCAACGGTGGAGTTGTGATTCTCGAAGAGTAGGCCGCCCATTTGGTGGCTTCCTGCATGCGCCGAAGTTCTGATAGCTGACCCCCAACCCATCGGAAGTCGAACCTCGATCGGCATGCCACAGCACGCCCGCGTTTCCTGCCCATGAATCCGCTGTCAGTCACGGCATGCGACGCTCGAGCAGTGCCTCGATGCCGAGGCGGCCGCATAGGCGACGTGCTGGGCCAGCGCGGACTCGGGCGAAGGGCTTGCTGCGTTTGTCGAGAAGCGTGCGGCGAAGTTCAGAGCGGAGTCTGTTGCTGGCGACACGGCACTTTCAGCGGCGGCTCGGCGGTTCGAGTAGCGCCGGTGACAGGTCGGGGCTCCAACCCTGAGTTGACGGTAGGACGAAGCTCAGCGCCCTACGACCACACTCTCTCAGTGCTTGAGGATCGAGTTCGCGGTCAGCGTGTCGCCGGCGGCGATCAGCGCGATGGCGCGGTCGGCGAGCGCGCGGCTCACCGAGTCCCGAGCGGCGATCCGGTAGCACGCGGCGTCGCGCAGCGCACCCGCGCGAAGCCCACACGCGGCGCGCGCGGCGGCGCGCCAGCGGTACGCGTTCGCGTACCAAGGGGCGATCATGAGCGACTCGTCGAGGCGCTTGGCGTAGTCGGCGTTGTCCGCGCGCGCCACGCTCCGTTGCATCAGGTTGCGCGCACCGCGCGCGCGGCCGTCCGCGGCCTGGGGCACGGCCAGCGGTTCGGGCAGTCGCGCGGCCAGTCGCAGGATGCGCTCGCGCACCGAGCCCTCGTCGCCGAGCGTGGGGTGCGCACCGACGCGCGCGAGCACTCCGCTCCAGGCTCCGATCGCACCCTGCAGGTCGCCTCTCGACTCGGCGTCGAGCGCCAGTGCCACGACATCGGGCACGATCGCCTCGGCGTCGGCAGGGGGCTGGATGTCCACGCTCAGCCGTGTCCACGAGGCCACGGGCTTGCCGGCAGCGCGTGCGGGCAGGAACCACCACCAGCGCACGGCGTCCATGGCGGCGGCGGCGAACGGCGAGTCGCCCTCGTTCACGCGCACGTCGCTCACCTGGCCATGGGCGTCCACGAGCACGCACAGGTCCACCGGATGCGGGGCCTTCTGGCCGAGCATCTCGCTCGTGAAGTTGAACCCGCCGCGGTCGAAGATCGTCGGGAGTTGGTCCGGGGTGGGCCCCGGTGCGGGGCCGCAGGCACTCGCAGTCGGCGTGGCGGGTGCCGCGGCAGGAGCCTGCCCGCTCGCGCACGCCACGGGGGCGAGCAGCGCGACGAGTAGTGCGAGGACGGCCGGCGGGGTGGACAGGCGAGAGCAACGCATGAGCCACACAGCTTACCCGCCCGCCAAGGGATGCGTTGTCAGGGAGCGGTGGAGCGCGGCGAACGCCCGGGCCCGGGCGTCCGCCGCGACACCTCAGCGCTTGGTGGCGCGCACCTTCACGCTGGTCACGGCCGCGAACGCTGCGCGTTCGGGGCTGCCAGCCGCCAGGTTCTCGATCCCCACGGAGTAGCCATGTTCCTCCACGATCGCAACGTCCTGGAAGCCCGCGTCGCGCATGAGTTGCAGGTAGTCCTGCTTGAGCGATGCGCCGGCCACACAGCCCACGTACAGGTCCACGTCGCGCTGGAGCACCTCATCGAGCGAACGCGTCAGCACCAGATCGCTCACCACGAGCCGGCCGCCGGGCTTGAGCACGCGCAGGGCGTCGCGGAACACCTGCAGCTTGTCGGGGGACAGGTTCACGACGCAGTTGGAGATGATCACGTCCACGCTCGCGTCGGCCACGGGCAGGTGCTCGATCTCGCCCAGGCGGAACTCGACGTTCGCGGCGTTCACTTTGGCGCGGTTGGCACGAGCGCGCTCGAGCATGGCAGGAGTCATGTCCACACCGATCACGCGGCCGGTCGCACCCACTTCGCGTGCGGCGAGGAAGCAGTCGATGCCGCCGCCGCTACCCAGGTCCAACACGGTCTCGCCGGGCTTGAGCTCCGCGTGCGCGATGGGGTTGCCGCAGCCCAATCCAAGATCCGCGCCCTCGGGAATCGCGGCGCGCTGCTCGGCGGTGTAGCCCAGCGCCGCCAGCGCGGCTTCGTCATTCGCCTCGGCGCCGCAGCAGCCACAGCCGCAACTGCCGCCCTCGGCGACCGCTCCGTACTTCTCGCGCACGACACTGCGAGGGTCTGCGCCGGGGGCGAGCGTCTCGCTCGCAGGTGCAAGCTTCGCGGCGGGGCTCGGCTCGGCGACGGTTGCGGTCGCGGTGGTCGCGGACTTCTCGCCGCCGCAGCAGTCATCGCCGCAGCAGGCGGTCGAAGCAGGGGTGGTCACCATCGGGATCGCGGACTTCTGGCTCATGTCATCGCTCCTATGTCGTGGGCGGGAAGGACCCGCACCGGGTTCTAGTTAGCGGGAACGACTCGCGGTCCGAAGCACCGCTCGCCGCACCCGGGTGGTGCTATGCACAACATGGCGGCAACGAAGCCACCAACGCCTGGAATCGCTTCATGGTCTCGGGATTCACGCAGTAGCACACGCGCGGGCCATCGACTTCGCCCTGCACGAGGCCGGCGTCTTTGAGCACTTTCAGGTGCTGCGACACGGTGGCCTGCGCCAGCGGCAGCACGCTCACGATCTGGCCGCACATGCAGGTGCCGGCCTCTGCCAGGTAGCGCACGATGGCCACGCGCGCGGGGTGCGAGAGTGCGCGGGCCAGGGCGGCCAGCTCTTCATCCTGTTGGGTGACGACGCTCACGTCGGTTCGGGCGGTGGCGGACATGCGAACTCTCCCCTGTAAATCGTTAATCGTAGATAGACGATAAGATGACGCATGCCCCGGCCGGATTCAAGCTGTTTTTGTCGGGCGTCGCCCGGTCGTGGCTCCAAGCCGCCGGGGCGGCGGGCCCGGTTCGCCACATATACCGTTGGGAGCCAGTGATCTAGCACGCTCGGCCCCGGCAGCAGAAATCGACCACTTATTCGCTGCCCACCCCTTGACGTTCGGCGGGAGCGGAACAACATTGTGTCTGTTGCAGGTTGTCTCTCGCGGCCTCGTCCGAGCAGTCCCACGGGCGGGGTTTTTCGTTGCCCCCGGAAACCTCCCCCGGTGAGCCAGGGGGTTGACGCACCGAACGCCTCGTTTCGCGCCAGATCGAGGGGCTCGGGCCGGTAGCCGCTGACCACCCGGGTCGCCTGCGGCAGCCGCCCGGGCCGCGGCCCCGCCCGCCCGGCGTGGCCTCCGAGCCGCGCTCCGCGCGGCCTTCGGCGCTTTGCCGCCGCGCAGGCGCCTCCTATACTCCCGCCCGCATTCATCGGAAGACGCACGACTCGCGGCCCGAGTGCTCCGCTCCCTCGTCCCTCGCGGGAGCTGCCGGCCGCTGATCCTCCACACCGACTCCACGGGGGCTTCGCCATGGAATCCACGCAGACCAATCTGGTCGTCACCTCGGTCAAGAACGGGGTCATGACGCTCGAGCTCACGTTCGACCCGGGCAACTGCTACACGCACGAGATGATGCGCGCGCTGGACGAGGCCATCTTGAAGGCCCGCTTCGACGAGAAGGTGCACGTCATCGTCATCCGCGGCTCGGGCGACAAGTTCTTCTGCGCCGGCGCAGACATCAACATGCTCAAGAAGGCCGACCCGACGTTCAAGTACTACTTCTGCCTGCACGCCAACGAGACGCTCAACCGTCTCGAGCAGACGCCCAAGCTGGTGATCGCCGCGCTCAACGGCCACACCGTAGGCGGCGGCCTCGAGATCGCCATGGCGGCCGACATCCGCATCGCGCGCAAGGGCGCCGGCAAGGTGGGCCTGCCCGAGGTGAACCTGGGCGTGCTCCCCGGCACCGGCGGCACGCAGCGCCTCGCGCGGCTCGTCAACAAGAGCAAGGCCATCGAGCTCATGGTGACCGCCGAGGTGTTCGGCTTCGAGAAGGCGCTCGAGTTCGGCATCATCAACGACGTCTGGGAAGCCGCGAACACGCAGGAGTTCATGGACAAGATCCAGGCCTACGCCGAGAAGTTCTGCCCGCCGCACGCCGCATCCAAGGCCGTCGGCCGCATCAAGCGCGCCGTGCAGAGCGGCGCCGAGGTGCCGTTCGAGTCCGCACTCGCCATCGAGCGCGAGCTGCAGCAGCAGCTCTTCCAGGGCGAAGACGCCAAGGAAGGTCTCGCCGCCTACATCGAGAAGCGAAAGGGTAATTTCACGGGCAAGTAGTGCATTCGCCGCCGGCTTCACGCCGGCTGCAAGCTCCACGCGCGCCCCGCGGGGCTCTGGCCCGGCGGGGCGTTGCGCTTTGTGAGCATTCGGCGCTCGATCAGGCCGCATTAGAGCGTCGTCGTTGGACGGTACCGCGCTTGGCTCTCATGAAACTCGCACCGAGTCGCCGCTCGGCTTCGAGTTGATTGTGCTTCCGGCACAAGAGCCGGACGTTGTCGACCGTGGCCTGGCCGCCCAGTGCGACGGGCTTCACATGGTCGTACTCCAAGCCACGCGTGCATTCGCAGCGCCGCCCGGTCGCGTTCTTGAACGTGCAGCGGCCACCGTCACGCTGCCAGACCTCGCGCTTCACGTGGGCAGGGATCGTGCGGGCACTTGTAGGCGCCTGCTCGCGCGGCGCCCGCGGGCGCTCCGTGGCCGCGAACTTCTTCTTTTCGAGCGCGGGAATCGCCAAGTCGAGCAGCTTCTCGAACAGCGCCGCGACGTCGTTGTGCGCAACGCTCGCTCCGAGCAGGTCCATCGCGTGCTTCATCTTGGCCAGCGCCTCGCGGGACATCGTGAACTGGACTTTCACTTGCTCGGCATTTAGAGGATCCACGTGCGCGCGGTCGCGAAGTGGTACCTGCGAAACGGGCTGATTCGGCAGAGTTGATGGGACAGGCACACTCGCTAGCGAGTGTGAATCGTGCCCACGGTCGGTCGGCACGGGCTGGACCGACCCGCTCATCGCCTCCGGTGCACCCGGCGTGGACGCCAGCGTGAACGGCGATGACGTCTCAGCCACCGGCGAGCCTATTGGCCGGATCACGGTCGGCACGGCTGCCCGAGGGAACCGACACGCCAGCCAGTCCAGAAGCTGAGCCTTGGAGCGCCCCGTCGCGGCCGCGATCAACTCGTCCACGTTCCCAAGGCTCAAGTGTGGTGCCAGCGTATGGATGGCGGTCATGTGAATACGGCCGTCCACGAGCGCATCGAAGAGCGCGGGGAAGTCCCGGCACTTCCGCGCCGCCCACAACCGGCGGCCAGCGGACTCCTCGGACATTTGCAGCTCGCCCAGGCAGTACTCCCACATGGAGCTGTAGCCACCCGGCGCGTACAACCCGCGCTTCTCGACCGCGGCGAGCCGGACCAACAGCCGGGCCGTGACCCAGCGCTCCTGCTTCGTGAACTGGGTCGTCTCGCGCAGCAACACATCGGCGTCCAGGCGCAGCATCTCGGCGTAGATCATGACCTGACTCCGCTTCGGGGGCAGAGTGATCACGAGGGCTGTGCACGAGCGTAGCACCAGCAATTTCGAGCGCCGTGGATGCGCGCAGTCCGCACAACGCGTGTCGTGATGAGAACGCGAGTGACTCGACGCGCGAAACGTCGCGTGGCCGCACGTGTGCGCGCCAAGCGGCGCGCCGAGACTGCCGCCTTGCCGGCGAACTCTGCAGCCGCCTCGAACCGTCAAGCCAAATAACTGTCAGGCCAGTCTCGCGTCGCGATGTGACACGAACTCACTTGCTGCTGCAAAGACACAGGGCCACGAAGTCGATTGAGAGCAAGACTCTGACTTTAAGCCACACCCACGGCCCCGAACATTACACGTTCGCGCAATCACCGAACGCACAACCCATCGGACTAAGAGCAAGACCCTGACTTTGAGTCACGCCGCGGCCCCGACCACCACGCGTTCCCGCGATCTCCGCATGCGCAACCCAGCCGACAAGCGCGCGAATCCCGAAGCCGAGCCTCAAGCTTGACGCCCCCGCACTCCCCCCGGAAGATGCCGCGCATGCTCACCGACCAGCCGCCCGTCGCCGCCGGTGCCGCCGGCGAGCACCCCGAGCGCCGCGCCGCGCGCCGCGGCAAGGTGGTGCTCGTGATGCCCGCGTACAACGCGGCCGACACGCTGCGCCAGACCTGGAGCGACATCCCCAAGGGCTATGTGGACGAGCACCTGCTCGTCGACGACGCGAGCCGCGATGACACGGTCGCCGTTGCGCGCTCGCTCGGCATCCACGTGCTCGAGCACGAGCAGAACAAGGGCTACGGCGGCAACCAGAAGTCGTGCTATCGAGAGGCACTCAAGCGCGGCGCCGATTTCGTGATCATGTTGCACCCCGACTACCAGTACGACCCGCGCTGCGTGCCCATGATGCTGCTGCCGCTGCAACTCGGCCTGCTCGACGTCATGTTGGGCTCGCGCGTGCGCACGCGGCAGGAGTGCCTGGAATCCGGCATGCCGCTCTACAAGTACCTCGGCAACCGGCTCCTCACGCTGATCGAGAACATCGGGCTCGGCCAGAACATGGGCGAGTTCCACAGCGGCTTCCGGGCCTACCGCCGCGAGGTGCTCGAGACCATCCCGTTCGAGCGCTTCTCGGACGACTTCGTGTTCGACTCGCAGTTCCTCGTGTCGGCCGTGGACGCTGGTTTCCGACTGGGCGAAGTCCCCGTCCCGGTGCGCTACATGCCCGAAGCCTCCAGCATCAACTTCAAGCGCAGTGTGGACTACGGCCTCGGCACGCTGGGCGCGGTGGGCCAGTTCCTGTGGAAGCGCGCGGGGTTCCCGCCCGCACCCATCTTCACGGACCGCAAGCGCCGCCCGTCGGCGTGACGCCGGAGCCGCTTCCCACGCACCCCGGCCCCGAAACACCGCTCGCGCGACTGCGCGCGCTCTTGCTGGACCCGCGAGCGCAGGGCGCCCTGCTGGTGGCGTGCGCGGTCCTGATCCTGTTCGCGCGCGCCGGCGCGGGACCGCTGCCCAACTACGACGACGCTTATTACGCCGAGAAGGCGAAGCAGATGCTGCGCACCGGCGACTGGCTCACGCCGCGGTTCGCCGGGATCGAGCGGCTCGACAACCCGCCACTGTTCCTGTGGCTCATGGCCTGCTCATTCGCGGTGATGGGCATCTCCAGCTACGCCGCCGTGTTCTGGAGCGCGCTCTCCGGCGTCGCGTGCGTGGGGCTCACCCATGTGTTGGCAACGCGGCTTGGCCGCGAGCCGTTCGAAGCATGGTCCGCTGGCTTGGTGCTGCTCGGCACGGGCTACTTTCTCAAATACGCGAACCACGCCATGTTCGACGTGTTCCTCACGGCACTGTTCCTGCTCGCGATGCTGGCCTACCGGCGCGCGTGGGAGGGGAGTGCTCGGGACTGGCTTGCGTTGGGCCTGCTCACCGGGCTCGGCGTGCTCACGAAGAGCGCGCTGGGACTGTTCCCGTTGATCATTGCCGCGCTGCACACCCTGTGGAGCGGACGCGCCGGGCATGCGCTGCGTCACGGCGCCTGGCTGGCCCCGCTGGCCGCCGTGGCAGTGGTGGCGCCGTGGTACGGCTACCAGCTTGCCACTCATCGCGAGGCATTCCTGAGCGAGCATGTCTCGTGGCTCTTGCTCGAACGCGGCGCGGGCAGCGCGGCGTCGGCGCCCGGGTCGCAGCCGCTCGGGTACTTGAACGAGCTGGCCAAGAGCTACTGGCCATGGCTGCCGCTCGCGGTGTTCGGGCTCTGGAGCACGGCGCGCGAGGCGTTCGCGCGCGGCCCCAAGCGAGAGCCCGGCGGCGCGTGGACTTCACGCGAGACCGCACAGCTCCTGCTTGCCTGGCTCGTGGTCGTGCTGGGCATCATGT
>Ga0075429_100001962_pt1 | contig 17085 bp, 19 predicted proteins | sample RhiMetdeltSRZDD3_FD_75295 | JGI IMG/M metagenome (GOLD analysis project Ga0075429, IMG submission 75295) | Populus rhizosphere microbial communities from Tennessee, USA - Rhizosphere MetaG P. deltoides SRZDD3 | ecosystem: Host-associated > Plants > Roots > Rhizosphere > Soil | place: USA... | reverse complement strand
CTACGCGAGATGGAGGCGACGGTCGTGCTCTACGAATCGCCCCATCGCATCGTGGCCACGGTGACCGCGATCGGTGAGGTCTTCGGCGACGTCGAGCTGGTGATCGCCCGCGAGCTCACCAAGCAGTTCGAGGAGATCGTGACCGCGACGCCCGCCGTGCACCTGGCGCGGCTGGCCGCCGCCGAGCCGCGCGGCGAGTTCACTCTGGTGATCCCGGCCGCCCGCTGAGCAGTCCGCCCTTGGCGGCTCGGCCGGCTCAGGGCAAGAGATCAGCGACGACGATCGTGGCGGCAGGTGCCGCGAGCGGTGTGACCGTCTCCTGCGCCGTCACGCGCCGAACGTCGGTATAGACCGCAGCTCGGCCTTGCCTCCGCGGCACCGGAGCTCGATGAATCTCCAGCACGCGCTCGACCAGGTTCACGATCCAGTAGTCTCCGATGCCCGCGCGCGCGTAGAGGCGCGCCTTGAGCATGCGATCGGAGCGAAGGCTGTCGCGGGCGACCTCGACCACGAGCGCCGGCAGCGATGGATGCTCGCGGAGGAAGTCACGCGGGGCGCCGCGGACGACCGCGACGTCGGGTTCGGGCTCGGACTCGGCGTCCAGCGCGATCGGTAGCTGCACACGCACCGACCAGCCGGCCCCGAAGGCGGCCCTCAGCGCGTCGGCGGCCAGCTGAGTGGCTACAGCGTGAGGTGTACGCTGCGGCTCTCGTACGACCAGGCGACCAGCGAGAAGCTCGATGGGCTCGTCCTCGTGGAGCACGCCGAGCTCGATCAGACGGTCGTACTCGTGACGCGTCCATCGGCGAGTGCGAATGATCGGCTCCCCGACGGCCCGCCGCATGCCGCTACGCTAGCGACATCCAGCCAACAGGTCAATGTCCCAACCTGGGACGTGTATACTTCGGAACGTCTATGGGGGTACCCAAAGCGCTGACGATCGCCGGCTCCGATTCCGGCGGCGGCGCCGGCATTCAGGCTGATCTCAAGACCTTCTCGGCGTTCCGGGTTTTCGGAATGAGCGTGATCACGGCCGTGACCGCTCAGAACTCGCTCGGGGTCCAAGGTGTTTTCAATTTGCCTCCGGAGTTCGTGAGCCGCCAGATCGATTCCGTGCTGTCCGATTTCGGCGCCGACGCGATCAAGATCGGCATGCTCTCGACGGCACCCATCATCACCGCCGTCACCGAGCGTCTGCGGAACGCCGGCGCCGAGAAGATCGTGCTCGATCCCGTGATGATCGCGAAGGCGGGCGCCGCGCTCCTTCAGCCGGAGGCGCGGACCGCGCTCATGAAGGAGCTGCTGCCACTCGCGCTGGTGGTCACGCCGAACCTGCCCGAGGCCGAGGCGCTGGCGGGCATGCCGGTGTCGACCGAGAGCGAGATGGAGGAGGCGGCCCGCCGCATCCTGGCGATGGGGCCCCGCAACGTGCTGGTCAAGGGCGGGCACCTCAGAGATTCGGCGACCGACATCCTGTGGAACGGACGCGACTTCGCCCGCTTCACCACGCCACGTCTGGCCTCCTCCAACACCCACGGCACGGGCTGCACGCTCTCGTCGGCGATCGCGGCGTGCCTGGCCCGCGGCCACGTGCTGAAGGACGCGGTCGCGGAGGCCAAGGCCTACGTGACCGCGACGATCCGCGAAGGCTTCCAGGCCGGCGGCGGAGTCGGCGCACTCCGCCACTTCGTCACGAGCTGGTAGAGATGGCCACCGTCGACGACGCGAAGATGTCGTTCATGGAGCACCTGGGCGAGCTCCGGGTGCGTATCGTCCGGGCGCTCATCGGGCTTCTGATCGGAACGGCGATCGCGCTGCCGTTCAGTCAGTACATCGTCGACTGGCTGGCTCGGCCGGTGACGAAGCTCAACTACGAGCTGGTTTTCACGGCGCCCGCCGAGGCGTTCTGGGTGCAGATGAAGGTCGGCCTCATCGTGGGCATCTTCATCTCGGCACCAGTGATCCTGTGGCAGGTGTGGGCGTTCATCGCGCCGGGGCTCCACGGCCACGAGAAGAAGTACGCGGCGCCCTTCGTGATCATCGGCTCCTTGCTGTTCCTGGGCGGCGGCGCCTTCTCCCTATTCGTGGTCACCCCGTACGCGATCCAGTTCTTGCTGAGCTACGCCCGGCCCGGGCTCAAGCCGATGATCACCCTGCAGAACCATATCGACTTCCTTCTGAAATTCACACTGGCCTTCGGCGGTGTCTTCGAGCTGCCGCTCGCCCTCACGATCCTGGCGCGCGTGGGTGTCGTCAGCGCGAAGATGCTCGCGCGCAACCGCAAGTACGCGATCCTCGGCGCCTTCATCGCCGGGGCAGTGCTGACGCCCACGCCCGACGCGTTCAACCAGGCACTGATGGCCGGGCCGCTGATCATCCTCTACGAAGTCGGGATCATCTGCGCCCGCATCTTCGGGCGCAGGCCGGCGGAACCCGCGCCCGCCGAATCGGCCTAGATGGACTTCGCCTCTCTCGACCTCCCCGAGCCCGTCATGCAGGGGATTCGTGAGGCGGGCTTCGTGACCGCCACGCCGATTCAAGAGGCCGCGCTGCCGCTGGCGCTCCGCGGCAAGGACGTCGCCGGCCAGTCACAGACCGGCACCGGCAAGACCGCCGCGTTCCTGATCGCGGCGTTCACCAAGCTCCTCCGCACGCCCGCGGCGCCGGCGCCGGCGGGAGCAGGCGCGCCGCGCATGCTCGTGATCGCGCCCACGCGCGAGCTGGTCGTGCAGATCGAGTCCGACGCGCGGCTGCTCGGACGCTTCACGCTCTTCAGGACGCTGGCGGTGTACGGCGGCATCGACTACAACAAGCAGCGCGAGCAGCTCGCGGCCGGCTGCGATCTGCTCGTCGGCACGCCGGGCCGGCTGATCGACTACCTCAAGCAGCACGTGTGGACTCCGCGGCGCGTCGAGATCCTCGTCATCGACGAGGCCGACCGCATGTTCGACATGGGGTTCATCGCCGATCTGCGCTTCATCCTGCGACGCCTGCCCACGCCGGAGAAGCGGCAGTCGTATCTGTTCTCGGCGACGCTCTCGTTCCGGGTGCTCGAGCTCACCTGGGAGTTCATGAACAACCCGTCGCAGATCACGATCATGCCGCAGCAGAAGACGGCCGAGCGCGTCGAGCAGTCGCTCTACCACGTCGGCCGCGAGGAAAAGTTCCCGCTGCTGCTGGGCTTGCTGCGACGCGAGGGCGGCGATCGCATCCTGATCTTCTCGAACACGCGGGAGGAAGCGCGGCGTCTCGAGGATCGGCTGACCCGCAACGGCTGGGAGACACGCGCGCTCACCGGCGACGTCGATCAGAAGCGCCGCCTGAAGATCCTGAACGACTTCAAGGAGGGTAACCTGCCGATCCTGGTCGCGACCGACGTGGCCTCACGCGGCCTGCACATCGAGGCGGTGACCCACGTCGTCAACTGGGACCTGCCGCAGGACGCCGAGGATTACGTGCACCGGATCGGCCGCACGGCACGCGCCGGCGCGGGCGGCAAGGCGATCAGCCTGGTCGACGAGTCGAGTGCCTTGGCGCTCGAGGCCATCGAGAAGTTCATCGGTCAGAAGATCGCGGTCGAGTGGGCCGACGACGACGTCTTCATGCAGGAAATCAAGCCGACAGCCGAGGAGCGGCGACGCTACGCCGACGAGCGGCGCGCGCGCCTGGCCGCGCGTGATCGCTTCGGCGATCGCGATCGCGGCCGGCGAGGCGGAGGCGGTCGCCCCCACGGTCGGCCGCACGGCGAGTCGCCGCAGGCGGGCCGGACACCGCCGCCGGCGCCGTCAACACCGCCGCCGTCGAGCGAGGGCAGATCCGGCCCCCGTCGCCGTCGTCGCCGCCGCGGGGGGCGTGGGCCTCGCCCGGACGGACCGACGCAGCAGGGACCGCCCCCGCAGTAGCCATGAGGGCTCTGGCCCTCTTGGTCGCGCTGCTGCTCGTCGCCACGTCCGTGAGCCGGGCCGCTCCGGAGCCGACTCGCGGCCTGGCCGGGCTCACCACGATCGGCGTGGACGTCGAGCTGGACGCGAGCCAGACCGCGGTTTCCCCCCTGGAGTTGACGCGGCGGATCGACGCGCGACTGCGTGTGCTCGCGCCGACTCTCACCCTCGATCCCGCGAGCTCCAATCGCCTGCGACTCACCGTTTTCGTCCGACCCTACAGCGCCACCGCACTGCGGGGATTCTGGTTGCCGTTCTCCGGAACTTACGGAATCGGCCCGGTCCGGCTGAGCGTGAAGCGCCCGGCCATGGTGACCGGAGTGTCCACGCCCGTTCTCGCGAGCGTCTGGCACACAGAGCGCCAGGCCGCCGGTCCGTGGCGCGACTCGCCGGCCGAGATCGTGAAGCTGCTCGACGAAGCCCTCTCCGAGTTCCTCGACGCCTACCACCGTCGCTGAGCCCACATCCGGGACGAGATGAGTTCGAGTGGAAGGTGAAGTGACCGCTAGAGCGCGATTGCCGAGCGCGCGCGGCCGTACTCGGGCTGGTCGCTGCGCGTGAGGTCGGGGTTCACGCCCCGTCGCAGGGCGACGTGGTAGATGAAGAGCTGGAGGGGCACGACCGTGAGGATCGGCGAGAGAAGCTCGTCCACTTCGGGGAGCGCGATCGTCTCCGCCGCCAGCGCCGCGATCTCGCGATCGTCCTCGCGCACCAGCGCGATCACCGGCGCGCCGATTTCCTTCGCGACTCGCGCCGCCGCCAGGCACCGCTCGTAGGACGGCCCGGGTGGCGCGATGACGACGAGAAGGTCCTCGCTCTCGAGCGCCGCCCATGCGCCGTGCAGGAATTGCTCGCAGTTGAAGCCGATGGCCGGGGCGTGGCTGGCTTCGCTCATCTTCAAGGCGCCTTCTAGCGCCGTCGCCGTGTTCGGCCCGCCGCCCACGAACCAGTAGCGGCGCCGCTCGCCGTAGCGCTCGGCCAGATCCTCCCACGACTCCTGACCGAGCAGGAACGCGAGCATGTCGGGGATCGCGTCGACGCCGCGCGCGACATCGGTCCTGCTCCCCGTCGTGGCGGCGAGTGTGGCCAGGAGCGAGAGCGCCGCGGTATAGCTCACCGTGTGGGCTCCCGAGCTTTCCAGGTCGACCGAGCGCAAGGTCCAGTCCGCCTCGGCCGGCGCCTCCGCGCCCCGGCCGGTGATGACGAGGCCGGCGCCGCCCGCGGCCTTGACCCGCGCCAGACCCTCGCGCGAGTAGCGGCGCGCGCCGCCGTGGCTCAGCACGATCGCACCGGTCTTGCCGCGCACCTCGGTCCAGTAGCTCGCGAGCTCGAACGCGTGCACGGCCCGCGCGCGCAGGCCGAGACCGCCGAACCGTGCGAAGAGCAGCTCGCCGACCAGCGCCGCGTGCCACGAGGTGCCGACGCCGGTGAGCAAGAGGTGATCGACCTCGCGCAAACGCGCTGCCGCGGACTCGATCGCGTCGCCCTGGCCCCGGGTGACGAGCCGGAGCGCGCCGGGCTGCGCGAAGATCGCGTCGTGCATGTGGTAGGGGTGGCCGGAGCGCGGCGCCCGCTCATTCGCGGTCACGATATCGCTCCGCTACTTCGCCGAGGGGAAGACCGGCGCGCGCTTCTCACGAATCGCCTTGACGCCCTCGCGGACGTCCGGATACGAGAACGAGAGCATCTCGAGCGCGAGCGACTGATCGAAGATCGGCCCGGCCTGGCGCAGCCAGTTGTTGAGCGCGCGCTTGGTCCACTGGATCGAGATCTGGCTGCCGCGCGCGAGGCGATCGGCGACCTCGAGCGCCCTGGGCAAGACCTGATCGGCCGGCAGGCACATCGTCACCAGGCCGATCCGCTCGGCCTCCCGGCCGTCGATGAATTCGGCGGTGAGCAGGTAGTACTTCGCCTTCGCCATGCCGCAGAGCAGCGGCCAGAGGATCGCGGCGTGATCACCCGCGGCCACGCCGAGCCGCGTATGGCCGTCGGTGAACCGCGCCGTGTCGGCGATGATGCTCACGTCGGCCATCAGCGCGACGACCAGACCCGCGCCGACCGCGACGCCGTTGATCGCGGAGACCACCGGCTTGTCGAGGTTGATCATGTTGTAGACGAGGTCGGAGGCCTCCCGCATCGTGCGCGTCAACGCCTCGGGATTGCCCGCCATCTCCTCGACCAGCTTGAGATCGCCGCCCGCCGAGAACGCCTTGCCGGCGCCGGTGACGACGACGGCGCGCGTCTTCGGATCGGCGTCGACGACCGGCCAGATCTGCGTGAACTCCCAGTGCAGGCGCGCGTTGGCCGCGTTCAGCACCTCGGGCCGGTTGATGGTGACGAGGAGCACCCCGTTCGGCTTCCCCTCGAACGTGAGGTGCTTGAAGTCCGCGTAGTCCATGATGACGCTCCTTCAGGCGAGCTCAGGGCCGACACCGCCGCCGGTCCACGAGAACGAATGCGCGGTCAGCCCTTCGGGCAGCGCCGTGCTCGGCGCCTCGACCGCGGTGCGCGCGTATGCCAGCACGGCTTCGAATAGCTCGAGCGTGTTGATGCGCCGAAACCACAACGGCCGGCCGTGCAGGAACAGAAAGACCACGTTGGCCTCGCTACACGGCCCCAGGCACTCGGAGAACGCGAAGCGTACTTTGCCCTGGAGCCCGGCCGCGTCGAACACGCGCCGGGTGGCCGGGCGCGCGATACGGGCGGCGCCGTTGTTGGTGTGGCCGCAGCAACACCCGAAGCAGGCGAACATGAGTCCGGCGTCAGCCATGGACTGCCATGGTACCCGAGCTTCGGGCACGCGCGAGCAGGAGTAGCCCGGTGAGCGCGAGGCCGACGGTCGAGATCGCGGGCAGGATCCCGGCCAGGTGCATGCCCAGCACGCCCGAGAGAAACGGCCCGAGGAAGATTCCCCCGTCGACGCAGACGCGATAGAGCCCCGTCCGCCACGCGATGCGCTCGGGCTCGGTGTCTCGTCGCAGCAAGGTTAGCGGCAGCATCCAGCCCGACATCGACAGGCCGAACAGCGCGCAGCCGGCGACCACGACCGGAAGCGCGCCGAAGCCGATCATCGCGTTCCCCGCCGCCATCATCAGCAAGACGACGGGCAGCACGCGGGTGGCGCCCTGTCGATCGGCGAGCATGCCGGTCGGGATCAGGGCCACGATGTCGAAGACCTGCTGCACCATGAAGAGGCGCGCCACGCCGCTGCGCTCGAGCCCGAACTCGCGGCTGCCCCGGAGTGGCACCACGAACTGTTCCATCGTCGAATAGGTGAGCGCGACGAGTCCGCCGGCCGCGAAGGCCAGAGGGACCAATGAGGCGTGGGCCGTCGATCGCGTGTGGCCGGCCGATCGCGTCTCGCCGGCTGAGCGCGTGTGGCCGGCGGCGCTCGACGTGGTCGGCGCCTGCCGGGCAAAAAGCGACGTTGAGGAGGCACTGGCCGCGGCGGGGAGCGCCGAGAGCAGCATCGGCACGAGCCCGATCGCGACGAGCTGAGGTGCGCACGCGATCAGGTAGGCGGTGTTCCAGGCGAGCGCGGTCGGCAGCGTGCCGATCAGCGCCGCGCCCGCGAGCATCCCGATCATCGCCGAGAGCTCGTACGCGGCGAGCGCCGACGCGAGCTTCGTACCGGATTGGAAGCGAAGGATCGCCGTGAGCCCTGCGACCATGCCGAGCGCCTGGCCGAGCCCCATCAGGAGCCGACCGCCCACCAGCATCGCGAAGCCGCCGCCGCTGATGACGCAGAGTCCGCCGATCGCCAGGACGAGCGGCCCGATCCACATGGCGCGCCGCAAGTGATGCGTGAGGAAGAGCCCGAGGGGAATATCCGCGACCATCCGCGCGAAGCCGAACGCGCCGGCGACGATCCCAAGCTGCCAATCGGCCAGCGCCGCGGTCTTCGCGATGTCGGGCAAGACGGCAGGAAAGGCGCCGCTCGCGACGAGATTGGAGAAGGTCGTGAGGCAGAGCAGAGCGGTCAGGGACGTCACGAGGCCTTTTATGGTAAACCATTGCCCTGTGACCGAGCCCACGATCCGGCTGGACGTGCAGGGTCCCGTCGCCCGTATGACGTTCGACCGTCCCAACGTGCTCAACGCCGGCAACGCGCGTTTCTCGACGGATCTCGGCGAAGCTGTCGCGACGATCGCCGCGCGCCCCGACGTGCGCGTGGTCGTGATGACCGGCGCCGGCCGCGCGTTTCAGACCGGCGTCGATCTCAAGGCACTCGCGGCGGGCGAGCTGACGCAGCCCGACCTGGTCCGGTGGGAAGACGCGATGACGGCGCTCGAGCGCATGGACAAGCTCGTCATCGCCGGCATCAACGGCCACTGCATCGGCGGTGGGCTGCAGCTGGCGCTCGTGTGCGACTACCGACTGGCGGTCGAGGACGCGCTGCTGAGTTTGCCCGCCGTCAAGGAATGCCTGATTCCCTCGATGTCGCTCTATCGCCTGCCGCGGCTGATCGGCATGGGGCGCGCGAAGGAGCTGATCCTGCTCGGCGAGCCGATCACGGCACGCGAGGGCGAGCGCATCGGTCTGGTGAACCGCGCGGTGCCGGCGGCCGATTTCCCGAAGGCGCTCGACGAGATCGTCGACAAGTTCCTGGCGCTGCCGCCGGTGAGCGTCACCGCCAGCAAGCGGCTCTCTACCTCGGCGTTCGACCTCGACTTCGAGACGTTCCGCCGCGAGATGAACACGGCGCTGGCCGGGTGCTTCGCGTCCGAGGAGCACCAGCGCGCCATGGCCCACATCCGATCGAAGAAACGGAGCTGACGATGAAGATCCTGTACACGCCGCTGATGATCGTGCCGTCGGTCTCACCCGAGCAGCGCGCCGCCATCCTCGAGGCCGCGGGCCCGGGCTCCACCTTCGTCGAGGCGAAGGACGCCGCCACGCAGCGGCGCGAGATCGTCGACACCGACGCACTCTTCGGCCGCGTGGCGCCCGATATCTTCCCGCTCGGCAAGCGGTTGCGTTACTACCAGTCGATCGGCGCCGGCGTCGACTCGATTCTTACGCAGGAGCTCGTCGAGAGCGACGTGCCGCTGGCCAGCGAAAAGGGCGGTGTCGGCATCCATCTGGCCGAGCATGCGTTCGCGCTCCTGCTGGCGCTCACGCGCGGCCTGCACACGGCGATCCGCCAGCCCGACTACACGCTGCGCGAGCCGATCCGTCTGCGGCAGCTCGAGCTCTACGACCTCACGATGGGCATCGTCGGCTTCGGTGGCACCGGCCGCGAGGTGGCCAAGCGCGCGCTTGGCTTCGGCATGCGCGTGCTCGGCGTGGACATCGAGGACGTCGCGCCGGAGCCCGGTGTCGAGGCCGTCTGGAAGCCCGATCGGATGGGCGATCTTCTCGGCCAGTCGGACGCGGTGGTCATCTGCCTGCCGCTCACGAAGGCGACGCATCACCTCTTCACGCGCGATCTCTTCCGCCAGATGAAGAAGACCGCGTACCTGGTCAACGTCACGCGCGGCGCGATCGTGTACGGCGACGATTTGCTCAAGGCCCTGGAGGAAGGGACGATCGCCGGCGCCGGGCTCGACGTCACCGATCCGGAGCCGCTGCCGGCCAATCACCCGCTGTGGAAGCATCCGCGCGCGATCGTGACTCCGCACACCGCCGGCGGCTCGCCGCGGCGGGCGCAGCGGGTCATCGATACGTTCTGCGAGAATCTGCGGCGTATGCGGGCGGGCAAGCCGCTCATCGCGCTGATCGACAAGCACAAGGGTTACTAGGCCTCTCGGCCCATTCATTGCGCGTGGTCGCGGGAGGCGGGCGGGTCCTGGCGCCGGGGTGCCGCCCTGCCGGCGCGGCTACGTCACCCGCTCGCCCGATTCGCGGCTCTTCGAGCCGCGCACGGGACGAGGGGGTCCCACTTTCGCCGCGCCGGCAGGACGGCACCCCAGCGCCAGGACCCGCCCGTCTGCCGTGGTCACGTTCATGAATGGGCGGGGCTAGACTGGGCTTAGGTCAGGAGCATGATTTCCACGACGCTTCTTCACAATTCGTCGCTTCGTGTTGTTGATCGGCGATGTGAGGCGTCGCCAAGTGATGTGCCGTTTGTCGAGAGGCATGCGGATTATTCGCTGTCTTATGTGCGGCGGGGGACGTTTGGGTATCGGAGTCGTGGGCGGGCGTTCGAGCTCGTCGCGGGGTCGATTCTGGTGGGGTATCCCGGGGATGAGTATGTGTGCACGCACGATCATGCCCGGGGGGATGGAGACGAGTGCTTGTCGTTCCATCTGACGCCGGCGCTGGTGGAAGCGGTCGGCGATCGGACTCCGGCGTGGCGGCGGGGGTGTGTGCCGCCGTTGGCCGAGCTGATGGTGCTGGCCGAGCTAGCGCAGGCGGCGGCCGCGGGGACCACCGACGTGGCTCTGGACGAGATCGGGATCGCGCTCGTCACGCGCTTCGTCGGCGTCGTGTCCGGGAAAACGCGGTCGTCGTCGAGCCCGCGTGCGCGCGATCACGGCCGTGCCGTTGAGGCGGCGTGCTGGCTCGATGAGCATGCGGCCGAGCCGGTCGATCTCGCGGGCGCGGCGCGGGCGGTCGGGCTGAGCCCGTGTCATTTCCTGCGCGTGTTCGCGAGCGTGCTGGGCGTCACGCCGCACCAGTATCTGGTCCGCGCCCGGCTGCGCCGCGCGTCGAGCCTGCTGGCCGACGACAGCCGGTCGATCACCGATGTCGCGTTCGACGTCGGGTTCGGTGATCTCTCCAATTTCGTCCGCACGTTCCATCGCGCCGCCGGCGTGTCGCCCGGAGCATTTCGCCGGGCGGCTCGGGGCGACCGCAAGATTCTCCAAGAGAGGCTCGCCGCGCGCGTCTAGGATGACCTTCTGAGGAAGGAGGCCATCATGGCGTCTATTCGCAAGGAGATCCCGCTCGGCGCGCCCGCGGCCGAGGTCTGGGACGCGGTCCGGGACGTCGGCGCGTTGCACACTCGCCTGGTGCCCGGCTTCGTGACCGACACGAAGCTCGAGCCCGGCGCTCGGATCGTCACGTTCGCCAATGGCATGGTCGCCAAGGAGCTGATCGTCGATCTCGACGACGCGACGCGGCGCCTGGTCTGGTCGGCGGTCGGCGGGCGCTTGAGTCACCACAATGCATCGGCCCAGGTTTTTCCCGACGGCGACGCGCACTCCCGGCTCGTGTGGACGGCGGACTTCTTGCCGAACGAGCTCGCCGGTGACATCTGCATGATGATGGACCACGGTGCCGCGGCCATGGAGAAGGTGTTCGCGAAGCGCTGACCGCTGCCCTGTTCCGCCCGCGGCTCAGACCGGCCGCTCGAAGCCGTACTCGCGCGTCTGATTCAAGTCGTCCGGCAAGACGCGCTCACCGGTGCGCCGAAAGCCCATCCGCTCGTAGAGGCGATGGGCCTGGTCGAAGCGGGTGTCGGACCAGAGGATCAGGCGAGGGATCCGCTCGGTCCGGCACCAGTCCAGCACGGCCTCGACGAGCGCGCGGCCGGTGCCGCGGCCGCGCAGGCGCGCGTCGAGGTACAGGCGATGGAGCTCGGCGCTGCCGTCGCCCAGACGCTCGACGCCGACGGAGCCGACGACCACGTGGTGCTCGCGCACGACGAAGAAGGCGCCGCGCGGCGGCGCGTAGTGCTGATCGAACCGGAAGAGGTCCGGCACCTCGACCTCGGGCTGATAAACGAAGTCGTATTCCCGGTACACGCGGCCGATGAGCTCGACAACGCCCGGCGCGTCCGCGCGCGCGGCGACACTGACCGATAGCGCGTCGCGGCGCGTGCTCGAGCCGCCGACACGAGCCAGGCGGTCCCACGGCAGCACGATCACCGCGATGCCGATGAGCACGAGAGCCATCCCGGCCAGACGCAGCGGCCCGAACCGCTCGCCGAACACGAGCGCCGAGGAGTAGCCGCCGACGAACGGCACCAGCAGCGCGAACGGCGTCACGACGGCCGCCGGATAGCGGCGTAGCAGCCGGCCCCAGATCGCGTAGGCGAAGATCGTCGCCACGCTACCCAGATAGAGCGCGGCGGCGATGGAGATCCAGGACGCGCTCACGAGCGCTCGCAGGACGCCCGAAGGGCCATCCAGGAGCGCTGAGAGCGCGAGCGACGGCAACGGCGGCACCAGGCTGAGCCACACGACCAGGGCGAGCATCTCGACGTCGCCGATTCGCTTCAGGAGCACATTGCCGATGCCCCAGCTTATCCCCGAGCCCAGCGCGAGACAGAAGCCGACGACGGTCAGGTCCTGACCGAGGGTGAGGAGGATCAACACGAGCCCCGCGAACGCGACCGCGACGCCCGAGACCTGGCGGGCGGTCGGCCGCTCGCGCAACGCGATCGCCGCGAAGACGATCGTGAACAGCGCCTGGGTCTGTACGAGGAGCGAGGCGAGCCCCGGGGGCAAGCCGTTGGCGAACGCGAAGAACTGCAGCAAGAACTGCCCGGCGAAGAGTGTCGCGCCGACCGCGAGGAGCCGGGGCCAAGAGACCGCCGGACGCGGGAGCACGATGGCCGGGATGGCGGCGATCAGAAATCGCAGCGTGGTCAGCTCGGGCGGCGAGAAGCTGTCGAGCCCGAGCCTCGTGGCGACGAACGCCGCGCCCCAGATGACCACGACGAGCAGCGCGAGCGCGACGTGGGCGAGGCTCAGCGCCGCTAGCTCAGGATGGCGCGGCGGTAGTGGCTCGGATAGACGACGCCCGCGCGCGCCGGCAGCGCCGCGAGATCCTGAGCGATCTGCCAGCCGAGCGTCTTCAACGCGTCCACGTCGGAGCGCTCGCGCTGGGCGAGCACGATCCAGGCGGCGGCCTCGTCGGGCGCCGCGACGATCACGGGCCCGATGAAATCGTCCTCGCTGATGCGCTCGAAGAAGTAGAGGGTCACTCGGGCTTCAGGTCGGGTCGCTTGAGCGCCAGCGCGGACCATTCGAGCGTCGCGCGGCGCTTGAACTCGATCGCCTTCTCCCACTCGTCGAGCGAATAGCAGTCGCGCTCGGCGACGCAGCGGATCTCCGTCACCGTGCGCTCGTCGAGACCGAGGCGCTCGGCGATCTGTTTGTCCGACAGGCCGGGCTGGTCGATCTTCTGGAACGAGTTGCAGAGCTTCAGCACCTCGTCCTTGTAGCGCTTGTAGACCTCGGGATCGAGCTTGAAGACCGTCACTTCATCTCCTTGAGGCCGTGCGCGGCGGGGCAGACGCGCATGCACTCGAAGCACTGCGCGATGTTCGTCGACGAGTAGGTGATGGCCCAGAGGCTGCGCGTGAAGAAGTCGCCGTAGAGCAGCATCTTGCGCTTGTCGCGGTCGGGCTCGTTGAGCGCTTCCTCGAGCACTTTCTGGAACCCGCCGACCCAGTGCGTGTGTACGCGCGTGTTACAGCGCGCGGCGTCGTAAAACGTGCGAATCGCGCGCCCGTTCTCGAGCTTGCCCGACAGACAGCCGCCGCTCGAGCTGGGGCAGGTCGTCAGACAGGGCGTGGTGTGCTCACGCTCCCACATCTGGCGGCAGGCCGGCGCCGGGCACGCGGGTGTCGCCTCCACGCCGTCCGGCTCGAACGGCGCCGTCGTGATCACCGCGCTCCAGTACATGAAGCCGTGATCGCGGTTGAGCACGGGGCCGGCGAGCGACTTCGAGCCCAGGCCCGCGAGCTCGGCGGCGAGCATCAGCGAGAGGAAAGGCGTGTCGCCGCTGGCGGTGCCCGGCGGTACGTAGAGTGCGTAGTAGCCGAACTCGCTCTCGATGTACTGCGCGAGGCGGCGACCGACGCCCTGGATGCGGTCGGTCGTGCCCATCGTCTGCATGACCCACGGCGAGGTCGCCGCCCAGTCACCCTCACGCGGCTGCGCGCCGCCGACGACCACGACCGATCGCGCGCCCGGCAGCAGATCGCCCGGGCGGTGCTTCTCGGGCGCGTGCGCGTCGAACGCGGCCACGTCGGCGATGCCGCAGACGGTCGCGCCACCCTTGAGCGCCATCGACTTCAGCCTGGCCGTGTCGACGGGCTTCACTGGAGCTTTCTGTACTTGCGTCCGACTGGGCACACGCGCATGCACTCGAAGCACTGGGCGATCGAGTCGCGGAAGAAGCCGAGCGACTGGATGCTCTTCGTGAAGAAGTCGCTGTAGATCATCGTGCGGCGCCGCTCGGGATCGTCCTCGTTCACGATCTGCAGGAGCCCCTTCTGGAACGAGCCGATGCCGTAGGTCTGGGCTCGCGAGTGGCACTTCTCGCGATCGTAGGTCGACTGCTGGATGCGCCCGTCTTGCACGGTCCCGTTGAGACACGCCGGGCACACGCGCAGGCACGGTGTGGTACCGATGCGCTTGTACATCGCCGCACAGCCCGGATGCGGGCAGGCGGGCTCGGCCAGCGGCTGATCGGGCTCGAGCGGCAAGGTGGTGATCAGCGCCGCGTAGTAGAGCAGCCCGTACTCCGGATTCAGGATGATGTGCGCCGCGAGCGAACGCGTGCCGAGCCCCGCCAGCTCGGCCGCGTGCATCATCGACATCGGCGGCTCGTGGCCGTGCACGGGGAGCGAAGGCGCCTGGATCGCGTGATGCGAGAGCGTGCCCTCGATGAAGTCGCACATCGCGTGAACCGCCACGTTCTCGCGCAGGTCGTAGCCGGTGATCTCCATCACGCGATGGTCCGGGCAGCGCCACGCGCCGGCCGTCGGCCCGTCGCCACCGGCGACGACGACGCTCCGGGCGCCGGGCAGGATGTCCTCCGGGCGATAGCCCTCGGGTACCTTCTCGCGAAACGCCTCGACCGGCGCGATCCCGACCACGCGCGCGCCGGCTTTGAGACCAACGGCCTTCAACCGCTCCTCGGTCGTCATGAGGACCCCAGGATAATCCCCTCCGGTATAATCCGCCCGGCATGAATTTCGACGCGTTGCGCGCGAGCACGATGCCGGGATTGCTCGTCGAGCGCGCGCGGACGCGGCCCGAGCGCGTCGCGTTTCGCTCGAAGGAGCTCGGGATCTGGCGCGAGACGACCTGGCGCGAGCTCGCCGCGCGCGTCGGCGCGCTGGCGTGCGGCCTTGCGCGCGAATACCACATCGCGCCCGGCGAGACGGTGGCCATCATCGGCAACCCGTGCCCGGAATGGACGATCACCGAACTCGCGGCGCAGGCGCTCGGGGCGATCACCTACGGGATCTATCCGACCAGCGCGCCCGGTGAGGTGCGTCATCTGCTCCAGCACGGCGGCGCCTCGCTCATCGTGGTCGAGGACCAGGAGCACCTCGACAAGACGCTCGAGGTGCTGGACCAGTGCCCGGATGTCCGCGCGGCGCTCGTGGTCGATACGCGCGCGCTCTTCATGTATCGCCATCCACGCGTGCGCCCGCTGGCCGAGGTCGAGCGCGCCGGCGCGGCGCTGGCGGCCGAGCGCGACGTGCTCGATCGCTATGCGCGGGCGCTGTCGCCCGATATGCCGGCGACGATCATCTACACCTCCGGGACCACGGGGCATCCGAAGGGCGCGGTGTACCGCCACGGGCCACACCTGGCCGCGTGCGCCAACATCATCGAGCACTATCCGCTCCTGCAAGCTCGCGAGCATCGCGCCGTCGCGATGCTCCCGCTCTGTCACGCGATGGGCCGAAACCTCGCGATCACCATGCCGCTCATCGCCGACATCGTGCCGCACTACCCGGAATCGGTCGACACGTTCGCCGACGCGCTCTACGAGATCCAGCCCACGTTCGTCTTCACGGTGCCGCGCTATCTGCAGAAGTTCGCCGCCCACTTGCTGGTGGGACTGGAGCGGAGCTCGTGGGCCAAGCGCGCGGCCTACCGCACGGCGATGACGATCGGCCGCCGCGCGCTCGAGCAGAGATGGCGCGGCTCGGCGCGGACCGCCTTGCTGCCCGCGGCGCTCGCGCGCGCGACCGTCTTCCGCTGGCTTCTCGAGAAGGTCGGCTTCGCGCGCGCCGAGCTCGTGATCTCGAGCGGCGCGCCGCTGCCGGCGGCCGTCGCCGCGCTGTGGCAGGCGTGGGGGGTGAACCTGTGCGAGGCGTACGGTCAAACCGAGACCGGCGGCGCGCTCGTCTCGGGCCAGCTCGGTCCGTATCCGCCGCCCGGTGACGTCGGCGCCGTCGCCCCGAACATGGCCGTCGAGCTCGACGAGGACGGCGAGATTCTCGTGACCGCGGCGGAGTTTTTCGGTGGATACTGGCGCGACCCCGACGCGACGCGGGCCCTCTACCGCGAGCGGAAGCTAGCAACCGGCGACGTCGGCGAGTGGACGCGCGCGCACGCGCTCAAGCTCGTCGACCGGAAGAAGGACATCCTGATCACCGCCGGCGGCAAGAACGTGAGCCCCTCGCATGTCGAGAGCCGGCTGCGCGCGAGTCCCTACATTAGCGAGGCCGCGGTGTTCGGCGAGGGGCGTAAATATCTGGTCGCGCTGCTCGAGGCCGACGGCGAGACCGTCAGTGAGTGGGCGCGCGAGCACGGCGTGGTCCACACGGGCTACGCCTCGCTGGTGACTCATCCGGCGGTCGTCGGGTTGATCGACGCCGAGGTGCGGCGCGCCAACGACGAGCTCACGCGCGTCGAGCAGGTGAAGGGTTTTCGGCTGCTGCCGCGTGAGCTCGATCCCGAGCTCGAGGGCGAGCCGGTGACGCCGACGCGCAAGGTGAAGCGGCGGCTCATGGCCGAGCGGTACGGCAGCCTGGTGGAATCGATGTACGCGGGCGACGAGGAACGCAGGATCGCCGCCGAGGTTTCGGCGGGCCGCCTCTCATTGACCACGGAGGACTAGATGCCAGGGCCTCGACTCATACTGCTCGCAGCGCTGCTCGTCGTGCTATCGGGCGCCGTGCCGGCGCACGCGCAGTACCGCATCGGGATGAGCGCCGCCATCACGGGCCCGGCGTCGTCGACCTACGCGCCGACGTACGAGGCCTACAAGGCCTACTTCAAGCGCGTCAACGACGCCGGCGGTATCAACGGCCAGAAGGTCGAGATCGCCTACGAGGACGACCGTGGCGAGCCTCAGCGCGCGGCCGCGAACGCCAAGAAGCTCGCCGAGGGCTCGATCCTGATGGTGAACGCGTCGACCTCAGCCACGTACAAGCCGTTCATGACCGAGTCGGAGACCGAGAAGATCCCGCTGCTGTTCGGCGGCGGCGTCTGCCCGCGCGAGGCCT
>Ga0075429_100001960_pt1 | contig 17087 bp, 9 predicted proteins | sample RhiMetdeltSRZDD3_FD_75295 | JGI IMG/M metagenome (GOLD analysis project Ga0075429, IMG submission 75295) | Populus rhizosphere microbial communities from Tennessee, USA - Rhizosphere MetaG P. deltoides SRZDD3 | ecosystem: Host-associated > Plants > Roots > Rhizosphere > Soil | place: USA... | reverse complement strand
CATCCTCGCCGAGCAGCACCTCCCGCGCGGACAGGCCATCGCGCACGAGGGCGGCCCCCCAATAGCTCTGGCCGGTATCCCAGACGAGCCCGGGCAGCCCCACGCCTCGTGCATACGCGACGTCCTGCGAGGCCTGCTGCCACAACTCGGCGAGCGCGGCATCGGGATAGGTGGCGCACTCGAAACGCAGCACCTGCGCCTCCCCGTCGACGACCCAGAGCTCGGCGAGCACGGCCTCGCAGTGCCGGCGCAGGGCGTCCAAGACCTCCGGCATCGCCTCCCGCCAGGACGGCGCCTCGGACAGGATCCGCGTCACCGCGTACTGCGCCGCCCGCCGCCGCTCCGCGACCTTCGCCGACGTCACGTCTTGAGCCGCGCCCAACACCTGCCCCGCGCCCTGCGTGCCGCCGCTCTGGAACGCCACCTCGCGGGCGCGGAACCAGCGCCACGCGCCGTGCGCGCTCCGGAGGCGGAACTCGACCTCCCTCGCCTCCCCGCCCGTCTCGCCCTCGATCAGCGCCGCATGGGCGCGGCGCACGGCCCCGACATCGTCGGGGTGCATGAGGCGGCCGAGGGGATCGGGCGCCATCGCCCGAAGCTGCTCCAACGAATAGCCGAGGCTGTGAAGCGCCTCGTGATTGATGAAGAGGTTCTGTCCCTCGCGGGGCTCGTAGACGTAGACGAGAGCCGGCGTGGCGTCGATGACACTCTGGCTGAAGCGCAGGCTGTCGGCGAGCGTCACTTCCGCCAGGCGCCGCGCCTGGCGATCCTCGGCCTCCTGGATCGCCCGGCGCACGGCCTGGCCGAGACGCGAGACGTGGCTCTTGAGGACGAAATCAGTCGCTCCCGCCTTCAGGCACTCGACGACGACGTCCTCGCCCGCTGTCCCCGACACGAACACGAACGGCGTCTGCGGCTGGACCGCTTGCGCGTCGGCCATCGCCGATGGCCCGTCATAGGTGGGCAGGCGGAAGTCGGAAAGGATCAGGTCGAACCGGCCAGACGCGAGGGCCTGGACGAACGATTCGCGGGAATCCGCCCGCGTCACCTCGCATTCGACGGCGTCGCGGCGCAGCGATTGCGCCACGAGCTCCGCATCGTCATCGTCGTCTTCGAGATGCAGGATCTTCAGCGCCAAGGGACTCCCGGGGGGCGGGTCCGAGCGCGCTGATAATAACACCGGCGTACGGTAAGCGAATACGTACGCGTCATGGGCTTTACTGAGCCGGACGCGAGACATCGACAACCAGGCCCGCTGTGTTTGATGTTAGATTCGCTAAATGCCCCGAACGATGCGACAGCGACGCGCCATCCGCCGCCATGGTGTGCGCCTCAAGACACCACCTCTTCTCTATGATCGGACGCAGGCCCTCGTCGACCGGATCCAGCGGAAGGTCGGCGGGACGTTCTTGACCTACTGGACGTCGACGTCCGGATCCGTGTGCGACAACGACGTCATGGCGCTCCACGAGATCCTGCAGACGCTCCAGCCGAAGGACCGCGTGACGCTGTTCGTGAAGTCCGACGGCGGCAGCGGCATGGCCTCGCTGCGCATGGTGCACCTGCTCCGCACCTACGCGAGCAAGGTGACGGTGCTCGCGCCGCTCAACTGCGCGTCGGCGGCGACGATGCTGGCCCTGGGCGCCGATACCATCGGCATGGGGTCGCTGTCGTACCTGACCGCCGTCGATACGTCGCTCGAGCACGACCTCTCGCCGCTCGACCACACGAACAACCTCGTGGCGGTCTCGAACGACGAAGTCGAGCGCGTCATCCGCTTGTGGAAGGACACGGGCGGCCGCGACAAGGACAACGTGAACCCGTATCAGGAGCTGTACAAGTACTTGCACCCGCTGGTGATCGGCGCCCTGGACCGTGCCAGCAGCCTGTCGCTGCAGCTCTGCCGCGAGATCCTCGGCTATCACATGCGCGACAAGAAGAAGATCGAGCGCATCAGCCAGCGGCTGAACTCATCCTATCCGGCGCATCACTACCCGATCACCTCGCGTGAGGCGCGCCAGGCCGGGCTCAACGTCATCGACATCGACAGCGAGACCGACCAGCTCCTGCAGGACCTGAACCTGCTGTACTCGGAGATGGGCCAGCGGGCGATCACCGACTACGACGAGACCAACCACCACGACAACGAGATCACGAACATCCTCGAAGGCCGGGGCCTGCAGGTCTTCTACCAGGTCGAGAAGGACTGGCACTACCGCAAGGAAGAGCGCCGCTGGGTGCCGCTCAACGACCTGTCCGCCTGGTACACGCTGCACAAGAAGGCGGGGCGCATCGTCAAGGCGAAGTTCCACATTCGATAGACGGCAGTAGGCCGACAAACAACGGCTAGTGTTGAGTAGTGAGTCTCGAGTGAGTCAACGAGGGTTCACGGCGCCGTCTTCTTGAGGCCGTCGGGATACGACCCGAGCACACGGAATTCCCGGGACATCTTGCGGAGATCCTCGATGGCCTCGCCGGCGGCGCCCGCCGGCGCGCCCATCACGTCCAGGTGGAACTCGTACTCCCAGGGCCGGCCGCGCAGCGGGCGCGACTCGATCTTCGACAGGTCGACGCCGCGGGTAGCGAAGGCCCCGAGGGCGCGATAGAGCGCGCCCGGGGCGTTCTCTAGGATGAAGACGAGGGACGTCTTCGTCGCCTTCTCGATCGGCCCCGCCTCGCGGGCGAGGATCAGGAAGCGCGTGTAGTTCTGCGGGTCATCCTCGATGCCTTCGAGGAGGATGTGGCCGCCGTAGATCTGGGCGGCCAGGTTCGACGCGATGGCGGCATGGGTGGCCGGCCCGTCGTGCATCAGCTCCATGACGCTGCCGGCGGTGTCGTAGGCGGCCACCGCCTGTATGTGCGGGCGGTCGGCGAAGAAGCGCCGGCACTGCGCGAGCGCGACCGGATGAGACGACACGCGCTCGATCGACTCGAGCGACGCCCCCGGATGGCCGATGAGGCAGTGCACGATGCGAAGCTGCGTCTCCGCGATGATGTGCAACGGGCGCGAGCGCAGCCGGTCGTAGTTCTCGTGGATCGATCCCGCCAGGGAATTCTCGATGGGGACCACGGCGCGGTCGGCAGCGCCGCTCACCGCCGCCTCGAAGAGGGCGTCGAAGCTGGGCCGCGGCAGGAGCTCGATGTCGGGGCCGAGGATCTCCAGCGCCGCTTGATGGCTGAAGGCTCCGCGTTCGCCCTGGAACGCTACGGTGAGTGGTCGCGTGGTCACAGCCGACAACTGTAACAGATGGTGCGGAAGGGGGGATTCGAACCCCCACGCCCTTTCGGGCACACGGTTCTAAGCCGTGGGCGTCTGCCGTTCCGCCACTTCCGCGTAAGCCCGATTCCGAATGCCGAACGTCGCGGTCTGCGAGTGGCAATTCGGACACAGGAACCTCAAGTTCTCCAGGCGATAGTCGTGGATCAGGCCGTTGATGTGGTCGATCTGGAGCACGAGCGGCTTGCCGTTCCAGTGTCCACCAAGGCCGCACGCCTCGCAAGTGTGCGCACGCCCGATCTCCAGCAGGCACCGACGAACCTTGTAGGCCTCGAGCCTCGGCTGATCCACTCGGCGCAACACCAGAAGCTCAGCGGCGGTCTTCTTGGCTGGACCGCCCCGGTGCCGATCGCCGGAGTTCGCACGCTTGCCCTGGAAATGGGACACATCGATATGCAAGGCAATCAGGCGCCTCTTGACGTGTGCGTGTGCACCGCCTGTAATGCGGAGGCCCAGCTTGAGCAGCACCTCGCTGACGGATCGACTCTGCTTTACGAGGGGCGCCAGGACGGCGTGCGTATACTTCGTGCGCGGCATCGTTCGATGTTCCCGATTGCGATGTCACCCGAGGTCCGGGCTGCCGCGTCTGAAGAATCGGGTGTTACTCAAGCCCGGCCCATGCGCTCCGCTCGCAACCAGAAGATGACCTTCACCTCGAGCCCGAGCTCGCTGCCGATCTCTTTGACGCACGCCTCGGCCAGCGGGTAGTTGTCGAACTCGGCGCGGCCCGCCCCCCACCATTCGCCGCCGTAGTCCCCCACGATACGCAGGTACAGCCGCCGCGCGGCCACGGGAATTCCCGACCAGTTCGGCAGCTCCACCCGCCACGCAGTCCTCAACGATGCCTCCTCTCGGCCGTCGGCGGAGCCACAGCAAGAATGGACGCAATCACTGCGCCGCGGGTTGCTGATATGCTTCGCCACCGCGAGCGGCATTGGAGAAGCGCAAGGTCGTCATCATCGGGGCCGGCCCCGCCGGGCTCACGGCCGCCTACACCCTCCAGAAAGCCGGCGTTCCCACCGTCATCCTCGAGAAGGACACGCAGGTCGGCGGCCACGCCCGTACCGTGCGCCACGACGGCTTCCTCTTCGACATCGGCGGGCATCGTTTCTTCACGAAGCTGCCGGAGATCGAGCAGATCTGGCGCGAGGTGATGGCGCCGCCGGGATTCCTCCGCGTGCGGCGGCTGTCGCGCATCTTCTATAAAGGCCGCTTCTACCACTATCCGCTGCGGCCGCTGGAGGCCCTGCGCCAGATGGGCGTCTTCGAAAGCATCTGGGTCGTGGCCAGCTACGCCCGCAAGCGGCTCTTCCCTCTCCCCGAAGAGAAGACCCTCGAGCAGTGGATGATCAACCGCTTCGGCCCGCGCCTCTTCCTGATGTTCTTCAAGTCGTACACGGAGAAGGTGTGGGGCCTCGCCTGCTCCGAGATCGGCGCGGAGTGGGCGGCGCAGCGGATCAAGAGCCTGACGCTGTGGGGCGCCATCAAGAGCGCGCTCTTCGGCGGGGAGACGCCGCGCACGCTGATCGAGGCCTTCGACTATCCGGAGCGCGGGCCGGGCATGCTGTGGGAGCGGATGGCGGAGCAGCTCGCGGCGGGCGGACAGAAGATCCATCTCGAACACCCGGTCGTGCGCGTGCGCCGCGAGGACTTCACCGTGCGCAGCGTCGTGACCCGCGGCCGGCAAGGCCTCGAGGAAGAGCATGACGGCACCCACGTCATCGCCAGCATGCCCCTGCCCGAGCTCGTGCGCGCCCTCGACCCGCCCGCACCGCCGGAGGTCCTCGAGCACGCCCGCGCCCTCACCTATCGCGACTTCATCACCGTCGCCCTCATCGTCCCCCGCGCCGACGTCTTCCCCGACAACTGGATCTACGTGCACAACCCCGACGTGCAAGTGGGCCGCATCCAGAACTACAAAAACTGGAGCGCGTCGATGGTGCCGGACGCGTCGCAGACGTGCCTCGGCTTCGAGTACTTCTGCAACGAGGGCGACGCCTTCTGGTCGCTCTCCGACGCCGAGATCGTGGCCGTCGCCCGGCGCGAGTACGAAGCCCTCCACTTCGGGCCCGCCGGCGAGCCGCGCGAGGGTGTGGTGGTGCGGCAGCCCAAGGCGTACCCTGTCTATGCGGGCGACTACCAGCGGCATCTCGACGCGCTGCGCGACTACCTGCTGCGCTTCACGAACCTCCAGATGGTGGGCCGCAACGGCCTGCACAAGTACAACAACCAGGATCACGCCATGCTGACCGCGCTGCTGGCGGCGAAGAACGTCCTCGGGGAGCGCCATGACGTGTGGGCGGTGAACACCGAGGACGAGTACCACGAATCGGCGCCGTCCCGCGAATAGCCGCGTGGCGGGCGGTACAATCGCCCCGTCGACATGCCCCTCGCGGCGATGGCCGGCCTGTTCCTGCTCGCGAGCGCGAGCACCGCGCCGCAAGATCGCGAGAAGGATCCCGCCTGGTACAGCGTCCAGACCTGGCGCCAGCCTCAGGGGCTTCCCCAGAACACGGTACAAGTCATCCGCCAGACTCGCGACGGCTACATCTGGGTCGGCACCAAGGGCGGCCTCTCGCGGTTCGACGGTGTGCGCTTCACCACCTTCGACGACAGCGACAAGCAACAGCTCACCGAGAACGAGGTGTGGGGCCTCGACGAGGACGACGACGGCAGCTTGTGGATCGCCACGCTCGGCGGCGGGCTCAGCCACCTGAAGGACGGGCGCTTCACGACGTACACGACCCGCCAAGGCCTCATCAATGATTCGATCATCACCATGTGCCGCGACACCCGCGGCGCCGTGTGGTCGGGCACCGACACCGGCCTCAGCCGGCTCGAGAACGGCCGCTTCACGAGCTACACCACCCGCGAGGGCCTGTCCCAGGACCGCATCCGCACGCTCCACTGCGACGCCGACGGCAGCGTGTGGATCGGCACCAACGACGGCCACCTGGCCCGCTACAAAGACGGCGCCATCGTCCACGTACCCGAGGGTGACCGGCCCGGCCGGCAGATCCGCGCGATCCTGCGCGACCGGGCGCACACGTTGTGGATCGGCGCCAACGACTGCCTGATCCGTCTCACCGAACACGACCGCGGCTGGTCGGCGACGACCACGGCCTTGACGGCGGGCCGGCTCACGCGGCTCTTCGAAGATCCGCAGGGCAAGCTCTGGATCGGCACGGACCACGGTTTGAATCGATACGAAAACGGCGCGATCGTCCCGGCGGGCGTGCTGCAGACGGCACGCTCGGAATATGTCTCGGCCATGGCCAGCGACCACGAAGGCAGTCTTTGGGTCGGCACGCGCTCGCAGGGGCTGGCGCGGCTGCGTCCGGGCGAGTTCGTCAGCTACACCGCGCGGGAGGGTCTGTCCGACGACAACGTGAGCACCGTCCTCGAAGACGATACGGGCACGCTGTGGGTTGGCACGATCAGCGGCCTGGACAGCTTCCGCGAGGGCCGTTTCACCAGCCACATCGGCCGGCGAGGGATGCCCGGCACCTCCGTCCTCTCGCTCGCCATCGACGCCGACGGGACGTTGTGGGTCGGCACGGAAGCGGGGATCTATCGCGCCCAACAGTCGCGCCCCTGCGCGGACGTGGTCTGTCGCGAGCCCTTCGTACGCGTGGAGGACGCGACCTCGAAGCTGTACATCCGCGTCATCCATCCGGCTCCCGACGGCTCCATCTGGGTCGGCACCGATTTCGACGGGCTCGGGCGATACAAGGACGGCCGCACGACGTTCTATACGACACGTGACGGCCTCGCCAACGACGCCGTCCGCGACCTGGTCACGACCGCCGACGGCACGCTCTGGATCGCGACGAGAGGCGGCGGTCTCGATACCTTCAAGGACGGCCGCTTCTCTGCGTATACGCAGAAGGACGGTCTGGCCAACGACGGCGTCCAGGCGCTGTATCTCGACGAGAAGGGCACGCTCTGGATCACGACACGGGGCGGCCTGAGCCGCTTCAAGGACGGCCGCTTCACGACGTACACGGTGAACGACGGCCTCTATGCCACCTTCGCTTACGACCTGGTGGACGACGGCCGCGGCTGGCTCTGGATGCGGTGCGGCAAGGGCATCTTCCGCGTACGTAAGCAAGACCTCGACGACTTCGCGGCGGGCACGATACGGACGGTCACGTCCATCGCCTATGGACACGAGCACGGCCTCAGCAGCACCGTCGGGACGACCAGCCACCATCCCTCCTCGTTTCGATCTCACGACGGCCGGCTCTGGTTCTGCATGAGCGGCGGCCTCTCCGTCGTCGATCCGCGCCGTCTTTCCACCAACGCGCTGCCGCCGCCCGTGCACATCGAGGATGTCGTCATCGACCATCACCTGGTCGACCGCACCGCGCCTGCGAACATCGCCCCCGGCCGCGGCGACCTGGTGTTCCAGTACACGGCGCTCAGCTTCCTGGCGCCGGAGAAGGTGCGCTTCAAGTACCGGCTGGAGGGCTTCGAGGACGACTGGGTGGATGCCGGGGATCGCCGCGCCGCGTTCTACAACAACATCCCGCCTGGCCCGTACACCTTCCGCGTGATGGCCGCGAACGACGAGGGCGTCTGGAACGAGAAGGGGGCGGCCTTCTCGTTCCGCTTGCGGCCCCATTTCTACCAGACGGCCTGGTTCTATACGCTCTGCGGGCTGGCGGTGGTGCTCGCGGGCATCGGCCTGCACGCGGTGCGTACGCGCCAGCTCCGGCGGCGCGAGACCGAGCTCGTCCGCCTGGTGGAGGACAAGACGCTCGACCTGCGGCGGCACCAGGAGCATCTCGAGGAGCAGGTCGCCGAGCGCACGGTGCGGATCAACGCCTCGCTGAAGGAGAAGGAGGTCCTGCTCAAGGAGATTCACCACCGCGTGAAGAACAACCTGCAGATCGTGTCCAGCCTGCTCAAGCTCCAGGCGGGCGCGATCCAGGACCCCGCCGCGCGCGCCGCCTTCCATGACAGCGAAGACCGCGTCCGGTCGATGTCGATGATCCACGACCGGCTCTATCAATCCCACGACATGGCGCGCATCGACGTGGCGGAGTACCTGAAGAACCTCGCCGCGCACCTCTTCCGCTCCTACGGCGTGAGCCAGAGCCGCGTGCGCCTGCGCCTCGAGCTCGAGCCGGTGGAGATGGGCCTGGACGCGGCCATCCCCTGCGGCCTGCTCATCAACGAGCTCGTCTCGAACGCCCTCAAGCACGCGTTCCCGGGTGACAGATCCGGCGAGGTGCACGTGACCTTGCGCCGTGTCGACGACGGCGGCATCGTGATCGCGGTGAGCGACGACGGCGTGGGCCTGCCCCAGGATCCCGCGCGTGGCACGGACTCCCTCGGCCTGCAGCTCGTGCACACGTTGACCGAGCAGCTGGGCGGCACCCTCCACCAATCGGCGGGGCCGGGCACGACGTTCGACGTGCGGTTCCGCGAGCCTCAGTACAAGGCGCGCGTCTGAGCACACCTATCGCGGTGGGTTGATCGCGGCCCGCTGACGCAGCGCTTCGTAGTTCCGCAGCACCTCGCGGATCTGATCGTCGATCTGCAGCGGGAAGTCGGGCACGTCCTCGGGCCGCACACCGGGATCGAAGCCGATGGCCTCGAGGCCGTATCGGCGCGCCTCCTCGGGACGACCCAGGGCCCCTTCGTAGCGGGCCCGCGCGAGAAAGGCCAGGGTGTACAGCTCGGCGATCTTGATGGCGTACGGATCGACGTGACCGGACCACGGCCGGTACCGCGGCTTCGGGAACGCCGGCAGTATCGGCGGTCGAGTGCGTGAGAGCTGGGCCGCCAGCCCGATCGGCAATCGTTCGAGACCCGCGCCGATGCGAGCATCCACGTTGTTCGTCACGAAGAGCGGCTGCTGGTCGATGTTGCCTTCGACCATCTCCCGAACCATCCCGAAGTACGCAGCCCAATAGGCCTCGGCCTCCTCGGGGCGAAGACGCGCGTCCTGGCGGAGCTTCCGGATCTGCGGACGGAACGTCTCGACCGCCGACAGTGCGGGGCGCATGAGCTCTGGCTGCCGGCGCAGGAGTTGGTCCACGTACCACTCCGAACGCAGCGACTCCGGATCGAGCAGCAGCACGTCTTTCCGGAAGCCCTCGACGTGCTGCGCGTACAGCGCGCCCGCCGTCCAGTAGTCCCACTGATCGCTGATGACCACCGCGTTCGGCGGCAGCCCGCCGATCATGTTGTGGACGAGGTCTTCGACGAGGTAGTTGCCGCTTTCGTCCAACGCCGCGAAGTGGCGCGCTCCGTTGAAAACTGCCAGCAGCGCGCCCACGACGACTGCAATCCGCCGACCGAAGCGGGCCACCACCCAACACAGACCCCATGCGAGGAAGAGGCCATACGCGAGATACGCCGTGAGGTAGTACGGCATGATCTCGTTGATGTCGTGAAGGCCGGCCGCGATGACACACCCGAAGAACAGCAGGAGCGCCCACGCCGCGGTGTCGCGCTTCGTTCGAAAGGCGTAAACCGCCCCCACTGCGGCCAGCAGCAGGCCGACGTACGCGGAATCCGCAACCAACGTGTTCCACAAATACAGCGTCTGCAGCGAGAACACCCTCTTGTCGAAGAACAACGTGTACTGGAACTGGTGGCCGCTGATGTGCTGCCAGAGCCGCGGAAGCGTGCTGGGGTCGCCCCAGTTGAGCGCAGGCTGCTGCTTCGCGCGCAGGTACATCCACAGGTATGGCGTGAGCCCGAGCAGGAACGGTGGAACGAGCGCGAGCAGTCGCCCGAGGGACTCCCGCCGCACGCCGGCCACGCGGGCGTAGAGGAACAGAAACGCCGGCGCGAGCATGATCGTCGAGCTGTGGTTCGTGAAGCTCAGCCCCAGCACGGCCGCAAACAGCGCGCCACGGGGCCACGGCCTTCCGCCCGGCTGGCGAAGCTCGTCGACCCAGCGAAGGAACAGGATGCAGAGCAACGGAAGGAGCAAGGCATGCAGGGCATAGGCCTCGAAGCCCGTCGCCTGACTCCACCACAACGTGGTCAGGCCCACGGTGACAGCGGCCGATGCCGCCAGGAGCCCGTGGCCGCCGATCACTCGGCGGAATAGCGCGGCCATGAGGCCCACACCAGCCGCTGTCAGCAGCGCCGCGGCCACATTCAGGGCGTGCACCGGGCGCCCTGGTGAGACCAGCGTTGCCGCGTATCCGATGAGCGTGAGGACGGGATACCCCGTCGGGTGGGCGACCCCCAGAGTCGCCGCGACCGCCGCCATTTCGCCCTTGTCGATGAAGCCATACGTGTGCCCCACGGTGGCCACGTAGACGGGCGCACACAGCAGCGCCGCCACGAACGCAACCCAAGCACCGTCAACGGTAGTGGCCGCAGGTTCATCCGCACCGACGCGGCCTTGGTCCGGGTCGGTGCTCCTGCGAGCCTGTTCCTTCCGTCGGCGCACACGAACCCGTTCGCTGCCTACCACCCCGTCAGCTCCCCCACCACGTGCCAGCGAGGATGAAGTACACAGCGAAGACCACACATACGGCGACAGCCGAGACGATCAAGGCGAGTGCGAGCACAATCCGATGCCGAAGGCTCGCCGCACAAAGCAGCCACGCCATGGGCGTCATGATCGGGAGAACGGGCCCCCACGGCGGTGGATTCGGCGCGGAGAGCCGCGAATGCTGTACACACAGTGCCCCGACGAGGTAGGCGATCAGGACTATCGCCGGCGCGAGATCCTTGATGACTGCTGCCAATCCACCTGCGCGACCGTTCATACCATCACCGTTCTAACACCGTGTCGGCCTTGGGAGCGATAGACGCGGATAGGATGCCCGCGATGACCACGCCGCGCCGCCTGTTCTTGAGCCTCGCCGCGTCCGTCGCCATTTCCCTCGGTGCCGCCATGAGCCAAGTATGGACGTTCGGCCCGCGCCAGCGCCGGGGCGCCGAGCGCCTCCAGGTGCAGCTCGATGTCGAGCGCTTGGAGACGCACATCCGCCTCGTCACGGCGTGGTTCAAACGCAGCCGATACCGCCCACGGTATAGCCGCCAGGAGTGGATTCACAACCTCGAATACGCCGCGCGGTGGGGCCTCTCCACCGCCGAGTTGGCGCGCGATCTCGTCATATCGCCCGCCACCGCTCACTTGCGGCTGAAGCTCAGCGACCAGGGAGGCTTCGCAACCCGTTACGTCAAACCCAGCACGCCTTGCGTGCGCATCGACGATGGTCGCCGGCAGCTCGTCATCGAGATGGCCGTCGGAGGTTTCGAGCACGATAGTGCCATCGCGCGGAACCTCCACTGCCACGGCGAGACAGTCTCGGCCCGGTCCGTCGGACGCATCCGAGCCGAAGGCTCCGTCGCCGCTATCCGGCGAAAGGCTCGCAAGCACAAGACGGGCGGGAAGCGCAGACGCATCGTAGACGCGCCCAACGCCGCCGAGCTCGCCGCGACCTACGTGGCCGGGCCCTCCAATCAACCGCGCCCGCGCAAGGCGCGCTTGATGCGCACTCTCGCCGACACCTTCGCCGAATGCATCGCTCGCGACACGCTGTGGAACATGGACGAGGAATCCCTCGACACCGAAGCCGACGAGCTTCGCCGGACGCGCCTGTCGCAGTTGCTGGCGATCCTTCTCGCGCGGTTTCGCCGCATTCCGCCGCACAAGAGGCCGCACTACACTGCGGAGGAACGCGGCCACATCCTCACCTTCAAGAGCCGCTTCCGTCTGTCCCACAAGAAGCTGGCCGCCTGGTTCCTGCTCGATCCCAACACCCTTTCGGCTTGGAGCCTCGACATCGATCATCCCGAACGTCGAAGGACGCCGCTCGTCGAGCCCATGGCCAGCATCAGGACGGCTATGACCGCCCTCGCCAGGCATCTTCCACCGATCCCAAAGCGCCTGACCGAGAGCGTCGCCCACACCCTGGCCGCGCTGGCCCAGACAGCCCACGTCATTCGGCGGCGACGCGGGAAGAAAGGCCATTCGCGCCACATCGCCGGCGCGGCGAACGTTCGCAAGAACTCCCCTGTCGACGCCGAGTACCCCAACCATTTCTGGGGTTCCGACATCACCGTCATCGCCCTCGGCCGCGACTTCCACCTCGCCGCCATAATCGACTTGTACTCGCGCGACATCCTCGCCTGGGACCTCTTCACCGGTCCGCCGAGTGCCGAAGATGTCAAGAGGCTGTTCGGCCGGGCTGTCGCGCGCTTCGGAAGCCCCAAGCACTTCCTCACCGACCAAGGCCGGCAGTTCAAGGGGCAGGTCCTGAACGACGCCCTCGACAAGCTCGGCGTCGACCACCGCGAGGGCACCATCGGACAGCACGGCTCGATCGCGATCATCGAGCGATTGTGGAGAACGGTGAAGGGGCACGTCGACCTCACTGCCGTCCGGCCGAGCATCCCCGACATGCTGCGGCAGCGCATCGCCGTCGTAGTCGACTACTACCGTACCAAACGGCCGCACATGGCATTGGGCAACGCCACGCCGGCACAGGCTTACACCGGCGAGCCGGCACCGGCGACGACCGCCCAAAAGGCGCCGCGCGGCTGGCGCGGACAACCGTGTCCGAAGGCACCGTTTGTCATTCGATACGCCCTCGACACCGAGAAAGCGCTGCCCTACCTCGAACGCGTCGCCTGACGGACTGAGACGGACGGCAGAGATGGGCGGTGATAGTCTGCCGGTACTCGTTCGTCACGAGCATTCAGGATTTCGTCCTCGACTGACCACCCAACCAACGCGGAATCGCGGCGCCCACGCCGGGTCCGGGCCTCAGATCCGCTGGTTAGTGCCCAGCAGAATGCCTTCGCGGATCGCGCCAAACGCCTCTAATTTCCCATTGCCGACTTACAGGGCGTCGCGCCACGGCAAGGACGAAGACGAGCGGCTTACGCACCGCTCGATGGTCATCGCCGTTACGAGACGTCGGGCGCGACGAATGGCTGTCGCCCACGTGGCGACGTTCCGCGAGGACGACGATGCGCCGCCGTGGGGCGGCGCCGGCTACGCGCGCCCCTTCCAGCCCGAGCTGGTGCCGCCCGTCGAGCCCGCGCGCTTTGCGCGGATCGTTCTGTTCTGCCTGCCGCGCGCGTGGCCGGCCGACAGCCCCGACTACTGGTCACGCCACGACGCCGGCACGTTCGGGCACAAGCTGCTCCAGGTGGTCGGCCAGGCCGAGACGAGGTGGACGCCGATCAATCATCGGTTCTTCGCGATGCTGCGGCTCCTGGAAGCCGGCACGCGTGACGTCGACCGTTTTCGATCGCACGAGGAAATCCGCTTCCATCGCGCCATGCTGCACACCGCCGCCCAGCTCGTCGTGCTCGCCGATGGCTCATTCGATCCCGTGGTGTTCCGCCGCGAGACACTCCGCGCGGCGGCGACGATGGGCGCAGCGTTACCCCCAGTCCTGCATACGCGGCTGTTGGTCGCGGCGGGCAATGCGTTGAAGGCGCGCCGAACGACCGCGCCACCACCGCCAGGGCGACGCGCGGACGCACTCATGCAGGTTCTCGCCATCTTCTCTGTTCGACGTCGGCGCCGTGCATCGCAGCGGAGGCGACGTACCACCCGTTAAACCCGACGCCGAAGGCGGCGACCGTTGGAACCGCAGCGACGACCAAACCCAGCGGGAGGCGCCGCCGTTCGTTGAGGGCGTATCTAGCTACCCCACCACGTACCAGCGAGAATGACGTACACCACGAAGACCATACATACAGCGAAAGCCGAGACCACCAGAGAGAGCACGAGACCCATTCGATGCCGGAGGCTGAGCGCGCAAAGAAGCCATGCCAAGGGTGTCATGACCGGAAGGACTGGCCCCCACGGCGATGGGTTCGGCGTGGAGATTCGAGAATACTGCACACAGAGTGCCCCGCCGAGGTACACCATCAAGATTATTGCTGGTGTGAGGTCCTTGATGACGTCAGTCAATCCACGCGCCGGGCTGTTGTTCATGACATCACCATGCCCAGCCACCGCCGTACTCATGCGGGTACTCGTACCGCGCCGGGCAACTGCGACACCCTATTCGCGGATGTGGCGGGCTCGCCAACCCGGACAGATACAGGCAGCGATATATCGAGCTGTGGCAGTCGTTAATTGGCTGATTCTTTAAGCCTGATCCAATCTCCGTAAACGGCGCCTCTGGCCAACCGATAATGAATATCCCAGCGCCCTGCTTGGTCTTTTCGCAGCAATCGAGGATCTTGTCCTCTAAACCTTCGCTGCCCGGGACGTCATAACAAACCGTGCCCGGCACCCTCGGTCCACCTTCACGACCACTCATCGAGCCGCGACCACAGTTACGGTGATAGAGCGGGGTATGCGCCGGAACCGGACGCATGCCACCCATGTCCGGCCCGGGGTCCCAGAAGTAAGAGTGATTAAGAACGGGCAGTCCTAGGTCGGCATTCCGGTTACAAACCTGGATCCTCAAGCCAGATGGGTCACGAAACACTGTCGGGCTCGCCATGGCGTACAGATAGAGGTTAATCCCTCCGCCGAATCTCGAAGGATCTTCGCTGATGAAGCGACCGAGCGCAGGATCGTAGTACCGTGCCCTGTAGTAGTACAGGCCGACTTCGGGCTCCCACTCTCTGCCCGTGAATGCGAATCCAGCATCCGCGCCGCCGGCTTCCAGCCTACCGAAAGGATCGTAGCGCCGCGTGCCCACAACTGCGCCACTTCCGTTTGTCGTCTTTGCAACGCTACCGAGATGATCTGCGTGATAAAAGAGCGCTGCGCCGCTCTGGTCCCGTCTTGCCAACTGCTCGTCAACTCCGGGCCCATGCACGTAGCGGTAGGTCGTCCCGCTGCTTAGCTCCTCTCGCGCCATGTTCTCGGCATAGTAGGTGTACGTCGTTGTGATCCCACCGGCGATTTTCTGGTATCGCCGACCTGCTCCGTCGTAGATAAACCGCGCCTGCTCTGCGCTGTTCTTCGTGACGCGGGCAAGTCGGTCGTTCGCGTACCACTCGTAACCCCAGGTGTCTCCGCCGTCCACCTTCTGGGTCAGGTTGCCATTCGCGTCGTAGCTATAGCTCTTGCTCGAACCACTGATGCTGACCTGATACGTGTTCGTAGCGGCGTTCCCGGCGGCATCGGTCGCGGTCACCGCCACGTTGTTGGTTCCGCTGCCGACCTGTGCCGACCCTGAGAACTTGTTGTCTGCCGCGGTTGCTGCCGGCTTCGATTGCACGGCTACCGAGGCAGCTTCATTCGTAGAGCCAGCAAACAGCAAAGAGCCAGCGGGTTGTTGGCTCGTCAAACGATTCACGTTGTTGTAGCTACCCTGGATAGGCGCATCATCGATCTGTTCCGTCGTTCGATTGCCGACTGGGTCATATGTGTAGGCATACCGCTTGAGGATCGTCGGTGTGGGGTCCGTAGTTCGATATACGGCGGAAACGAGCTCATCGCCGGCATCATGACCAAGATCGTAGATCCTTGCCGGATTCGCCTCGTCTTGTTGCTGCCAAGTCTTGATGGTTCCAACGACATCATGGGTATAGTTGAATTTGGCGAGGGTCGTTCCTCCCGAAAATTTGTGGTGGACCTCCTGGAGGCGCGGATCGGCGGGGGCGGCAAGATAGCTGTAGGTCATGCTCGTGCCGTTCGGATAGCTGAGGCTCGCGGGGCGGCCAGTTGTTCCCACGTAGCCCGCAGTGAAGGTCCCCACAGGGTGAGTGATCGTCGTGGTTCGATTAAGGGCGTCATACCCAAATGTCGTGGTAACGCTGTCGATGGCTTGGCTCACGCGCCGGCCCATCTCGTCGTAACCGTACGCAATCGTGTCATTCGTCCCTGGCCCATCGATGCTCGCTAGACGTCCAGCGCCCACCGCCGGCGGGACGGCAATGGCGTTGTAGGCAAACGTCGTCGTCCCGACGCCGTCCGTCATTGTCGCGAGTCGTGGGTGACCACCCTCGTACGTGAGGCTCACGCTGGGTGTCGTGTAGGTCGCGTTGCCATATGTGATCTGTTTTAGCTTGTCGTCGGCGAAGTACGAATAATTGTGGGTCTGGCCTTTCGGGTCCGTGACCTGCTTCAAGCGGCCCGTCGTGTTCTCGTACACGTAAAGCCACTCACTCGCGTTTGCTCTAATCTCCTTGGTCGCCCGACCCTGAACGTCGCGCTCCCACGTCGTCGTATTCCCGTTCGCATCCGTTAGCTTGTCCAGAGAACCGCACGTGCACCATGCCTGCGTACTCGTTCGGCCGAGCGGATCACGCATTGAAACAGGCCGCCCGATGGAATCGTAGAATGCGTGCCTCCACCTACCAAGGCGATCCCGCACCTTCTCGATGTTCAGCCGACTGTAGACGGTCTCGTCGTACGTTCCGTCGGGATACGTAACCGTTGTAGGACGGTCAAGGGCATCGTAGTCGACGGTGACCGCATAACCATCTGACTCCGTCGACGTGCGCCGACGTCCGTAACCGTCGTACGTGAAGCTTGTCGTTGCGCCAAGTGGAGCGACGATCGTTTGTAGCTGGCCTGCACCAGCGGGCGCGTTGTCTGCGAAGTAGCTATATGTCGTGGTTCGATCGGCCGCGCTCAGTCCGCCGCGAGGTGGCGTTACGATCGTCGCGATTTCCCCATTTGAATGGTACGTGTAGGTCGTAACCTGTCCCGCTGCATCAGTCTTCGTCAGCTTCTCGTGCGATGCATTGTAAGTAACGGTCCCCAGGAGATCGTAGTTCGATCCGTTCTTCTGCTTGACGTTGAGGAGATCGATCTCGTTGGCCGCATAGGTGTTGATCATCTCGCGGCCGACCGGGTCAGTTGTACGAGTTAGATGACCTTTGTTGTTGTACTCGTACCGGTAGATCTGCG
>Ga0075429_100001956_pt1 | contig 17106 bp, 18 predicted proteins | sample RhiMetdeltSRZDD3_FD_75295 | JGI IMG/M metagenome (GOLD analysis project Ga0075429, IMG submission 75295) | Populus rhizosphere microbial communities from Tennessee, USA - Rhizosphere MetaG P. deltoides SRZDD3 | ecosystem: Host-associated > Plants > Roots > Rhizosphere > Soil | place: USA... | reverse complement strand
TCAAAACTTTTTCCATTGTCATTGCTGCCCCTAAATACAATATTGCTGTCTCCTGTATCATTATTTTTATCAACCCATACAACATACACACCACCCTTCTCCGTCGCATCTATCTGCGGTGAAATTGCGAGTGTATTATTGGCGCTTAGAGCAATCGGACTACTAAATGTGGTGCCGTTCTCATGAGTAGCGCTAAAGTAAATAGTATTATTTTTATCAACCCAAACAGCATATGCATACTCTCCTTCTACAGACGATATCTGTCCTTTGGTAAAAGATGACGAGACGTTCCCACTATTAATTACTATAGTATTGCCAAAATAAAGACCAAAGACCTGATGGCTTAAATTGTATTGATGAATAAAAAACAGAAGCAACAAAAAAATTAAAATAAGCGCTGTTAGATTCAATCTGGGATTTTTAATGAAGCTAAAAATTATTACACCTCTCAAGAATCATTCAACTATTTCTGTGGAACGAATATTTTGATATTATGTTCTCCGCGATCAGTAATATAAATATTATCTGATCGATCAAGTTCAAGATCTTCAAAACTAGACGATGTAGTGTTGTCAATTATTTGAAGTAAAAACCTCTTAATAAAGGCGCCATCTTTTGTAAATATTTCGACACTTGGTCTTTGTATGTCTAGAGAATAGATATTATCAGAAGAGTCTATACCGATTCCAAGGGGAAGAAGGAACTGTCCGTCACCCGTTCCCTTGGTTCCCCATTTCGCAATAAATTTTCCATCAGCAGAAAATTTCTGAATTCTATGGTTATTCATATCTGACACGTAAACATTTCCTATTGAATCAATTACACTGCTATGCGGTTCATTAAATTGCCCATTACCAGAACCTTTCGAGCCCCATTTCGCAATAAATTTTCCATCAGCAGAAAATTTTTGTATGTTATGATTAAATCTATCTGTTACATAGGCATTATCAGTAGAGTCAAATGTTATATCATGAACATGCCTTGAGAATTGGCCATCAGCTTTCCCTCGGGTTCCCCATTTTGCAATAAATTTTCCATCAGCAGAGAATTTCTCAATTCGTGAATTACCAGTATCAGTAACATAAACATTTCCCGAAGAATCTATATTAATCCCCTCTGGCGAGAGAAATTGCCCGTCACTGGCTCCCTTGGTTCCCCATTTTGCAATAAATTTTCCATCAGCAGAAAATTTCTGAATTCTATGGTTATTTGTGTCTGTTACGTAAACATTTTCAAATCTGTCAAGGGCCACGGAGTGAGGTACATTGAACTGACCGTCTCCCGCTCCAGAAGAGCCCAATTCTTTTAAAAAAATATAGTCATTAATATTATCTGAAAAGGACAAATTCCAAGGGCAGGCAGCGGTCATGCTTGCAAATAAAATTGCCAGAATATAAAGACTGACTTTATTGAACACCGACGAAACGATGTCACTCACTCTGAACGGCAACTTATATGTTTCAATGATAATCTTCAATAAACTAGATTAATGCAAGTTTGTTAAAGATAAAAAACAAATAAACCACATTTTAATTCTATTTTAGTGGCACCACTGATAAATTCTAATTTACTTATGATGAAAATTAAATCTACTAAGATAGCAAAATCCAGAAGAATTTATTGTCTATTCTTAAACGAAGTTCACTGAAAATCTATCTTGTTTATTATGCCACTTATAGTCGTATTAATTTTCATGTGTGAATATCAATATTTTTGGGAGTCCTATTTAGGAACTATTCTAAATATGGCCCCTCCAGGGGTACCGTACGATAGAACATAGAGGTAACCGTCAGGACCAATTTCTAAGTCAGTAACTCCTATTCCGGAAGATAAATCCTGTGAAAATATGACATCACGTAGTTCGTCATCGTCGTTTGCGACTTTATCCTCAAGCTCACCTTTTAGTGCGAGTCCATCCCTTTCTTTATTGAGATCAAAGTGATATATATCGCCCTTGTATGTCCCTACAAACATGTCATTTTCGTACTCCTTGCCCATCTTATCTGAGTTAAAAAATTTAATAGCCGTAACTCCTACTGTTTGATTCCAAATAAATTCTGGGTAGCTGTAATTTCCTTTTCCATTGAAATTTATAAGGTTATGAATAGTTCGGTCCTTATTGGAATCTTCTGATAAGTAACCTTTTGGTAATCCTGGAGAGGGATTATTGGCTAGCTCGCCATAATTCTTAATGGGCCATTTCCCTTGGACTTGTGGCCATCCACTATTAAATCCTGGTTTGACTAGATTTAGTTCATCTCCAAAAGTAGGACCATTTTCAGTATCCCATAAATTTCCAGTTATAGGATCAATGTCTAATCCATAGCTATTACGAATTCCATATGCGAATTGTTGAAAGATATTATTGGAAGTAACATTGTAATTGCCTTCATTTCCGCCTTCTGTTAAGTAGTAGTAAATACCACCAACTTTTTTTAATCCGCTTGAATCGAGCAAATTGGAGCTTTTGAGACTACAATCGTCGTATTCACACGCCCTTCCATCACCAGAAGTAAAGTATAACTTGTTATTTTCGGGGTTGATTGTAATTGCTCCCCCAATATGTTGAATGCTCTCATTACTATAAAGAGGTACATTGAATAGTAACTTGGGATTTACAAGTTTACCGTTTCTATATTCATACAAATACACACTTTGAACAAAACTTCCGTTTGAATCGCATATTCGCTGCAGGCAGTTGGTTTTATCAAGATGAATGTCATTTACACTCCTTGTATACAGTAGATAAACCTTGAGACCGTTGGGATAGTTTTCAATTTCCTCGGTCTGTTTTTCTTGAGAAATTTCAATCCCTAAAAGTCCCCTTTCACCAGTACTATTTAGAAAAGGTGTAAGATCTAATGCAGTACTGTTAATAGTAGATTTATGATCTAACTTGTAGGGATGCGAAATATCATTAACAGCAATCCTCTGTACTTTTCCTAGCTGTTGTGCAACCAAAATTTCACTTTGGCTTAAAAATACCATGCTGGTCGGGCGGTTTAGGCCCTTGACTACTAATTGAGCCTTTAAATCTGAATCTTTAATATGCTTAACTGCGGTGATAAAGCTGTTATTACAAATCAAAGACAAAAATGAGATTGATAACATTAAAAAAAGTAGAAACTTCAAGATCTCCAAGAATAAATTAAATTGTATGATTTATGACTATATTATTTTTACTGGAACTTTTATTAAATGGTGCTGTCAAAGTGTATTATGCAATCAATGAAAAGAAATCTTATTTATCTAATATGTTTAATTACGTTAGTAACGATAATTCCGAATTTTACACAATCCATGTTAACGAGCTTAACAGTGTTTGCGTCAAACTCATTAACTGAGCCAATTTTAATTCAGCTTTCACCGATGTGGACAAAGGGTGCTGACATGATTACCCCTAGAACAGATTTTACTGGTACTGCATTAAATGATAAAATTTACATTATTGGAGGGTTTAACAATAAGGGCAATAATGTAGCTACAGTAGAATTCTACGATCCAAATGCAGACATTTGGCACAGTTCGTCTCCTTTACCAGAGGAACTAGACCATCCTGCAGCAGCTGCTTATAATGGCACGCTTTATGTACTTGGGGGTTACAAGAGTGATAGAAGTCCGACCAGTAAGTTGTTCATATATCATCCTTCAATTGACAAGTGGGACGAAGGTAAATCAATGCCAAAAGCTAGGGGTGCTCTAACGGCCAATTTCATTAATGGAACCTTATATGCTGTTGGGGGAGTAGATGATTCTGGAGCAACCAACAGTATTACTGCATATCATCCGATGAATAATTCTTGGACAGAAAAAACACCAATGCCGACTGCTAGAGAACACTTGGCGTCTGCGGTGGTTGACGGAAAGTTGTATGTTATGGGCGGAAGAGTTGGAGGTTTGAAGAGTAACCTTGACGCTAATGAGGTATACAATCCAGAAACCGATAGTTGGACCAGTTTAGAGCCAATGCCATCCAAAAGAGGCGGCTTGGCCGCGACCTCATATGCTGACGCAGACATCTATGTTTTCGGAGGTGAGGAACACGCTGGCACATTTAACAATAATGAGAGATACAATCCAAGCATCAACAAATGGACTAATGAATCACCAATGCCCACTGCTCGTCACGGTTTATCGGCTATAACTATAGGTGACAGGATCTACGTGATAGGCGGAGGGCCAGAACCTGGTTTGATTGTGAGTGGAGTAAATGAAATATTTCATCCAGGCGACGACATTATTCGATAAAAGTATCTTTCAGTAATATTGTGCCTTATTCGAGGAACTGATATTACCTGGAATCTTTTCCCTGACTATTGCCGCTATACTAATTTCAGTACAAAAGCCGAATAAATCAATAAATTTCGTTTAGAATAATAACACCAACGATTATTCTATCGATTATAATGTGTAGAATGGTAATAGCTTTTATTGTATTGACGCTAATACTGCTTCTAGGAATCCTTATCATGATGAAACCTGATGTATTTGTCTTAAAATCCCCGACAAACGAAAAATTTACTGTTAATAAAACCTTGACTGGCAGCATTGAACTCAAAAAAATAATTATATTGGCTTCAACATTTATTATAGTTGGTATAGTGGGACTTTGTGTTCTTGGATTCAGAATATTTAAAGAATTGGGATTGAATGACAGCCAGAAAAATGCTTGAATATTACCAATTGTGGAAACAAAACCATATACCTATTTGACATCCAAAAGATATCCAATTGATAGACGAGTGAAAACACGATATCATATTTCCAGTACAAAAAGTATCAATGACGCTCTAACAGTGAATTTCTAACGTTGATCTCAATTTTCAATTATCAATAAGATTAAAAGTAGTTTGATTGCATGAAGAGTTAATTTGACTTTGACATTAACTTTGATTTTGGGTCCTACGACTTTTGCAGTGTTACTCGTAATCTACTTTACGGGTAATCCTTTTGCGCAGGCTATTGAGATGGATGTTAAATGTACTGTGTATGAGCATAGCGATGATGTAAATGGTAACAACGTGGATGTCCGTATACTTGTCATGGGACTAGAACCAAATAACAAATACACAGCTAAAGTCATCCCAGACCATAATCCTCCTACAACAGTAACCACAAAAACTGATTATGACGGCATTTTCTGGGTAATTGCCAAGATACCAAATGGTGAGAAAAGCATTCTATTCAACGTAGATGTATATGAAGGAAAGAGCACAAATGGACAATTGGTCTCTTCTGGAGATGATGACGCGCCTTGTTACGGTATTGCTTCTCGCTCCACTTCCTCTGATACCAAGCCTCATTGAAATGGGCTATGCCGACATACGAAAAGAACTCGATCCTTTTTAGCTTTTTTTCAGCATTGTTTATAAAGGTCATGATGCTGTACCTGTTTTTATGTTCTTGACAGGAAAAGGGTTTTCCCCTTTAAATAAATATTCATTAATTATTTATTCAATAATCATTCCAATTTTGTTCTTAACCCTGGTGTATTGTGCTTATTCAGCTCAACATCATCCCATTTTCGCAAAAGAATCAAAACCATATCGCCAATTCCAGGCACCAGTGGGAACGCATCCACATGATGTTGCGGTGGATCAAGCAAAGAATGGACCTATCTGGTTTACGGCTCAGGGGACGGGTGAACTTGGCAAATTGGATCCAAAAACGGGTAACAAAACCTTCATTAAATTAGGAAATGTTTCCGGATCTCACATGAACGGTTCAGCACCACACGGTATTATAATAGGACCTGATGGTGGACTGTGGATTACAGATGAGTTCTTGAAAGGCATCGTACGCGTTGACCCAAAGACGGAAGAAATAAAGTTATTCCCAATTCCAGCAAATATTACTAATAACAAGCTAAATACTGCTACCTTTGATAAGAATGGAGTCTTGTGGTTTACTGACAGGAGTGGATATTATGGTAAATTGGACCCAGCTGAGGGAAAGGTTCATGTCTGGGCTGCGCCTCGTGGACAGGGTCCGTATGGTATCGTGACTACACCTGATGGTTCTGTGTACTTTAACTCTTGGACAGGAAATTATACGGCTAAAATTGATTTGAAAACAGGAAATCTCACTATTTTGGAGCCACCAACTAAAGATTCCCAGCCGCGTAGAATATGGACGGATTCCAAGGGGCATCTTTGGATAACCGAATGGGCTACAGGAAAGCTGGGCCAATACAGTCCAGACACTAAAAAATGGCAGGAATGGAAGTTACCTGGTGAGAAACCAAAACCATATTCGGTATATGTTGATGAGAAGGATAAGGTGTGGGTCAGTGATTTTGGACTTCAAAACGGTACTCAATCTATGCTTCGCTTTGATCCCGATAATGAAAAATTTGAAGTTTTCCCATTGCCTTCAGACCACTCAGATATAAGGCAAATGAATGGACGTCCGGGACAAGTTTGGGGAGCAGAGTCCGGTCTTGACAGGATAATTGTTTTTTCAACTGGCAATAGGACTTCATAAATCTACAAGACCACTGACGGTCTTCCTCTAATATTTTAGAGTAATTATGTCCAGATTAAACTTGATTCTTCAAGGAGACCAATTTGTCCATCATCCATGCGCTAAAATAACTATTAGAAATTTTTTATGCTATTCAAGGGTATTTTTTGAAATTACCTTAAATATTTTTCCGGTATATGAAAGAACATAAAGGTAGCCGTCAGGCCCTAATTGCATGTCCGTTATTGTATCCAGCCCCTTCGCAATAATCAAATCCCGGTCTTCCAAATCGCTATTTGCTATTTTATCCTTCAATGATCCTGTTAGATTTAGTCCCGTTCTATTTTGATTTAGGTCATAGTGATAAATCCTTCCGTAAGCATCTCCCACTAAAATATCGTTCTTATATTGTTCACCATATCTGTCCGTGTCAAGGAACTTTATTGAAGTAACGCCTATGCTGGCATTCCAAGTAAATTCAGGTTCACTATACTGTCCTTTTCCACCAAAGGATTCCAATTTATGCTTATTCAATGATGGGCTATTATGTAAATGAATTCCTCTATCTGTAGAGTTAAAATGCAAAAACGTATAGTTGATAACAGGCCATGTGCCCTGAATCTTAGCCCAACCGCTGTTAAAGCCGGGTTTAACAAGATTTATCTCATCACCAAAGTGGGGACCATTTTCAGTATCCCACAAATTTCCTGTTAATGGGTCAAAATCAAGTCCAAAGCTATTGCGGATACCGTAGGCGTAGTAATATCTTTGGGGATATTGGTCTCCGATTATTCCTCTATTGCCAACCGCTTTTCCATCTGCAGTTACTCGTAGTATTCCGCCCATTCCCACGGGTTCGGTACCGTTTATTTTATTTGCGCTCTTTATGGATAGAAAGCCATTCTTGATGCTCCGATAGCAGCCGTCCTTGTTAAGGCAACCACCACCGTCGCCTGTAACAAGATACACATTGTTGTCAGGTCCCATAACAAGTTTGCCGCTTTGGTGAATTCCCTCGCGCAATGGATAGTGTCTCCAGTCATCATCTCCTTTAAGGATATCAGAATATGCCATAGGATAGACTCGATTGTTCCAATAAATTGGTATATCTATTAGAAGTTTTGGATTTACTAACTTGTTATCCTTGTACTCATATCTGTATAGGCGATTACTGAATTGGTTTTCAGGACATGCTTCTTGTGTCTTGCATTCAGTACCATTAATAGAAACATCATGGGTGGAGTTTCGTCTATTTGTTGGTTCTGAGTAAAATAAAAAGACATAATTTGGTTTAGTTCCCTCGCTTTCTCCAATTGCGTTTGATTTTTTCTGAAGTACCATCCCCAATAGCCCTCTTTCATATAAGTGGTCAACGTCAAGTGACAAAACTGTATTCTTTGAGATATCTCCGTTTACTACGCGGACGACTTTGCCTTCATCCTTCTCTAAAACTAAAATCTCATCTGGATTCAAAAAAGCCATTGCAGTTGGATACTTGAGTCCTTGTGCTACTGTTTCTATACCAAAATGGGGATCGTTGACTGTAACTACCGCACGTGAATTGGTTATACAGTAGGGAACTATTGCTAGTAAAACCAAAGCTGCAAGCAGGAAAGACCTTAAACCGTAATGGAAAGAATTATCCAGATGCAAACTCACATCGACCATTCCATTTTTGACTGTTATTTATTCGAGTCGTCACTATTGCTATGTTTATTCTTTAAATTAAAAATTTCATTAGTGTCTAAAGCAAGAAGACCGGTTTTAGGATTAAAAATTTGACCGCCCATGACATAAATTTTGTTATTACCACCTACAGCCTCCAACCCAATTCGCACCGATGGCATAGAGGGTTCATGTATCCACCTATTGGTAACTGGATCATATTTTTCAACGCTGGCCAAATTATCCTTAACACCTTCTCCTCCAAAGACGTATATCTGGCCATTTGTAGATGTGGCTGCAAACCCGCTCCTCTCCTCTAGCATGGGTTTTTTGACTGTCCATGTATCCGTTTGGGGATCATACATTTCATTCCTGTTAAAATCGGTTAATGATTCGCGCATATCTTCTGAGGCAACTCCATCTCCCAATATTCTTCCTCCTAAAACATACAGTTTTCCATCAATTACGACTGATTCTAAGTGATGCCTTGCAGTTGGCATTGGCTTTTTAGTTATCCAGGTATCAGTTTTGGGGTCATAAGCTTCCATTGTATTCACAGGAACCTGGGATGAATTCACACCTCCAACAATGTATAACGTTCCATTGATAAATTGTGCTGTTAACGCTCCCCTTGGTGACAGCAACGATTTACCTTGGTGCCATTTATTTGTCGTCACATCATAAATAAACAACTTGTCAGTTGGAATCTTTCCCTTGGCAAATCCTCCAGGAACGTATATCTTGCCATTGTACGCTACTGCAGCACCATGGTCTATCCTCTGAGGCATTGGTTTTGCACTAGTATTCCACTCATTTTTAATGGTATCATATACTTCAACTTTGTTGAATTGGGTATTTTTTGAATAATCCACACCGCCAATAACGTAGATCTTGTCATTTACAATTTCTGCCATAAGTTCAGTTCTAGGGGTGGGCATCTTTTCGCCTTCCGTCCAAACTGATGAATTTTGAGAACTCAACGCGAATGTGGGCGTCATCGATAACACTTCCACTACATAGATTATTGAGATACTAAGAAGCATAAAAACTAAAATAAACTCCATATTTTGGAAATTAAACAAAAATCCATCACACTTATTGCACTTGTGCATTAGATTTAGAAGTATTCTTTATCATAATATATACCGTTGTCGACTGAGAAATCCGCAATTAATACTCGGAGCGAGTATGCATCCAGGTTCGATAATACCTGAATCCTTACGACTACGGATGGCTTAAAAAATTCGAACCCTTAAGCATTTCCCAAGTTACATTCAAAGTGCGTGACGCATTGAAACAGGAGTATGAACTCGATGTCAGTTAGATAATCAAGTTTGATTTTAATGCCTGACTGGCAAGATGCAATTATGACATATTTGTTAATTTTACTTCCTTTGTTATGGTTCAAAGTAACGTCTTGTTTCATCCATTTATGGTACTGTTATCCGTAATTAGAGTTAGTTCAGCGATAACTTAATGTGAATCATATTCTTCAGTGTATGATTTGCCATGGAGAACGACACAAATGAAAGGTATTATCGTCACATTCAAAGAATAAAAGGACGTCCAAATATAAGTATGACAAAAGTGATGTAGGTGCCCAGAAAATTGCAGAGCTTTGGATCAAACAATAAATCATTCATAGTGCTGCTAGCTATACCATTAGTAATATCTGCTTTTACTCATATTTGGAATCCTATTGGATTTCCTTCATTTCATGTAGATGAAGGACATTATATGCGCAGAGCCATGCAAGTAATTGAAGGCCTTGGTCCTCAGGAATCTAAGGAAACATACGATTACGGTTATGACCATCCATTTTTTGGTCAGATATTTCTTGCTGCCTCTTTATCCATGGTCAATTTTCCAGATTCTCTTAATCCAACTGTCAATTTACATTCTATTGAGATGCTCTATCTGGTACCAAGGATACTGATGGGAATCCTTGCAGTAGTTGATACATTTCTTGTTTATAAAATTGCAGAAACAAGATACAATAGAAAGGTGGCCTTTATCTCTGCTACATTATTTGCGGTAATGCCTCTGAGCAGTATCTTGAGAGAAATACTTCTTGATTCAATCGAGTTACCATTTATTCTGTTATCCATACTGTTTGCCGTTTACTACGCAAAATATGAGAGTCAAAATGGCGCTAACAACAATGATAAAAAATTTCTACTAGTCCTAATTTCAGGTATATTTCTAGGTCTTGCAATCTTTACCAAGGTTCCTGTATTTATTTTGATTCCCTTATTGGCTTTCATCATATTGCAAAGTAATAAAAAAGGTATGTTTTGGAACGTTAGCAGAGGCAAAGGGCTTAAGACACTAGCTATATGGTTTGTTCCAGTTGTTTTGATACCTGTGATTTGGCCCTCTTATGCTTTGTCCGTTGGGCAATTTGGTGAGTGGTTAGATGGAGTGATATATCAAACAGGCAGACAGGGAGGCAGAGATCTCGCTTATTCTCTAGTAATGGTAACACAGATAGACCCATTTCTGGTAGTCCTCGGCCTAGCAGGGGTAATTTATTGTGCCGTAAAAAGGGATTATTTTGTTATCCTGTGGACTGTTCCATATCTAGTATTTTTGTATTTAATCGGCTGGGTGGTTTATTTTCATTGGAGTATACTGGTACCTATACTCTGCATTGGATCAGGTATACTCATAGAAGAGCTAAGAAAAAGATATATCGCTCACAAATTTATAGGGATAATACCATACGCTATGCTGTCAGGTATTGCAATATTTGGATTTTTCAGCATCGCTCTTCTTACTGCGACAGATCTGAATGCCTCCTATAATGAAGTATACCTGTTTGTTACTCAGGAGTTAAAACAAAATCAAGTGAAGGATAACCACCAAAATGATAATTATGATTATGGAACAACATTGATTGGAAGTCATCGTATTAGAGCTTTATTTTGGATACCAAAATATGTTTTTAATTATAACGTTACTTTTAGAGATACTGACCTTCCTAATGATAATTTTACGAAACCTATAGAAACTAAAAAATTCCTTCTAGTAGCTGATGGTAATTTACTTACAAGGCTAACCGAATTAATACAGCATCCAAAATATGCTCATATTAGTCAATTATATTACAATAACTCTGAAACAATAGCAACTTTTATTGATAAGGAAGCCAGAGATAAATATAATTTGCTTAATATACGTGAAAATCATGGTTTTGGACCATTCGTTGAAGTTAAATCCAATTATTAAAAGTGGCTGATCGATTCGCCGCTCCTAGGGTAGGGTATAACAGCTATGGCTAAATATTGTTACCAAGAAGAAGCTATAAGTCATATATTCATAATCAATTGAATTGAAAAATCCTCTAATCTAATACTAATACAAAGATATTATCGGTGGCAGATTTGTAATCCATCTATTCGATTAGGTAATTATTTAATATTTTTAGATCTTTAAATCACAAATCACACATGCATTATTTGTTACTGATTATTTTGAATTTGAGCCCTCTTAGGTATCCAGATAGCACTTATAGTTGCTAAAATTAAACTTGCAAAAGTAGTAACATTTGCCGATAAAGTGAGTATTTTCATTAAGGGTAAATCGTCTCCATTTTTTATTGCAATAGAGGGAACATCTCCAGGCAATTTTAATGCCTCCGTCTTTTGACCTGTACTGCCAATCATATCCACCCAATCTAAATATGATATGTAGTTGCTTCTAATCCCCTTCGGTAGTGTTCATTATAGTCATCTGTAAAGGCTAATCTTGTCTTGAAGCTACCTTGAAAGTCTAATTTGACTCCGTCATTCAAAGCACCACTCCCAGCAAGGTACCCGTCAAAATATGAGTTTTTAATTCTAGTATGACCCTCGACTGATATTCCTGGATTTTTCAAAGTCATTGGCACGAACTTTACTGGTGCGATAGACTTGACATCGTAAAACTCTACTTTCGAATTGTTACTAATGAATAGAGAATTAATATTACGTTCATTGTGAGACATGACTTTAATATTACTCTCTCCCTGTGGATACAAACGAAAAGTCATATTAAAATGACTGGGTAATGTGAAGTTCAAGTATTTATTATCCGATCCCAAATCTGGTAATTTCAACATCCCTGTATGATTTATCAATACCTGATAACTACCGCTAGACAAGATATTTTTTATCAGGAGATTATCAAAAACAAGGGGCGAATGTTTACTACCGTTACTTATTACCATCTTCGATACATTTACTGGATAATGATGACCATTGTCTTCATAAACAAGGGATATAGATGTGCTGTGCTGTTTAGCGTAATCTTGCCGTATGCATCCATTTTTCCAACAAAACCTTTCATTGGCAGTGATGTATACTCTGATGGCATCATATCAGTTCCGTCAAGCGTAAATATACGTGAAATGTTTGACAAGCTAGAAAAGTACTGATTTGATGAGGCTGATACGGCGTTAAAGTATCCTTTCGCATTTACCAAGACAATCTTACCTTTTGAAAGAGTCTTCTCGATACTAAAAGGAGCAACTATCTGATTATCGGAGTTTCTGTACCATGCATTTACACTGATGTCTGGAGATGGTTCTAGTTCTAATCTACTTACCAATCCAGGTATATTTATTGATATATCTTGTGTCATATTCGAATCTATAGTCGTGAATGGTACTTCATCTGTGTGACTAGGTCTAATTGAGAATAGTCGGCTAAATGTTCCATTCAAATTACTGCCTGAATTAAAAGCTACCACCGTTCCACCTGAACGTACAAATTCTAAATATCTATTGACCACGTCATGATTTAGAACAGAATGATCGGATATGAAAATTATGTCATTTGAAAATATTGTTCATCCAGATTTTTTTTATTTCATTTTTGTATAAGAATTGAATCTATCATCTCTCTCAACCCTTCATTAATCGCTGTTTTGGGAACAAACTTCAAGATTTCCTCTGCTTTTGTCACATCTGCATAGCTATGCAGGATAACTTTATTTTCTACTTTTTCTCGATCATATATAGGTTCAAGGTCAAGACCAAATATTTTGATCAACTTTTTAGCAAGTTGATTCATGCTTGTTGGTATACCAGTTCCTATGTTAAATATCATGTCTAAATCTAAATCATTGTTACCTCTGAGTATAACTTTCGAATTCAATCTTATAGATGATAACATAGCACGAACTACATCGTGCACTGAAATAAAATCCCTCGTATGAAGGCCATCACCATAAATTACGGGTGGCAATCCTCTTGACAGTCTCGCAACAAACCTACTTATCACATCCATCTCACTGGCTTGCCCGTTTCCGTATACATTGAAAATCCTAAGTATTACCACATTTTCAATTTTCTTCAATTTCCTGTACAGGGACACATATTCTTCTGCAAGCATCTTGCTAACTCCGTATGGAGATAATGGACGTAAAGCGTGGTTTTCAGAAATTGGTAGTTCTTTCACGGCACCATATACGGCAGCAGACGATGCGAAGATAAAATTCTCAACTTTGCTATTGTGACAAGCAGAAAGAACATTCAGCGTTCCTTTAGAGTTAATTTCCATAGTTTCACTCGAATTCCTAGTTGAATCTGATACCCTGGTCTTTGCCGCAAGATGAATACATGTTTGAGGTTTTTCTTTTGAAAATATATCAGAAATCTGGTTTCTATTTCTAATATCGCAAGTATAGCAATTGAACTTCGTTCCATTTGGCCAATCTCTATCCATAAAATATTTTTCATTAAAGTTTGACCTATTGGAAATAATTGCGATAGAAGACGGGTTATGGGACCTTAACTCTTTTATTAGGTGTCTGCCGATAAATCCATTACCTCCTGTTATAAGAACGCGGTCCAAGAGAGATCCAACATTATATTCAACTTTCATATATAATCTAATTCCTTATGTGGTTACACTGGTTAAACTAAGTATTATCCCCGACGCTAGGATTAAGTCAAGCTATATTTCTTAGTTCTAGGTCAATACTCAGGACGGGATACATGTTTGGAAATGTTGTAGTTATTTAGGTAGAGTATTGCTGCGCTTTAAGCTCTAAAGCCACTTTGTGAATCTGAAAGTCCGCTGTATGAAGCGTTTTGTGTAAGTTTTGTTATTGTTTTTATGCCAAAGGTTCTGTATCTTGGTACCTTTTCAATATCCTCTTTATTCAGAAATCGCGAGCCAATTACAATATCGAAGTTTTGTGCTCTAAGTGGTTCCAAAAGACGAGGTATTTGATCTGGATTGTGCTGTCCATCAGAATCAAGGGTAATCATTATATCTGCATTCTGTTCCTTTGCTACCTGAAACAAAGCCTAATTGCAGTACCATATCCAGTATTTGTGGGACTCCTAATTACCCTCGCACCAGCACTTACTGCAAGATCGTACGTACTATCCGTTGATCCATCATCATACACTATAACTCCACTCGCGTATTTCTTTGACCTGTTTATAATTTCTACAATGGTTTTGGCCTCGTTAAAAGCCGGTATACATACTAGTATAGTGAGATTATTACTCGGACTCATGACAGACCCTAACTTATTTTACCCATTCAAGACCTTTAAAAACAATACAAGAAATAATTGAACGGATGATTAAATACTAACCCATAACTAACAAATACACTTTGAATATGCTTCAATCTTACTTTGCGTAATTAGTTTTTGTCATATTGTAATCTTTATCAAAATCCTTCTAAGAATTTTGCCACAAGGTATTTCAAAAATTGCATAAGTTGACATGACTCTTCTTAGAAAATCTCTAATTTCAGAATCTTCAACAATAGTTCTATTGCCAAGATTAGCCATAGCGCGTTCTAACCATTGTATCTTTTCATCACTTTTCACTGAATACATGTAATACCTATCAGGAATTCCTAACAAGAAATTAGCGAGTGAGGGATTCAATATTCTTTCAAGACTATCAAATGACTTGGATATGTCGGTGGCAAGTATGTATTTTTGGCCCTGCATCAAGTAATTTAACTGCCCTTGAATAATACCTGCTGTCGAATCGTTCAAATTCCAGATAACGGACGGTTGAATGGAAACCATTTTAATGCTTTTTACTTTTTCCTCATCGCATGTGTGTCTAGCTTGCATGGTCATGTCGTAACCAATATTACGCACACCATCGAATGCGAATTGATTGCATCTTTTGCAGACGTAACCAGTAAGTCCTCGAATTTCACTATTCGGAATAATCCAATTACCCGACTTTAAAGTTGCAATTTCACGCTCATACATTGCAATTTTATTCTTGTCATATAGATTGGTTTGATGTGAAAGGACTGAATTATAATTTTCTGATAATTTGGTCAGCTTAGATAACCGTTCTAAGCTCTTGTCAAAAGGTGTCGTTGGAGTTTGTCTGTCTACTTCATCATTGCCATCGAATTCAGAATAGCCCATTTGCCCTACACTGTGGCCAAAAGTCGGAGGTTTCCTAATATTTTTTTCATGTACATTGTGTATATCCTCCATATGTTTCCTCATATTTGCTGCCCTTGTGAATTTAGTGAAACATATTCTACAAGTGGGTTTACCTTTCATATGCCTCACCTAGAAAGCAACTCCAGTAGCTGTTTTAGTCCAATCAAGATGTTAAATTGAATTTTGTTTTTCAAATAAATAAACATAGGGATCATTTCAAAAGCTTCAGGTGGCATGACCACTGAATATGACGGCTTTTCGAGCAAAGCAAGCGAGTCACTAGCCGGTTGGATTCGTTTAATAGTGACAGGCAAGACCAATATCACAAGAAAAATTATGTCTAAATCTCCATTGGTACAATCTAAGGTTAGGGAATTAGCAGAAGTTCAAATTCGACACAAGCAGAAAATCTGAGTAACGATCTATATTAGTTTAATTGTAGAAAAAGCATATCTTAAGTAAACCTTCGAAGTTCCCAATTGAAGGCTACCGATGCTATTCCTGGTACGAGTTGTGTGGCAGATCGCAATTAGAGTATTGGCTCACGTTCCTAGATATTCTTTCACTCGCACTCCATATCCAAGGTTAAGAGCAAAATAAAAAGTGCCGAACTTAAGACCAGAAACGGCTTCCCAGCTTTAACAGCTCTAAAGGCTGACATTTTCTCGATCCATCGATCTTAGTCTAGAAAATTTCTATCGTTATCAAATTTCATTGAATTCACTGGCTTTGAACTTGTTGAATAATATTTGCCAATAGTGGACCTTTATCGCATCTCTTACGTCTCTTGATACGAGGTCGCTCCACACCTTTTCAGCTATTTTTGCCGCCAAATCCTCTACAATGCCTTCTTTTTTGAGTCTTAGCATTACAATTTGTTTGAATTCTTTTAATGAATTTTCTGGAATTGCAACGGCACAAATTGGGATAAAATAGGTTCAGAAAAATTTTCACACGAGTTGGTCCTCGCAAAGGCCTAAAGGGTCAATTCCATTTGTCTTGTCTTGTTTAACTTGGTTTCACAAATCATTCCTGCTTCCATTAAGTGAAGGAGAGAATTTTGATCGTTACGTTTCATTTTTTCCAGTTCGTCAAATAGCACGAACGTGTCCCTAGGTTAAAACAAGTGGCTTAGAAGACCAGCTTTCGCTGCAGTACTTCCAAATCTTTTTGATACCATTATGGCCTATAATCCGAATCGAATGCACCTTATTTGTTAATGTCTATGCGCTTTTGTTCCGGGTTCTAAGATGCAGGCTTTTCATGCAGTTCATAAATCCAATTCACTGCCAATTTTGCTTTGTGTATGTCGATATTATTACAAACGACCCATAACTAATAGTCAGGGTTTTGCTAAACTGAATGCTGTTGATGAGAAACTTCAAACCTTTATTGAGCAATTATAAATTGTAATGAATCCACGCATAATATGCTATTCCATTTTCTTACTTACGACACTTAAATAACGAAATTATGTACCGATACTAAGTCCAACATGCAGATCAAAACTATTTCTTTTCTGATGATCCCACTGGCGTTATCTGCATTTACTCATCTGTGGAATCC
>Ga0075429_100001953_pt1 | contig 17117 bp, 14 predicted proteins | sample RhiMetdeltSRZDD3_FD_75295 | JGI IMG/M metagenome (GOLD analysis project Ga0075429, IMG submission 75295) | Populus rhizosphere microbial communities from Tennessee, USA - Rhizosphere MetaG P. deltoides SRZDD3 | ecosystem: Host-associated > Plants > Roots > Rhizosphere > Soil | place: USA... | reverse complement strand
CTTGCCAGCTGATACAGCCCGCCTTCGCGTTGCCGGATCCGTCCCGACAGCTCCAGCGACGAGAGCGCATCGAGCGCCTCGGTCACGGGCGCGCCTGACGCTTCCACCAGCTCCTCGAGCCGCCGCGGACCCGCCCAGAGCGCATTGACGATGCGTCCTTCGACCGGCGCGAGGGTTCCCGGTTCGGGAGCCGGCATTCCCTGCGCTACGCGTCTGATCTCGGGATAATGGGACAACAGATCGGCCAGCTCGAGCAATGGCGCCGCGCCATCGCGGATAAGTCCATTCGTGCCGGCGGATACCGGGCTGGTGATCGGTCCCGGCACCGCCATGACTTCGCGACCCTGGGTCGTCGCACACTCGACCGTCTGCTGGGCGCCTGATTTGAGCGCGGCCTCGACGACGACAGTCACCCGTGCCAGACCGCTGATCAACCGATTCCGCCGCGGGAAGCTCCCCGGCCCGGGCCGCTGGCCCGGCGGAAACTCGGTGAGCAGCAGTCCCCGCTCCGTCACCCGCTGGTAGAGCTGTCGGTTGGAGACCGGGTAGATCACGCCAAGGCCATTCCCCAGAACCCCGATGGTCCCCCCCGAGGCGTCCAGCGCACCGGTGTGGGCCACGGCATCGAGCCCGCGCGCCATGCCGCTGACGACCACCAGGCCGGCCTCGGCTGCGGCACGGGCCAGGGCACGGCACACCTCGGCGCCATAGTGCGAGTGATCCCGGCTCCCGACGATGGCAACCGCGGGCCGCTGGAGCAGGCGGAGATTTCCCTGGGCAAAGAGACAGAGGGGCGAGTCGGGAATGTCGACGAGGGCGCCGGGGAACCCTGCGCCGCCACGGTACAGCATCGTTCCACCCAGCTTGGCGAGCCTGGCCAGCGCCCGGCGACCGGCCTCGCGATCCGCGTTCCGAATGGCCTCCGCGATATCCTCGGTAATACCCGGCACGGTGCGTAAAAGCTCGAACGGCGCCGAGAGGGCGCCGTCTGGAGTGTCGAACCGTTGCAGGAGCGCGGTGAATCGCGTGACGCCTATGCCCGGCGTCAGCGCCAGCGCGAGCCAGGCCTCATCCATCGGCCTCGTCCCCGAACTCGTTGACCACGAGGTCGGCGGCTCGCGCCTCGGTCACCAGATCCCACAGCTTCGAGTTGAAGGGCTCGAGCCCGAGCCGCGCGGCGCTCGAGACAACCAGCGTCGAGCGCGCCTCGGGGGCGGCTACCACCGGAATGGCATCACCCGGGGCAATCAGATCGCTCTTGGTGAGCACAATGACGTGGGGCTTCTCGTGGAGCAGGGCGCTGTATTCACGCAGCTCGCGCCGGAGCCGCTCGTAGGCCGCCTGCACGTCGTCGCTGTCCAGGGGAATCAGGTAAGCCAGCACCCGTGTCCGCTCGATATGCTGCAGGAACTTGAGGCCGAGTCCCTTGCCCTGATGGGCGCCTTCGATGATTCCGGGGATGTCGGCCACGACGAACGAGCGGGATCCGCTGAGACCGACGACTCCCAGGTTGGGTTCCAGGGTCGTGAAGGGGTAGTCGGCGATCTTGGGGCGCGCAGCAGAGATGGCGGCCAGCAGGCTGCTCTTGCCGGCGTTGGGCTCGCCCACCAGCCCGACATCGGCGATCAGCTTCAGCACCAGCTCGATTTGCCGGTCCTGACCTTCCTGCCCGGGCTCCCATTCCCGCGGCGCCTGGTGGGTCGGGGTCGCGAATCGGGCATTGCCGCGCCCGCCCCGGCCGCCTTTGGCGACCAGGAGCTCATCGTCGGGACGCAGGATCTCACCGATGAGCTCGCCGGTGGCGGCATCGCGCACTTCGGTGCCCGGAGGCACCGGGAGATAGAGGTCGTCCCCCGAGGCGCCGGTCATCGTCTTGCCCTTGCCATGCTGGCCTCGCTCCGCCTTCCAGGAGGTGCGATAGCGATAGTCGAGCAGCGTCGACAGGTTGGCATCGCCGCGCACATAGATGCTCCCGCCGTGTCCGCCGTCACCCCCATCCGGCCCGCCCTTGGGCACGTACTTGAATCGCGCAAACGAGCTGGATCCCGATCCACCGACGCCCGCGACGACGTGGACCACAGCGCGATCGATGAAGGTCATGACGTCAGAATCCGTTCCCAGAGAGATGCCAGCACCGCGCGCTCGGGAAGGCCGAGCGTGGGCTTCACGATCTCGAGCGCCTCGGCCAGCGCCTGGGGCGTCACGCCGGCGTTGAGCGCTCCCTTCAAATGAGAGTGGAGCTGCCGCTCGGCGCCCTGCACCGCCACCTGCGCCACGACGGCGAGCTCGCGCCGGGCCAGATCCAGACCGGGCCGGCCCAGCGTGCGCCCGTATCCCTCGGTAAGCATCCATGCGTCGAGGGCGGGATGGAGCGCCTGGATGTTGGCGCGCAATCGCTGATAGTTCGCGCCGTACACCACCCGGCACAACGCGTCTCCGCGAGCGCGCCATTCTGGGGCGCGGCCATAGTCGGTGCCGTCTTCCACCGAGCGGGCCGGACCCGCGATCCGGCGCCAGATTGCCGCGGCGGCAAGACTGCGCGGCCATCCCACCATCAGGGTGGACTGCAGCAGCAGCTCATCCACCCAGGTTTCGGGTGCGCCTTCTGCCAGGCAGGTGCGACAGTGCTCTTCGACCGCCGCTTCCTGCCCGGCGGCGATGGCCGCCGCAAGCGCGATGAGCGCACGGGTCGGGTCGTCCAGTCCAGGCAAGCTCATGCCGGGACCACCGCGGGTGGGAACCGTCCCAACGCGTCAGGCATCGAAGAACTGCAGACCTCCCGCCGGCCGCAGCTCTCCGGTGACGACGCCCCGGGTGTTGACGAGTGCGGGCCGGGCATATCCGGCGAGTGGCGCGAGCGAGTACGCCGAATGCGCCGCCCCGCGCTCGAGGATCTGGCGAATCACGTCGAGCAGCGCCACCCCGGATGAGGGGCCGTCACCGTCCAGCACCTTGAGCGCTACGCCGAGGCCGAGCCAGCGCAGCGCGGCGCAGTAGATACCGTCGGCGCCGACCTTGGCGATGATGTTCCCGGGCCAGCCAGCCATGAGATCGGTGCAGAGCCTGCCGGTTCCGGCGACCAGAAACGGCTGCGTCATCATCGCCCGGGTCACCCGTCGTGGCGCACCATCGTCGGACGCCCCGAGCCGGGCATAGGCCAAGGCCATGCCCCGGAGGGGCAGCGCGAAACACGCGGCGGTACAGCCATCGGGGGCGATCGCGATGGCGTCGCGGTCGACACCGGTCCACCGGGTCAGCACCTCGAGAATCCGGTTCTGCACCGGATGGCCTTCGGCATTGTATCCCTCGAGGGGCCAGCCGTGATGCTTTGCCAGTGCCAGCATCCCGGTGTGCTTGCCGGAGCAGTTGCTCCACTTCGGCGTCATGATCTCGGGGCCGCAGAGCACCGCCTTGGCGACGGCGGGAGAAATCGGCGGATGAATTCCACAGGCGAGATCGGACTCCCGGACGCCGACCTTCTCCAGGAATCGGTCGACCGTTTCGAGATGGATGGGCTCGCTCGAGTGCGAGGCACAGGCCAGCGCGAGCTCCGGATCGCCGAGCCCGAACCGCTCGGTCACGCCGTCTTCGAGCAGGGGCATCGCCTGGAACGGCTTGGCCGCGGAGCGCCACCACGCGACCTGCCCCGGATCGCCGGCGGACGCGACCAGCCGGCCATCCGCATGCACGACGGCGACCGAGACGCGATGCACCGATTCGGTGAGGGCGCCCCGGGTGGCTTCGACGCGGAACTCGGAAGTGCTCATGCGCGGGGAAAGATAGCGGCGCGGGCGGGGAGCGCGGATTACCTTTCCCGCCCATGAGATCCACTCCGTCGCCGCCGCCGATTGCGCGCGACCGCCTGATGCAGCTCCTCGACCGGATGAAGAGCCGCCGCATCGCGGTCATCGGCGATGTGATGCTCGACCGGTATCTCCTCGGCGACACCCACCGCCTCTCTCCCGAAGCGCCGGTGCCGGTGATCACCGTGCGGGAGACCCGCAGCGCCCTGGGCGGAGCCGCCAACGTCGCCGCCAATGTGGCCGCGATCGGGGCCTCCTGTCGCCTGGTGGGCGCGGTAGGCGACGACAGCCATGCCGCCAGCATCCGGGCTGAGCTGGCGACGGCCCGCCTCGAGGATCGGCACCTGGTTCCGGTCTCCGGCCGGCCGACCACCACCAAGACCCGGGTGCTCGCCCGCAATCAACAGGTCGTGCGCATCGACGAGGAGATCGAGTCGCCGCTGGAGGGGCAGGACCAGGAGCGGCTGATTTCGGCGGCGCTGGCCGCGCTGGTGGACGCCGATGCGCTGGTGCTGGAGGACTACAACAAGGGTACCCTCACCGAAGCGCTGATTGCCGCATCGATCGCCGCGGCCCGGCGCCGCGGCATTCCCGTCGTGGTCGATCCCAAATTCCACAATTTCTTCTCCTATTCCGGCGCGACCGTTTTCAAACCCAACCGCCGCGAGCTGGAGGCGGCGCTGGGAGCGACGCTCGATCTGTCGGGACAGAATGCGCTGCAGGAGGCGCTCGGGAAGCTCCAGGTGGACAATCTGCTCCTCACCCTGGGCGCCGAGGGCATGGTGCTGGTGACCAGCGACCAGGCGATCACGCACATCGCGAGTCTGGCGCGCGAGGTGTTCGACGTCTCGGGCGCGGGCGACACCGTGACCGCCTGGGTCGCGACAGCGCTGGCCGCCGGGGCCTCGGTGCGGGAAGCGGCGCATCTCGCCAATTACGCCGCCGGTCTCGAAGTGGCCAAGACGGGAGTGGCGACGGTGTCGCCGTCGGAAGTGCTCGCGGTGCACGAAGAGCGGCACGATGCGATCGGCCGATTGCGGCGCGGAGGGGTGATCTAGTCGCCGACCCTAGAAGCCGAAGTCCGGGGCACGTATACTTGCGGAGTCCTTCCCTCCCCGGGAGCACCCCCCATGGCCGACGCACCCGCGCCGTCCGGCGATCTTCATCGGCGGCGCCTCTTCCTCGGAATCTGCCTGGCGCTCATCCCGACCGGCGCGTCGTTCGCGCTGGTGAGCAATATCCTGGTCCAGCTCAAGCAGCAATTCATTCTGACCAACTACCAGGTCGGCCTCATCGGGGGTGCCGCGCTCTGGGGCATGGCCATCTCGCTCCTGGTGATGGGACCGCTGCTGGAGGCCTTTGGACTCAAGAACGGCGCTCGCCTGGCCTTCCTCGGCCACATTGCGGGCATCACCCTGATGATTGCTGCGGCCGCCAGGGCCGGCGATCCCTCGGCGTTCTGGCTCCTCATGGGAGGCGCCGCGACGCTCGCGGCCGGCAACGGCATGATCGAAGTGACCGGCAATCCGATGGTCGCGGCGCTGTTCCCGGACCAGAAGACCAAGCACCTGAACTGGTTTCACGCGTTCTTCCCGATCGGCATCGTGCTCGGCGGGTTAACCGGGTTTGCGCTGGCCACCTGGGGCGGCCGCTTTGCCGCCTGGCCCTACCAGCTCGCGGTGATCTACGTGCCCATTCTCGCGTACGGCCTGATCCTCCTGCCCCAGCGCTTTCCGAAGACCGAGAACGCGGAGCACGGCATCCCGGTCGGGGAGATGTTCCGCTACACCCTCACGAACCCGCTCTTTCTGCTGATGCTGCTCATGATGGCGATCACCACCTCGCTCGAGCTCGGGCCGATGCGCTGGGTCCCGGCAGTGCTCCAGTCGGCCGGCTTGCATGGCATTCTGGTGCTGGTCTGGATCAGCGGGTGGATGGTGGTGCTGCGCTCTCTGGCGGGCCACTTCGTGGAACGGCTCGCGCCGACGGGGATGCTGCTGACCGCGGCCGTGCTCACCGGTTCGGGCCTGTTCCTTCTCAGCTTCGCGTCCGGCACCCTGAGCGCGCTGGCCGCCGCGACGGTGTTCGCCTGGGGCGTCGCGTTCTTTTTTCCGACCATGGTCGGCGTGGTGAGTGAGAAGATGCCGAGAACCGGCTCCCTCGGCATCGTGCTCACCGCGGGAATCGGCCTCGGCATGGCGGGCGCCGTGGGAGTACCGCTCATGGGCAAGCTGGCCGACCGGTATCTGGCGGAGTCGCTGCCGACGTCCACGCTGGAGCTGCTCCAGCAAGTCGAGCAGAAGTTTCCCGGCTACACCGCGCGAGCCCAGGGCGTCACTGACGTCGCGACGGTCGGCTATCAGCCCAAGGACGTCGAGGAGGCCATCGCGGCCGTCGGGAGGGCGCTCGCGACCATGCGGCAAACCGGAAACATCCACAACGACGCGTCGGCCAATGCCCTCCGCGCGATCGTGGCCAGCGCCATCCCCAACGAGCCCCTGGTGGCCGAGGCCAACGCGATTCTGCAACCGGCCGAAGCATCCGGCGGACAGCGGTCGTTCCGGTACGTGGCCCCCGCCGCGCTGGTCCTGGTGCTGGTGTTCGGGGCGATCTATCTGACCGACCGGCGTCGGGGCGGATACCGCTCCGTCAAACTCAAAGCAGCCGCGAGCGTGGCTGTTGCCTGTTGCCTGTTGCCGGTTGCCTCGTCGGCTCAGATACCGGCTCCGACCCGCCTTCGCGTGCTGTTCCTGGGCGACAACGGACATCACCAGCCGACCCGTCGCGCCAAGGAGCTTCTCCCCGTGCTGGCAAAGAACGGGATCGACCTCTTCTACACCGACAGTCGCGAGGACCTCAACCCCGCCGAGCTCGGCCGCTACCATGCGGTGATGCTGTACAACAACCACCTGGCGGTCTCGGACCCGCAAATCGCGGCGCTGCTGTCGTTCGTCCAAGGCGGCGGTGGGCTGGTTGTCCTGCACTGCGCCTCCGCCTCGTTCCAGAACTCCGAGGAATTCATCCGGCTGATCGGTGCCGCCTTCAAGAGTCACGGCACCGGCACCTTCAGCGCCGTGCGGGTCGCGGGTGAGCATCCTGCCATCGCCGGCGTGCCGGTGTTCGAGTCGTGGGATGAGACCTACATCCATACCAAGCACAACCCGGTGAACCGGACCGTCCTCGAGGTCCGCCGGGACAATGGCCACGACGAGCCGTGGACCTGGGTGCGCACGTACGGCAAGGGCCGGGTGTTCTACACCGCATGGGGACACGACCAGCGCACCTGGGGGCAGCCGGGGTTTCAGCAGCTGGTCGAGCGGGGATTGCGCTGGACGGTGGGCGGCATGGCCCTGACGACCAGGGCAACCGGGCCCGCCACCACAGAGGTCGAGCTCGAGGTCCCGCTCCCCACCTACAAGCGCCCGCCGGCCCCATGGAACACGCTGGACACCGCCGTCACCAGAGCGCAGGCGGCGCTGCCGACCAGGCAATCACTCCAGATGATGACGCTGCGGCCACGGTTCAGCGTGACGCCCTATGCGGTGGAGCCCCTGATCGGGAACATCATCGACTTTGCCTGGGACGCGCGAGGCCGCCTCTGGGCGGTCGAGACGAACGATTATCCGAACACCGTGCTCCCCGACACCGTCAAGGGCAACGACCGGATCCTCATTCTCGAGGACGCCAACCGGGACGGCGTCGCGGACCGCACCACCGTCTTCGCGGACGGACTCAACCTGGCGACCTCGATCGCATTCGCGAACGGGGGAGTGATCGTGGCGCAGGCGCCCCACATGCTGTTCTTCAAGGACACGAATGGGGACGACCGCGCCGATGAACGGAAAATCCTGTTCACCGGCTTCCCCAGGGGGGATACCCACGGGACCATCAGCAACCTGCGCTACGGGTTCGACAATCAGGTGTGGGGCTCGGTGGGATACAACGGGTTCCGTGGCACGGTGGGGCCGAGCACGTACGAGCGCGGGCGCTTCGGCTCGGGCTATTTCCGATTCCCGGCGGACGGCTCCAACCTCGAATACGTCGCGCGCACCAGCAACAACACCTGGGGTGTGGCGTTCACCGAGGACGGGTTCGTGTTCGGTTCGACCGCGAACAGCCGGCCCAGCAACTTCGTGCACATTCCACTGCGTTATTACCGCGGTGTGGGCGCCCGCGACACGGTGCTCCCCGACATCGCCGACCGCCTCGATGTGTTCCCGGTGACCGAGATTCTCCAGGTGGACCAGTTCGGGCGCTACACCGCGGGCGCGGCGCACGAGATTTACACCGCGCGCGCCTTTCCCCGGGAATACTGGAACCGGATGGCCTTCGTGGCCGAGCCGACGGCTCATGTGATCGGGATGTTCGAGCTGGTGGACAACGGCACGACGTTCAGCGCGAAAAACCGCTGGAGCTTCATGGCGAGCCGTGACGCGTGGGCGGCGCCGGTGCAGGTCAAGGTCGGCCCTGATGGCGCGGTCTGGGTCTCGGACTTCTACACCTTGGTGGCGCAGCACAACCCGACTCCACAAAACATGCGGGGCTGCTGCCAGAATGGGCCCGGCAACGCCTACGAGACGCCCAACCGGGACCGGCTCCACGGGAGGATGTACCGGATCGGCTACGACAGCGCGCGCACCTCGCCTCCAATGCGACTCGATAACGCGACACCGGCCCAGCTGATTCGCGCGCTCTCCCACGACAACATGTTCTGGAGGATGACGGCGCAGCGGCTTCTGGTGGAGCGGGGCAAGCTGGACGTCGTGCCCGCGCTCATCCGGCTGGCCGGCGATCAAACCGTCGATGCGCAGGGACTCAACCCGGCGGCGCTGCACGCCCTCTGGACCCTTCATGGGTTGGGTGCGATCCCCGGCGACCCCGCCGCGCTGGCGACGGCGCGAAACGCGCTCTCTCATCCGGCGGCCTCGCTCCGCCGAGCGGCACTCATGATGCTCCCCCGCGACCGGCGACTGGAGGACGACATCTTCGCGGCGGGAATCCTGGCGGACCGGACCTCTCCGTGGCCGGTGGAGTACACCATGCCCACCTCGATCCTGCAGGACGCCGACGCCCACGTTCTGCTCGAGGCGCTCCTGGTGCTCTCCGAGGTGCCGGCGTCACCCCGTGCAGCCGCGGCTCTCGCCGACGTCATCACCTCTCCGGCCAATGCGCGCGATCCTTGGATTCCGGATGCGGTTTCAATCGCGGGTGCGAAGCATGGCCCCGGATTCCTGGCCGACCTGATCAAACGCCGGGTCCCCGCGAACGATTCGCTGGCGGTGGCGGGAATGCAGAAGGCCGTGGCCAAGCTGGGCCGGTTTCATGCGGCGGCGCACGATCCCGCGATCGTCGTCTCCCTGATATCCGGAATCCCGCAGGCGACCGCGCCGCTCGCGATCGGGATGCTCAATGGAATGGCGGAAGGATGGCCTCAGGACGCGCCGCCGCAACTCTCGGTGGAACAGAAGGCGGCACTGGTGCTGGCCGCGCGGGATGCGGCACCGGAGCTGTCCGCGGCGTTCACGAAGCTTGCCACGCGGTGGGGAATGCCTGATGTGTTCAAGCCATAGACCGAGTTCCCTGGCCGGTGGACCACAGAGGACACCGATTTGGAACGGCCCCAGATGACACGCATTGGGTTAGGCGCTTTGATTCTTCTGGGTGCTGCGGCTGAGATCGGGGTTTCTGGGGCTGTTTATCCCCAGGCTCCCGTCGACACCACCATCGTTGTCCGAGCCAGCAGCAGCACCTTGGAGTTCGATCCGCCGACTATCGCGGCCAGGCAGGGCACCAGAGTCCGGCTTCGGTTCGTCAACGCCGGCACCCTGCCCCACAACCTGGTGGTCGTCAAGGACGAGGACGACATCGACGCCCTGGCCGAGGCGGCGTCGAAGGTGGGAGGGGACTACGTGCCGCTGTCGCAGAAAGACAAGATGATCGCCTACACAACCCTCGCGTCACCGGGGCAGACAGTGGAGCTCATCTTCGTGGTCCCGCCGGCGGGGGTGTACACCTACGTCTGTCTCCTCTCGGGGCACTCCAATTCGATGCTGGGCTCGCTTCGTTCTCTCCGCTAACTCGCTCCACTCCCCGGCACCCGGCCCCGCTTCCACGCTGCGAGCGCCACCGCGGCCATCCAGACCGCCACGAGCACGAGCCCGTACATCTCCCGCGATTCCTCGACGCCCAAGTCGCGCATTTCGAATTCCGCGAACATCGCGCCGAACGGGACCTTTCCGAGCACTCGTGGCGCGATGGTCGCCGCCCAGGCGAGAGCGGTCAGGGAGAGGAGCGCGGGATAGAGCGGGCGGACCAGTCCCCGAAGCTCCACCGCGCAGATGACGGCGGCCGCCGCGTAGACCGCAACCCACACGACCGGATCGGGATCGTTGAGCTGCAGCAGGGCCGAGGCGACGAACAGCAGCAGCATGATTACGTTGGCGGCGCGCCAGGCAGCGTGCGGCTTCACCTCACCAGCTCCAGCGTAAACCGACCGTGAACACGCGTTCCGCGGCGGGATACAGATACGCCTCGCCCGAGCCCGCCGGGTCGAGGAACCCGCTGGTGCTGTACTTCTTATTCAGCAGGTTCCGGATGTCGAAGTGTATTTCGAGCCGGCCCGAACCCACGGACACCTGTGCGTCGACGCGGGTGTATCCCGGGAGGGTTCTGGTATTGGCATCATCGAGATAGATCCCCCGGACATGGGTCAGCGCCAGAGAGGTCTGCACCCTCGGGCGGCGCTGGATCGGCAGGATCGAGAGGCCCGAAGTGACCGTGTGGCGTGGAATGGCCTTGAGACGCTTGCCGGCATTGTCGCCAGTCCGTGAGGTCGGTGCTTGCAATGTATAAAACGCGAATGCCGACGCACGGCCGCCGTCGAGGGACCCACCCGCCTCGATCCCCTGATGCCGGCTTTTGCCGATGTTGACATAGCGGAACGAGGTGACGTCGAAGTCCAACTCGTCCCGCATCTCCATCCGGTACGCGGCGAGGGTCGCCGATGCCCTGAGTGAAGGCGAGATGTCACCGCCGTGGTAGATGCCGGCCTCGACGCTGGTTCCGTATTGCGGCTCGAGATCCGGGTTGGAGGTGTGGACCACGAACGGGGGAAACGGGATCGGGATGTTCCGGAGGTCGTATTTCTGGTCCAGCGTGGGCGCCTTGAACGAGCGGCTGACGGCAACCCAGGCATGGCCCGATCCTGCTCTCCGATTCAGGTAGCGGAAGTTGATTCCCAGCTTCGGGCTCAACACCGAGTGCGTCGCGGTGCGGTGGCTCTGTCCGGAGGGAACCGAGGGATTGAAGCGGTCGTCCAGAACGTCGAACCGGCCACCGAGCGACAACCGCACCGCGCTGGAAGCCTGAACCACATATTGCGCATAGAGCGCGCCGGCAGCACGCCGGCTCTGGCTCCGGGTATCCAGGTCGCCACGCTCCGCCGACGCGCCGACGTATTCACTCCGGTCTCCGCCCATCCAGTTGTAGTAGGTCGCGTTCAGCGATCCCCGGCTCCCCTCGATCCCGAGTGTGACCCGGTCGTTCCCCGGCAGCGGCGTGTCCCCCGCCTCCAGTTGAACACCGAAGGCGACCCGCGTCGTCGAAGCGTCGCGCTCCTTGGTATCCCCGAAGCCCGGTGCCAGGGCGAGGGTCCGGATCGCGTCGATGTCGCGAAGCTCCACACCCGCCGTGGCGGAGAGGCGTGCGCCTCCCTGAAAGCGATGCTCGGCGTCGAGAACCATGGCGTGGTCCCGGTCGGTGGTCCGGTCGAACCGGAAGAGCGGGTCGGAGCCGCGCCGATTCTGCTGGTGGAGACCTTCCAGCAGCGCTCCCGGCTCCTCGAATTCCCGCCAATGAGATCGAAGAGAAACCGAGAGACGACCGGCGGCACGGTCGAGCAGTGCCGCGCTACCGCTCACCCGCACCGACGTTCGTGCGGCGTGATCCCGGAATCCGCCGGTGCGATCCACTCCTCCTGACAGTGAGACACCGCCGGGCCCGATCACGCCGGCGCCGCCCCGCCAGGTACCGAAGGCACCACCGGCCGCCTCACCGCGCAAACGCCACGGGGAGACGGATCCTTCGGGCGCCCGGCTGATGATGTTGATCACCCCGCCAATCGCCGCGTCTCCGTAGAGCGATGCCGCGCCTCCGCGCACGATCTCCACCGCTTCCACCGTCACGAGTGGCGGCAGGACATCCCAGGCCACCACACCGGACTGAACCTGATTCACCGGGCGGCCGTCGATCTGCACGATGACATATTCCGCTTCCCCACCGCCATAGAACCCTCGCACCATGACCTGGGGATCGAAGCCCAGTCCGTCGAAGTCGACCAGCGCGAACCCGGGTGCGAGACGCAGCACATCTGCGAGGGTCGCGCGAGGAAGGCGAGCGAGCTCGGCCGCCGTGATCCGGGTGACGGCAGCCACCGACGACACCAGCCCCGCCGGGGTCCGCTCGGCGGTGACGACGACGGGATCGAGACGGCGGGGGAGCGTGTCGCGGGTCGGCGCATTCTGCGCGGCTGCCCGGCTCGCCAGCGCGAGCAGCAGGAACGCCGGCAGGGATCTCACTGGGCGAGCCGGATCGACTTGAAGGCGCGGGCCTGCGCCTCGATGGCCGGCTCGGCAGCGAGCCGCTCGATGCTGGAGGCGCCGAAGAACCCCGCGACGCCACGAGTTCGCTGGAGGACGTACTGGGCATCGGCGGGGGTCGCGATCGGTCCGCCGTGACAGAGCACGATGACGTCGGGATTGGCCGCCTTGGCCGCGTCGTGCATCTCCTGGACCCGGGACACCGACTCGTCCAGCGACATGGCGGCGGTTCTGACCCCGACCGAACCTGCGACCGTGGTATTCACATGAGCCACGACGACATCGGCTCCCGCCTCGGTGAACCCGGTGGCCGTGACCGCGTCGAAGACGTAAGGGCAGGTGAGCATCCCGAGTTCGTGCGCCGTGGCGATCATCTCCATCTCGAGCCGGATGCTCATGCCGGTCTCTTCCAGAATCTGCCGGAACTGACCGTCGATCAATCCCACGGTAGGAAAATTCTGCACTCCGTCGAAGCCCATGTCCCGCAGCTGAGGCAGGAAGACCCGCATCATGCGGAAGGGATCGGTGCCGCAGACCCCCGCAAGCACCGGAACGTCCCTGACGACGGGAAGCACTTCGCGCGCCATGTCGACGACGATCGCGTTGGCGTCACCGTAGGGCATCATCCCCGATGCGCTCCCGCGACCGGCCATTCGGAATCGGCCCGAATTGTAAATGATGATCAGGTCCACCCCGCCCTTTTCGGCGAACTTGGCGGAGATACCGGTCCCTGCGCCCGCGCCGATGATGGGTACGCCGGCCTCGATCTGTGCGCGCAACCGGCGGAGGCACTCCTGGTACGGCAGGAAAGGCATGCGGCGTCAGCTCCGGAGGCGAGTCAGCAGCTCGTCGGCGAGTGCGTGAGCGAAAGGGACGTCGTTGATGTGAAGGTCGAGATCGTGCACGGCGACGTTGGGACCGGCGTGTTCATGCAGCGCGGCGAAAAGCGCGCGATCGGCCTCATCGTCGTGGAAGGGCTGGCCCGGTGCGTCGAGCATGCTCACTCCTTGGAGCGGAAGCATCAGCGCCACCGGTCCGGCGGCCCGGCTGAGCTGTTCGGCGATGCGCCGTCCGATCGCCCGGCATTCCTGCGGCGTGGTGCGCATGAGCGTCACCGATGGATTGTGCCGGTAAATCGTTCTGGCGCGGAACCGGTCCGGAAGCGTCTCTGGTGCCCCGAAGTTCACCATGTCGACTGCGCCGACCGAGACGACCTGCGGGATTCCCTTGCGTCCGGCGGCCGACAGGCGGCGGGGCCCCGCGGTGAGCACACCGCCCACGACCTCGTCGGCCCACTCGGTGGTGGTGACGTCGAGCACGCCCGCAAAGTAGCCGTCGTCGATCAGTCCCTCCATCGCGCGTCCGCCGGATCCGGTGGCGTGGAAAACCAGGACGTCGTATCCCTCGGCTTCCAGCCGCTCGCGCGCCACCGTGACACAGGGCGTGGTGACGCCAAACATGGTGGCGGCGATGAGCGGACGTCCACCGGCGTTCGAGACCGGAGCGGAGCGCTCCAGCATCCCGCAGATGGCACCCGCGGCGTTGTGGAGAATCCGCCGCGACAAGGGATTCAGTCCCGCGATATCCACCACCGAGTACATCATGGTGACGTCTTTCACGTCCACGTAGGGCGCGGTGTTGCCCGAAGCCATCGTGGAGACCATGACCTTGGGGACCCCCACCGGCAGCTCGCGCATCGCGGCAGTGATCATCGCGGTGCCGCCGCCGCCCCCGAGACCGAGCACCCCTCCGGCGCGTCCGTCGGCGAACAGCCGGCGGGTGAGGACCCTGCTCCCGGCAAGCATGACCAGAACGGCAGAGCCGCGATCGCGGCGCTCACGGAGCGTGGCGAGGGAGCCTCCTCCGGCGATCGCCACTTCCTCCGCAGAGACATCCACCGGAAATCCCGGACCCTCTCTCTCTCCCAGGATTCCCAGGTCCATGGTCAACACCCCGTGTCCCCGCTCGAGGATGCAGGAGCGGACGAAGGCGTACTCGGCGCCCTTGGTATCGAAGGTCCCGATCAGCAGGACGGTCGGCTTCATTCGGGATATACCATCGGCGTCTTGAGCGTGCACCAGGGAGCTTCGGTGTGCACGTCGACGAGGGCGGGACCCTCGAACGTTGCGGGAGACAGGATCGCCAGGAAAACCAGGGTGTCGGCACCGGCGTTGTAGGTGCCATGGACCACATCCCTCGGAATGTGGGCCGTCTCACCTGGGCCGAGCAGCCGTTTCTCCCGGTCTACCCACTGTTCGGCGGTGCCGGAGATCACGTAGATGATTTCTTCGAGCGCCGGATGGCGATGGAACTGGTGGCCGCGTCCTGGCGGCATCAGGACCCGAACCAGGAGCAGGCCGTCCGCTTCCGTGAGCCCCGGGCGGCAGAGCCATTGGTGCGGGCCCCAAGGCGAGCCCTCGACCTGCATTTCCGCAGCGGTCACGAATCTCGGGAGGCCGCTCGGCATAGGGCTCCGGGGGTCAGAGTGGTGTAAAGTGCAACCGGAGCGGTTGCTTTCGCCACCGTTGACCGTTCACCCGTAAACCGGGTAGTTTCCCCCTCCCTGACGACAGGGCGATTAGCTCAGCTGGTTAGAGCGCGCGCCTCACATGCGCGAGGTCGGGGGTTCGAGCCCCTCATCGCCCATCCGAAGAGACAGTGGCAAGGAGGCAAGGAGGCAAAGACTTTGCCTCTTTGCCTCTTTGCCTCTTTGCGCGGCTCAGTAGCGGTGCAGAATGACGTGGGCGCCCTCGTCCTGCCGGCGTCTCATCGAGGCATCGATCAAGAAGCTCAGTAACGCCTCCTGGTCGGCCGATCGTTGCTTGACCGCGCCGAGCCGGATGATCGCCGACTGGAGCTGCTTGTCCGACCAGCCGACCATTTCCTCTCGACGTGTTTCCGCGAGATCGTCCACGCCCGAGCCGATGTTGAGGGAGGCGGATAAGCTATCGCCTTTTGGGATTTTTGCTCGATCGAATGGCGAGCGCCGTTATGGGAAATTCATGGGCACCGCAAACGAATGCGCTGATCGCGGCAGCAAAGTCCAAAAGGCGAGAGCGGAGTGCAGCGCCACGCACTGCGACATTCAGTGATCTCAAGATGCGTTGAGACGACTATCTCATCGCCAGAAAAACGAACACCGTCGGCTTATTCAGATCTTGTGGCCGCCTCCGCGCTTGCCGATACTAGCAACCCGAGCGATTCCCTGCGCCGGAGGCCAATCGATGCCCGAGATGCAAGCCCGCCTGAAGCCCGAATACAGTCTGCGGTATCCGCGTTTGAAGGCCGGTGTGTGGTATTACGTGGCGCCTGTTTTTCCCGGAGTGAAGGAGCGCCGAGTGGATGTCTTCGGGCGCCGGATCACCCGGCTCAAAACCGCCCGCGATTTCGAGACCGTGCAGGCCGCCCACTTCGAATTCCGCATGGAATCAGCCCACCAGCAGGAAGACCAGCTCACGGCCTGAGAACCCCGTCATACCCGGGACAGGTTCGTGGCGAGGGTCAGAGGCAAGGTGGCACGGAGGCAAGGAGGCAAGGAGGCAAGGAGGCAAGGAGGCAAGGAAGTTCACTTTGCCTCCTTGCCACTTTGCGTCTTTGCGTCTTTGCGTCTTTGCGTCCTTACGCCCCAGCTACCGTCCCTTGTGTTCGATCTCGTCCGTCTTGGTCGCATTGTTGGGCGAGTTCTTGAGGGGACCGTAGCCTGCCCGTCCGGGATGATCGGTAATGACGACGGTCGCTTCGCCGAAATTGTTGGCGTAGTTGCTCTCCGCGAACTGATGGCACTGTCCGGTCAGCACGTCCTTCACCCGGGGGCAATTGCCTTGCCCGTCGGGGGCATACGCCGGATTCACCTGAACCTGGATGGTATAGGTCCCCGGGGGGACCACCGGTTGGCCATCACCTCCATCCAGCACGAAGTACTGCCCGCCCAGCGTGAAGACATAGGTGTCGGCCCAGCCGTCGGAGATACCCTGAAAGCCGGCGCGTTGGGTCGAGCCGCAGCTGCGGTAATTCCAGGTGCCGTCGCCGGTCCCGACGTTGTACGGATCGGTATCCAGCATGCAGAAGCCTCGCTTGGCCGACTTCCAGACCGTGCCGGTGGCAGGATCGATCAGCTTGTACTCGGCGTAGTGCTGGAAGTGGTAATGCCCATGGCAGGTGGCCAGCTCGAAGAGGCCGTCGTTGGCGTCGATATGATCCTGCGGGTTGCCGACGAAGACGTCCGCGTTCCCGACGTTCGGGGTGGTGACCGTGAAGCGAATCACTTTGTGGGTGCCGGGATCCACGTCCCCTTCGACGACGCTGCAGAATTCGGCGGGAAAATCCTCTACCCGGGTGACCCAGTTGTTCTGGGTCGCCTTGCTGTCCACGATCAAATCGGGAAGTCCGGTCAGGTCCTGGCCGTTTTTGACCAGGGAAGGCGCCTCGGGACTGCGAGTCGTCTCGGTGGCGGTGTCGGCGTTGCAACCGAGCCCGAAAGCAAAAGCGAGCAGCAAGATCGGAAGTTTGCGCATGAGTGTCCTCCTCGAATAGCAATAGAAATTTGCGTGGAGAAACCAGTACCAAGTCCCCAGCATCCAGCCACCAGCATGGGCCCTGCTGGATTTGAACCAGCGCGCTACGGATTATGAGTCCGCTGCTCTAACCAGGCTGAGCTAAGGGCCCGACGCGGTAGAAGCTATCACCGCCGCCGCTCCTGCGCAGCACCGCTCCCGGC
>Ga0075429_100001950_pt1 | contig 17125 bp, 13 predicted proteins | sample RhiMetdeltSRZDD3_FD_75295 | JGI IMG/M metagenome (GOLD analysis project Ga0075429, IMG submission 75295) | Populus rhizosphere microbial communities from Tennessee, USA - Rhizosphere MetaG P. deltoides SRZDD3 | ecosystem: Host-associated > Plants > Roots > Rhizosphere > Soil | place: USA... | reverse complement strand
CGGCGTAGATAACAAACAACAGACCTGACCCCATCCGCTAAGCCGCCAGGCGGCCGAAGGTCGGGGTGATGATGTTGTCGCGCTGCAAGAAGATGAAGTGGTCGAAGTAGTAGTGCACGAGCAGGCACGACAGCATCACGCTGTAGAACGAGAAGAAGTGCTGGCCGCTCATCACGGTGCCGACGAAGAGCATCTTGAACGGGTCGCCGGTGGCGAAGGCACCCAGCTTCACGACCGTCACCAGCACCATGAAGTACCCGGCGACGGACAGCAGCGTGAAGGCGAGGCACATCCCGTAGAGGCGGGAGCCGCGCTTGGACACCGCCTCCACGAACGGCGAGCCGATGAAGCCCTGCTCGGAGCGGAAGCGGTTGAGATACAGGACGAGGGCCAGGTACTGGAAGCTGTGCCACGTGTTGAGGCCCTGGAACGCGATGTCGAGGTTCGCCCCCAGCGGGGTGACGAAGAACATCAGGGAGGTGAGGGCGACCAGAATGGCGCGGCCTACGTGGAGCCGCCCCTCGCGCGCGTCGCGCATCGTGCGGATCACGAACGCGCAGAGGAAGAACGTGAACAAGGTCCACACCGGCACCGCCGACCACGGCGTCTTCAAGAACGCCGGAAAGAGCAGCGCGCGCCCGCCGGTGACGAACGTGCCCGAGACCAGACGCTCCGCGCCCAGCGGATACAGCGCGGTGGCGAGCAGGCCGTAGTCGATGAGCCGTGACGTCCACGTCCAGCCGCGCGGGTCCTTCATCCGGTACGCGTCGGTCACGTACATCACCTGGTGGATGACGTGCACGGACGCCCAGAAGAAGAAGATCGTGACGAGCAGCGTGAGGTTCACGATGGCCAGGGTCACGATGAGCGGCGGCAGCACCAGGGCCCCCAGCGTGTAGCGCGGGTAGCGCTCGCGGAAGCGCGGCTCCATGATCGTCATCGTGTACGTGGCGAACAGGTGCGGCCCGCCGATCAGCGCGGTGACGATGAGGTCGACGTAGATGTTCTTGCCGATGAGCTGGAACGTCAGGTGCGGGAACAGGATCACCACGGCCGAGAACGTGATGAAGGTCAGATCGTAGAAGGGGCTGATCAGCCAGTGCCCGCGGCGGCTCAGGCTCCGCGCCGGTGCGGAAGGGACGGCCATGTCAAGGGTGGCGGTGGTCATCGGGGTCTCTGGCTCCTCGGAGGCGGAAAACGGCCGCCGCCGAAAGCATATAAGAAACATTAACAAGTTCCGGGGCTCGGAGTCCAGTCTGGGAGGGCGGACCGACGCCGGGGCCGCGGCCGGGTAACATGGTGGGGTCATGCCGCTCCCCGGGGCACTGGACGCCTTTCATCCGTCCGTCGAGGCCTGGTTCCGCGCCCGTTTCGGCGAGGCCACTCCCCCGCAGAAAGACGGCTGGCCGCTCATCCGCGAGGGCCGCCACACCCTGATCGCGGCCCCCACCGGGTCGGGCAAGACCCTGGCCGCCTTCCTCTGGTCCATCGACTCGCTGTTCCGGCAAGGCTCCGCCCTGCCCGACGAGACGCAGGTCGTCTACATCTCGCCGCTGCGCGCGCTGTCGAACGACGTGCAGAAGAACCTCCAGGGCCCTCTCGACGAGATCCGCGCCGCCTTTCCCTCGCTGCCCGAGATCCGCGTGATGGTCCGGACCGGTGATACCAAGTCCAGCGCCCGCTCGGCCATGTCGAAGCGGCCGCCCCACATCCTCGTGACCACCCCCGAGTCGCTCTACATCCTCCTGACGAGCGACGGCGGCCGGCGGATGTTGTCGGGGGCCCGAACCGTGATCGTCGACGAGATCCACGCCCTCGCCCGTGACAAGCGGGGGGCCCACGCCGCCCTTACCCTCGAAAGATTGGACGCGCTGGCCGGCCGGCCGTTACAGAGAATCGGCCTGTCGGCCACGCAAAAGCCGCTGGACGCCGTCGGCCGCTTCCTGGTCGGCGCAGGCCGCGAGTGCTCTCTCGTCGATGCCGGTACCTTCCGGACCCTGGACCTCGGCGTCGAGGTCCCGCCCTCGCCCCTCAGCACCATCTGCTCCCACGAGCAGTGGGACGAGATCTACAACCGCATCGCCGAGCTGATCCGCGAGCACCGCACGACGCTGGTCTTCGTCAACACCCGCAAGATGGCGGAACGGCTGTCCGCGCAGCTCTCGAAACGGATCGGCGAGGAACTGGTCACGAGCCATCACGGCAGCCTGTCCCGCGATCGGCGCCTGGACGCCGAGCAGCGGCTGAAGGCGGGATCCCTGCGGGCGCTGGTGGCGACCGCCTCGCTCGAGCTCGGTATCGACATCGGCGACGTCGATCTGGTGGTGCAGGTCGGGGCCACGCGTTCGATCGCCACCTTCCTGCAGCGTGTCGGCCGCGCCGGCCACGCCATCGCCCGCGTGCCGAAAGGCCGGCTGTTCCCGCTGACCCTCGACGAACTGGTCGAGGCGGCGGCGCTGCTGCGCTCCGTCGGCCAGGGGATCCTCGATCGCACGCCGCAGCCGCCCGCCCCTCTCGACATCCTCGCCCAGCAGATCGTCGCCGCCTGCGTGCCGCAGGCGTGGGACGAGGACGAGTTGTACGCGACGATGCGCCGGGCCTGGCCCTATCGCGATCTGCTGCGCGAAGACTTCGACGCCGTGGTCGCGCTCCACACGCAAAGCCGCCGCGCGCTGCTCCATCGCGACGGCGTCCAGCGCCGGCTCATGGCCACCAAGCGGGCTCGCCTCGCCGCCCTGCTCTCGGGCGGCGCCATCCCCGACACCGCCGACTACCAGGTCCGGCTCGAGCCCGACGGCACGCTCGTCGGCACCGTGCACGAGGACTGGGCGGTGGAGTCGAACGCGGGCGACATCTTCCAGCTCGGCAACGCCTCCTGGCGCGTGCTCCGGGTACAGCCGGGCATCGTGCGCGTGGCCTCCGCCGAAGGCCTGCCGCCGACAGTGCCGTTCTGGCTGGGTGAAGCGCCGGGCCGCACCCGCGAGCTGTCGGCCTCGATCGCCACGCTGCGGGAACAGGCCGCGGCGGCACCCGATCCCGCCACGTTCCTCGTCGAGGCCTGCGGTCCCGCCCTATCCCCGGCCGCCGCCGTCGAGATCTCCGACTTCGTGAAGGCCGGCGAGCAGGCGCTGGGCACGGTCCCCACGCAGCGGCGCGTCGTTCTCGAGCGCTTCTTCGACGAGAGCGGCGGCATGCAGCTCGTCGTCCACGCGCCGTTCGGCTCGCGCATCAACAAGGCCTGGGGCCTCGCGCTGCGGAAGAAGTTCTGCGTCGGCTTCGGCTTCGAGCTGCAGGCCGCCGCCAACGAAGAGGCCATCGTCTTGTCGCTCGGCCCGCAGCATTCCTTCCCGCTGGAGGAGGTCTTCGACTACCTGCACCCCGACAAGGCCCGGGAGACCCTGATCCAGGCGCTGCTGCAGTCGCCGATGTTCGAGACCCGCTGGCGCTGGAACGTGCAGCGGTCGCTGCTGGTCGAGCGCTCCCGCAACGGCAAGAAGGTCCCCGCCGCCCTGCTGCGCATGCGGGCCGACGACCTGCTGGTGACGGCCTTCCCGCAGGTGGTGGCCTGTCCCGAGACGCTGGCGCCGGGGCCGGTCGAGGTGCCGATGGAGCACCCGATCGTGCGGCAGACGATCGAAGACTGCCTCACGGAGGCCATGGACGTCGACGGGCTCATCGAGATCCTGCGCGACCTGCGCGCGGGCCGCATCGAGCGCCGCGCCGTCGATACCGCCGAGCCCTCCGCGTTCGCCCGCGGGATCCTGAACGCCGCGCCGTATTCCTTCCTCGACGACGCGCCCCTCGAGGAACGCCGCACCCAGGCGGTGATGTCGCGCCGCATCCTCGACGTGAAGACGGCCGACGAGCTGGGGGCTCTCGACCCCGAGGCCATCGAGCGCGTGCGCGGCGAGGCGTGGCCGGCGCCCTCGAACGCGGAGGAGGTCCACGAGGCGCTGCTGTGGATGGGATACGTGACGGAGGGCGAGGCCCGCGACTGGTCCGCGTGGCTCGACGAGCTGCGCGCCGCCGGCCGCATCGTCCGCGAGGGCGATCGATGGTTCGCGGTCGAGGCCACCCGCGAGCCGAAGGCGGTGATGCGCGGCCGCATGGAGGCCCTCGGCCCCGTCGTGAGCGACGATCCCCTGCTGCGCGAGCTCGAGGCCGAAGGCGTGGTGCTGCGCGTGCGTCTCGACGGGCGCGAGGCCTGGTGCGACCGCCGACTGCTGGCCCGCATCCATCGCTACACCGTCGAACGGCTCCGGCGCGAGATCGAGCCGGTCACCGCCGCGGAGCTGCTGCGGTTCCTCGCGGCCTGGCAACACGTCGACGTGGAGCATCGCCTCGAAGGGCCACGCGGCGTCAGCGAGGTCGTCACGCAGCTCGCCGGCTTCGAGGTGTCCGCCGGCCTGTGGGAATCGGCGGTGCTGGGGGCGCGCGTCAAAGGGTACAAGCGTGAATGGCTGGATCAGCTCACGCTGTCGGGACAGGTCGCCTGGCTGCGCCTGTGGGGCGCGGGCGCCACCGTTCCTCGCCGGACGCCGCTCGCTCTCGTCCCCCGCGAGGACCTCGACGTGTGGCTGTCGCTGGCCTCGCCTGTCGATCAGCCGGAGCCGCGCGGCGGCGCCGCCGAGATCCTCACCGCGCTCCAGAGCCGCGGGTCGATGTTCGTCCAGGAGCTGGCCAAGGCGTCGCGGCTGCTGCCGACCGCGCTCGAGGCCGGCCTCGGTGAGCTGATCGCGCAGGGGCGGGTCACCTGCGACTCGTTCGGCGGCGTGCGCTGGCTGATGATCCCGGAGGCGCGCCGCAAGAACGCGATCGCGCTCGCCTCCGGCCGCTGGAGCCCGCTGGTCCGTCGCGCCGAGCCCGCGGCGCCCGCCACCGTGGAGTTCCTCGTGCGCCAGATGCTCCGGCGCACCGGCGTCGTCTTCCGCAAGACGCTGGCCCGCGAGCGATTCCCGGTGCCGTGGCGCGACCTCGCCCGCGTGTGTCGGACCCTGGAGGCCCGCGGCGAGATCCGCGGCGGCCGCTTCGTCGCCGGCTTCGACGGCGAGCAGTACGCGCTGCCGACGGCGATCCCGCTGCTCCGCTCCGTCCGACGGCAGGAGCCGTCGCGCGTCCACGTCACCGCCGCCGATCCGCTGAACTTTGTCGGCATCCTGACGCCGGCCGACAAGGTCTCACCCGCCACCCGCCAGCAGGTCCTCGTCGGTTGATCAGCCGGAAAGATCGCGGTAGAGGGCGAGCAGCCGCGCCATCACCTCCTCGCGGCTCGGAACACGAGGCGGCATCGCGCGGCCCTTCACCGCCTCTCGCAACATCTCGGCCAGCGACTCGACATCCCCCCACGCGGCAAGCGGCCCCGAGTGCCACTCGCGTATCCCGCCGCTTTCCCAGGCCACGACGGGTACGCCCATCGTGGCCGCCTCCAGTCCGGCGATGCCGAACGGCTCCTGCCAGCGCGGCGTGAGCAGCAGCGCACGCGCCCGCGCGTAGACGCGCGACAGCGCCGGCGGGTCCAGCCAGCCGAGGACCTCGGCCCCTTTGGCCTCCATCTCCTCGCGGAGCGGGCCGGTGCCGGCGACCACGAGCGGAAGGTCGACCTTCGACCGCCGCCAGGCGTCGACGGCATCGGCGATGCCTTTGTGCTCGACCAGCCGGCCCACCACGAGTACGCACGGCGGTCCGTCCGGTGTCGCGTGGGTGTCGAGGCCGTGGACGAACGGCGGGATCACGTGCACCCGCGCGCCGCCGACTCCGGCCGCGGCCAGCTCGTCCTTCATGTACTGCGACAGCACCACGACGGCGCGCATCTTTTGCAACGCCTCGAGCCGCCGCGTGGTCAGGCCGAGGATGTCGTCGTAGTACCCGCCCTCGTCGAAACACGACGCGCAGACGGACGGGCTCATGGCGTCGCGGCAAACGGCGCCGTCGCGTGTCCACTTCCCGCGGCCCGGACAGAAGTACCGGTGATCCTGGACGGTGATGATCGCCCCCGCCTCCGCCGCCCACTCGAGCACGGCCGGGTTCACGACGGTGTGCACGTGGATGACGTCGGGCCTGACCCGCTCGACGAGCGGCCCGAGGTCGACGGCAACCGCCTCCCGCGCCTCGAGCCCCGGAACGACCTGGGGGTCAGGTCTGTCATATGGCTTATAGCCGGCTATAGGCCATACGACAGACCTGACCCCTGCGGCTATCGGCGCGTCATAGCCCATCTCGCGCAGCGACTCCACCACGCCGAGCAGGTGGCGATGCGCGCCGCCGCGCGAGGTGACGCGGTCGGTCAGATGCAGCACGCGCACGGCTATATACTCCCATCGACAGCTGGAGGTGGTGGATGCGGAAAACGATGATCGCACTCGCAACCGTCCTGATGGCCGTAGCCGCCCGCGGCCGGTCCGAGGCCGCCGATGCCGCGGCGTTCGACGGGCGTCCGGCGTTCTCCGAAGGCAGCGACAAGGCGTACTTCGTCTGGCGCGACGGCCGCAAATGGTTCGTGCGCTGGACGACGCAGGGCAAGGAGCGGCGCTTCACCGGCAACGTCACCGCCGAGGGCGGCGATCTCGATTCGCTCAAGCGCATCGACGTCGACGAGGAGCGCAAGGTCGTGGCCGGCGGCAAACCGGCGCGGGTGGTCCGCGGCCCTCGCGGGCGCGCGCACATCCGTCCAGGACGCGGCCCCGTCGTCGCCACCCGCGACGAGGACAAGATCGACAAGGACGGCGACCGCCGCATCCACTGGGTGGCGAAAACGGACGCCGACATCGACGGGTTCGAGTTCAAGGTCGACGAGAAGGTCACGCGGCTGCGTTTCGTCATGGAGATCGACGGCAGCTCGCGCGCCGCGGACGTCGAGCTCGGTGCCAAGAACGCGCACCCGGCGGAGAACCCGTTCGTGGTTGTCTTCTAGGGCTTCGCTGAAAACCGTAATAGCCACCGCCTCGCGGGCACCTTCGATACTGTAACTATATCGATTACATAACTTGGTCTGGAACGAGTCGCTTAAAGCATTGCATGAGGTCGCCGACCGGCCACCGCCTATCGCGCGTTCTTGCCGGCGCGACGAGCTTGCAGCCACTGAGCCAGCGTCATCGGCTCGTCCAGACCAGGCTGTCCGAGATGTTTGACGCCAGCGCCTGGCGACAACACGAGCAGCCCGTCGTGCAGGTAGTACTGATCGAAATGGCGGCCAGACCCCATGTGCCCGTCGGAATCGCCGAGCTTGCGCGCCAGCTTGGCGGCGGAAAGATGGCCCTCGCGTGTGAGCGTGGCTTCGCGGGCCGCGAGCAGCTCGGGGCTCAGGTAGGAGGGGCGCACGCGAGCCCAGACATCGAACAACCGCCAGACCGTGTGCGTCTCGCCGCCCCGATGGACGGTGGCGCGGGCGATCAAGTTCGCGAACGCGCCCTCGGCACCCATCAGGGGCGAGACCTCCTCCAGCACGACGTAACCGTCGCGCAGCAGGAACACGAGGCCGGTCGGGTGGCGATCGGTGCGCAGGGACGCCGCGCCCCAGCGATCGAGCCGCAGGAAGTCGCGGGCGACCATGCGGCGGTCCCGCTCGTCCAGCTCCGTCGCCGACGGCCGCAGGGCGCCGGCCGCGGCGTGGTAGAGGCTCGACGCCTCCGTACCCTGACCCGGGTCCCGGTGATCCGCGCTCGCCAGCAGCCCGTCCTGCTCCGTGAGATCCACGCGGCCGACGTCCAGCCGGTATGTCGTCGTGCCTTCCGTGACCGAATCCGGAGGCCCCAGGTCGGCCGCGATCTCCGCCATCGCGACTCCCGGTCGCAGCAGGTGGAAATACTCGCGGCGGCGTACGAGATCCGGGCCTGTCGCCGATTCCGCGGCGGCAAACGCCCCCGCCACCAGCACTAGAGAGAGCGCGGCGATTCGCATTCGGGGCCCCATTCTAGACGCTATACTGGGCGTTTCATTCCCCGGAGGAATTCATGCGTGGCGTCGCGGGTCTGCTGCTGGCGCCGGTCGTGTTGACAGGGGCGAGGACGAACGCCGCCACGCCGCTCCCCGATCCACCGTCGTGTGAAGCCGGCCTGCCCGCTGCGCGGCGCACCCTGCGCGTCGCCACGCCGTCCGACCTCGTCGCCCGCATCAGCGCCGCCGAGCCCGGCGATCACATCCTGGCCGCCGCCGGTGCCTACGCGCTCGACAAGCCGATCCGCCTCGAACGATCGGGCACGCAAGAAGCGCCGATCGTCATTGCCGCAGCAAAAGTCGGCACCGTCGAGATCACGGGAAACGGCGGGTTGCATCTGTTCCACGTCTCGAGCGTCGTCGTCTGCGGCTTCACGTTCACCCACGCGCCGTGGGACACGACCGCCCTGCCGTTCGACGTACGCGGCTTCCCCGGCGCCGAGGACGAGATCGTCGACGCCGCCGGCACCCTGCTCGACGGCTCGCACCATGTCCGCATCACCCGCAACACCTTCACCCTCGCCGACGAGACGCGGAACTCGTTCTGGCTCGCGGTGAGCGGCGCCGGCAGCGAGCACAACGAGATCGACCACAACCTCTTCCGCGGCAAGAAGAGCCGCAACAGCTTCCTCGCCATCTACGGCCCGTCGGGCGGCGTCTCCCAGCACGACCACGTCCATCACAATCACTTCAGCCACCACGGCTATCTCCTCGAGGGCGGGGAGGCGGTGCGCCACGGCAACGGCGGGCGCGCGTTCTGGAGCTCGCACGCCGTCTACGAATACAACCTCTTCGAGAAGTGCAACGGCGACCCCGAGGCCCTGTCGGTGAAGTCCAGCGACAACGTCGTCCGCTACAACACGCTGACGAAGAGCCACGGCGGCATCGTCCTCCGCCACGGCGACCGCAACGTGGTCGAGGGCAACTTCATCGTGGAGAACGAGGGCGGCATCCGGATGTACGGCGACGAGCACCATGTCGTCGACAACTACATCGCGGGCAACGTCGGAGCCGCCAACCTGGGGACGATCGTGCTGCTCTCCGGCGGGACCGAGGGCGACACCGGCTGGGGCATGTCGCAGAACCGGCCCACCGGCGTCGTGATCGAGAACAACACGCTCGTCGACAACGCGTTCTCGCACATCGACGTCGGCGGTACGCTGCCCCTGCTGCCGCGCCGATGCCGCATCGACGACAACATCGTCCAGGGCCACGCCGGCAAGCTCTTCAATCTCATCAAGGAGCCCGAGGACTGCACCTGGAGCGGCAACATCCTCTGGGGCGGCGCCCCGAGCGGGGACACGTCGTCGGGCTACGTGCGGCGCGACCCGAAGCTCGTGAAGGACGCGCACGGAATCTTCCGCCCGCCGGCAGGTGAAAAGGCGGGGGCCCACAACCCCGGCGGTGCGCTGGGACGGCCGCTCACCGCGGAGGATGTGGGCCCGCTGGCTCCGTAGGCGCCGCCTACCAGCGCGGCGGCTGGGCGAAGCCGTACTCGCCGCGCTCGCGCTGGTCGAGACGCGAGCGGGGGTTCGGCAGGACGCCCAGGGCATAGAGCGCGCTGCGGTACTCGTAGCGCACGGTCAGCGTCTCGATCGGCGTCCGCTCGGCGTTGAACTCGACGAGGCGCACGCTGTCCTGCATGCGGTCGCCCCAGCCGGTGCCCGGGAACGAGGGGGCGGGAGCGGCCCCGGCGCCACGTCTGGCCTTCGCCGACGAGGCCGCCTCGTCCCGCGCGGACTCGGCCAGTTCCTCCGCCGTTTCGCGGGACCTCTGCGTATCGGACTCCCCCTCCCACGCGGGCGCCGACGGCTCTTCCGCGCCGTTGTACGGACGCGTGTGGCGCTTCTCGATGTACGGCTGCGGCCGGTCGCGTTCCCGGTAGACGGCCATCTCGATCCAGCCCATCTTGCCGTTGGCCTTTCCCGCCCGCGTCGCGTACGACGCCTGCTCGTCCACGAACGTGAACTGGCGAACCTCCTCGAGCGACGTGCGCCAGCCCCGGATCTCGGTGCTCTCGTAGGGCCCCAGCACGTACATGCGATCGGCGCCGGGTTTGTTGCGCTCGCCGCTGATCACGTTCAGGCCGTCGACGGTGAGCTCCACCGCCACGCGCTCGCCGCGCCGGTTGACGAGACGCAGCGCGTAGTCGCGTCCCTTGCGGGCCTCTACGTAGTACTTGTTGCCGCCGGCCGAGGTGTACAGCGGCGCCGTCCGTCCGCCCACCTCGACCTCGAGCCCGACCCAGGACCCGGGCGCCGACGTTTCCCAGGCGGCGGCCGACGTGGCCCCCGTCACCAACATGAAGAGAGCGATGCGTCCAGCAACCATGGCAACCACCTCCTGTGACGAGATACAGGGCGGGTGGCCGGCCTATTCCCGTGGCGGAGGAACGTGTGACGATGGGGCATGGACGTCCGCGACCCGGAGATCCTCGTCATCGGCGCCGGCGCGGCCGGTCTCGCCGCCGCGGACGAGCTGGCGAGACAGGGTATCCCCGCCCTGGTGCTGGAGGCCCGGTCCCGCCTCTTCGGCCGCGTGGACACGGTCCACGACACCGCCTGGCCGGTCCCCATCGAGCGTGGCGCGGAGTTCCTGCATGGCCATGCCGAGATGTCGCTGCGCCTGGCCCGAGAGGCGCGCGTTCGGCTCGAGACCGTCCCGGAGGAGCACCACTGGCTCGAGAACGGGCGCGCGCAGAAGCCGCAGGACATGGACTCGCTCCTGAAGGCGGCCGTCGCCCGGGAGCCCCGCCGCCCCCGTGACCGCTCGCTGGCCGAGGTCTTCGCGGCCATGACGCCGGCCCGCCGGAAGCGGCTCGAGCCGGCCCGCTTCTTCGTCGAGGGCTACCACGCCGCCCGCGCGCTCCTCAAGAAGAGGAAGAAGAGGACGGCGGCGGCTTGAGCCGCGCCGCGATCCACCACGTGCGGTGGACGGCGGTGAGGAACGTGGTGGCGCCGATGAGCGCGCTCACCCAGAACATCAGCGTGCCCGCGGGGCGGCCCGTCCATCGCATGAAGGCCCCGTCCAGCGCGCCCGCCAGCCACAGGAGCACGAGCCGCTCCGCCCGCTGCATCAGGCCTTCCTTGCACAACACGCCCAGCGACTCCCCCCGCGCCCGGGTGTAGCTGACCAGCAGCGACCCCGCCATCGCCGCCGCCGCCGCGAAGGCGCCCGCGGGCCGAGCGTGGAAGAACCACACGAGGCCGAGGAATACGAAGGCCTCGCAGAAGCGATCGAGGCTGCTGTCGACGAAGGCGCCCTGCGTCGACGTCACGTTCCGCGCCCGGGCCACGCGGCCGTCGAGGATGTCGCACACGCCGCAGGCGAAGATCATCCAGGCGCCGGAGACGAAGTGGCCGAGGGCCAGCAGCACACCGGCCGCCGCACCGAAGGCCAGGCCGGTGAAGTTGAAGACGATGGGCGACCAGCCGAGAGCGAGGGCGGCCCGCTCGAAGGGGCTGACCAGCCACATGAACCAGTGGACGAAGAAGTCGCCCGCTCCCATCAGGAAATGCGAGCTGCGCTTGACGGAATCCGCGTCACGCCGCGATCCGAGGAGCGCGTAGGCGACCATCGAGAGGACCACCGCGAGGGCGGCGGCGGCGGCCATGATGGGTCAGGCCGTCTGGATCTGGACCAGCGGCCCAAAGGTCTGCACGGCGTTGCGCGTCCAGACCTCGCGGAACGGCACGTCGAACACGTCGGGGATGGAGAGCCCGTTGTGGAACTCGTGCTCGTGGAGCACCAGCTTCCCCGTCTCTTCCTCGTGGTCGCTGATCTCGCCCTTGACCTCGATCTCGGCGCGGTAGGACCCGGAGCTGTCCTTCATGAAGGACTGGTACACGTACTCCGTGGGCTCCCACTCGTATTCGGAGATGGTGAGGGTGGCCACGGGATCCTTGCCGGCGGCGACCGCGGCCGTGATCGACTTGCCCTCGCGGGTGAGGTCGATCTTCAGGTTGTCGCCCCAGTGCGGCAGGTGGAACATGCTGCTCCCGATCTGCCGGGGCATGAAGGCATTCGTTCCCGTGAGGTACGGGTAGACGGCCGCCTTGGGCAGCCGCTCGCCGGGCGCGCCCTTCACGTAGGGGACCACCACGATCGCCATCGTGACCGAGCGATACCCGCCCACCGGGCTCTTCGGCATGTCGAACACTGTCATCGACAGGATACCGGAGCCGTGGTGCAGCTCGAACGGCTCCAGGTGCGGCGGCAGCAGGCGGCGCGCGTTGTCGATGGGGATCTCGAAGTAGCCGCTGATCGCGTCCGCGAAAGGCAATTCCATTACAGCTGGATGCCCTCTTCGCGCAGCACGCCGGCGATGACCTGCACGGCCTGCTCCAGGTCTTCTTCGGTGTGCGCCGCCGAGATCGAGATGCGCAGGCGCGACTTGTTCTTGGGCACCGCCGGGTAGGTCACCGGCTGCAGGAACAACCCGCGGTCCTGGATTTTCCCCGCCACCTCGAAGACCTTGTGGTCGTTGTGGACGTGCACGGGCATGACCTGCGAGGTCGACTTGCCGATGTCCACGCCCTCTTCCGCGAAACGCCGGCGGAGGTAGGCCACGTTGCTCCAGAGCTTGGCCCGCAGCTGCGGCTCGGACTCGAGGATCTTCATGCCCGCCACGAGCCCGGCGGCCAGGATCGGCGACAGATTGCAGGAGAAGAACCGCGAGCGGCCGAAGGCGGCGATGTAGTGGATGAGCGTCTGGTCGCCACAGACGAAGCCGCCCTGTCCGCCCAGGCTCTTGGAGAACGTGCCCAGGTGGAAGTCGACCTCCTTGTCGAGGCCGAAATGCTCGGCCACGCCGCGGCCGTTGGGCCCGAAGAGGAACGTCGAGTGCGCCTCGTCGATCAGGATGCGGGCACCGTGTTTCTTGGCGACCTCCACGATCTCCGGCAACGCGCAGACATCGCCGTCCATCGAGTACACGCCTTCGACCACCACGAGCTTCTTGCCCTTCATGTTGGCGAGCTTGCGGTCGAGGTCGAGGGGATTGTTGTGGCGGAAGAACGTCGTCTTCGACTTGGCGAGGATGGAGCCGTCCACGATGGAGGCGTGCGAGTACTGGTCGAGGATGATGTTGTCCCCGGAGCGCATGAGGGCCGAGATGAAGCCGACGTTCGCGCTGTAGCCGGTCGGGAACAGGATCGTGTTCGGCTTGCCTTTGAAGCTCGCCACGGCCTTCTCGAGCTCTTCGTGTACGTCGAAGGTGCCGGAGAGGATCGGCGAGCCCGACGCGCCCAGGCCGTACTTCTGCACGGCCTCGATGGCGGCCTTCTTCACCTCGTCGCGATACGAGATGCCGAGGTAGTTGTACGACGCCATGTTGAGCAGGTCGCAGACCTGGCCCGTCTTGTTGTTGCGGACGCGGACGCGGGTCGAAGGGGCGCTGTGCAGCGGCTCCGCGTAGAGGTAGTAGCCGCTGGGGAACGCGTCCTCCAGCCAGGTGCCGAACGAACCAAGGACGTTCAGGGGGTCGTCACCGGCACCGTAATAAAAGTGGCTGTAGTCGTAGTCCGTGAAGCGAACCTTCCCGGATTCCTTCTGAGCCGCCTTCATGCGTCTACCTCCTGTGGGCTTTGGCCGCAGCGAACGAGCCGCAGGCCGGGTCCGTCCTTCGACCTGAACGGTCGCCTATTCTACCAGCGGTCGGGCCGAACGCACGCGACCTCTTTGTAAAAGCCCTGGGGCCGAGGAGCTGCCCCATTGTTGGGCGATGGTAGCTCCGCAGGCCCCGCGCTTGCGCGTGACGCTCCGTGCGGCGCTCGCGAGCGTGGATAAGATTGACGCCCCGGGCCTCGACCTATAGACTGCGTCCTCTTCTATAGGCATGGGACTCTTCCACTGGCTCGTCGAGCGCATCTCTGACCACCCCGTCCTCTTCATCTTCATCCGCGGCATCCTGGAGAACGACTTCAAGGCCATCCGCGCGGTGATCCGGCGGGAGCTGCAGCCCGGGCGCGGCCTGCGCAGCCTCGATCTCGGCTGCGGGCCGGGCGCCTTCGCCGACGTCTTCAAGGGCGACGACTACTACGGCGTCGACATGAACGCCCGCTACATCGAGCATGCGAAGAAGCATTGCCCGGGCACGTTCATCGCCGGCGACGCTCGCAAGGTCGACCTGCCGGATGCGCGCTTCGACCAGATTCTCATCTTCGGCATGCTGCACCACCTCTCCGACGAGGACTCGCGGGCGGTCCTGTCCGAGTGCCGCCGCCTGCTCGCTCCGGGCGGCCGGGTCCTGGTCGTCGAGGACATCCCGGCCATCTCGAAAGTGAACCTCATCGGGCACCTGATCCACGCGGCCGAGAACGGCGAGCACATCCGCGCCACCGAGGCCTACCGCACGCTGTACCGCGAGAAATTCACCATCCAGCGCGAAGAGGTCCTGCAGAGCGGCATCTGCGACTACTACGCGGCCGTGCTCGTGCCCTCCAACAGCTAGGACGAAGGTGACGGGCCTCCGATCCGCTCTCCGGCGGGGCCTCATCGGCGAAGGGCTCGTCGTCGGCTTGCTGGCTCTGGCCGGCGCCGCCGCCGTGTGGGTGGCGTTTGCGGCCGCCCCGCGCGTCTTCCTCCAGCTCGGGCCGAACGAGACGGAATACCTGCGCGGCTTCCGGGCGGGGCGGTGGGAGCGCGACGGGACTACGCGGTTTCACTGGACGACGATGTCGTCGCTCGTCCAGCTGCCGGTGCGGGTCGAGGGCGATGGCTTCGTGCTGCGGGCCCGCGTGCGGCGTCACATGACGGAGCCGGCGCAGGTGACGCTGCGCGTCGAAGGCCAGATCGCGGGGTCCTTCTCCGCCGTGGGCGGCGGCACAATAGACTATAATATAATCGAAATACGTATACCATTGGCAGGAGGACGACACCCCTTCGTGCTCGCCATCGAATCCAGCTCTGCCGACACGCGGCCGCTGGGCGTCGCCGTCGACTGGGTGGAGATCGCGCGCACGGGCTCCGGCCGATTCCATGCGCTGCCGGCGCTGGCGGGATGGCTCGCGCTGCTGGCGGTGGTCGCCTACGCCGTCCCGCGCTCCTGCGGCGCGTCCATGCGGGCGTCGGCGGGTCACGCGCTCACCCTGGTCCTGATCTCGGGGTTGCTGGGAACGTTCGACCCGATCGCGCTCGACCGCATCGTCCGTGACGGTCTCGTCGGCTACGTGTTCACGGCCGCGATCGCGCTGCTGCTCGCTACACTCCTGCGCCGCGCCGGGGTCGAAGCCTCCGTGACGGGGCTGCTCGCGATCCTCGTCCTGGTCGCGATCGCGCTCCGCCTCGCCCTCCTGCTCCACCCGCGCTTCTACTACCCCGACATGGCGAACCACGCCACCGTCGCCTACGTGCTCTCGAAGGAAGGCGCGGCCACGTTCCTCGCGCACTACTTCGAGAAGCAGTTCCGCTTCAGCCTCGGACTGCAGGAACAGGCCGGTCACATGTATGCCTTCCCGTATGCGCCGGGCCTCTACTTCCTCTCCGCGCCGCTGATCTCGATCGGCCGCTTGCGCCCGGAGGTGGCGGTCGCCACCATCGCGTCGGTCTTCAACAGTCTCGGCCTGGTCGTGACGTTCGTGCTGGCGCGCTTCCTGTTGCGCTCGGAGCGCGTGGCGCTGATCGCAAGCCTCGCGCACCTCGCGCTGCCGCTCTTTATGATCCGCCTGACGATGGCGTACTTCCCCAGCGTCACCGGCCACGCGATCGATGCCACGGCGCTAACGTTCCTGCTGCTCCATCTGGCCGCGCCGCCGCGCCTGCGCACCTGGCTGATCCTCGGCACGCTGCTCACGCTTTCGCTTCTCCTGTACCCGCAGGCCATCGTCAACTTCGCGATGCTGTTCGGCGCGTATCTGGCGTGGGACTTCGTGAAGGCGCGCGATCGCCGCCGTCATCAGGTGGCGCTCGCGTTGACGGTGACGCTGGCGCTGGCGGCGGCGGGCGGCCTCTTCTACTCCCGCTACGTGCCGGTCTTCCTCGACATGCGACACGGCCGCCCGATGGCCGAGGAAGAGATCCTCCTCGACAAGCAGCGCGTCGAGCGCGAGTACGCGAGGTCGCGCGGCGAGGCCGTCGTGCCGTACGAGGAGATCGATCCGTACAGCGGCCCAAGCCTCAATCCCATTCGCGGCCTGTGGCGCGTGGTCGCGCGCCTGTTCATCTTCCACGGCCCGTTCTTGCTGACAGTGCTGTGGGGCCTGTGGCTGCTCATCCGCTCCCGCGAAGGCACCGAGCAGCGCTTCGTGGCCGTGTGGGCGAGCCTGTTCTTCGTGGTCTGCTTCCTCGCCGGCGGGATGCCCGGACCGAACTTCCTCCGCTACAGCAAGGACCTCGAAGCCAGCGCGCCCCTCTTCTGCGTCGCCTTCGCCCTGGCGACCGCCGTCATCGCCCGACGCTCACGCCCCCTCGCCATCGCCCACGTCGTCGGCTTCGTCCTGATGGGCCTCGCCCGCGGGCTGGAGATGTGGCTGTCGACGTTCGAGTCCTCACCGCGATAAACGACAAAGACACGAAGACAACAAAGATCACAAAGAAGGGACTCACCGCCCTTTTCTGTTCTTTGTGTGCTTTGTTCCCTTTGTGTCTTTGTGGTTTCTTGCGGCTAGGACTGTGACTGGAGCTCTTTGATGATGCGCTCGAGGGCGCGGATGACTTCGTCCCGGGGGACGTCGCTCTTGCGGAACTGCAGTGCCAGCGAGAACGACTTCTCCTTCGGCTGGTACTTGAAGACGAAGTTCCGCGGCCGGCCCTTGGCCTTCGCCTTCGCGTCATTGGCCAGCTTCCGAGCGGCCTGACGCGTGGGCGCACCCTCCGTCTGGAGCTTTTCGAGGAACGCGATCATTTTAGCGGGGTCGGACTGCCTAACTACCTGTAATAACACCGACTTAGACTCAATGTCGGCCAGCCGACACAGCTCGCGGACGCCCTCGGGGATGGCGGTCAGGGACAGCATCTCGGTGATCGTCGAGCGGCTCTTCCCCAGCTTCTCGGCCATCTGCTCGTGGGTGTAGTTGTAGGTCTCGGCCAGCGTCTTGAACCCGTCAGCCTCTTCGAACGGCGTCAGGTCCTTGCGCTGCAGGTTCTCGATGAGCGCCAGCTCGAGCACCTCGACGTCATCCGCCGTGCGCACGACGCAAGGGATCTCGGCGAGGCCGGCCTCGACCGATGCGCGATAGCGGCGCTCGCCGGCGAT
>Ga0075429_100001946_pt1 | contig 17145 bp, 17 predicted proteins | sample RhiMetdeltSRZDD3_FD_75295 | JGI IMG/M metagenome (GOLD analysis project Ga0075429, IMG submission 75295) | Populus rhizosphere microbial communities from Tennessee, USA - Rhizosphere MetaG P. deltoides SRZDD3 | ecosystem: Host-associated > Plants > Roots > Rhizosphere > Soil | place: USA... | reverse complement strand
AGCGGGCCGAGGGCATTGACCTGGGCGCAGCGGAGGCGCTGGGCGGCAAGGTGACGCCGCCGGAGTACTGGTACATCGGTTCCTGCGGCGATCCGATCACCAACTTCTGGCCAGCGACCCTGGTCCGCCTTCGGGTGTTCGGCGTCGACCCGGGCGTGGAGCTACTCGCGCAGGAAGCCATCCGGCACCTGAGGCTTCCCCCGCCCCAGATCCGCCTCAACCCGGACAGCTCTGCGGAACCCGGCGGGCAGCAGGTGCCGCAGGTGGTGTTCGTGCCGACCTGGATGTGGGTCGACCCGGTGGTGTGGGCGCCGCGTTCGGCGACGGCGAGTATCGCCGGCTTGTCGGTGACGGCCGTAGGCACGCCGACGAAGGTGATGTGGTCCACCGGTGACAAGCACACGATCACCTGTGGCCGGGGCACCGCTTGGACACCGGGGACGGACCCGAGTGTCGCTTCGCCGGACTGTGGACACGTCTACTCCGAGCCGTCGCGCAACGCCATGGGCGGCAAGTACAGCGTCACCGCGACGATCACCTGGCGGGTGACCTGGTCCGGCGGCGGCGCGTCCGGGACCGAACCGGCGCTCACGTCGACGGCCAGCGTTCCGGTGCAGGTCGTCGAAGCCTCGGCTGTCAACACCAGATCATGAGGAGCACGTCAATGAGCACGGCGGCAACCACCAAGACCACGACACGCCACGCGGTGTTGCCGCCGGCGCGTCCGGCGGTCGCGACCCCCGGCACCCGGCGGCGCCGGTCGGCGCCCCGGCTGATCGGTGGCGCGTTGGCAGTGGTGCTCGGTGCTGTCGTGTTCGGTGTAGTCGGGCTGCGCGTCGACCCAGGCGTGGACGTCCTGGCGACGGCCCGACCGATCGCCGCCGGAGCGCAGATCACCGACGCGGACCTGCGCGTGGTGCACATCGTCCCCGATCCATCCTTGCGCGTGTTCGCCGCGTCGCAGCGCGCCAGCGTGGTCGGTCAGACTGCGGCGGTGCCGCTGGCGGTGGGTTCGCTGCTGACCGCCGAGCAGCTGGGTTCGGTGGCCGATCCACCGCCGGGCCAGGCGGTGATCGCGGTTGGGGTGAAGACCGGCCGGGCGCCGGGCGGTCTGGCGCCTGGCGCGTCGGTATTGGTGCTGGTAGTCGTGCAGGGCAGCGGCGGCGAGCCGTCGTCACCGCCGCAGGCACAGGCGATCGTGCGGGCCGTGGACCTGGCCGACAGTGCCGGTGTCACGGTGGTGACGTTGCAGATGTCGGCCGAGTCGGCGGTGCGCATCGCCGCCGCGACCGGCGACGTGGCTTTGATTCTGCAGAACCCGAGCCGGTGAGCAGGCATGCTGCTCACGTTCGGTTCGGTGAAGGGCTCGCCTGGCACGACCACGTTCGCGCTGGCGATGGCGGCACGGTGGCCGCACCCGGGGCCGGCACCGGTGGTGGTGGAGCTGGACTGCGCCGGTGGGGATCTGGGTAGTCGGTGGCAGATCCACGATGAGCCTGGCCTGGCCGGCATGGTGCTCGCGGCCAGGCACGGGCCGTTGGGTGACGGTGCCGACTTCGTGCAGCGGCTGCCGGTGAGAGTGGACGTGATCGTCGCCCCGCCGGGCGAGGCCGCGGCGGCCACCATGGCCGAGTTCGCTTTGAAGGGACCGGCTGCGCTGTACGAGTTGGCAGCGACGCGGCCGGTGTTTGCCGACCTGGGCCGGCTCGACTCCCAGTCCCCGGCGCTGGGGTACCTGGACAAGGCTGACGAGCTGCTGCTGGTGGCCCGCCCGTGGCCGGAGGAGCTGCGGCATCTGCGGGCGCGTGTGCCGTTGCTGCGGCAACGCTGCGCGGCGGTGCGGCTGGTGCTGGCCGGGTCGGGCCCGTACCGGCCGGATGAGATCGCCACCTACCTCGACGTTCCCGTGGCGGCAATCGCCCCGCACGACCCGGCCGGTGCCGGCATCCTGGCCGGCCGCAAGCGGCAGGCGATGGGCTGGACTCGCCGGCCGCTGCTGGCCGCAGCCCGCACAATCGCGGTTGCCTACCGGGCGGATGCACCGCTAGACCCTCGCGTCCCAACCATCGCTGCGACCGGCACGGCAGCGCAGCCCGCGGAGGTGACCCCGTGACCGATCCGTACCGCCCGGCCGGGCCGCTGCGCGACCAGCTTCACGCCGACGTGTCGCAGCGGCTGGCCGCCGCGGCCCGCCGCGGCGATGTCGACGACCGGGGCAGCCTCGTGGAACGCCTCGTCGACGCGGTCCTGCGGGACCACACGATGGCCGCTCTAGCGAGGGGGCACAAGCCGATCGCCGCCGAGGTCGAGGAGCAGCTGCGCCGCTCGCTGCTGGACGCGTTCACCGGCCTGGGCGATCTGCAGCCGTTGATCGACGACCCGGACGTGGAGAACATCGACGTCAACGGGGCGGAGAACGTGTTCGTCACCTACGCCGGCGGCAACGGCAAGCGGGTGCGGGTCGGCCCGGTCGCGTCCTCCGACGAGGAGCTGGCCGACATGTTGCGCAAGGTCGCAGCCAGCCTCGGGGTACAGGAGCGCCGCTTCGATCCGGGCCTTCCCCGGTTGAACCTGCGCCTGCCCGGCGGTGCCCGGCTGTTCGCGGTCATGGCCGTTACCGAGCGCGTGTGCGTGTCGATCCGACGGCACCGGTTCATGCAGCTGACCCTGCCCGAGCTGGCCGGCCTGGGCTCGATCACCCCGGCGATGGCCGACCTGTTCGAGGCCATGGTGGCCGCCCGGTTCAACATCGTCATCTCCGGTGGCATGGACACCGGCAAGACCACGATGGTGCGCGCCTTGTGCTCCGCCATCGAGTCACACGAGCGGATCATCACCGTCGAGGACCCGTACGAGCTGAGCCTGGACACCGACCCGGCCCACCCGGACGTGGTGCCGATGCAGCCGCGTGACCCGAACATCGAGGGTGAAGGCGGCATTGATATGACCCAGCTGGTGCGCTGGGCCACCCGGATGAACCCGTCCCGGGTGATCGTCGGCGAGGTTCGCGGTCCGGAGGTCATCCCGCTGCTCAACGCGCTGAACCAGGGCACCGACGGGTCGATGACCACGATCCACGCCTCATCGACCAGGGAGGCGTTCAAGAAGCTCGCTGGCTACGCCCGCCAATCCAAGGAGCAGCTGCCGTTCGACGTCACCTACCAGCTGATCGGCGGCGGTGTGCACATGGTGGTGCAGCTGGGCAAGACCACCGACGGCGACCGGGTGGTCACCGGTGTGCGGGAGGTCGTCGACGCCGACCCGCATCAGGTCCGCTCCAACGAGATCTTCAAGCCGGGCCCGGACCGGCGGGCGGCGCTGGCCAGCCGGTTCAGCGACGACACCATCGACAGGCTGCTCGACGTCGGCTTCGACCCGGCTGTCCTGGGTGGGGGCTGGTAAACGATGGTCGGCGTTTCTGTCCTGTGTGGACTGCTGGTCGGGCTCGGCGTGTGGCTGGTGGCCACCGGCGTCCGGCGTGTCGAGCGCCCCGACGGGCCCGACACCGCCTCGCGGCTGCGCAACTTGGTCACCGGTCGCAACGGGTACCGATTGGCCGCCGCGGTCGCCGTGGGCGCGGTCGTCGCTGCGGTCACCCGATGGCCGGTCGCCGCGTTGCTGGCGGCGGTGTTCGCCTTCGCCGCACCGTCGATGCTCGGCGGTGGCCGGGCCGAAACGGCATCGTTGGCGAAGCTGGAGGCCATCGCCTCGTGGACGGAGGCCCTGCGCGGCAGCCTGCGCTCCTACGCCGGGATCGAGCAGGCCATCCGCGACACCGCCGACCTGACGAAGCCGCCGGTGCACGCCCAGGCCACCGGTCTGGCCGCGGCCCTGGCGGCCGGAGTGCGGCTGCCGGTGGCGTTGACCAGTTTCAAGGCCGACGTCGATCACCACTCCGCCGACCTGGTCGCCACCGCGCTGCGCAAGGCCGCCGGCAGCCACACCGGCAACCTCGCGGCACAGCTGGGCTGGCTGGCCCATGCGGTGCGTGAACGGGTGGCGGCGATGCAGCGGGTGGAGACCGAACGGACCGAGGCGAAGACCTCGGCCCGGCTGGTGATCCTGATCGTGGTGGTCGTCGGGGTCGGGCTGTACGTGTTCAACCGCCCGCTGCTGGAACCGTTCGACAGCCCGGCGGGCCAGGTGGTGCTGCTGCTCGTCGGCGGCATCTGGACCCTGGCCACGGTGTGGCTGCAACGGCTGACCCGCATCCCCGAACCGGCCCGGGTACTCAAGGACGAACCCGAGACGAGAACACCATGACCGACACCCTCACCACGATGGTCATGGCCGGCGCAGTAGCTGGAGCGGGTGCGGCGCTGCTCGTCTCCGGGTTCAACCCACCCCGGCCCGCCCTAGCCGACGTGTTGGACCGACTGTCGCGAGCCCCGGCACGGCCGGTCACCGGTCGCCGCCGCCTGGATATGGCCTTGGCCGCGCCGCTTCGTAAACTCGGGCTTCCCCATGACCGGACCCGCAAGGACCTCGCCATCCTTGACCGCGACCCGGCCGAACACCTCGCCCAGCAGATCGTCATCGTGGTCGCCGGCATGCTGGTGCTCGGCCTGCTGCCGGTGCTGTGGGGACTTGGCGGGCAGCTGCCATTGTGGTTGGCGCTGCTCGGCGCGGGAATCGCCGTGCGCTACACCCATGCCCGGCTGCACACCGCCGCCGAGACCCGCCGCGACCAGATGCGCGAAACCCTATCCACGCTGCTGGATCTCGTCGGCGGCGCGCTGGCCGGCGGCGCCGGTGTCGAGCAGGCCCTCGACGACACCATAGACGAGCTGTCCGGTTGGGCGACCCTGCGGCTGCGCCGCGAGCTGGCCGCCGCCGCCCAAACCCGGGGCCGGCAACGCGTGCACACCTGGACCGCGCTGCGCGACCTCGCCGGGCAGATCGGCGTCGACGAACTCGCCGAACTCGCCACCGCCACCGAACAAGCCGCCGGAGGTGCCCCGGTGGCCGAAACGATGGCCGCGGTCGCGCGCACCATGCGCGCCCGGACGACCGCCGACATGGAGCGCCGAGCCCGCGCCCGCAGCGCCCAGATGGCCATCCCGATCATGCTGTTCGGCCTCGGCTATTTGATCTTCCTGCTGTACGCGGCCATGGGCGCGATCAGCGCCGGACTGAACAACTAGGAGGAGGTACCCATCCGTGAACAAGCTCATCACCCGACTGTTCATCCGCACCGCCCTGGCGCTGCGCCGCGAACCCGACCGAGGCGCGCAGACCGTCGACATCATGCTGTGGGTCGCCGTGATGATCGTCATCGTGGGCGCCGTCGGCGTGATCTTCCGCGACGACCTGAAGACGTTCTTCAACAACATCAGCTACAGCATCGGCTTCACCGCGGGACCGTGAAGCCCACGCGGAGACGACGGCTCGGCGGTGACCGCGGCGCGGCCACCGTCGAAGTCGCCGGCTACACCACGCTCATGCTGCTGACCTTGCTGGTCGGCATCCAGGTCGTGATGTGGGGCATGGCGGCATTGGGCGCCCACTACACCGCCAGCCACTCCGCCCAGGCAACCCGGGTGCACGGCGGCACCGTCGCCGACGGCCAAGCCGACGCCAACGCCATTCTGACCTCGGCGGTCGGCAACGCCCTGAACAACCCCCAAGTCAACATCACCCGCAGCACCACCACAGTCACGGTGACCGTCCGAGGCACCGCCATCTCGATCATCCCGGGGTTCCGGCCGCCGGTGACCGCCACCGTCCACACCCCAGTGGAAAGGATCAACTAGGAATGCCTGCCCGACCACTCCAAAGCCGATGGCTACACCTGGCCATCAGGCTGGCCCGGCGCGCCGATCGCGGGTCGGTGTCGGTGGAACTGGCCGGGTTCGTACTGCCGGCGATGCTGCTGACGATCATCATCGTGGCGGCGGCATTCAACCTGTCGATCTCCCGTCTGGACCTGGAATCCGCCTCGGCCGCCGCCGCCCGCGCCGCGTCATTGCAGCGCAGCGCGCCCGCCGCAGCGACCGCCGCGCGGCAGGCCGCCGAGGCCGACCTGGCCGGCCGATCCATCACCTGCGCCCAGCTGACCGTCACCACCGACACCAGCCGCTGGCGCCGCGGCGGGTCGGTCACCGTCTCGGTCGGCTGCACCGTCGACCTGTCCACGCTGGCCCGGATGAGCGGCATCCCAGGCAGCTTCACCGCCACATCGACGTCGACAGCGCCCATCGACACCTTCCGCAATATCACTCTCAGGTTCACCAATCCCGACGCCACCGCGGTGGTGGGCCTGTGATCGTGTCGCTGGACCCGGACCTGCTGGCGCGATTGTCGCGATTGGACACTGCCGCCAGTACGGCCGTGGCTGAGGATCTCAACGCCGACCTGGTCGCCGCAGTTCGCCGCACCGCGATCATGCGCAGGTTGTTCTACGCCGCCGTGCTGGCCGTCGCGTTGTACGGCACCGCCACCGGCGCGGTCGCCCGGTTCGGGCTGCCGTGGCCGGTCGCCATCGGCGGGATCTTCGCCCTGGAACTGGGCGGCGTCGTGTTCCTGTCCAACGCGGAGGTCCGCCGCCGGCTGGGCGAGCACGCCGCCCTGTCCCGGCTGCTCGGGGCCACGGTCGCGGCGGCGGCGGCCACGTTTAACCTGCTCACCCACGCAAGCGTGCTGTTCGGCGGGTTCTTCGCGTTGATGAGCGTGCTCGGGTTCGTCGCGTGGTGGCTGGATGTGGAGAACAAGCGCCGCGACCGGCTGCGCGCCCAGGGCCGGCTGGCCGCCGCCACCCCCGCCTACGATCTGGTTGGCCACTGGCTGCGCCACCCGGTCATCACCCACCGGGCGCGCGGGTTCGCCAAGGCCTACCCGCAGCTGGGGTTGTACGGGTCGCTGGAAGCCGCGCTCATCACCATGCGGCGCCAGAAGCGCAACGCCGCCCTCGCCGAAGCACTGCGCACCCGCATCCGCGCCGCCGTCGGCAAGGACCTCGCCGACATCGCGGTGCTCACCTTCGACATGGACGAGGTCGCCGACCGGTTACGTGCCGGCGCCGACTACGACGGCCTGACCGCCCTGCTCGGCAACGAGCTGACCGCCGACCGGGTGCTGCACGGCCGCGACGACCCCACCGCCGCGGCGGCGCGGGCCTGGCTTTCTGCGCGCCGCAACGATCCGCTGCCACTGCCCGGCCCCGACGGCGAACACCATCCGGCCGGGCCGGCGGAGCCGGGTCTGCCCTCCGGCCGCACCGTCCGGGAGCTCAGTGCCGGCGAGCTGACCACGCCCCCTCTTAACGGTGGCGCACCGCCTACGCATAACGGCGCCCGAGTCAGCGTGCCCGCCCGTCATCTCGGCGCCCGTCACACCACCACGGTCCGCCTCGACCACGCCGAACAAATCGACCACGCCGCGACCGTGGGCGGCGCATCCACCGATGCCGACCCAGTCAACGTGCAGGTACTGGGTACGCCCGCGGTCCTCGACGCCGACGGCAGCCCGGTGCGGGGCCTGCGGACCAAGAGCATCGAGCTGCTGGTCTTCCTGACGATGCACCCGCACGGTGCCGCGCAGGCCGACATCGTCGCCGCCATCTGGCCCGGCATCCCCGCCGAACGGGCCGCGCAACGGCTGTCCACCTGCCTGGCCAACCTTCGCAGCGTCATCCGCGCGCAGCACGAGTCCACCGACTCCGACACCGACCCAGGCACCGACGTCGACGCCCGTACCGAGCCGATCATCAACACTGCCGGCACCTACCGGCTCGACCCGGCCATCGTCACCGTCGATTGGTGGCCGAGCACCGACGGCCCCGCCTATGCCGCAGCCTCGACCGGGGTAGACGGTGCCGCGCAGTGGTCGGACGCGATCGGTGAGGCGTTGGACAGCCTCGACGAGCACACCGACTACCCCTGGATCGACGCGATCCGCCAGCGGGCCCGACACGCCAGCGCCCCGCTCGACCACGGACAGGACCCCTAGCCATGCCCCACCGCAACCATCGCCGCCACCCGCCACCCCCCGCGGCGGCCGAGACCCCCAACCCCCGCGGCGGTCGGACGACTCGATGGCGGCGCCGCGTCGGCGACGACCGCGGTTCGGCCACCGTGTTCGGCCTCTTCCTGATCATGGTGGTGCTGGTGCTGGCCGGGGCGATGATCGAGGGCGGCAACGCGATGAGCGCCCGCGGGCATGCCACCGACATCGCCCAGCAGGCCGCCCGCGCCGGCGCCGACAAGCTCGACCTGGCCGCCCTGCGCACCACCGGCGTCGTGCGCATCGACCCCACCGCCGCCAAGGCCGCCGCGACCGCGTTCCTGGCCCAAGTGGGCGAGACCGGCACCGTCACCGCCACCCCCGCATCGGTGTCGGTCACCGTGACCGTCACACGGCCCGGGATCCTCGTACCGATCCTGGGCATCTCCACCCTCACCGTGCACGCCACCGCCGCCGCGGCCCCCATCACCGGATGAATCAGGGGACTGTCGCATGTGGACGTTGATCGTGCGGGCCGTGGCCCGCCTGGCCTCCGCGGTCGGGCTGCTCGCCCTCGTCGTGGGGATCCCAGTCGGGCAGGCCCGCTACATCGGCTGGCCATTGCCCCACCAGCTGCCGTCCGACGAGCAGGTCCGCGCGGCGCTGACCAGCCGAGACTGGCTCACCGACGCCACCCTCATCGACGGGCTGTCGGTCCTGCTGTGGCTGTTGTGGCTGCTGTTCGTCGTCTCGGTCATGGTCGAAGTGGTCGCCTCCGTGCGCGGCGTCCCCGCCCGCCGCTACCGGCTGCTTGCCCCCACCCAAGGACTGGCCGCCGCCCTGGTCGCCGGGCTCACCGCCACCATCGTCGCCACCACCACCCCCGCCCCGGCGTTGACCCACACCCCGCTGACCGTGGCGCCGCCCGCGGCCGACCGGCCCACGGCGGCCGTCGTCGTCGAACCCGCACCCCGCACATCCGCCGACGCCGCCACCCGCCTCGACACCAGCGTGCTCAAACCGGTCGGCACCATCACCGTCCTCATCAACGGACGGCCGCACCAGCACACCGTGGTCAAAGGCGAGTCGCTGTGGCGCATCGCCGACACCTACCTCGGCGACCCAAACCGGTGGCCGGAGATCTGGGACCTCAACAAGGGCAAGTACTGGTCGCACGTGTCCGGGCGGACCACCTTCCACGACCCGGACCTGATCTTCCCCGGCTGGGTGCTCGCCCTGCCCGCCGACGCGACCGCCCCGCCCGGGACCGGCCCGGTCGACCCGCCACCTCAGAGCTCCCCGCCGGGCCCCACCACGCCGCCGGTGACGGCGGCGCCGTCGGCCACCCCGACCACGCTCGCCCCGACCCCGTCGATCACCGCCCCGGCCGGCGCCGCACCAACCCTGCCGTCGACCCCCGACCCGTCCGCGACACCCACCCCGCCGGCGACCACCACCTCCGCCGCGCCGACACCGACCGGCCCGGCGATCACGACGCCCACCACGGCCGACCCGGGCCCGGCCGCCGAGGATCCCGCGTCGACGGCAATGCCGGGTTGGATCCAGATCGCGGGCGGGTTCATCGGCGTTGGCTTCGCCGCCGGCCTGCTCTACGCCGCCGCCCTGGTGTGGAAACGCCGCCGCCACCGCTACCGGCCCACCCCGATCACCAGCCCGGTCCTCGACGATGCGGATCTGGCCCCGCCACTGGGCGCGCTGACCCACCTGCGCCAAAGCGTGCGCCGCCAAGCCCCGCACATGCTCGAAGCGGAGCCCGACCGCGGTCCCACCGTCCGCGAGTACGCAACCGCCGAGGTCAAGCCGCCACTGCCCCCGGTCGGACCGACCGGCACCGACCTCGCTGGTGTCGCGTCGCTGCCCGTCTCCGCCGGGCAGGGACTGCGCGGGCCGGCCGCCCTGCACGCGGCGCGAGCGTTGCTGGTCGCCACGCTGACCTCCGGCCGCATCGACGACCCCGACGCCCAAGGGCGGGCCATCGTCCCCGCCGCCACCCTCGCCACGCTGCTGGGCGTATCGGCGGTCGACCTGGGCCTGATGCACCGGCTGACCGTGGCCCCGAGCTTCGCCGACGCGCTCACCCTGGTCGAGGAAGAGATCATCCGCCGCAGCCGCATCGTCGCCGACCACGACGTCGCCGACGTGGCCACCCTCCGGCAGGCGCAGGCCCTCGCCGAGCCGCTGCCGCAGCTGCTGCTCATCGCCGACGTCCCCGACGTGGCGTGGCACGCCCGGCTGTCCACCGCGATCCGGCTCGGCACAGCCGTACAGATCGGCACCGCGCTGATCGGCGACTGGCCCCATGGCACCACCCTCGTCGTGGCCGAGGACGGCGCCACCACTGGCGGAGCCGACGGGCAACGCGTCGCCGTGTTGGACACCGCCGCCACCAGCCAGATGCTGGCCATGCTTGCCGAGGCCCACGGCGACGCCGCACCACCCACCACCGACCGCGACACGCCCACCGAGGCCGCACCCTCACCTGGCCCACAGCAAAAGTCCACAGTGGAGCCGACGAGCGAGGTGGCGGCGCCGGCCGCGGCCACCGACGCGCCGGTCGAGGCAGCTTCGACCCCGAAGCCTCGGATCGTGAACATCCGGGTGCTGGGCACGCCGGCGATCCTCGACGCCGACGGCGCCCAGGTGCGGGGGCTGCGCGCCAAAAGCCTGGAACTAGTGGTGTACCTGGCCGTGCAGCGGCGTGGCGCGTCGCTGGACGACATCATGGAAGCCATCTGGGGCGACGCCAAACCCCGCCGCGCCGGCGAGCGCCTGTCCACCTGCGTGGCCAACCTGCGCGGCGTCATCCGCGATGTCGCCCTCCCCGGCCCGAAAAACGACGACCCCAAGGCGAAGGCGAACGGCGCCAAACGCGCGCAGATCGAGCCGGTCGTCAACACCGGCAGCCACTACCACCTCGAACCGGCCCTCCTGCGCATCGACTGGTGGAGCATCCTCGACGAATACGCGAAGGTCGCCGCCGCCACCGACGACCCCGCCCGGCTGGCGCACCTGCAGGCCGCGATCGGCCACATCCACGGCGGCCTCGCTGACGGCGAAGACTACGAATGGATCGACACCGACCGCGAACACGTCCGCCGCTGTATGATCAAGATCTACACCCAGGCCGCGAACCTGCTCGCCGACACCGACCCCCACCAGGCGCGCGTGTACGGCGACCTCGCCTGCGCCCTCGACCCGCTCTCCGACGCACTCGCCCGGCGCGCCATGCACGCCGCCGCCCGCGTCGGCGACGCCGACGCGATCCGCCAACGGCTGGCCAGGCTGCGACGCGAGCTCGACAACGCCGGCATCGACCTTGACCCCGACACCGAACAGCTCGCCGCGAGCCTGCTCCGCGACCTGGCCAACCCATGACCTGGTGGGTTACGACCGCCGCCGCAGCGACCGGCGTACTCACCGCCGGCTGGGTCCGCGGCCAGGTGTTCATCCACAGCGTGCCGCCCGGCCCGCCGCGGCGCACCGTATGCCCGCACTGCCACCGCGTGCCATTCAAGGCGTGGCGTGCTGCGGTCTGGCTGCCGGGCTCGCGCTGCGGGTCCTGCCGGCAGCGCGTCGGGGCACCCCTGGGCACCGTGGAAGCCATCACCGCGGGCGGCTGCGGACTGCTCGGCGCCACCCAACACGACTGGCTCGTGTTAGCCGCGTTCCTGCCGGTCGCGGTCGCGGGCACCGGGCTCGCGTTGATCGACCTGGCGGTGCGCCGACTCCCGAACCGGCTCACCCTGCCGATATTCGCCATCGCCCTGACGCTGCTCGCCATCGACGCGGCATGGCAGCACCGTCCCGCCGCCATCGCTGCCGCACTGGCCGGAGCGGCCACCAGCACCGGCATCTACCTACTGCTCGCCCTCATCGCCGGCGGGGGTGTCGGCGACGCGAAGCTGGCCCTGAGCACCGGTACCGTGCTCGGCTGGCACGGTTGGACAACCGCCCTGTTCGGCGTCATGGCGAGCCTGGCGCTCACTTCACTGTTCGCTCTCGCACTGGTGCTGACCGGGCGACGCAAACGCGGCGACCACATCGCCCACGGACCCGCGATGCTCGCCGCCGCCCTCACCCTGGCCACCATCGCCCCACCATAGGACCCTTCACGCGCGTGGCCCTCGCACGCCCAGCCTCCCAATGAGCGGGCATGCTCACGCAGATGGCGGACGTCAGTGCTGGGCCGGCACATACATTAACATCAGCACAGACTGGCGTCCACATTGGACAGCGCAGCGGGGCCTCGGACACGGCCGACGCCGTTACAGGACCGAACTGCGGCAGGTGTCCCATCACAGTGTCGCGGTCAAACCCGTGAAACGACATTCGCCGAACGCGGCCTCCTTCCCACAGGTAAGTGTCCGGGTCGGTATCTCATGCACCGGCGTTGGAGGCGGCGCGTCGGGCGTGCTGCATCGCCTGGTGAACGTCGGCGGCGTACCGGATCGTCTCCCAGCTCTTGTCGCACGGGATGATCCTGGTGTGTCGAAACCGGGTGGCAGTGGACCGCCGATGCTGGCACCGAATGGGTCGACGCCAGTCCTGGCGCTCAACCCGTCCGGCAGGCGCGGCGTGTCAATCGCGTTCACACAGCTTACGTCGGGGGTTCCGGCCAGGATCTAGGTCTGAGGTTCCACCCCAAGATCGGACACCGGGGTTTCATGCCGCGAGGGCGATGGGTGGACGGTAGCAGACACGGGTCTCGTGTGGGGTGCGCTGCTTGAGTGTCGAGTGTAGACGGTGACGGTTGTAGTAGGCGATGTAGGCGAATACGGCTCGGCGGGCCTCGGCGCGGGTGGCCCAGACCCGGGTGCCGATCTCGGTCTTGAGGCTGGCGAAGAACGACTCGGCGACCGCGTTGTCGTAGCACGACCCGACGCGGCCCATGGATTGGATGAGATCACCGGGATCGGTGTGCGCTCCGCTCAGGAGTTCATCGCCGAGATCGGCGTGGACATGTCCGTATTCCCCACCGCCGCGCATCTGGTGTCCTGGGCCAAGTTCTGTCCGATCGACGCCTCCTCGGCCGGGCGTAAGAAGGGCAACTCCACCGGCAAGGGCAACCCGTGGCTGGCCGGCGCCATTGGTGAAGTCGTAGCTGGGCTGGCCCGCACCAACACCTTCCTCGGCGAGCGATACCGACGGCTGGCCCGACGCCGGGGCAAGAAACGTGCCATCGTCGCGGTCGGCAACTCGGTGCTAACCATCGTCTGGCACCTGCTGTCCGACCCCGACGCCCGCTACCAGGATCTCTGGCCCGGCTACCACGAGTCGAGAATCAACACCCAGCGCCGCCAACGAGAGCTCATCCGCCAACTCGAACAACTCACCGGCCACAAGGTCAATCTTCAACCCGTACCAGAACCAGCCCTCGCCTGACCCCTTAACGGCCAAACCTAACCCCGGCTCCGCTGCGCTACGCCGGGTTGCTGCCGTCTGCCCACTCACTCACCGATTTTCGAGTCAGCGTCGTCCTACCTGTTGCATCATGACGGCAATGCATTGCGGGTCGTGGCGTACCTCAACCATCGAGCTCCGTCCGATGTGGATGGTGCCTAGATCCCTTGCTCGTGCGGAGACAGTCCTCACGCCCGAACCTCGAACGCCGTCTGTGGGGGACTTCGGACGCGCAGACGGCTCAGCGCCGCCGTACTACATCCCGGGCGGCGCCACCGTTGATGGGTCGACGTCGGGAAGCAGGCCGCGCCAGGACGGGTGACGAAGCCCGTCGGCCTCGACGGTGCGGTATGCGGCCTGGGCCACCAACACGGGCCGCACCCAGCGCGCCCGCCGGGCGAGGTCCGCCGGCACGCCCACGACGGCAGGCTCGGCTCGGGCGAGTGGCCGGAGCCGGGCGGCAAGATCGCGGAGCGCCGCGTCGGTGAATCCGGTGCCAGCCCGGCCCAAGTACACCAGGCGCTCGCCGTGGAAGGCGGCCAACAGGACCGCGCCGACGGTGCCGGCGCGACGTCCCTGCCCAGGTATCCAGCCGACAACCACCGCCCGGGTCGTGTGGGGCACGAGAGTCTTGATCCAGTCCCGGCTGCGCCGACCCGGCTGGTAGGTGGAGGTAAGCCGTTTGGAGACCACACCCTCCAGGCCGGTCGCCGCCACCGCCGCGAGCAGGTCCGCGCCGGCCTCGTCGAACGTGGGCGGCGTGCGCACCGGCGCCTGGTCGACGTGGAGGGATTCGAGCATCTGCCTGCGGCCGATGTAGGGCCGGTCGAGCGTGTCGGCGCCGTCAAGGTGCAGCAGGTCGAACAGGTACAACTGGACCGGTACCGTGCCGAGCAGGGTGGCCGACGGCCGGCGGACCATCATCCGCCGCTGCATTCGGCTGAAATCGGGAACGCCTGCCGGCCCGAGACTGACCAGTTCTCCGTCGAGCACAACCGCACGTCCCTCCAGCAGGTCGGGCATGAGGGCAAGCTCTGGGAACGCCCCGGTCACATCCCGCCCGGACCGGGTGAGCAGCTGCCACCGGTCACCGGAGGTATAGACCAGCGCGCGCATGCCGTCGAACTTCGCCTCGAATGCCCAGCCCGGACCCGTCGGCAATGGCCCGGCGGCGGCCAGCATCGGGTCGATGCGTCGTGGCAGGGTCCCCCGAATCCCCACCTCATGATCATCTCGCGGTGGGGTCGGGCGCGTGGGCGTTTCGGGTCGTTGCCACCGTCCCCGTTGGCAGGCGCTCCACAGGCGGTCGCACGGACGCGCCGGTGGCTGGTGGGCGCCCGTTGAGCGGCAATCTGAGCTACCCCGGTGGGTGGTGCACCAGAGATGCCGGGGGCCGCTTGTCGACCCGGGCTCACCGCACACAGGTGCGGCCCTTCCACACTGGTCATCCAGTCCTGTCACAAACAGGCAGCGAGCGCTTACTTAGAGTGATCTTGGTGGAGGCAGAAAAAGACATCCGGCCGCGCCTTGCGGGCGCGTCGCGTGCGTGGTTGCGCTGGCACCCGGCGGCGCGTACGTGGCCCCCGAGGCAAGGCACTGCGCCGTGCGCCGAGCCTGCTGTTGCCCAGCCGGACCGCCCAGGGCGCTCGACGCTGGCCACCGGCAGGAGGCCGTCGGCTGAGATTGCCGGATTGTTCATGGCCGGTGCCAGCACGTTCCACTGTGGACCGCACTTGGAGGGTTTCGGCACGCGGCCGGCAGTGTCGCGGTTGGCGGCCGGTTTGGCAGGCAGGCGAGGGTCGTTGCCCGTGGCGCCGGTGTGGTGCGCTTCGACGGGCCGGGTCCTGCGGGACTGTGGCGTCGGCCCAGCAGCAGGCGCAGGCTGTCTGCCGCCGGGCGTCGTTGGTGTGGGTCAGCCATGGGGATCGTGGTCGGGGGCGGCGTGGTCGTGAGTGGCCAGGGCCGTGATGTGCGTGGGGACGGTGCGGGCGTCGGGCTGGTTGTCGTCGAGCCAGCCGGCGAGCAGCCTGGTGGCCTCGGTGACGAATGCGTGGTCGGCGCCGGGTGCGAGGTCTCCGGTGGTGACTTCCGGGTAGCGGGCGGCGAAAGCGGCCCACATGGCGTCCTGGGCGGCCTCGACGGCTTGGGAGAACCGGGCCCGTTGCGCGTTCACCTCGTCGATGACCGCGACGATAAGCTCGACGAGCACTGTCCACATGGGATGGTCGGGGACGGTGACGGTCCAGGTGTCGTCGCCGTCGGGTCCGACGGCGAACTCGCTGCTGTCGGCGAAGGGCCGCTGGTGGCCGGGGTGTTCGAACCAGCCGGGTCCGGCGGCGGCCGACCAGCGCAGGTCGCCGTGGCGGTCGGGGAACTGGCTGCCCGCGTACAGGGTGGCGGTGTTGCCGCCGGTGTGCTCGACGACGGCGTCGTAGCCGCGCTGGTGCAGCGCGTCGGCGAGGGCCTGCAGGTCGATGCGGGTGGGGTACCGGCCGGTGTTGAACGCCGCCCGCAGCGCTTCGAGTAGCACCGGGTCGATCGGCTCGGGCAGGTTCAGGTCGGCCCCGACGCGGCTGACCGCCCACAGCTGTTGATCGGTCGGCGGGGTGCTGTGGTGGGCGGCGCTGGCCTGGCCCCAGGCGGTGATCAGGTCGAGGTGTTGCCGCCAGCGCGGGTCGTCAGGGTTCATCTGTGTTCCTCTCAAAGGGTTGGGGGCGGCGCTACCGCGACCCACCGGACGGCCCCGGCGCGCGGCACGCGCGGCGGGCGGACTGGGTGAAGTCCGAGTGCCGGCGGCAGGAGTCAGGACGCGACGGGGTGACGGGCCGCAGCCCCCGGCACCGTGGGCCGGTCGGGTGGGCGCGACCTGGTGTTGCGGTGACTGTCAGTCGATGCCGAGCAGGCGCGCGGCTTCGGCGAGTTCGGCGTCGCTGAACCCGTACCCGTGGCCGGCGGCGGTGAGGATGCGCTGGCTGGCGACGGCCCCAGTACGGGCCAGGCGCATGCGGATGTGCGAGAGCAGGGCGCCGGTCGGGCCGTGCGCGTCGGCGAGGGTGCCGGGGTGGACGGCCTCATGCGCGGAGTAGAAGCTGCGGCCGTGGTCGAAGCCGTCGACCGGGCCGAGCCGCTCGCGCAGGCGGTCGGCGAGCCACCGCGCGGGCGATGGCCCGCAGCGCGGCGGGTAGATGTCGGGGTGTACGGTGTCGCGGCTGTCGTGCACGTGCCAGTAGTCGTCGTCGGGATCCCAGAACCCGGACTGTTCGGTGTAGCCCTGGCCCGGTTCGCACGGCTCGCCGTAGGCGTTGGTGTCCGACCCGTCGAGGGTGATGATGGTGGCGCTGTAGTACAGCAGGCGTGGGCTGTTCATTGAGGTCGTGGCCTCCGTCACAGGGTTCAACAGTCCAATGTGGTCGCCCGCGGCGGCGGCCGTGATGCTTCAGGTAGGTCGGCGTGACGCGCCCTCCGCGGACGCGCGTACCGCTTCGAGGCGTCGGCGCGAGCCGCAGCTCGGGGGCTGCCGAATCGGATGTGGGAGTTGCTCTGGTGCGCAGAACGCGTTCGTGCCCGATCGACTCGCCCCCGGGGGATCCGGTAGGGCCGACGGGTGGTCCGGGCCTACCGGTCCCCGGGGGTCGATACGTCGCCGAACCTGCTGGGTGTCTTAGCCTCGATCCGTGGACTGGTCGTTGAGTCGGCCGGCGAGTTCAGCTAAAAGATCTTGGCCTGGCGGTGTGTGGCTGGTCGGCTGGCCCGGTGTCCAGCGTGCTCGGTTCGGCTCGTCCG
>Ga0075429_100001942_pt1 | contig 17164 bp, 16 predicted proteins | sample RhiMetdeltSRZDD3_FD_75295 | JGI IMG/M metagenome (GOLD analysis project Ga0075429, IMG submission 75295) | Populus rhizosphere microbial communities from Tennessee, USA - Rhizosphere MetaG P. deltoides SRZDD3 | ecosystem: Host-associated > Plants > Roots > Rhizosphere > Soil | place: USA... | reverse complement strand
GGGGAGCTACCGGCGAACGGCCTGGGACGCCACGAGATCGTCGCAGTTGATCGTCGAGGCGCGCCGGTCCTGAGCCCCCAGCATCGTGGGCCGTCGGCGCGTTGGCATGGGCTGTGCGCGCTTTCCACAGAAGAAACCGACTTTTCGCACAGAGATCAGGAGCACACAATGTCTGTCAAGCGAGCAATTGACCTGGAGGACGCGCACCCTGGAGAGGCCCGACCATGGCGCCGGGCGTGGTGGAACGGCCGCCGGATCACGTCGATCTTCGCGGCGACAGCGCTGATAGCATCGACGGCGTGCGCCGGCGCGACCCCTGAGCCGCCGAGCAAGCCGACCGTGCAGGCAGTGGCGACTCAGGCGGTTGGCGCGGCGCAGTCAGGCGCGGCGACCGCCGTAGCAGGGGCTTCGCCGGCCGCGTCTACGGCGGTCGCCGCCGCGTCACCGGCGGCAGCGACCGCCCAGGCAGCGGCTTCACCAGCGGCGGCCACGGTACAGGCGGGGGCAGCTCCGGCCGGCGCGACCGTCTCGACAATCGTCGGGACGGCCGTCGGCGCGATCCCGCCGCTGGCGAGTCCCAGCCCGAGCCCGAGTCCAGCGGCCCAGGGCACGCTTCGGATCGCGGACGCCAGCCTGGCCGACGCGACGCCCTGGCTGAGCCTCCAGAACGACGGCGACACTCCGGTGGACATCGGCGGGTGGCGGCTCCAGGTCGGAACGGCCTCGGCTGAGCTGCCTGAGGACGCCGTGGTGCAGCCGGGCTCGGCGCTGACGCTGCACGCCGGCGAGGGCATGAGCAGCGAGAGCGAGGTCTACCTCGGCGACGCCGGCGAGGTGCTGGCGTCGATGGCGCTGCCGGGCACGCCGGTCCGCCTCACGGACGGCAGCGGCCAGGTCGTGACCGAGGTGACCGTACCAAGGTTTTAGGTTAGTAGCTGTTGAACGCGCGGATGAAGGCGTCCGCGCGGGCGGTGTCGCCGGAGGTCTGCCAGCGGCCGGCCTCGGCGAAGCGGCCGACCGGTCGGCGGTTCGTGGTGACCAGCCCGAACGCCGAGGGATCGGTGCGGATCGTGGTGTTCGGGGTAGCGTCGTTGTCGGGCAGGATGGTGAGCGCGCCCTCGCCCACCTGGATCGTGATGACCAGGGGCGAGTCGCCGGCGAGTTGGACGCGGTAGGTGCCGGCGGCGGCCGGGTCGTCCCCGCCGCCGAAGCCGCGCCCGAGCCGATCGGGCAGGGTCCGGGCGAACGCCGACTGCACCGAGGGACGGACCTCGGCGGCCGGGTCGAGGGCGACGCGGATATCCCAGTCGTGCAGGGCGAGCTCGAACAGCCACTGGTCCTGAATCCAGGAGAGCGGGCGCGAGCCGATCGGGTGCCAGCCCTGGGCGTCTGACGGAGCACTCGGGATGGCGTCGAGCTCGGCGTCGATCGCGCCGACGCCCTGGCGGTACCAGGCGATCAGCTCGGCGGGCGACTGCGTGAGCGCCTCCTGCTGGCGGGCCGTTCGGACGGCGCGCCAGGCCTGCACGCCCTCGGCTGCCGCGAGCGGTGGCGGGCCGGGATCGCCGGCTCGTCCGCGGGCCAGGCTGTCGCCGAGCAGTCCGGACACTTGTATGACGTGGATGAACGCCGCTGCGATCGTCCAGCCATCGCAGTCGCTCGGCTGCTGCCAGACGGCCGGCGGCAGCGCCTCGATGTCCGCCAGGAAGACGCGGTCGAGGTCGCGAATCGCCTGTCGAATCGCGGCTGTGTCCATAGATCCCTCCGGTGCTTCTAGGGCAGTGTTACTCGAACAGGGGGCGCTGGTGGAACGCCACCAGGAAGTCGGCGGTCGCGCGGACGATGGCGGCCACGGTCTGCTCGCCAAGCTCGGCGCTCGCCTGGTCGGCGGCATCTGAAACGCCGTCACTGGCCTCCCAGATTCCCGGGTAGCGGATCGACACGCCGTTGATCTGGCCGTCAACCGCGAGCGGGCGGGGCTGACGGTCCGGCGCAAAGCGCGCGTCGAGCTGTGGGAGGTCTGGCCGGACCGCCATCACGCAGCTCGTTTCGAAGTGGCCGGCGTGGCCCGGTCCTTCGAACGGCAGCTCCGCGACCACGTCATGTCCGATGGTCCAGTACGAGGCCGCCGAGACGGCCATCCCGAGCCGACGCTCCGAGACCAGCTCGGTCGCGGCGACGCGCATCGCGTCCTCGTTGCCGCCGTGGCCGTTCAGGAAGACCAGCCGCTTGCCGCCCATCGCGGCCACGCACTCACCGAGATCGACGAGAAAGGCGATGTAGGTGCGCAGGTTGATGGTGAGGGCGCCGCCCACCTGAAGGTGGTGCGACGAGCAGCCGAACGGCAGGACCGGCGCAACGAGTACGTCCACGCCAGCAGGCACCAGCTCGGCGGCGCGCAGGGCGATCGTCTCGGCCATCAGGTGATCGGTCATCAGTGGCAGATGGGGGCCGTGCTGCTCGGTGGCGCCGATCGGAATGACGACGGTGGCGTCCGGGAGGCGTCGCTGGAGCTCCTCGCGGGTCAGCTCCGCCAGCCGGAAGCGGCGACGCGGCTCAGGTGTCGTGTCCAACAGGGCTCCTCCAGACGATGCGCCAGACTGACCTGCCATTATTCTGTATCCTCGGCCGTATCGTCGCCCGTATCCGTCGATACACGACGATATCCTGCCCGTGGACGCCGCATGCTGTTCTTCTTCGAGCTGTTCCTGTTCGTTCTGGTGATGCTGACGCTGGCGCTCGGCGAGTTCGTCAGTCGCTGGCTGGCGCTGGTCTTGTGGCTGGTCGTGACCGTGTTCTCGCTGATCGGGTACGTGCTTGCGCGGCAGTCGCTCAGCGGGCTGGCGGCCGGCGCCCCCGAGCGGCCGGAGGCGACGCCGCTCGACGAGAAGTGGGCGCTGACCCTGCGCTACAACTGGCGGCGCTCGAACGTGCTGCTGGTGCTGGGGACGCTGGCCGTGGGCGGCTGGTACTGGTTCTCTCGCTGAACGGCGCCGGGCCGAAACAACGCGTTCTGTCGTTCTCTGAGGCGGAGACTGTTGCTCTGCTCGGATCGGCCCCCGGACCGCGTGCTGGTGCCGTCCGCTCAATCCGGCTACAGCGAGCGCGGAACCCCTGTCCGAGCATGAGGGCCTCGACAAGCGTATGACCGACCTTCCCCCGAATCGACACCTGACGAGATCTGTGCGCTGCTGACACACGAGCTCCGCAGCCCCTTGTCCACGATTGAGGGGTATCTCGACCTGCTCGCCAACGGCGGGGTCGGGCCGGTCACCAACGAGCAACGTGAGTTTCTCGAGGTGATCAGGCGCAACGTCCACCGACTCTCGGCGGCGGTGAGCGACTGGTACGACATGGCCCGGATCGAGGCCGGGCACCTGGAGCTCACCCACGAGCCGGTCGACCTCGACGAGATCGTCGACTGCGCGATCGCGGAGCTCCGCCTGCCGATTCGAGGCAAGCAGCAACTGATCACGGTTGACGTGCAGGCCGACCCGTGCATCGTGGCTGGGGACCGTCGGGCGTTGCTGCGGGCTGTTTCGAACCTGCTCTCCAACGCCCACAAGTACACGCCGGCCGGCGGCGCGATCCGGGTGGTGCTGGGCTTCGAGGGGGACGGCGTCGCGCGCATCGACGTGGCTGACACGGGCATCGGGATCGACGACGAGGCAACGGACCCGGTCACGACCGCGTCGACCGCGCCGTAATCCTGGAGCGGACAGCCGTCGCGCGCCGACGCTCACATCGTGGCGCCGCGCCACTAGAATGGGCCATCCGGGCGCTGTCACGTCTCCGAGCTGCTGCTGACCGGAGGCGCGTCAGCGGGTGCGGATGACCATCGTCTTGGCGATCTTGTCGTGCCAGGTCTGTCGGTTCGCGTCGACCAGAGCCCAGACGTACCCGAGATAGCAGAGGATCGCCGAGACGAACTGCCCGATGGTCTGACGCAGGGCCATCCGCCAGAAGCCGGCCGGCTTGCCGGTGTCAGCCTTGACGACGCGGATGCCGAGCATCCACTTGCCTGGGGTCATGCCGTACGCCCAGAGCGCGAGCACCAGCGCCGAGTACGACATGAACCCGAGGTAGGTCAGCAACACGATGAAGATCGCGAAGATCTGCATGCCATCGCCGGGGACGCCAGGCAGGCTCAGACTGATGATCCAGAGCACGATGCCGGCCGGGATCGCGATCAGCATCGGCACGACCCCGTCCAGCAGGAGGGCGGCGAAGCGAACCAGGATGCCGGCCAGCGGCGGTCGGCTCGTCAGGTCCATCACGGAGAATACCTCCACGTCGCCAGCGGCGCACCCGAACGTGGACGCGCATCCGGCGCGCTGTGAGGGTACACGAATTGTGCGTGCCGAATCGCAGGCGCACGGGCCAGCGGCTGTCCGCTCGTTCAGCCTGGGGCGCTGTCGGAGCGGGGCAGCCGCTTGCGAAGGTGGCGTTGCGTCGGGAGCTGCTCGACTAGCTCGTAGCCGGCGCGTTCGTAGAGCCGCTGAGCGGGCAGATTCGTGTTCTCGGTGTGGAGGTAGATCTCGGCGACGCCCCGCTCGGCGAGGGGCTGCTCCAGCGCTGCCAGCATAGCCAGGCCGTGGCCTCGCCGCCGGGCCTCCCGCTTGACCAGGATCTGGTAGAGATAGGCCGCGTCGGGCGGCAGGCTCGGGGACGACGTCTGGACCCAGAGCCAGCCGACGGTGGTGCCGGCCGCGTCCTGGGCGCTCCAGAGCAGATCACCGGAGGCCACGGCGGCAGCCATCTCCGACTCGATCTCGGACCGCGCCCGCGCGAGTCCAGCCTCCAGGTCCGGGACGTCGCCCCGATCCGCCATCCACTCGGCGTAGTCGGCGATCTGCGCCTCCGTGAAGGCGTGCTGCTCACCGTCGGACATCGGGACGAGCGTGACGAGGGGCGCCGGCCTGCGTGTCAGGAACGTGGCACGCCGCTTCCCGATCTGAAGGGTGCCGGACGGCGCGTACCGGTCATGGCGGGTGCGCTGTGCCTTGTCGCCGACGACGGCGACGACGGCGTCGGGAGCCAGGAAAGGCCACAGAGCCTCCAGCAGCTGCCAGATGGTGGCGCTGGCGCTCTGGGAGTCTGGGGCTTCCTGCCCGGCCTGGGCCTGGGCGTGGCGCCAGTGCGTGCGGCGGCCGTGCGGCACGTCGGCGATCACGACGTCGACGCTGCCCGGCTCCAGATGCGGGAGAAGGCTGGCCGGGTCGAGCGCATCGGCCAGGAAGAGGCGGGTTGGCAGCGGCCGGAGCTGGAAATGCTCCGCGAGCTGCGCCGCGAGCCGATCGGCGCTCTGGAGCGCCTCGGCGTGCGAGTCCTTTTCGTACGCGGCGTGGAGCGCCGCGATCTCCTCGCGGCGTCGGGCGATCCCCTCCGGCGTGAGCAGCGCGAGGTTCCGGCCGGCCAGCGCGACGGCCTCCGGATCGGCGTCTGAAGCGACAATCCGGCGGATCGAAGGCCAGTGCAGGAGGGCGAGGGTACAGTGCAGCAAGGCGCCGCCGCAGCACGGGTCGTAGAGCACGACCGGGCCGTCTCCACCGTTCGCCCTCCGGATGGCGAGGCAGCGCTGGAATAGCTCGTCTGCCAGCCTGACCGGGAAAGCGGTACGGCCGGGCAAGCTGCGGAAGACCCGGCCGCTGGCGAAGTCGGAGTAGTCCAGGCGCTCGCGCGAGAATCGGTACGGCATCAGCCGAGGGCGACCTCCAGGGATGGTGCGCCTGCTGCCCAGGCGCCGTTCGGATCGAGCAGGACGATCCGCACGACCTGGCCCGGCTGGCGACGCACGTTCAACGGCCGCTCGCCGCCCTGGCGGATCAGGTCGGCCAGGCGCACCCGCGCACGCGGGGCCGTCAGGTCGTCGACGTAGAGGGCGAGCGCCAGACCAGCATCGATCGACGCGGCGGGCACGTCGCCGCCGATCCGCACGACGAGCCGGGTGAGGGTGCTGGCGCCGGGCAGGCTGGCCTGGGAGGTTAGGGAGTCGAACAGGACGGCCTCGCCGCCGTCGGGGCGCGGAGTACCCGTGAAGACGATCGCCAGGCCGTCATGCCGGCCGGTCGCGATCTCCTCGACGGCGTCGGCGGGCGCGCCCGAACCGCTGCCAGCTGCGCTCTCATCGCGACGGGCGCGGCCGCGCTCGCGGAGCCGGCGGACGGCGCCGCGCGCGACGTCGAGCGGCTTGCTGACCACGGCGCCGAGGTCCACGCCGCCGCCCGGACTCGCCATCGGCGACTCCCGTAGCGCGAAGAACTGCTCCGGGGCGGCGCTGCCCGGAGCGGGCGGCGGGGAAGCCATCGGGGCCGGCATGAAGGCTGGTGCGGCCATCGGCATCGCCGCGCCGGCCGACATGCTGCGCATCATCAGGAAGTCGTCCGACCAGCCGTGGGCGAGGGCGTTCGCCACCGCGACGGTGCCAGCCACGCGCTCGCCAGCCTCGTGCCGGGTCGCCACGAACGCCGTGGCCGAACAGGCGATGCCGTAGCGCAGCGACTCGCGCACCAGCAGGTCGTGGAGGGCGTCGGTGGATCGCTGGCGGGCGTTCTCGGCGTAGATCGGGGCAGCGTCAGCCGAGCCCGGCCCCGCCAGCACCTCGCGCGGGTCGTACCCGAGCTGCCGCAGCCGCTCCTCGACCTCGACGCCTGAGCTTTGGGCAAGCTCGACGTCGAGGACGCGGCGGGCGCCGAACAGCGACGCAACGGCCGGATGGCTGGCGATCGTCGCGTCTGTGGCCGGCGACTCGGCGGCGATCTCCTGGCCGTCCGCGAGCAGGCGGAACGTCGGCGGGCTGCTGGCTCGGGAGGCCGCACCGTCGCCGACGCGGCCCGCCACCCAGACGGCCCGCCCGGCTGGCAGGTCGCCGAGATCGATCGCGCTCTGATCCCCTTCGACCGGGCTGACGCGGCGCCCGGCGGCCTGCACGCCCGGCCGGTCGACCTGGAGGGTCAGGTTGCGCAGGATCGGCGCTGCCCAGTCGGCCAGCACCTCGTCCAGGGCGGAGGCGATGTCGTTCTCGGCCGGATCGCTGGTCAGGAAGCGGGCGATCCCGCCGCCGCGCTCGGCGACCTCGTTAGCGAGGCCGCTGTTCGGCGCGGCGTCGATGCAGAGGACGTCAATGCGCCGTCGATCCGAGAGGCCGGCCTCGCGCTCGACCAGCGCCATGATCCGGCCGGCGTCGCTGACCTGGGCGTCGGTGACGATGACGACATGGCGGGCGCGGCCGGCGCTGTCACGAGCCTGGCCGAGCGCCTGCTCCAGCGCGACGCCAAGCTCGGTCCCGCCGCTGTCCGTGTGCCGAAGCAGGAAATCTCGGGCCTGGCGGGTGGTCCGCTCGTCGCCGCGCACGGGCTGCCGGGCGAACCAGCGAGTGGTGGAGTGAAAGAGGCCGAGGTTGAACGTGTCGGCGGCGCTGAGGCCGGCCAGCAGGTTCTGGACGGCCCAGTCGGCGGCCTCCCACTTCGGGCCGCTCATCGAGCCCGAGTGGTCGATCAGCAGGATGACCTCGCGGGGGACGGTCTGGATCGGCTCGGCCGTCGCCGGCGGCACGACGAGCGCCAGGAAATGGCTCCCGGTGGTGGACGGCTCGTCGTGGCGCACGATCTGAAGCATGGGGCGGTCGGCCTGACGGCGCGGCTGCCAGGTCAGCACGCAGTCGCGGTCGGGCAGGACCTCGCCGTCGCGCAGCCGGATGCGGAGTCGGCCCTCGGTGGCGTCGACGCTCAGAGAGTGGGTCGGGCTGGCGGCGCCCTCGGCCGCGTCGACCGTCAGATCGAGGGTGAAGCGGTGGCCAGGATCGCGGAGCACGGCCAGCGGCTGACCGCTTGCGTGCCGGGAGCCCGTCTCGTCAGACCGGACGAAGCGCGGGACGGTGGTCAGCGGCACCCGCAGCGACCAGCCCTCGCCCTCCGGCCGGCAGAGCTGGGCGTAGCTCGTTCGGATCGTGACGTCCTCGTCCGGCTTGATACCCGCAACCTGGAGGGTGAAGACGTCCGGCGCCTCGCGGGTGACGAGGGCGGCCTGCCGCCCCTCATCGCGCGCGGCCTGGTACGTCTGCTCGGCCTGCTTGCGCTCGGCCAGCTCCGCCGTGATCTCGACCTCGCCGAAGTGGACGCGGACGCCGGTCACGGCCGCGTCGCCTGGGAGCGGGAAGCGGTACACCGCCTCGATCGGCTTGGGGAACTGGCTGGCGCTGAAGCGGAAGCGCTGGCTGAGGAAGAGCGCGGCGACCGGGCCGGCGACCTCGCCGATCAGCTCCGTGCGCTGCAAGGGGACGAAGAGGCGAGCTGGCTCGGTGCGGGAGCGGTCGCCGAGGCCATCGTCGACGATCTCGAGCACGGGAAAGCCGTCTGGTCGGGAGTTCTCGAACGTTCGAGGGTTGAACACCTGGGCCTCCTGTGGATGCTGGAGCGGCGTGGCGACGGTGTCGAGCTCCCGGCCGGGTCGGGCGGTACCGGGTGGCGCGTGGCGGTCGAAAACGTCTGGTGGGAGACGCCGGTGGCGGCGCGCGAGATCCAAAGTCGCTGGTCGCCTGGTGCTTCGGCCATGTCCCGGGACCCACGCCGCGCATCCCGACTCCTGATGCTCCATGGCCAGGACGGATACGCGGCCCGGCCCGGAATCTCGCAGCCAGGTGTGTGCGCAATTCAGCCTTTGTGAGCGGACCTGCGCGGTGAGCTAGCAGGCTGCGGAAGAACTCCCGTTTGACCGTCTGAACGGCCGGCGCTAGCGACGCACACAGATCTGGGATCGTCGGAGCTAGCCGCTTGATCGTCCGCAGCGGATGGGCCGCCGGCACGCGCTGCTCCAGGTCGATGAACGACCAGCATCGTGATCTGCGGGTTGCGCCGCCGTCGCATGAGGTCGACCTCCATTGCGATTACGATAGGGTACCCGGCCCCGGACGAAGTCCGGTAGGCCTACGGGCGTCCGATGGAGCCCACCTCGTCATGGCCGTGGGGCTCTCCCTCACTCGGGCCGTTCAGGACACCCGACGGGGCCTGCGAAGGAACGTTAGGCGAGAAGGTGGCATCGGAGGAAGTCGGCCATCCGTCGCAGCTCGTCTTCGTACTGCGCCGGGCTGGCAAATAGACCGTTGTGCCCGCCACCTTCGTAGTACACGGCTTCCACCGGCCTCCCGGCGCCGCGCGCCGCTGATTCGAAGGCGCGCGCGCGCCGCACATCTGTGAACTCGGACCCGCCGTCGGCTGGGCTATCGGCCGTGCCGTGCAGCAGCAGGATGGGCGTCTTGATTTGCGTGACGCGGTCAACCACCTCGCTGGGATAGCCGCCGGAGTTCAGGATGGCCGCGCGCACATCGCCCCCGCCGAGGATGTAGTGCAGGGAGGCCCGAGCGCCACGTGACTGCCCGAAGAGCGCCACCCGGTCCGGGCGCGCACCCGGAAGCGCACGGGCCGCCGCTATGAGGGTCTCCACGATCTGCATGGCCTCAGGGCTCCACACCTCCGGCATGGGTGGTGCGTCGGGACAGGCGATCGGGGTCACGAAGCGCGAGCCGGCACCACTGCCGCCCGAGAACCAGCCGGCGGCCACCGCGAGCAGGCCGCCTCGCGCCAGATCCTGCGCCAGCTGCACGTACTGCTGTGCGAAGCCATGGGTGCCGTGCAGGAGCAGGACCACGGGGGAGGGTCCCGCACCCGGCGGTTGCACGACGGCGGCCGGCATGACCCCGAGGCCCGGCGCTGGCACGTCCACCCACTGCGCCGGCAGGGGCTCTCGATCGGTCATGGATGCTCCTTGTGGTATGGGTGCACGGCGTGCGGCCGAGCCAGAGCGGCCCATCTATGGCGTCCCCGGCCCATTGTTGCAGGATGTCGTCGGTCGGGCAACGTGACCTCGGCTGGCAGGTGCGAGGCCCGCCCTGCACTCCTCAGGGTGAGTTGATGCAGCTCATCTCCGCCAGTGGAGCGTCACAGACTCGGCTATCGCTCCAGGTCTCACCAGAGGCGACGGAGGACCGGCTGTCAGGCCAGCTGTTTGATTTGTTCGTGAAGAAAGTCTAGGCTGACACCCGGTAACGAGAGGGAGGGGCCATGACCCAGCACGGACCGGACTCGGTGAGGCGCCCAAGGACCGACGATCGATTGATGCGAGACGTGGTCTTCGGGATCTCGGGCTACCCCGCCGTGCTGGTCGCGCACGAATTGAACCTCTACTCGCTGATCGCGGAGCAGCCGCGAACGATCCCCGAGGTGTGTGCCGCGCTGGGCATCAAGCCCCGCCCGGCCGAGGCGTTGGTGTCGGTGAGCGCCTCGTTGGGTCTGCTGACGGAGGCGGACGGCCGCTACTCACTCTCGGCCATGGCCGAGGAATATCTCGTTGAGAGCAGCCCCACCTACTTCGGTGGCTACTTCGACATGATGATCCGGAACTATGCGATGTATTCCTTCGAGAGCGTGAAGGCTGCCGTCCTCACGGATACTCCCCAACTCTACGGCGGCGAGGAAGCCTTCCAGTCCCACCAGGAGCGGGATGATCGCGTGCGGACCTATACACGGGCGATGCACTCGACGAGTATGGCGGCTGCCCTCGCCTGGCCGGAACACGTCGACCTCTCCGGGCACCGTCGGCTGCTCGACGTCGCCGGCGGATCGGGCGCTCACGCCATCGGGGCGGCCCAGCGGTGGACAAACCTGGACGTCGTCATCCTCGAACTGACCCCCGTCTGCTCGCTCGCCGAGGAGTTCATCGCACAGCGCGGCCTCCAGGACCGAATACGGACGGAGGCGGGCAACATGTGGGAGGACCCGTTCCCTCCGGCCGACGTGCACCTGTACAGCCAGATTTACCACGATTGGCCCCCCGAACAGTGCCAGGCCTTGACGCGAAAGAGCTTCGACGGCCTTGAGCCGGGCGGCCTGCTGATCATCCACGAGATGCTCTATGCCGATGGGAAGACGGGGCCGTTCGCGACGGCGGCGATGAACATGAACATGCTGCTGCAATACAAGGCCGCTCGGCAGTACTCGGGGCAGGAGCTTACCGCGATGCTGGCGGAGACCGGGTTCACGGATATCCGAGTCATGCCGACGTTCGGCTATTACAGCGTCATCGTCGGCCGCAAGCCTGGCTGAGCAGCCCTGCACGCCCCGGAGCCACATCTCCACGGTTCATCAGGGGATCCAGTTTCTCGGACATGTCGCCCCCAGGGTGGTGACGAGGTCTTCAACGGAGGGCAAATGCGCGCCTTGTTTACCTGCCAGCCGGGGTCAGGGGGGACGGTACAGAGCGTCCGGCGCGGGCGGGAGATCCTCCCGAAGGTTCTGGAGGGTCTGAGCAACATCGACGCCGAGTTCGTGGTGACCATCGGCCGCGATCTCGACCCGGCCGTGCTGGCGCCGCAGCCGGCGAACATCCATGTGGAGCGCTTCCTCCCGCTTGGGGCGCTCCTGGCGCGCTGCTCGCTCGTGGTCTACCACGGTGGCTCGGGCACGCTCGGCCACGCCATCGCGCACGGCCTGCCGATGGTGACCATCCCGCTCGGAGCCGACATGCCCGAGAACGCCGCGCGCTCCGCCGAGTTGGGCGTGTCCCGCTCGTTAGACCCGGAGGAGCTTGCGCCAGACGCCATCCGAAGCGTTGTCCTCGATGTGCTTCAGACGCCGAGCTACCGTCAGAAGGCGGAGCGCCTCCGCGAAGAATTCGAGGGCCTGCCAGGCGTCGAGACAGCCGTCGAACTTCTCGGGCAGCTATCGCGGGAGAAGCGATCCATCCTCGCGACCCGTTAAGGTATCGTATTTCAGCAGCCTGCTAGAAGGTCAGCTCGAGGATCATCGGGAGGTGGTCAGAGATCTGAAGGTCCGGCACGGCGAAGGCGGCAACCTGCAGTTCGGGAGAGACGAAGGCGTAGTCGGCGTGCGGCTGCTCCTGGGGCGTGCCGAAGTACGGGTTGAGGCGGCTGCGCGTCGTCGGGATGCCGAGCTCGATCACCAGGTTGCGCAAGCCGCGCTCCAGCAGACGCACGCTCTCGGTCTCGGGCAGCAGGTTGAAGTCGCCGACCAGGGCGATGGGGCCGTCGTGGGCGTCCAGGACGCGGCAGATCGCACGGGACTGCGCCAGGCGTTCGTCTGAGTCGAGCTTGGTGCCTGGACGGGCGATGCCGTGATAGTTCGCGATCAGGAGCGTGCCGGTGGGGATGCGTAGCTCCGTGATCTGGAGCCAGCGCACGATGTCGTGGAGGCCGGGGACGGCGTCGAGGGTGTCCTGGTGGTCGATCACCCTGTCGGCGTATCGCGCGGCGATCGGGAGGGTCCGCCGGGCGAACGTCGCCAGCCCGAACGGCACCTCGATCTGGCGTCCGTCCTCGGTGGGCTCCGGCCAGGTGACGACCGGATCAAACGCGCCGTCGAACTCGGGGAGCGCCCTGGCGAGCTCGTGGTAGAGGGTGATGTGGAAGCCGCACGCAAGAGACAGCAGCTCCGGCGCGGCGATGGCCTCCTGGAAGCAGAAGAGATCGGTATGCGGTGCTTGCTCTCGCACAAACTGGAGCAGTGGATCGAGCGCGAGCCCGCCCCAGAGGTTGAGCGAGACGATGCGCACCGTCTGGGCGGGCGGCGTCAGGTCAGGCATCACAACTCCATCACAGACCGAGGCGTCACGACACCACCGGTCTTCTGTCTCGTTGACCGTAACGTGAGATTCTGCCGTCATGGCAAGCCACGGCGTTCCGCCTCGACAGGGGAGGCGGGCCAGGCCGGGTGCATGGAGGCGAGACTGTGCGCGTACTGGTGCGAATGATGCTGGCTGCGCTCCTGCTTGGCGTGCCAGCCTTCTGGCTCCCGGTGGCAGAGACGGACGCGGCGCCGCAGTTCGCCGCCGTGCCAGGCGACCTACGGGGTCCGCTGGCCGACAACATCAACAACGACGATCGTGACGAGCTCTGCAACAGCGGCAACCCACGCAAGCGGAAGAAGTGCCACTACAACGGCTGGGACGTCAACCTGAACGGCAACGACAACGACGTTGTCGTGATGTCGTCCAACACCACGATCCCGGGCATTGCAATGACGGTCGACGGTCTGACGGTCGAGCTGATCAGGACGGCCGAGCAGCCGACGATCAACGCGCCGTTCGTCGTCAGCGTCAAGGGGAGCGGCGCGGCGATTGCGCAGGTCTCCTGGTGGGTCGAGGGGCCGGTCCCGTCCGGACCGTTCGCCGACGACCTCGCGTTCACCGGCACGGCGACCTACGATTGCGCCGGCGCGCAGCCGTGCGCCTGGAGCTGGCCGGTGGTGGCGCGCTACCTCGGATCGTACATGCTGCACGCGAAGGTCCGGGACACGAACGGCCGCGAGGTCCAGGCAGACTGGCAATTCCACACGATCCAATGACGGGGACCTGATCAGCCCAGACTGGCCGTGATCTGCCCGCGACACCGCCGAAAGTCGTAGCGGGCTCGCGTTCGTCGTCGCCACCGAGTACGCTCTGATGCGGAGCGCCTGCCGCGCCCGGCGCGAGCACGAAGCGTGAGGGGATACGATGGCGAACGTGTTGAAATTCGGGCTGTTTGGCGTGCATCGCGGGAAGATGGCCGAGCCAGAGGCGCTCGGCCGGCGGGCGCGGCTGGCCGAGGCGGCCGGGTTCGAGTCGGTCTGGGTCGGCGATCACATCAGCCTGCCGATGGGTGAGGCGACGGTCCCGGCGTACCCGCCGGAGCAGCCGCGCCTGGAGGCGCTGACCGCGCTCAGCTACCTGGCCGGGATCACCAGCAGGGTGCGCCTCGGCGTGGGCGTGATCGTGATGCCGCAGCGGCACCCGCTCCTGCTCGCCAAGCAGCTCACGACGGTGGACGTGCTCTCAGGCGGGCGGCTGATCTTCGGGATCGGCGTCGGGTACGTGCCGGCCGAGCTGGAGGCCCTCGGCGCTTCGATGGCGGATCGGGGAGCGCGCACCGACGAGTACCTGGCGGCGATTCGGGCGGTCTGGGACGAGGCGGCGCCAGCGTTCACGGGGCGGCACGTCGCCTGGTCGGACCTGATGCAGCGGCCTCTGCCGATTCAGAAACCCGGGCCGCCCGTCGTGGTCGGGGGCCGCTCGAAGGCGGCGTACCGGCGGGCGCTGACGCTGGCGCACGGCTTCTTCGGCCACAACTGGACGCTCGAGGACACGGCCAGCGTGCTCAACGAGATCCAGGAGCTGGCCCGTCAGGCCGAGCGGCCAGCGGAGCTGGGTGAGCTGGAGATCACGATCACGCCGCGCGAAGCTATCGACCTGGACACGGCCCGCCGGTACGCAGACCTGGGGGTCCACCGCCTGGCGCTGCTTCCCCGCGACCTGGACAGTCCGACGTTCGCGGAGGAGCTGATCGAGCGCGTCGGGGAGACGGTGATCGGGCGGGTCTGACCCAGGAGCGAGGGACGAGAGACGGGGAGGGGATGATGGCGCTGGCGTTTGGCCTGTTCGGACTGCACCGGGGCGTCAACACGGAGCCAGAGACGCTGGTGCGTCGCGCGGAGCTCGCCGAGGTGGCCGGGTTCGAGTCGCTCTGGGTGGGCGACCACGTCACGCTGCCGTACGGCGAGCAGGCGCTGCCCGGCAACCCGGCGGACCAGCCGCGACTGGAGGTGGTGGTCGCGCTGGGGGCATCGCTGGCCGATCGCGGCGCCCGCACGGACGAGTACCTGGCGGCGATGCGGGCGATCTGGGACGAATCGGCGCCGTCGTTCGCCGGCCAGTTCGTCAGCTTCGACGAGGTGATGCAGCGACCGCTGCCGGTCCAGCGCCCAAACCCGCCGATCGTCGTGGGCGGCAGCTCGCCGGCGGCGTACCGGCGCGCGATCGTGTCTGGTAACGGCTTCTACGCCTCGCGGATGAACGTGGAGCGGGCAGCGGAGGTGCTGGGCGAGATCCGGAAGCTTTCCGGGCGGCACGAGCGACCGGCCGAACTTGGCGAGCTGGAGATCACGCTTACGCCGAGCGAGGAGATCGACCTGGACACCGCGCGCCGCTACGCGGATCTGGGCGTCCACCGGCTGCTGCTCTGGCCGCACGACGTAGGGGAGGCGGGCACGCTGGAGCGATACATCGAGACGGTCGGCTCGACGCTGATCGGCAAGGTTTGACCAGCGACTGACGCCGCTACTCGTCGCTCGGAAGATCGGCCAGTGCCTCGCCTACTGTTGGTAACTGGTCGCGCCACAGCCAATCGATGCGTAGCCGCAGGCCCGGCAGCACTGTCGAGGTGTAGATACCGCCGGCGCCAGGGGGCGTCTCCTGATACTGGCCAGCAGAATCCAGGACATAGAACCAGGCTCTGGTTTGTAGCGGATCGATCAGCCAGTACTCGCGGAGACCTGCTGCTTCGTACTCCGCGAGCTTGTCGTGATAGTCGCGCCGCGTGCTGTCCGGCGAAACTACCTCGACCGCGAGATCCACCGGACCGTCAATGTAGGTTTCGAAGAGTCGACTCATGCGTTCAGTCGACACGTACGTCACGTCAGGAACACGCCCGCTGGGCCGCCGCGGCAACCTCATGAGCAAGCCCGAAAAGAGCGTCAGTCCGAGCTGACGTTGCTCGACATATTCGTGGATGAGGAGGAAGATGAAGCGCACGACGAGGAGATGCCGGACACTATCTGGCATGAACTCGACAATCTCTCCGTCCACCCATTCGAAGCGACGCTCCTGGCGAAGTGCCCAGGCGAGGAACTCCTCCCACGACATCAAGGGCGGCTCATACTGACGTGATGGTCGACGGCCGCTCGTCTCGATCGTCACAGAACAGGTCTCCGGAGGCGCATGTCCAGAACGAAGCCTACCACGGCCAGGCCGGCGCGAGAGTATGCAGCCGAGTCACGACGGGAGATCGGCGAGCGCCTCATTGAGTGTTGGGAGCGGTGTGCGCCACAGCCAGTTGACACGGAGCCGAAGCCTTGGTAGGACCGTAGACGTGTAGATCCCATCAGCGCCGATGGGCACCTCGTGATACAGTCCGTCTCGGCCGAGGACGTAGAAATGTGCTGCGCAACGTGGCGCGTCCAACAGCCAGTATTCCGGAATGCCCGCCTCCTGATACTCTAGGAATTTCTCTCGACGATCGCGCACCTCACTCTCAGGCGACACGATTTCCACTACGAGGTCTGCTGGTCCGTCGAGAAACGTGTCCTTCACGCGGTCTGCGTGCGATGCATCGACAAACAACAGGTCGGGCTCACGACCGCTCGGGCGCGAGGGCAACCTCATCTGAAACGGTGCATAGAAGATCTCGCCCAGGCCGTGATGCTCAATGAAGCGTCTCAAGAATGCGTGTAGGAATCCTCCGAGTCGTTGATGCGCTGCACTCGCCGGAGCCATCTCGACAATCTCTCCATCCACCCACTCGGCCTGGATAGCGCCTTCTCGCCAGGCCATGAAGGTCTCCCAAGATACCAAAGGGGGTGGGTAGGAAGCCTGCACCCGCCGGCCGCTCGTCTCGATGGTCACTGGTCTGCTCCCTAGATGCGCGAGTACATCCCCAAGCCTACCACGCGCAGAACGGAAAAAGGGCGAGGGACGAGAGGTTGCACTCTCGGTCCTCGCCCTTCGCGACTCGCTGCTCGGGCTAGACGGTGACGGCGAGCATCCGGTCGATCGAGAGGCGGGCGCGGTCGGCCATCTCGGGCTCGACCTCGACGCTCGGGGACATCTCGAGCAGGGTCTGATGGAGCTTCCGGAGGGTGATCTGCTTCATGTACTTGCAGACCGCCGCCCGATCGGCCGCCAGGAACCGCTTGTCCGGGATCTCCTTCTCCAGCCGGTGGAGGATGCCCACCTCGGTGGCCACCAGGAACAGCTCCTTCGGGCTCCGCTTCGCGTGGGTCACCATCCCCTCGGTCGAGAGGATGTACGTCGAGTCGGCGGCGAGCATGCCAGCCTGCTTGCCGTAGACGTACTGGCTGCTGCAGCCGCACTCCGGGTGGACCAGCAGGTCGGCGTCGGAGTGGGCCTTGCGGTTCGCCTCCAGCTCGTCCGGACGGATGCCGGCGTGGACGTGGCATTCGCCGAGCCAGATCTCCATGTTCTCGCGGCCGAGCGTCTGCTTCAGCCAGGTCCCGAGGAAGAAGTCCGGCAGGAACAGGATCTTCTGCCAGGACGGGATCGCGCGGACCACCGCCTCGGCGTTGCCGCTGGTGACGCAGTAGTCGGACTCGGCCTTCACGGC
>Ga0075429_100001940_pt1 | contig 17168 bp, 13 predicted proteins | sample RhiMetdeltSRZDD3_FD_75295 | JGI IMG/M metagenome (GOLD analysis project Ga0075429, IMG submission 75295) | Populus rhizosphere microbial communities from Tennessee, USA - Rhizosphere MetaG P. deltoides SRZDD3 | ecosystem: Host-associated > Plants > Roots > Rhizosphere > Soil | place: USA... | reverse complement strand
CGCGCCGCCGGGCGGTCGCCGCGCGTCCAGCGCGACGCGCGCCACGGCCGCGAGGCGCGCCACGCGAGTGCGACCGCCGCGGCGACGCCCGCCATCGCCAGCGCCAGCGCCAGGGCCGCCGCCGCGCCCTGCCGGTTGGCGGCGGGGTCGGCGTCGAGCAGCCATTGCCACGCCAGCACCGCGAGCGTGGGCGGTCGCGTGGGCCCCAGCACGAGCGCCATGTCGACCACCGCGAGGCTGTAGGCCCACACGGCCAGCAGCGGCCAGGCGAGCGTCGGCAGCCATTGCGGCCACAGCACGCGCGCCCACGCGTTGCGGCGCGCGTAGCCCATGGCGGCCGCCGTCTGCAACTGGCGCTCGAGCGCCGCGGCCTGCCCCACGCGCTGCCATTGCGCGGCCACGTTCCACAGCAGGAACGGCACCTCCTTCAGCACGAGGGCCGCGACGAGCGCCCAGCCGCCGGGGTCGTGCACCGTCGCGACGTCGGGCGGCGCGCTCCAGCCCGCGACGGGCGCCACGAGCCGCGCGAGGAAGCCGCTCGGCATGACGAGCAGCCCCAGGCCGATCGCGAACGCCGCGTGCGGCACCGCGAGCAGCGCGGGCAGCGCATGCACGAGCCGGCCCCAGGCGCGCGTGCCGTGCAGCGCGGTCGCGAGCGCGAGCGCGAGGGCAGCGGCGAGCGCGGTGCTCGCCGCGCCGACCTGGAGGCTGAGCGCGAGCGCAGGCCGGAAGCGCGGATCGGCGAGCAGGCGCGACCACGCGCCGGCATCGATCCCGTCGGCCACGCCCCAGCCGAGCGCCGCCGCCAGCGGCGCGACGAACAGCGTCGCGGGCACGAGCCACAGGCGGGCGCGCCATCGCCCGGTCACTGCCCGTGGCGGCGCGCCCATTCGCGCTCGATGGCCTCGACCCACGACGCATGCGGCTCGGGCAGCACCGGCGCGGGTTGCGCCACCGTGCCGGGCGCGGGGGCGCGCTCGAACAGCGCGCGCTCGGCCGGGGCGAGCCGCTCGACCGCCAGCACGGTCGGATCGCCCCAGTGCGCGATGTCGGCCTTGCGCGCCTGCGCGCGCGGCGAGAGCAGGAAGTCGATCACCACCTGCGCGCCCGCCTTCGCCCGCGCGTTGAACGGGATGGCGAGGAAGTGCGTGTTGCCGATGGTGCCGGCGGCGTGCTGCCAGCTCACCACCGTCGCCGGCAGCCGCTTCGCGGCGATCTCGTTGGCCGCCTCGTTGGGATTGAAGGTGAAGGCGATCAGCAGTTCGCCGTCGGCCATCATCTGGCGCATCGCCGCGGCGTTGGGCGGGAACTGGCGGCCGTGGCGCCACAGCGACGGGTGCAGCGCCTCGAGCGTGGACCAGAGCGCGGCGCTGTCGGCCGCGAAGCGCTCCGGCGCCACGGGCCGGGCGAACGGCGCGCGGTCGGCGCTGCTCTCCAGCAGCACCTGCTTGAGGAAGGTGACGCCGTGGAAGTCGGGCGGCCGCGGGTAGGTCACGCGGCCGGGGTGCTGCTTCGCGAAGGCGAGCAGCGCGCCCAGGCTGCGCGGCGGCTGCGGCACGCCCCGCGCGTCGCCGAAGAAGGTGAGCTGCGCCATGCCCCACGGCGCCTCCATCCCCTCGACCGGCTCGGAGAAGTCGACGCGCGTCGTGGGCTTGCCGGCGGTGTCGACGTGGACGTAGCTCGGCAGCGCCTCGGCGAACGGCCCGAACAGCAGCTGCTCGCGCTTCATGGCGAGGAAGTTCTCGCCGTTGATCCACACCATGTCGACCGAGCCGTCGGCCAGGCGGCCGGCCTCGCGCTCGGCGCGCACGCGCTTGACGGCCTCCGCGGTGTCGGCCACCTTCACGTGGCGCAGCGTCACGCCGTGGCGCTCGCGCACCTCGGCCGCGGCCCACTGCAGGTAGGCGTTGATGCGTTCGCTGCCGGCCCAGGCGTTGAACCACACGGTCTGCCCGCGCGCAGCGCGCTGGATCGCCGGCCAGTCGCCCGCGGCGGCGCGGGCCAGCAGCGGCCCGGCGAGCGCGGAGGCGATCAGGCGGCGGCGGAGACGGTCGTGCGGCATGGCGGTTCGCTCGTCTTCGAAGCTGGGGCAGTGTAGTGGCGCGGCGGAAATAACCATCCGGACGAACGCGGGCCGCGCCGCCGCGCAGGCTCCGTACACTTCGGCCTGCCCGACCCGCGGTGCCACGCCCGGACCCCGCATGACCGATCTCGCCCGCCAGATCGAGGAACTGCGACCCCAGCTCATGCGCTTCGCGCGCACGCAGCTGCGCAACGACGCGTGGGCCGAGGACGCGGTGTCGGACACGCTGCTCGCCGCGCTGGAGAAGCCGCAGGCGTTCGCGGGCGCCTCGCAGCTCAAGACCTGGCTGGTCGGCATCCTCAAGCACAAGCTGATCGACCAGCTGCGCCGCCACACGCGCGAGATCGCCTCGTCGCCCGACGCCGACGACGACGGCGCGATCGAGGACCTGGTCTTCCACCCCGACGGCCACTTCCGCGACCGCGGCATGGACTGGGGCAACCCGGAGTCGGCGCTGTCCGAGCGCGAGTTCCTCGTCGTGCTGCAGACCTGCGTCGACCGGCTGCCCGCCACGCAGGCGCGCGTGTTCATGATGCGCGAATGGCTGGAGCTCGACGCGAAGGAGATCTGCAAGGAACTCGACCTGAGCGCGACCAACCTGTGGGTGCTGCTGCACCGGGCGCGCCTGCGGCTGCGCGAATGCCTGCACGCGAACTGGTTCGCCGGCCATGCCGGCTGAAGGAGGGTCATGCGCTTCGTCACACGCGTGTTCGGGCCGGTGTTCTCGCGCAGCTGCCGCGAGATGTCGCGGCTCATCTCGGAAAGCCGCGACCGCCGGCTCGGTCCCGGCGAGCGGATCCTGCTGCGCTTCCACCTCGGCATGTGCGACGCATGCCGGCGCTACCGGCAGCAGGTGCGCTTCATGAGCCGGGCGATGGGGCGCTGGCGCAGGTATACGGAGGAATAGCGCCGGGGGCCGTGGCGTCAGCGACCGGCCGTGTAGCGGTCCCGCAGCTCCCGCTTCAACACCTTCCCGATCGCGCTGCGCGGCAGCTCGTCCACCACCACCACCGCCGCCAGCCGCTGCGTCTTGCCGACGCGCGCGTTGACCCACTCGCGCAGCGCGTCGCCCGTCGCCGCTGCGCCGGCGTTCGTCTCCACGAACGCGACCGGCGTCTCCCCCCACTCGGCGCTCGGCACGCCGACCACCGCCGCCTCGTGCACCGCCGCATGCTCGCGCAGCACCGCCTCGAGGTCGCTCGGGTAGATGTTGAAGCCGCCGGAGATGATCAGGTCCTTCTTGCGGTCCAGCAGCGTGAGGAAGCCGTCGGCGTCGAAGCGGCCCACGTCGCCCGTGCGGATGAAGCGCAGTCCCTCGGGCGAGAACCACTCGGCCTCGCGCGTCTTGTCCGGCCGGCCGTGGTAGCCGGTCATCATGCCGGCGGAGCGCCCCACCACCTCGCCCGCCGCGCCCGGGCCCACCTCGACGCCCGCCTCGTCGATCAGCCGGATGTCGTGGCCCTGCGCGGGGCGGCCCACGGTGTGCAGCTTGTCGGGATGCCGGTGCGCCTCGAGGATGCACGTGCCGCCGCCTTCGGTCATGCCGTAGAACTCGATCAGCCCGCCGGGCCAGCGGCGCAGCACCTCGGCCTTCAGCTCGGCGGGGAACGGCGCGCTGGTGCAGAACTTGGCCTGGAAGGACGAGAGGTCGTGGCGGTCGAAATCGGGGTGATGCAGCAGCCGCCGGTACTGCACCGGCACGAGCATCGTGTGGGTGATGCGGTGGCGCGCCGCCAGCGCGAGCCAGCGGCCCGCCTCGAACTTGCGCATGAGGTGCACGGTGCCGCCATAGGCGAGCGTGGGGAAGAACACGACGAGGGTGGTGTTCGAATAGAGCGGCGTGGACAGCAGGGTCGCGCCGTGCGGGCCGTAGCCGTACCCCGCGCCGCGCCGGATGTGGGCGAAGCGCATGCCGTGCGGCTGCACGATGCCCTTCGGCTCGCCGGTCGTCCCCGACGAATAGATGATGTTGAACGGGTCCTCGGGTCCGATCGCCACCGGCCGCGGCACGCTGCCCGGCGGCGCGAGCCAGTCCTCGAAGCGCACGCCCGGCGCCGCGCCGTCCAGCGCCACGCACGCCGCGTGATCCGCCGCGTCCACGAGCGGCGCGGCCTGCTCGTCGACGAACAGGCGCCGCGGGGCGGCGTCGCGGCGCATCGACGCGAAGGTGTCCGCCGTCACCGAGGTGGCGAGCGGCGCCACCACCGCGCCCGCGCGCAGCGCGCCGAGGAAGACCGCGGCCTGCGTGGCGGTCATCGCGCCCGCGAGCAGGACGGCCTCGCCGGGGCGCACCCCGTCGCGCTGCAGCGAGGCGGCGATGCGGTCCATCAGCGCATCGAGCTCGCGCCAGCGCAGCACGGTGTCGCCCTCCACCAGCGCGGGCGCGTCGGGCCGCGCGTTCGCGTGCTCGCGCACGAGCTCGCCGATGGGGCGAAACGGCGGGTCGTCCGCCGCCGGAGCCGGGGTGGGGGTCGCGGTCATGCTCGTCTCCTGGGGCGCCGCCGCGCAGCGGCGCATCGGCTGGGGCACTGTACGCGCACCGCGCGGGCGGGGCGCGCGGCGCGGGCAACGACGATCCCCGTGATGCCCGTCACGCGGGCCGCGCGGACGCCCGGCCGCCTTGCCCTTCGTCAAACTCGGAGTCAGGGCAGACCCTAAGCTGCGCGAACGACCGCCTGGCCATGGACAAACACTACCTCACGCCGCTCTTCTCGCCCGAATCCATCGTGGTGTTCGCCGGCCCGCCCGAAGGCAGCGCCGGCTGCGACAACCCGCACGGCGGGCTGCTGCGCCAGGCGCTGGAGGCGCAGCGCTTCCTCGGCACGCTGCGCTTCGTGGACATCCATGCGAGCGGCACGCTGGCCGACCTCGCGCAGGCGCGCGCCGACCTCGCCATCATCGCGCTGCCGCCGAAGGACGTGCCGGCCGCGCTCGACATCGCGTGCCGCCTGTCCTGCCGCTCGGCGCTCGTCATCTCGCACGGCATCGGCGCCGAAGCCGCCGCGGCGCTGCACAAGACGGCGCGCCGCGAGGGCGTGCAGCTGCTCGGCCCCAACGGCCTCGGCTTCCAGAACCCGCGCGTGCAGCTCAACGCGAGCGCCATCGGGCCGATGGCGCGCGCCGGCTCGCTCGCGCTGGTGTCGCAGTCGGGCGCGCTCAGCTCGTCGATGCTCGACTGGGCGGCGAAGAACGGCGTGGGCTTCTCGTCGGTGGTGTCGCTCGGGCCGAACACCGCGGTGGACATCGCCGAGGTGCTGGACTGGCTCGCCAACGACGCGCACACGCAGAGCATCATCGTGTACTTCGAAGGCATCGCCAACGCGCGCCGCTTCATGAGCGCGCTGCGCATGGCCGCCACGGCCAAGCCGGTGGTGGTGCTGAAGGCGGGGCGCAAGCCCGCCGGCAACCGCGCCGCGCAGACGCACAGCGGCTCCATCGTCGGCAGCGACGACGTGTTCGACGCCGCGCTGCGCCGCGCCGGCGCGGTGCGCGTGCGCTCGTTCGTCGAGCTCTTCTCCGCGGCCAAGGGCCTCGCCTCGCGCTACCGCCCGGTGGGCAAGCGCCTGGCCATCGTCACCAACGGCGGCGGGCCGGGCGTGCTGGCGGCCGACTGGATCAACGAGATCGGGCTGCAGCTCGGCACGCTCGCGCCCGCGAGCGCGCAGGCGCTGGCGCCCAAGCTGCCGGCGCTGGCGTCGCTGTCGGACCTCGTCGACCTGTCCGAGCAGGCCGGACCCGAGCACTACCGCGCGGCCATCGAGGCGGCCGACCACGACCCGAACGTCGACGGCGTGCTCGTCATCCACTCGCCGAAGGTCAGCGTGGACGCGGAGCAGATCGCGCAGACGCTGCGCGACGTGCGCAAGTCCACCTCCAAGCCGCTGCTCGCCTGCTGGATGGGCGACGCCACCGTCGGCCCGGCGCGCGGGCTGCTGAGCGAGGCCGCGATCCCCAGCTTCCGCACCCCGGAGGCGGCGGTGGGCGCCTTCGGCAACATGGCGTCGTTCTTCCAGAACCAGCTCCTGCTGCAGCAGACGCCGCCGCCGCTGTCCACGCTCGCCAAGCCCGACATCGAGGGCGCGCGGCTGGTGATCGAGAGCGTGCTCGCCGAGCGCCGCAAGGTGCTCACGGAGATGGAATCGAAGACGCTGCTGTCGTCGTTCCACATTCCCGTCACCGAGACCATCCTCGCGCGCAGCGCGCACGAGGCGATGATGATCGCCACGCAGCTCGGCTTCCCGGTGGCGCTGAAGATCGACTCGCCCGACATCCCGCACAAGTCCGACGTGCAGGGCGTGGCGCTCGGCATCATGAGCGGCACCGCGGCGCGCGACACGTACAACGACATGGTCGAGCGCGTCGGGCGCCTGATGCCCGACGCGCGCATCAACGGCGTGACGGTGCAGAAGATGGCGCGCACGCGGCGCGGCCGCGAGATCTACATCGGGCTGGTCACCGACGATCCGTTCGGCCCCGTCATCGTGTTCGGCGCCGGCGGCACGATGATCGAGCTGATGGACGACCGCGCGATGGAGTTCCCGCCGCTCAACCAGTTCCTCGCGCGGCGCCTCATCGAGCGCTCGCGCGTGGCCGAGACGCTGCACGAGTGGCGCGGCGCGGCCGAGGTGGACCTGGAGGCGCTCGAGCGCGTGCTGCTGCGCGTGTCGGAAATGGTGTGCGAGCTGCCGCAGCTGCGCGAGATGGACATCAACCCCATCATCGTCGACGAGAACGGCGCGGTGGCGGTGGATGCGCGCATCGTCATCGACAGCGCCTCGCAGTCGCGCAGCGGCCGCGCGGACCGCTACGGGCACCTGTCGATCCTGCCCTACCCGGCGCACTACGAGCAGGTGTGGCCGATGCGCGGCGGCGCCGAGTACACCGTGCGGCCGATCCAGCCCGACGACGCGCAGATGCTGCAGGAGCTGGTGCACAACCTGTCTCCCGAGAGCCGCTACTTCCGCTTCGTGTCGTCGATGACCGAGCTGCCGCCGTCGATGCTGGCGCGCTTCACCCTCATCGACTACGACCGCGAGATGGCGCTGGTGGCGGTGGTGAAGGAGCGCAAGGCCTCGCCGCAGGGCGACATCACCGAGACCGAGCGCATCATCGGCGTGTCGCGCTACGTGACCAACCCGGACCAGACGAGCTGCGAGTTCTCGCTCGTGGTGGCCGACGACTACAACGGCAAGGGCCTCGGCTCGCGCCTGATGGAAAGCATCATGCAGGTGGCGCGCGACAAGGGGCTCACCGAGATCATGGGGCTGGTGCTGGCGAGCAATCCCGGGATGCTGCGGCTGATGAAGGGGCTGGGGTACAAGGTGTCCACGTTCCACGAGGACCCGGACTTCAAGCTCGTGACGCACGTGCTGTGATGGAGCGGCGGCGCCTGCGCGTCGGGCAACCCGTCACGCCCGACGAGTTCGACGAGCTGACCGACGAGCAGCTCGTGCGCCTGCTGCCGCGCGCGGTGCGCGAGTTCTTCCCCGGCAAGGACTTCTGCGCCGACGGCTCGTTCTATCTCCACGACGGCACCGCGTGGAGCTTCTACAAGGGCGGGTTCCTGGACGAGTGATCCGGGGGGAGCCTCGACGGCGCGGCGCGATGCCTGACGCCGACAGTAGGAAGCGGCCGACACGGCGACGCGGTTGCCGCGACATTCCCGGTTGGCGAGCGCACGCCTAGCATGGAGGCTCCCTCAGCAACCGAAGGACAGGATCCATGGACAAGGACCACATCAAGGGCGCGGCCAAGGAAGTGGCGGGCAAGATCCAGAAGAAGACGGGCGACCTGCTCGACGACACCTCGATGGAAGCCAAGGGCGCCGCCAAGGAAGTGGCGGGCAAGGCGCAGCAGAAGGTCGGCGACGCCAAGGACGCCATGCGCGACGCGCGCGACGACGCGAAGACGACCGACCACCTGGACGACGACACGCTGGTGCGCCGTCCGACGGACCGCTGACGCCACGCCGTGAGCCGCCCCGGCGGCTCACGGGTCAGCGTCCGGCCTGACGGCCCGCGGCGCTCGCGGTGAGCCGCCCCGGCGGCTCACCGCGCCTCGTCGTCCGGCGGCGGCCCGTAACCGCCGCCGCCGGGCGTTTCGACGATGAACACGTCGCCGGGCGCCATTTCCGTCGACGCGATGTGGTCGAGCCGCTCCGCGCGGCCGTCCGCGCGCGCCACCCGATTCACCCCCGGCTCCCCGGGCCGCCCGCCCGCCATGCCGAACGCGCCGTGCCGGCGCCCGTTCGACAGGATCGACGCCGTCATCGCTTCGAGGAAGCGCACCTGGCGCACGCCGCCGTCGCCGCCGCGGTGCCGCCCCGCCCCGCCCGAACCGGGCCGGATCTCGTAGCTTTCCAGCCGCACCGGGAAGCGGAACTCGAGCACTTCCGGGTCGGTGAGCCGCGAGTTGGTCATGTGCGTCTGCACGACGCTCGTGCCGTCGAAGTCCGGGCCGGCGCCCGAGCCGCCCGAGATCGTCTCGTAGTACTGGTGGCGCGCATTGCCGAAGGTGAAGTTGCTCATCGTGCACGGCCCCGAGGCCATCACGCCGAGCGCGCCGTAGAGCGCGTTGGTGATGCACTGCGAGGTCTCGACGTTGCCCGCCACCACCGACGCGGGCGGCCTCGGGTTGAGCATCGAGCCGTCCGGCACGATGACGCGCAGCGGCTTCAGGCAGCCCGCGTTGAGCGGGATGTCGTCGTCCACCAGCGTGCGGAACACGTACAGCACGGCCGCGATGCACACCGCCTTCGGCGCGTTGAAGTTGTTGGCGAGCTGCGGCGACGTGCCGGTGAAGTCGATCACCGCGCTGCGCCCCGCCGCGTCGACGCGGATCGCCACGCGGATGCGCGCGCCGTTGTCGAGCTCGAGCGCGAAGTCGCCGTCGGTGAGCCGCGTGATGACGCGGCGCACCGACTCCTCGGCGTTGTCCTGCACGTGGCGCATGTAGGCCTGCACCACGTCGAGGCCGAACTGGTCGACCATGCGGCGCAGCTCCTGCACCCCCTTCTCGTTGGCCGCCACCTGCGCCTTCAGGTCCGCCAGGTTCTGCCCGGGGTTGCGCGAGGGGTGCGGGCCGCCGCTCAATAGCGCGAGGATCTCGGCCTCGCGCAGCGTGCCGCGGTCGACCAGCTTCACGTTGTCGATCTGCACGCCCTCCTCCTCGATGCGCACGGAGAACGGGGGCATCGAGCCGGGGGTGATGCCGCCGATGTCGGCGTGGTGGCCCCGGGAGCCGACGTAGAAGGTCGGCAGGCTGCCTGCCGCGCACGCGGCGCCGTCGGCGGCCGCCAGGAAGACGGGGGTGACGACCGTCACGTCCGGCAGGTGCGTCCCCCCGTGGTACGGATCGTTGAGCACGAACACGTCCCCCGGCGCGATGCGCCCCGCGTTCTCGCGGATCACGGTGCGGATCGATTCGCTCATCGAGCCCAGGTGCACCGGCATGTGCGGCGCGTTGGCGATCAGGTTGCCCTCGGCGTCGAACAGCGCGCAGGAGAAGTCGAGCCGCTCCTTGATGTTCACCGAGTAGGCCGTGTTCTGCAGCTGCAGCCCCATCTGCTCGGCGATGTTCATGAACAGGTTGTTGAACACCTCGAGCATCACCGGGTCGACCTGCGTGCCCACCGCGCGGCGCGCCTCGCGCGGCTGCACGCGCTCGAGCAGCAGGTGGTCGAGCGCCGTGACGCGCGCGCGCCAGCCGGGCTCGACCACCGTGGTCGCGTTGCGCTCGGCGACGATCGCGGGGCCGTCGATGAACTGCCCGGGCAACGCCCGCTCGCGCACGACCAGCGCGGCGTCGTGCCAGCGGCCGCCGCTGTACAGGCGCACCGTCTCGAGGGCGGGCGCCGCGCTCCACGGCGCGAGATCGTGGCGCGGCTCGGCCGGCGCGTCGCCCGCGCCCACCGCTTCCACCGAGACCGCCTCCACCACCAGGCCGCGCCCGCGCATGAGGAAGGCGAAGCGCTGCAGGTACGCGACCTCGAACGCCGATTGCAGCGCGCCGGCCGCGCCGAACGGCACCACGAGCGCCGAGTCGGTGCCTTCGTAGCGCAGGTGCACGCGGCGGCGCACCTCGATGCGGCCGGCCGCGACGCCCTGGCGCGCGAGCTCGGCGGCCGCGTCGGCGGCCAGCGCGTCCAGGGTCGACCGCATCGCCGCGTGCGCGTCGGCGAGCGGCCGCTCGATGGCCGCCTCGCGCATCACGCTCTGGTCCGCCAGGCCCATGCCGTAGGCCGACAGCACGCCGGCCAGCGGGTGCACGAGCACGCGCGTCATGCCGAGCGTGTCGGCCACGCGGCACGCGTGCTGCCCGCCCGCTCCGCCGAAGCACTGCAGCGTGTAGCGCGTGACGTCGTAGCCGCGCGCCACCGAGATCTTCTTGATCGCGTTGGCCATGGCGCCCACGGCGATGTCGATGAAGCCCTCGGCCACCGCCTCGGGGCTGCGCCGCGTGCCGGTGGCGCGCTCGATGTCGTCCGCCATCGCGCCGAAGCGGCGCACGACGACGTCGCGGTCGAGCGGCTGGTCGCCGCCCGGGCCGAACACGCGCGGGAAATGCGCGGGCTGGATCTTGCCCACCATCACGTTGGCGTCGGTCACCGCGAGCGGGCCCCCGCGGCGGTAGCACGCCGGGCCGGGGTTGGCGCCGGCGCTCTCGGGGCCGGCGCGCAGGCGCGCGCCGTCGAACGTGAGGATCGAGCCGCCGCCCGCGGCGACGGTGTGGATGCTCATCATCGGCGCGCGCATGCGCACGCCCGCCACGCGCGTCTCGAACGCGCGCTCGAACTCGCCGGCGAAGTGGCTGACGTCGGTGGAGGTGCCGCCCATGTCGAAGCCGATGAGGCGGATCGAAGCGCCGGGCTCCGCCGGCGCGCCGGGCGCGCCCGCCTCGGCTCGCCGCGCGCCGGTCGGCGGGCTGGCCGCCGACGGCACCCCCGTTCCCCCCGCGCCGCTCGGCGCGGCCTCGGCGAGCAGCGCGACCTGCCCCGTGCGCGCCATCCCGACGATCCCGCCCGCCGGCCCCGACAGGATCGCGTCCTTGCCCTGGAACGCGTGCGCCTCCGCCAGCCCGCCCGAGGACTGCATGAAGAACAGGCGCACGCCCGGCATCTCGGCCGCCACCTGCTCGACGTAGCGGCGCAGGATGGGCGAGAGGTACGCGTCGACCACGGTCGTGTCCCCGCGGCTCACGAGCTTCATCAGCGGGCTCACCGCGTGCGAGACGCTCACCTGCGCGAAGCCGGCCTCGCGCGCGAGGCGCGCCGCCGCCGCCTCGTGCGCGGTGAAGCGCCAGCCGTGCATGAAGACGATGGCGACGCTCGCCAGCCCGGCGGCGCGCGCCGCCTGCAGGTCGGCGCGCATCCGGTCCTCGTCGAGCGGGCGCACGACCGTGCCGTCGGCGCCCACGCGCTCGTCGGCCTCCGCCACGCGCGCGTACAGCAGCTCCGGCAGCACGATGTGGCGGTCGAAGATGCGCGGGCGTTCCTGGTAGCCGATGCGCAGCGCGTCGCGGAAGCCGCGCGTCGTGACCAGCAGCGTGGGCTCGCCCTTGCGCTCGAGCAGCGCGTTGGTGGCCACCGTGGTGCCCATCTTCACGCACTCCACGCGCTGCGGCGTGATGGGCTCCCCGGGGCGCAACCCCAGCAGGTGGCGCATGCCGGCCACCGCGGCGTCGCGGTACTGCTCGGGATGGTCCGAGAGCAGCTTGTGCGTGACGAGCGTGCCGTCGGGGCGGCGGCCGACGATGTCGGTGAAGGTGCCGCCGCGGTCGATCCAGAACTGCCAGCGGGGTGGGGTGTCGTGCATCGGGGGATCGTACCGAGGAGTGCCCTTCCCCGCGGGCCCAAGTGACGCCCGCGCGGTGCGGACTCGCGACTTGCCCTAGCATCGCCACACCCATGTCCCAGGACATCGTTCTCTGCGAGCAGTGCGACGCGGTCCATCGCTGGCGGCCCCTGGCGTCCAGCGAGGTGGCGCGCTGCCGCCGCTGCGGCGCCGTGATCGCGCGCGGGCACCGGCTGAGCGTGAGCGGCCTGCTGGCGCTCACCGTCGCGGCCGGCGTGATGCTGGCCGTCGCGGTGTCCACCCCGGTGATGACCCTGCAGCTGCGCGGGGACGAGAGCGCCGCCACGCTGCTCGACGCGATCGCCGCCACCTGGGGCGCCGGGGAGCGCCTGGTCGCCGCGAGCGCCGCGCTCACCGCGATCGTCGCGCCCGCGGTGCTGATCGCGCTGCGCCTGGTGATCCTCTGGCCCATGTGGCAGGGGCGCTGCCCGAACCACCTGGCGTGGTGCATGCGCGCGCTGCACGAGGCCTCGCACTGGAACATGGTCGAGGTGCTGCTGGTGGGCGCCGTCGTCTCGGTGGTGCGCATCGCGTCGATGGCGCCGTCGATGCCGGGCCCCGGCATGGTCGCCTTCGCCGCACTCACGCTGCTGCTCGCGGCGCTGGAGGCCGCGGGGATCAAGCACCTGTGGCAGGAGCTGTCATGACGGGCGATGCGCCGGCGCGCCCCCTGCTGAGCTGCCGCTGCTGCGGGCTGGTGTCGCGCAATCCCCATGCGGCGTGCGACGCCGTCGCGTCGTGCCGCTGCCCGCGCTGCGGCCACCCGCTGCACCCGCGGCAGCCGGGCAGCCTGCAGAAGACCTGGGCGTACCTGGCCGCCTCGGTGATGCTCTACGTGCCGGCGAATGTGCTGCCGATCATGAGCACGACCAACTTCTTCCGGCAGGACACGTACACCATCGTCGGCGGCATCGCCGAGCTGTGGATCGAAGCGTCGTGGGTGCTGGCGGTGATCGTCTTCACCGCCAGCATCGCCGTGCCGCTGCTGAAGATCGGCGCGCTCGCCCTGCTCGCCTGGAGCGTGCGCTACGCGCCGCACTGGCGGCGCGTCGAGCGCGCGCGGCTGTACCGCGTGGTCGAGGCGGTGGGGCACTGGTCGATGCTGGACGTGTACGTGGTCGTGCTGCTGTCGGGCGTGGTGCACTTCGGCCGCCTCGCGAGCGTGCATCCCGAGCCGGGGCTGCTCGCCTTCGGCGCGGTCGTCGTGCTCACCATGCTGGCGTCGCGCAGCTTCGATCCGCGACTGATCTGGCAGGAGCCGCGCGCCGATGGCTGACCCGGTGGACCCGCCGCCGGCCGGCACGCCGCCGGTCGGCACGCCGACTGCCGGCACGCCGCCACCCGGCTCTCCGCCGCCCGGCACGCCGCCTGCCGGCGCACCGCCGCCCGGCACGCCGCCGCCCGGGGCCCTGCCCGAGGCCCTGCCCGAGCCGGTGGTGACGCGCAAGAACCGCGCGCGCCTGTCGCTCGTGTGGCTGGTGCCGCTGGTGGCGGTGGTGATCGGTGCGGGGCTGCTGCTCGGCACGCTGATGCAGGCGGGCCCGCAGGTGGTCATCGAGTTCCGCACCGCCGAGGGCCTCGAGCCGGGCAAGACCGAGGTGCGCTACAAGGAGGTGGCGGTGGGGCGCGTCGACAGCGTGGCGCTGAGCGGAGACCGCCAGCGCGTGCTCGTCGGCGTGCGCCTGGACCGCTCGGCGGCGGGCATGGCGGTGGAGGACACGCGCTTCTGGGTGGTGCGCCCGCGCATCGGCTCGGCCGGCGTCAGCGGGCTCAACACGCTGCTGTCGGGAGCGTACATCGGCGTCGACGCGGGCACCTCCGGCAAGCCGCAGCGCCGCTTCGTGGGGCTGGAGGTGCCGCCGTACGTGCTGCGCGGCGAGCCCGGCCGCTCCTTCGTGCTGCAGGCGACGGACCTCGGCTCGCTGGACGTGGGCTCGCCCGTGTACTACCGCCGCACGCGCGTGGGCCGCGTGGTGGGCTATCGGCTCGACCCCTCTGCCGACGAGCTGGCGGTGCAGATCTTCGTCGAGTCGCCGTACGAGTCGCTGGTGACGGCGCAGGCGCGCTTCTGGAACGCGAGCGGGCTCAACCTGCAGCTCAACGCGAGCGGGCTCACGCTCAACGCGCAGACCATCACGTCCGTGATCGCGGGCGGCATCGCGTTCGAGCGCGCGCCGGGCAGCGAGTCGCTGCCGCCGGCGGCCGACGGCACGCGCTTCCACCTCTTCGACGACCGGCGCAGCGCCCTCGCCCCGCCGGACGGCCCGCCGCTCGCCATCCGCATGGTCTACGAGCATTCGGTGCGCGGGCTGGCCGCCGGCGCGCCGGTGGACTTCCTCGGCATCGAGATCGGCGCCGTGCGCTCGCTGGCGCTGCAGTACGACGCCGAGCGCCGCCGCTACCCGATCGAGGTGCAGGCCGAGATCTACCCGCTGCGCCTCGGGCGCCTGCGCGAGGCGCTGGTGCGCGGCGCGCCGCCGGACGCCGCCACCGACCTGCGCCTGCTGAAGCTGCTCGTCGACAACGGCCTGCGCGCGCAGCTGCGCTCCGGCAACCTGCTCACCGGCCAGCAGTACGTCGCGCTCGACTTCGTGCCCAAGGCGCCGAAGGCCACGCTCGACACGCACGACGGCGTGCCGCTGGTGCCCTCCGTGCCCGGCGCGTTCAGCGAGCTGCAGCCGCAGATCGCCGAGATCGTCGCCAAGATCAACAGGGTGCCGTTCGACCAGCTCGGCCGCGACCTGCAGGGCACCCTGGGCCAGGCGCGCGAGGCGATCCGCCGCCTCAGCCCGCAGGCGCAGCAGGCGCTGGCGGAGGTGGAGCGCACGCTGAAGTCGGCGCAGGACTCGATCCAGCGGCTGGATCGCAACCTGCTCGACGACACGGCGCCGCTGCAGCGCAACGTCGAGGACACGATGCACGAGCTGCAGCGCGCGGCGCAGTCGCTGCGCGCGCTGGGGGATTACCTGCAGCGGCATCCGGAGGCGATCCTGCGCGGCAAGCGCACGGACCCGCCGCTGGCGCCGGCCGCGGGGCCGCGGGAGGAGCGAGGGCGATGAACGTCTGCGACGCGAGCCACCGACCCCTCTCCCGCGCGCGGGTCGCGGCCCTCGCCGCATTCGTCGTGGCGTCGTGCCTCGCCGGCTGCGGGATCCTCGGCAAGACCGTCCCCGAGCGCTTCCACACGCTGCTGCCCGAAGCCGGCGCCGCGGCCGCGGCCCCGGCACCCGCCCCCGTCCACATCGACGTCCTCCCCGTCGCCGTGCCCGCGCAGGTGGACCACGCCCAGTGGGTCGTGCGCCAGCCCGACGGCTCGCTGCTCATGCTGGAACAGGACCGCTGGGCCGCCTCGCTGCCCGACGAGCTGCGCGGCGCGCTGGTCGACGGCCTGGCGGCGCGCTGGGGCGGCGTCGACGTGCGCTCGGTGGGGGCGCCGGCGACCGCGGTCTGGCGCGTGCGCGTCGACGTGCAGCGCTTCGAGTCGGTGCCCGGCCGCGAGGCGCGGCTCGAAGCGGCATGGTCGGTCTCGCTGCCGCCGTCGTCGGCGGTGCGCGAAGGCCGCTCGCTCGTGTGCCGCGACGCCTTCGCCGAGCCGGTGGGTCAGCCGAGCGTGGACGCGCTCGCCGCCGGGCATCGGCGCAACGTGGCGCGGCTGGTGGACGCGATCGGGCAGCGGCTGCAGGGCATGGCGGCCGGAGGCTCGGCCGGGTGCCGCGGCGGCGGCCCGCCGGGTCAACCCTGAGACGCGTGTCGCGGGGCTGCGGCGGCGCTACGATGCTGCAACGCAATAACCCGAGGGAGACCGTCGATGGACATCACGAGGAGGGTTGCCGTCGTCACCGGCGGCGGAAGCGGCATCGGCCGCGCGGTCGCCACGTCGATGGCGCGGCGCGGCGTGACCGCGGTGGCGCTGGTCGACGTGAGCGAGGCCGTCGAGGACATCGCCGCGAAGCTCAACGCCGAAGCGGGCCGCACGTTCGCGGTGCCGTTCCAGGGCGACACCACCGACGAGGCGTTCCGCGCCGGCGTCTACGACACCATGAGCCGCGACCACGGCATGGTGACGATGTGCGTGCCGGCCGCCGGCATCACGCGCGACGACCTGGCCATCCGCATCGACAAGCTGACGGGCAAGGCGCGCATCTACCCGCTCGAGCAGTTCAAGCTCGTGGTCGACGTGAACCTCATCGCGCCGGTGTACTGGGCGCTGGAGATGATCGGGCGCATCGCCGAGGATCGCGCGGCGCGCGGCCTGAAGCGCTGGACGGCCCGCGAGGGCGTGCAGGGCTCGGTCGTGTTCATCGGCTCGATCTCGTCCCAGGGCAACCGCGGCCAGATCTCCTATGCGAGCACCAAGGCCGGCCTCGAAGGCGCCGCCGCGACGGTCATGAAGGAGGCGATGTACTACGGCGTGCGCTGCAGCGTCATCCATCCCGGCTTCACCGACACGCCAATGGTCCGCGCGATGGGCGAAGACTACGTCGCCAAGAACATCCTGCCGTTCACGCAGCTCGGGCGGCTCATCCAGCCGGAGGAGATCGCCGACGCGATCTGCTTCATGCTGGCCAACTCCGCCGTCAGCGGGGAGCTGTGGGTGGATGCGGGGTGGCATGCGCCGGCGTAGCGGGGCGGGGTGAGCGGGTGGGGCGGCGGGTGCGGCAGCGGGTCGCGCGGCGGGTTGCTTTCGGCGGGGTTGCGATTTGGCGCTGGGCTGCGTGAAGCGGTCGATGGGCCGGTGGAGGGGTTGCGTTGGGCTGAGGCTGGGGTTGGGGGATGAATGCGTGCAAACGAGCCGTGGACGCCGGCCGCGCTCACGAGGTCGAGGACGGCAGTGCAGCGTGTCCGGACGGTGGGGCCGACAGCGTGAACTCACGGTCTCGTACACATTGCGGTCGTAGCGCCGTCAACCAGACCGCGGGATGATCGGCAGCTGTCAGGGGACTGCTGACATTGCAGCTCGCCGGCAGACGCCATGCGCCGTCGACGGCCAGTCGAGTGTCTGCTGCTCACGGCGATGAACTTACGCACCCCGCCCTTTGCTGACGCCGCCATCGTGAAGACCGGTCGTTTCGGGGTCTGGGCGTGCCGGGCCATAACTGGGCGTTGACGAACGGCCGCTATCCGGCAGCCGCCGATTCGCCTTCGGCAGTGATACCGCGGGTGGAACGGAGACGATCTACTGGCTGACCGACCCGGAGACGGGGCGAACGCTTGCGACCGCGACAATGGGGGGC
>Ga0075429_100001935_pt1 | contig 17173 bp, 16 predicted proteins | sample RhiMetdeltSRZDD3_FD_75295 | JGI IMG/M metagenome (GOLD analysis project Ga0075429, IMG submission 75295) | Populus rhizosphere microbial communities from Tennessee, USA - Rhizosphere MetaG P. deltoides SRZDD3 | ecosystem: Host-associated > Plants > Roots > Rhizosphere > Soil | place: USA... | reverse complement strand
CGACTTTTCCGCGCCGACCACGCCGTCATTGATGGTGACGACGCGGCGACGGTTCACGCCCCACGGCACTTCGTTCTCGTTCTTGCAGGCGGTGACGCAGCCGTTGCACTCGATGCAGCGTTCGGCGTCGCACAGGAATTTCATTCTCGCCATGTGTCCTCCTTAGGCCTTTGCCACTTGGCACAGCGTGGTCTTGGTTTCCTGCATCATCGTCACCCGGTCGTACCCGTAGGTCGTGGCGGTGTTCACCGCCTCGCCGCGGATGACCGGCGCCGCGCCCTCCGGGTAGAACGGCAGCATGTCTTGCCCCTGCCACCAGCCGGCGAAGTGGAACGGGATGAAGCAGGTGTCGGGCCCCACCGCTTCAGTTACATGCGCCTTCACCTTCAGCTTGGCGCCCGACGCCGTACTGACCCAGACGTATCCCCCGTTGCGCACGCCGCGGTCGGCCGCCGCCTTCGGGTTGATCTCGATGTAGCAATCCTGCTGCAGCTCGGCGAGCCAGGGGTTGGAGCGCGTTTCGTCGCCGCCGCCTTCGTACTCGACGATCCGTCCGCTGGTGAGGATCAGCGGGAATTTCTCGTACGCCTTGTCGGCGATCGCCTTTTGCTGCACGGTCTTGAACAGCGTTGGCAGCCGCCACAGCGTCTTCACGTCGTCGTGAGTCGGCCACTTCGCCACCATGTCGGGCTTGGGCGAGTACAGCGGCTCGCGATGCAGCGGCACCCCATCCGGGAAGTTCCAGACAACAGCGCGCGCTTTCGCGTTTCCAAACGGCGAGCAGCCGTGCTTCATCGCGACGCGCTGGATGCCGCCCGAGAGGTCGGTTTTCCAGTTTCGGCCCTCCGCCTCCTTCTTCTCCTCGGCGGTGAGCTCGTCCCACCAGCCGAGCTTCTTCAGCAGCACATGATCGAACTCCGGATAGCCGGTGGTGATCTCCGAGCCCTTCGAATGCACGCCGTCCTCGGCCAGCAGATTGACCCCGTCCTTCTCTATGCCGAAGTTGGCGCGGAAGGTATTGCCGCCGTCCATGATGTGGCGCGTGGTGTCGTACAGATTCGCCGAACCCGGATGCTTGATCGCCGCCGTGCCGTAGCAGGGCCAAGGCAGTCCGTAGTAGTCGCCGGTAAGGTCGTAGCCGGTCCTCGCGTCCTTGCCGCCGCGCGCCTTGAGCGTCTTTACGTCGAAGACATGCATGTTGCGCATGTGCGCCTGCAGCCGCTCGGGCGACTGGCCGGTGTAGCCGATGGTCCAGCAGCCGCGGTTGAACTCTCGCGTGATGTCTTCGATGTCGGGCTCTTCCATACCGCCCTTGGCTTTCGCGAGCCTGATGTTCTGCTTGCCATCCCTCTTGCCGAGGAGCTGGTCGGCAAAACCGAGTTTTTGCGCGAGCTGGTACATGATCATCTGGTCGGTGCGCGACTCGAACAGCGGGTCGATCACCTTCTCGCGCCATTGCAGCGAGCGGTTGGACGCGGTCACGCTGCCGGGGCCTTCGAGCTGGGTCGCCGCCGGCAGCAGGTAGGCGCCGTCCTTGCGCACCATCGCGAACATCGCCGCGGTCGCCGACGGATACGGATCGATCACCACGAGGAGGTCGAGCTTTTTCATCGCCTCGACCATCTCTAGGCCGCGGCTCTGCGAGTTGGGCGCGTGGCCCCAGTAGATCACCGCGCGCAGATTCGGTCCCTGGTCGATGTTCTCGTTCTTCTCGGTCACGGCATCGATCCACCGCGAAACGGTGATCCCGGGCTTGTACATCGTGCCCGCCGGGAATTGCGACTTGAGCCACTTCAGGTCGACGTTCCACACACGCGCCCAGTGCTCGTACGCGCCCGGCGCCACGCCGTAGTACCCCGGCAGCGAATCAGGATTGGGACCGATGTCGGTCGCGCCCTGCACGTTGTCGTGGCCGCGGTAGATGTTGCAGCCGCCGCCTGGCTTGCCGATATTTCCGAGCGCGAGCATCAGCACCGCGTTCGCCCGCACGCCGGCGTTGCCGTTGGTGTGCTGGGTCTGGCCCATCGACCAGACGATCATGCCCGGCCGGTTCTCGGCGAGGATCTTGGCGACCGCGTACATCTCGCTCTCCGGCACGCCGGTGACTTCCTCGACCGCCTTCGGCGTGTACTTCGCCATGACTTCTTCCCTGACCTTGTCCATGCCGTAGACCCGGTCGTGAATGTATTTCTTGTCCTCCCAGCCGTTGTTGAACACGTGATAGAGCAGGCCGAACAGAAATGCGACATCGGTTCCGGAACGCACGCGCACGTATTTGTCCGCCTTGGCGGCGGTGCGCGTGAAGCGCGGGTCGGCGACGATGATCTTGCAGCCGTTCTCCTTGGCGTGCAGCGTGTGGAGCATCGAGACCGGGTGCGCCTCGGCCGCGTTCGAGCCGAAGAACAGCAGCGACTTCGAGTTCATCTCGTCGTTGTACGAATTGGTCATCGCACCGTAGCCCCAGGTGTTGGCGATGCCGGCGACGGTCGTGGAGTGGCAGATGCGCGCCTGGTGGTCGGTGTTGTTCGTGCCGAACAGGCGCACGAACTTGCACAGCAGGTACGACTGCTCGTTGTTGTGCTTCGACGAGCCGATCCAGAAGGTGGCGTCGGCACCGCTTTCCTTGCGGATTTGCAGGAGCTTTTGCGAAATGTCGTCGTAGGCCTGGTCCCACGAGACGCGTTTCCACTTGCCGCCCTCGAGCTTCATCGGCGTCTTGAGGCGGTGCGAGTCGTGCGTCATGCCGTGCTCGCGAATCGAGGCGCCCTTGGCGCAGTGCGCGCCCAGGTTGAACGGAGAATCGAACACCGGTTCCTGGCGCACCCACACGCCGTTCTCGACCACTGCGTCGATCGCACAGCCGACGGAGCAATGCGTGCAGACCGTGCGCTTCGTTTCGACAGTGCGGGCGCCGGCGCTCTGCGCCTCCGCCGTGCCGATCATGCTGAAGGGCAGCTGCGACGCCACGGCGCCGGCGCCCACCGTCACTCCCGAGCGCCTTAGGAAGCCGCGGCGATCCATCGTCTTCTGGGCGAGCACTCCGTGAAGGCCGCGCGCAAGGCGCGATTGCGACGCGGCAGCCGAGCTCGCTTTGCGGGTAAGCAGCATGACGGACCTCCTTAGATCTTGGCGGTACGGTAGTAGTGGTTGACGTGCTCGGATTCGTGATAGCCGCGGGTTGCGCGCTTGCCGCGGCCAGACACCGGCGGCTCCTGCGGCACGTTCTTTGCCACGATCGCCGCGGCGGTTGCTGCACCGCCGGCGCCAATGGCCAACAGAAAATTGCGTCGTGAAAGTCGCGTCGTGCGCTCGGTCATGGCTGCAGGCTCCAGCTAGGGTCCTGGTTTGGAATCAAGATCTGCGTCGCAAGGGTCTTGGGACGGCTCATTGGATGAAGCCGGCCGCGTCCGCGTTCGCGCGCTTGTCTGCTGCAATCGTCGATGATGTGCTGCACTGTTTCGTCCTCTATAGGGACTTCAAATACTCGACCAGCTCGCGTTTTTCCTGATCGTTCAGCCCAAGCCTGAAGGTGCGGTCGTAGTGCTCGATCACGGCCGGCAGCGTGGCGAAGCGCCCGTCGTGGTAGAAGCCGCCCTTCTGGTGCGTCCACAGCCCCGCGAGCGGGGCGGTGCGGTACATCAGAGTCGGCGATCGGTCGGCCTGGAACGAATCGATGCCCATCTCGGTTGGGGTGTGCAGATTGTGTCCGGGCTCGGTGAAGAGCGGCGGAACGTGGCAGGTCGCGCACTGCGCCCTTCCGTTGAAGACGTCTTTCCCGCGCGCGGCCGCTGCCTTATTGAAGCTGCCCTCGGGCGGCATCGGCGCAGGGATGGCGAGCTGGTAGAAATGCAGCGCGCCCAGCTTGGACGTGACCAGGTCAGGAGTGCCGCGTGTATTGAAAGAGCCGCTCTTCGCCGAAACCGGGTACTGGTCCTTGTTGCCGAGGCGCTCGTCGAAGAAGGTGCCCGAGCCGTGCTGCTGCGTCACGGCAACATAGGCATTCCAGTACGGCACCGAGCCGGAGCCGGTCCATGTGTGCAGGTTCACCCCGGCGAGGCCGAACGCGGGCGGAATCAGCGTGCACGCCCGCCCCCCATCCGGTGCGAAGGCCTTACCGTCCTTGTCGAGCCACGCGTCGTAGCAGCCAGGACCCCAACTCGTTAGCGCTTTCTTCACTGTGGCCTCGTCGACGCCGAGAAGATCTGTAAACGGCCTGAGGTTTGGAGCGAGCGAGACGATGACTCCGACGTTCAGGTCGCGGTTCGCCCAGCCGTCCAGCCGCTTGCCGATGCCGGGCGCGAACGAGTCGTCCACATTCGAATGGCACAGGGCGCACTGGGTCCCCAGCGACGTGATCCTGCCGCCGCTGTCGAACCTGCCGGTCAGTCCAACCACGGCATTGAGCTTGAGCAGGGCGAGGGTCGTGGCGGGATCGTCGAGGTTAACCTTGCCGGCCTTGAGCTGCGCTTTCAGCTGGTCAGGCAAAGCGTCGGCATCCACTTTGAGGCCGACGGCCAGCGCGGTCTTCGGGCTGACTCCCGGTCCAACGCCGCCGTTTTTCTGCCCGGCAATGGCCTTGTGCAGCTGAAGGGCGTCGCCGAAGAAGGCCTCTGAGCCGTAGGTGTCGAAGCGGAAGATGTTCCTGCCCTCTTCGAGCATCCGCTCCGCGTGAGCTTTGATTTGGCGGTCATTCTCGGGGAGCCGCTTCCCTTGTCCCTCCCTGTGCCTCGATTCCTCCGCTTGAGCACGCTCACCGATGCCCGCCCCGAATCCGACGAGCATGGCAACCCCGATGATTGAAACACCGATGACGGATGCAGCCGCTCTAAGTTTCATGTGACCCTCTCGAAGCAGGTGGCTCATTGGATGAAACCTGCAGCGCCGGCGTTCCCGCGCTTGCCTGCGCCTCCTCGGACAGCTTGTTCTGTTCCCCGGTCTTTTCCTCGGCCTGCGGCCCAAACAGCGTGGTTCTGGCGTGCTGCAACTGCGCCAGCATGCCGGGCGGAATCGGGTCTTCCTTGCTGTAATCGTCGATATAGACGTCGAGGCCGTCCATGATGTTGAAGCGCGGATCGCTGAACAGCTTCTTCAGCGCTGCCCGCCTTACGCCCTCGTCGACCTTGGCACGCATGAACGCGCCGAAATCCGACTCGAAATTCAGGCTCTCGAGCGGCGCCAACTCAAGGGGTGCTACGGAAACCTCTGGTTTTACCAGTGGCTGCCGCTTGAGGTGGGACCAGCGGCGCAGGAAGCTTTGTTCGTCGCGAGACATCGCCTTTACCCGCGGTCCTTCGGCGAAAGAAACGATTGCGGCCGCATCCGCTTTTTCGGCTCGGGCCGGTAGTGCTGCTCGACGAATGCACGCACCCAGTCGCGCATCGCCCGTGGCATAGCAACCGCATCGACCTGGGCGCCACCGTCCATCCACCGGCTCGCCTCGTCGTAGCTCACGGTCACGTAGTGAGGCACGGCACGGCTCTCTTCCATGCGCCACAGCACGAAGACGTTCGGCGCAGCCGTCGACACGTTATGGAAATAGCCCTCGGCTTCGGCGCGCTGGAGCACGATGTCGAAGCCCGGGTAAAGCCACTGCGTGGCGTCCGGCTCTTCTACGATCACACGGGGGCCGGCCTCGCCCTCGTAGCCGGGGAGCACGCCCAGCGGCTCCCACACCTCGCTTTGCCACGGGCTGTCGATGGCGCGGCGCTGCATGACTACGGCAACGCGCTTTCTGGGTTTTTCCAAGCCGGGACCGGCGGCAACCGCTACCCCATCTCTTGTCATGATTCCGGGGCTTCCTTTTGGCGATCCATCTCGCCTAGCCATTCGGCGAGATCGACGCCCATGAAACTCGTACCTTTGATAAACGTGCTGCCCGGCGCAACTTCTATTCGCCCCGTGGGATGCTCCAGCTCGACCGGTGCGACACAGGACCAGGAGCCGTCCGGGTTTCGACGAAATGCTTTCACCAGCTTGTCCACGGGTTGTCCATGGGGCGGCACAACACGTGCCTCAATCCTCTACAGCGTTCGGCGCCATCGTCGCCAGTTGCTCGAACACGTAGGGCATGATTCCGCCGGCCGTGAAGTACGCGACTTCGATCGGAGTGTCGATTCTCACCAGGACTGTCACTGCCTCGCGCCGACCGTCGCGGCGCTCGATGTGCAAGATCGCGCCGGCACGAGGGCGCAACGCATCGTGCAAAGCGAGATCGAAGCGCTCCGTGCCGTCGAGCCCGAGCGTGCGCGCACTGACCCCTTCCTGAAACTGACATGGCAGGACCCCCATGCCGACCAAGTTGGACCGATGGATGCGCTCGAATCCGCGCGCGATGACCGCGCGCACGCCAAGCAGGCGCGTGCCCTTGGCCGCCCAGTCGCGCGAGCTGCCCGAGCCGTAGTCCTGTCCGGCAATGATGACGAGCGGCACGGCCTCGGCCCGGTAACGCTCGGCGGCTTCATAGATTCCCATGCGCTCTCCGGAAGGCTGGTGCCGCGTGATGCCGCCCTCGATACCGGGCACCATGAGGTTGCGGATGCGCACGTTGGCGAAGGTTCCGCGAACCATCACCTCGTGGTTCCCCCGGCGCGCGCCATAGCTGTTGAAGTCCTCCACCGGGACGCCCCGCTCTCGCAAATAGTCGCCGGCCGGCGAGGTCGCCTTGATTGCGCCCGCCGGGCTGATGTGGTCGGTCGTGATCGAATCGTCGAAGATGGCCAGAGCCCGTGCGCCCGAGAACCCGGCCGAAGGGGCTGCGGCCATAGAAGGGTCGAAATACGGCGGCTCGCGGATATACAGCGACCCGGCGTCCCATTCGTAGAGCAAGCCCGTCCTGGCGGGGATCTTGTTCCACAGCGGGTTCTGGGCGGCAAAGCCCGCATACACTCGCCGGTATTCGGCGGGGTCGAATGCGCTGCCAAGCAGCGCATCGATTTCCTGCATCGTCGGCCAGACATCCCGCAGATACACGTCGCGCCCGTCGATACTGCCCAGCGGCTCGCGCGTGAGGTCGATGTCGATCCGTCCGGCGATGGCAAACGCCACCACCAGCGGCGGGCTCATGAGGAAGTTCGCCTTTACGCTCTGATGGATGCGCGCCTCGAAGTTGCGGTTCCCCGAGAGCACGCTGGCGGCGATGATGTCGTTCTTAGTGATGGTCTCTTCGATCGCCCGATCGAGCGGCCCGGAATTCCCGATGCAGGTCGTGCAGCCGAATCCCACGAGCTGGAAACCCAACCGGTCTAGAAACGGCTGCAGCCCGGTCCTGTTCAGGTACTCGCTCACCACACGCGATCCTGGCGCGAGCGAAGTCTTCACCCACGGTTTGACGCTGAGCCCGCGTTCGAGCGCCTTCCTGGCGAGAAGGCCCGCGGCCAGCATGACCGCCGGATTCGAGGTGTTGGTGCATGACGTAATGGCGGCGATCACCACGTCGCCGTGGGACAGATCGAAGCTCGACGCGCCCGCCGGCACGCCAGAGCGGCCCAGCCGATTGGGCGTCGGCCGGTTGTTCATCATCTCGGCCTCGGTGAGCGGGTTGGTGTCGTTCGCGCGTCCGGCGGGCAGCGTGTCTTCCGATTGCTCGCCGCCGCCAGGCAGCGGCGCCAGGCCGTCGCCAAGGCGCACGTTCGCGCGCCGCGCGGTGGCTGGTTTGCCGTAGCCATCGGCGGCCGTGAGCAGGGCAAGAAACTGGTCCTTGAGCCCGCCCAGTGCGATCCGGTCCTGCGGTCGCTTCGGACCGGCGACTGAGGGCTCGATGCTGGCGAGCTCGAGGTCGATCACCGTGGTGTAGTCGCACTGGCCGCGCGCGGGCATTCCGAACAGGCCCTGCGCCTGGTAATAGCGGCGCACGCTCTCGACCTGCTCGTCGCTGCGGCCCGTCGAGCGCAGGTAGCGGCAGGTGGTGTCGTCGACTGGAAAGTAGCCGATGGTCGCGCCGTACTCCGGCGCCATGTTCCCCAGCGTGGCCCGATCAGGCACGGAGAGGTGGGCGGCGCCTTCGCCGTGGAACTCGACGAACTTTCCGACCACGTGCGCCTGCCGCAGAAGCTCCGTAATGCGCAGGACCAGGTCGGTTGCGGTCACGCCTTCGCGCAGCCGGCCGTGCAGGTGCACGCCGACCACGTCGGGCAGCAGAAGGTAGACCGGCTGGCCGAGCATCGCCGCCTCGGCCTCGATCCCGCCCACGCCCCAGCCGACCACGCCGAGCCCGTTGATCATCGGCGTGTGCGAGTCCGTGCCGACGAGCGTGTCCGGATACATCACGCCATCCTTCTCCAGCACCCCGCGCGCCAGGAACTCGAGGTTCACCTGGTGGCAGATGCCGAAGCCCGGCGGCACGATGCGCATGTTTTCAAATGCCTGCATGCCCCACTTGAGGAAGCGGTAGCGCTCGCCGTTGCGGTGGAATTCCATCTCCATGTTGAGGCGCAGCGCATCGCTCTGGCCAAAATGGTCGACCTGGACCGAATGGTCGATCACCAGATCCACCGGCACCGAAGGCTGCACCCGAGCGACGTCAAGGCCGCGCCGGGCGATCGCTGAGCGCATCGCCGCAAGGTCCACGAGCAGCGGCACGCCGGTGAAGTCCTGCAGCAGCACCCGCCCGACCACGAACGGCACTTCCGCGGTGCGCGCGGCGCCCGGCTGCCATCGCGCGAGCGCCTCAACATCCTCGTCGCGCACGCGCTGTCCATCCAGGTGGCGCAGCACCGATTCGAGGAGGATGCGCAGGCTCACCGGCAGCCGCGAAATCGCGGCGAACCCCTCCTTCTCGAGCCGGGGAAGCGAGCAATACGTTCGCGGTCCCCCGGACGAGAGCTCCAGGCGCTGGCGTACATCGATCATCGTGCGCATAGGATGACGATGCGGCCGCGTTCGTTCCCGGTAGCGGTTACGAAGCCTCGGGGTTTGTCAGTGTTTCTGCTGCGGTGGACGGGAGAGGCGATGTCCATGAGGCCTAGTACGAGAAGAAATGGATCGAAAGGTGAATAAGTTTCGTTTTACTAATCCCTGGCGCCGGCTGAAGATGCCCCGAGGAGGATCCATTGACCGATACCGAGCTCGTCACCAGAACCCCGGGGGGCGACATGCACTCGCTTCAGGCGCTGATGCGCATGCACCACCGGATGCTTTACCGGACCGCGCGTGCCATCCTGCGCGACGATGCCGAGGCGGAGGATGCCGTCCAGGAAGCCTGCCTGCAGGCATATCGGGCGCTGGGGACGTTCCGCGGTGAATCCAAGCTCTCCAGCTGGCTCGTGCGGATCACGATGAATGAGGCGCTGATGCGGCGGCGGCGCAATGCGAAGGCGGTGGCACGAATGGATGTGGAACCCGATGACCTGGCGTCCGCCGACGCCGGGCCAGAGACGACCGCGCATGGCGGCGAAATGCGGCAGCTGCTCGAGGCGCGTATCGGCGCGCTGCCCGAAGACTATCGGGCGGTCTTCATAATGCGCGCGGTCGAGGAACTCAGCGTCGAAGAAACCGCCGCGGCGCTCGGAATCCCGGAGATCACGGTGCGCACGCGCTATTTCCGGGCGCGCAACCTGCTGCGCAAGTCCATGGCCGACGACCTCGATAAGCGCTCGAGCCTGGACTCTGCGCTGCTCATCACCGAGGAAGACCGCAGGCGGCTCGTGCGTCTGAGACCGCACGCGGCACTCTTGCGCGAGATCGACCGCGCAACGGTCGTTCTGCCCAAAGTAGCGCTCCTGGCGGATGCCGTTACGATGAACACGCAGGTTTTCTATACCGACGAGACCACCGGTGCGCGTCAGCACGTGAACCTGGTCTATCCGCAGGAGGCTGGTGGCTGCGCTTGCTGCGTTTCCATTCTGGCGCCAGTTGGGACGGCGCTGCTCGGCTTGTCGGCCGGGCAAGCCATCGAATGGGATTTCCCCGACGGTGTCCATCGGCGCCTGCGCGTCGACCAGGTGATTCACCACGACTGCCCGATCAATGTAGCGGTCGCTAGCTGAGCCCTTCGCGGGCTCACGCGACTTTTCTCTCGGCGCGCTGTTCTGCCGGTTTGGCGCCCTCGCACAAGTTCATCGCGCTGTTCACCATCGCCACGTGCGAGAACGCCTGGGGGAAATTCCCCAGGTGCCGCTTGGCGAACGGATCGTATTCCTCGGCAAGCAGGCCGACATCGTTGGCGAGGCCGACGAGCCGCTCGAACAGCCCGCGCGCCTCGTCGTTGCGCCCCTGCATGCGAAGGTTGTCGACGAGCCAGAAGCTGCACGCGAGAAACACGCCCTCGCCCGGCGGCAAGCCGTCGATCGACTCGCGGGTGCGGTATCGCTGCACCAGTCCGCCGACCATAAGCTCGCGCTGGATGGCGTGGACCGTCGCGACCATACGCGGATCCGTGGCCGGTAAGAAGCCTGTGATGGGAATCAGCAGCAGCGAAGCGTCCAGCTCCTCGGAGCCATAGCTCTGCACGAAGCAGCCGCGTTCAGCGCTCACCCCCTGGCGGCACACATCATCGTGGATCTCCTGGCGAAGCCGGCGCCAGCGGTCCAGAGGTCCAGGCAGGCCCATGCCCTCGACCATCTTGACCGCGCGGTCGAAGGCCACCCAGCACATGACCTTGCTATAGGTGAAGTGCCGGAGCGGACCTCGCACCTCCCACATCCCTGCGTCGGGCTGCTGCCAGACCTTTTCGAGATGCCCGAGAAGAGCGCGCTGCAGGTCCCATGCGACGTCGTGGCGTGAAAGGCCGACCTTGCAGCCCTGGTACAGGGCGTCCATGACCTCGCCATACACGTCAAGCTGGGTTTGGCAGGTCGCGGCATTGCCGATGCGTACTGGCGCGGAATTCTCGTAGCCCGGCAACTCGCCGATGACGCGTTCCCGCAGATGCCGCTCGCCGGCGATTCCATACATGATCTGCATCTGCGCCGGGCTGCCAGCCACCGCGCGCACCAGCCACTCGCGCCAGGCGCGCGCTTCGTCGTAGTAACCCGCGTCCATGAACGCCAGCAGCGTCAGCGTCGCATCACGCAGCCAGCAGTAGCGGTAGTCCCAGTTGCGCACGCCCCCGATCTTCTCTGGCAGCGAGGTCGTCGGCGCGGCGACGATGCCACCGGTAGGCGCGTAGGTGAGCGCTTTCAGCGTTATGAGCGAGCGGCGCACGGGCTCCGTCCAGGCGCCGCTGATGTTGGAGCGGCCGGCCCACTCGCGCCAGAAACGCTCGGTCTCCCCGAGCGCATCCGCTGCGCTGATTTTTTCAGGTGTCCCGAGGTGCGAAGGCGCGTACGAAAGAACAAAGGGCAGTTCCTCGCCTGCTTTGATCTCAAACTTAGCGACGGTCGTCAGGTCACGTCCCTTGAGCCGGACCGGTGAGCGGAGCACTGCCATGCAGGGCCCGGCGATCGCGCGGATCCCTTTGCCGTCGGGCATCCGGGTGACCCATGGCACCGCATTGCCATAGTCAAATCGCAGCACCAGCTCCATGTCCATCGTTACGCGGCCGCGCAATCCGGTAACGATGCGCACGAGATCGGCCTGCCCATTGCGCACCGGCATGAAGTCGATGAGCTTCGCCGCGGCGCCCTGCTCGGTCTCAAACTCGGTCTCGAGGATCAGGGTGTCACGGCGATAGCAACGACGCGTTCTGGTGACCGGTCCGGCGGGGGCAATGCCCCAGTGCCCATTCTCGGCGCCTCCAAGCAACGCCGCGAAACAGGCAGCGGAATCGAAGCGCGGCCAGCACAGCCAGTCGATCGACCCGTTGCGAGCGACCAGCGCAGCAGTCTGGCAGTCGCCGATCAGCGCGTAATCCTCAATTTTCATGGGCATCTCACGGCATTGGATGCGCTCCAGCTAGCGTGCGTTCCGGGAACGTCCGGCTCACTGCGGTCATCTACTAATCAAGCATTCAATCGACTCAGTGAACGCTACACACGTAAGGACTGCTGACCATGAAGACGCCGGCGAGCATTGCAGGGCATCCCATCCACCCCATGTTGGTTGCGGTTCCGATCGGGCTGTGGATCTTCTCCCTAGTCTGCGACCTGGTGCACCTAGCCGGGGCTTCGAGCGAGAACTGGAAGATCGTCGCGCTGTATACGCTCGCCGGCGGAATCGTTGGAGCCCTGGTTGCCGCGATTCCGGGGTTCATCGACATGCTGTCGCTCCAGCAGGCCATCAAGCGCATAGCGCTGTTCCATATGGGAATCAACCTCACCGTGGTGGCGCTCTATGTCGTGAATTTCTGGCTTCGGTCGCAGGGCGCCCAGAATTCCACCGCGGTGTGGCTTTCGGCGATCGGGATCAGCTTCCTCGTCGTCTCCGGCTGGCTGGGCGGCAAAATGGTGTTCGAGCATGGCGTGGGTGTTGGCCGTGCTTGACGGCGCGCCTCATGGGGCAACCGCGCGCACTTGCGCGCGGGTAATCAGCTTGCTCAGCTCGCGCAGCCAGAGCACCGAGCTCGCTACCGCCGCGCAGACCAGCCAGTCGCCGGGGCTAAGCGCCACAGTCGAGAACGCGTGCTGCAGGAACGGTACATAGACCACCGCCACCTGCAGCACGAGCGAGAGCAGCACCGCGGCCCACAGCCAGCCGTTGGAGAAGAGCCCGGCGAATGCGCTGCGATCGTCGGAGCGCGAATTGAAGACCGTGAATAAGGAGAACAGCACGAGCGTGGTGAAAGCCATGGTCTGCGCGTAGCGCATGTCGCCCGACCCTTCGATCAGTCCGCCCGGCAGGCTGGCGTCGAGCACTAGGAGCGTCCCCGCCGCCATGATGGCGCCCACGTAGAAGATGCCGGCCCACATGCGGCCGGTGATCACGCCCTCGCCTCGCGCGCGCGGTGGCCTGGACATCGCCGCCGGGCGTGCTGGGTCGATGCCGAGCGCGAGCGCGGGCGCGCCGTCAGTCACCAGGTTGATCCACAGGATCTGCGTGGCGACGAGTGGCAGCGCAACACCGCTTCCCGTGGCCTTCAGGCCGATCGCGTCGGCGAGCACTACGCCGAAGAACATGGTCAGCACCTCGCCAATGTTGGACGACAGCAGGTAGCGCAGGAACTTGCGGATGTTGGAGAACACGGCACGGCCCTCCTCCACCGCTGCGACGATGGAAGCGAAATTGTCGTCTGCCAGCACGATGTCGGCAGCCTCCTTCGACACGTCGGTGCCAGTGATTCCCATCGCGACGCCGATGTCCGCGGTTTTGAGTGCGGGGGCGTCGTTCACGCCGTCTCCCGTCATCGCTACGACCGCGCCTCCGCTCTGCAGCGCCTTAACGATGCGCAGTTTGTGCTCGGGGTTCACCCGCGCGAAGACGGACACCTCGAGCACCGTGCGCCTGAGAGCTTCGTCGGACATCGTCTCGAGCTCCGCGCCGCTGACTGCGCGCCGATCTAAAGCAATGCCCAGCTCCGCAGCGACGACTGCGGCTGTTGCCGGATGATCGCCGGTGATGACGATCGGGCGTATCCCGGCAGTCTTCGCGCGCGCCACCGCCTCCTTGGCCTCGGCGCGCGGCGGGTCCATCATCGCGATCAGCCCGGCGAACACCAGCTCGTGCTCCAGGTGCTCGTCGAGTTCCTCGGTGTCAAGCGTGCGCACGGGAAGCAAGCGGAAGGCGACGCCTAGCGTGCGCAAGGCTTCGCCGGCCAGCGCGTCGTTGCATTGGAGGATCTCGGCACGGCGCGCGTCGTCCAATGGCCTCGCCTGGTCTCCGATCAATTCGTGCGAGCAACGCGCGAGCAATACACCGGGCGCGCCCTTGGTGAAGACGCGAAGGCGCCCTTCGCGCTCGGCGTCGGCATGGACGGTCGTCATCAGCTTGCGCGCGGAGGAAAACGGAACCTCCCCGAGACGCTGGAAGCGCGCGTCGAGCGCTTCTTCCTCGAGCCCTGCCTTGTGTGCCGCCACGAGGAGCGCGCCTTCGGTGGGATCGCCCTGCACCGTCCATCGGCCGTCCCGTTCCTGCAGGACGGCATTATTGGCGCGATCGCCGACCGCGAGCGCGCGCTCGAGCTCCATTCGCGCGTTCCCGGCGGGGACGTCCACGTCGCCATGTGGCGCGTACCCGCTGCCGCCGAAGCTCACCCGTGCGCTTGCCGTGACCACGACACGCACCGTCATCTCGTTGCGGGTCAGCGTGCCGGTCTTGTCGGAGGCGATGACCGTCGCCGAGCCAAGGGTCTCGACCGCGGCAAGGTGGCGCACGATGGCGTTGCGCTTCGCCATTCGCTGCACGCCCAGTGCAAGCACCGCCGTGACCACTGCCGGCAGGCCTTCGGGCACCGCGGCCACCGCCAGCGCCACGCCCAGGATGAGCACTTCGAAAAGCGCCGCCACGCCGCGGATTTCCTCGACCAGAAGAATCGTACCGATCATCACCACGGCGATAGCAATGACGACGATGCCGAGCAGCCTGCCAACGCGCGCGAGCTCCTTCTGCAGCGGCGTGGTCTCGGCAGGGGTCGCCTTCAACATGCCGGCAATGTGCCCCATCTCGGTTTGCATTCCGGTGGCGGTGACGAGAGCCCTGCCGCGCCCGTAGGTAGCCGCGGTGCCGCTGAACACCATGTTGCGCCGGTCGCCGAGCCCAGCCTGCGCGCCGAGCGCGGCGGTGTCCTTCGAGACCGGCATGCTCTCGCCGGTGAGCGCCGCTTCGGCGGTCTGCAGCGCCGTGGACTGAATCAGGCGCGCGTCGGCAGCGACCTTGTCGCCCTCCTCGACCAGCAGGATGTCACCCGGCACCACATCCGTGGCGGCGATGCTCTGCCGCACGCCGCCGCGAACCACGGTGGCGTGCGCCGCTGACATGCGCCGCAACGCCGCCACCGCTTGCTCGGCACGCGACTCCTGGATGTAGCCCATCAGCGCGTTCAGCAGGACGACCGCGAGGATGGCTATCGCCTCGTACGGAAGCGCGGACTCGCGTTCGAGCAGCCACAATGCGGCCGAAATCGCGGTCGCGACCAGGAGCAGGAGGACCAGCGGATCGGCGAACTGAGCGAGGAATTTCTTCCAGCCGGGCGCCGACCTGTGCGCGGTAAGCTCGTTCGGCCCGTAGCGCGCGAGCCGCACCCGCGCCTCGTCCTCCGTCAGCCCGGTTCGCGCATCGCTCGCCGAGGCTCGCAGTGCTGCCTCCGCGGAGAGGCTATGAAAGGGATGAGCGGTGGTCAGGACGCGGCCTATGCCGCCGCTTCAGCGGCCGAGCGCTGTCTTTACGAACTGGACTAGCTTTGGCGTGGGCCGCGCAGCTCACGCAGCACCGCTTCCACCCGCTGCCATGTCTTTGCCTGCTCCAGATCGCCCATCTTACGACTCGCCTCAGCCCTCGCAGCGGCGTTCGCGATGGCCTTCGCGCCCTGAGTTTCAAAAAGATGGCGTGCTACTGCGGAAACGTCTGTCGCATTCATCATGTCGTCCTCCAAAAAAAGGTCAATCGAAAAGACGCTCAAGCGGCTTTGCCTCCGGGGTCGCGGCTTAAGCCGCGCGCAGTTCGCGGTTGCGGCTCGTGCCGAGGATGCGCAGCGTGAGCGGCGCGCTCCCGGGCACGTCGACGTCGACGAGCGAACCTGTCGAGCGCCCGATCAGGGCGCGGCCGACGGGCGACAGCACCGAGATGCGGCCGAGCGCCGCGTCCGCCTCGACCGGATGAACCAGCACGACGGAACGGCGCGTGCCGCGCGGCTCGTGCCGGTAGGTCACGGTGGAGTTGAGCGCAACGCGATCCTCGGGAAGCTCTTCCTCCGGCACGAGCCGCGCTTCCACAAGGAGGTCGGCCAACGCGTTGGCGGCCGCCGCTTCCAGCTCGTGTCGGCGGCGCCGTTCGCCCAGCATGAGCGCGAGCACTTCTGCGTCGCGCACCGAAACGATCAGTTCGTAGTACTTCATCGTTACCTCCATGAAGAAAGAAGCTCGGAAACCGCGAAGAGCGCGAAGCCCGAACCGACGATCACCGCATGCTCAAATCCCAGGCCGCCGCCGTGCACCAGCACGTCAAGAACCGACATTGCGACGAGCCCGAGACCCGCTACGCTTGCAAAGCGCGAAAAATCAAATCTAGGCATGGTCACCTCTCCCCGCATCCGCCGCTGCGGAAACCGCGAGCAGAGCAAGACCGAAACCGCCGACGATGACATGCACCAGGTTCGGCGATCCGGCGCCGACAACGATGTCGAGAACCGGCATCGCAAGGAGCAACATGCCGGCGAAAAGCGCGCTAAGCGCAATACGAAACTTAAGCATTCCCGCCTCCAAAGCGTTCGAGGAAAAAGGACGCGCGACATCGCAGCCGCGCTACGCGCGGACGGTCGCAAGCTGAAACGAGACGGAATCCCGGTAAGCCGGCGCTAGGCCGCTACCGGGCTAGCCAAGAAAGACGAGAGTGCCTGGGCTGACGAGCGTGCGCGCCGGCACCGCGAATGCGGTGACGCTCGTGGAGATCGCATTGTTGAAGAAGCGCGCCATGATGTGTCCGACCATAGCATAGAAAAAAAATAAAGCAAGCCGCGCTGATGGATCACCGAGCTCTACGCGCGAGCTTCGCTTCGTAGTCGACCCAGTCGTACTGCCGGCCGTCGCGGCGACGGCCGGTGTGCAGCACGCGATGACAAGGCACCGCGAAGGCAAACCAGCTGCGCGAGCAGGAGCTGGCGACCGCGCGGATCGCCTTCGGCGCACCGATCGCTTTCGCGATCCGTGAATAGGTTGACGTCTCGCCGAAGGGGATCTTGCGCACCTCGTGCCACACGCGCTGCTGTAGATCGGTGCCGCGGATGTCGAGCGGCAGCGGGAAAGGCCGAAACGGCGCCGCGATGTACCGGCGGACTTTTGCGACCGTGGCCCTGCTGCCTTTCTCGTCGCGCACCAGGTTCGCCTTGGGAAATCGCGCGCGGAGGTCGCGGATGAGCCGCGACTGTGTGTCCCGCACCATGATGGAGACGATTCCCTTATTGCTTGACGCGACGAGCAGTGCGCCGAGCGCGCAGCGGCCGGTGCCGTAGCGGATGGTTTCCGGCGCCCTGCGGGTGAGCGGACCGTCCCTGAACATGCGGTAAATTGTCGCTCATGCCGATCATCGACTCGCAGGTCCACGCTTACGAAGCGAACACCCCAAAGCGGCCGTGGCACAGCGTGCCGAACTGGCCACCGCACGTCACCGGCGACGAGATGGTCGCCGCGATGGACAAGGTGGGGGTCGA